>Ga0308171_1001505_pt1 | contig 30594 bp, 25 predicted proteins | sample PhyGR1_FD_202135 | JGI IMG/M metagenome (GOLD analysis project Ga0308171, IMG submission 202135) | Phyllosphere microbial communities from UC Gill Tract Community Farm, Albany, California, United States - DLSLSG.R1 | ecosystem: Host-associated > Plants > Phyllosphere > Unclassified | place: USA...
AAGAAGGGTTCGCAGATCTACGTCGAAGGCCGCCTGCAGACCCGCAAGTGGCAGGACAAGGAAGGCGTCGAACGCTACACCACCGAAATCATCGCTGACACCATGCAGATGCTGGGCGGCCGCCAGGGTGCGGGCGGCGGTGGCGGTGGCATGGACGAAGGCGGCTACGGTGGCGGCGGCGGTGGCGGCAGCTACGGCGGCGGTGCTCCGCGCCAGAGCGCCGGCGGTGGCGCAGCAGCTGGCGGTGGTGCCCCGCGCCAGCAGCCGGCCCAGCGCCCGGCGCCGAACTTCTCGGACATGGACGACGATATTCCCTTCTAGAGTCCATAAGAGCAGGTTTGTAACGCAGCAAGTCACAAACTTACCGGTAACATACTGTTATAAAAGCATAAGTTTTGATTTTCTTGACCCCTCTCTCTGTTAAGGAGTGAGGGGTTTTTTCATGTCCCGTGAATTTGTAATGATAGGAATGTTGTAAATAGGAAATGCGAAAGATAGAAACGCATATAACCCACCTTTTGTAACGCATGCCATTCATAGTAGAAATTATCGATCACGCCTCAGGTGATCAGCTTCCTCTGCTCCTTCATTCCGACGGCCTGCCTGAGCCGCTTCCAAATGAATTCATCCTGGGCCGTAGGCATTTGTCGGCAAATACAAGCACCCGGAACCCCGGGGGGATCGCCGCGTTTTGGCGATGGATGGAACGAGAGAAAATTCAGTTCACTGACCTGATCGCAGGCAAACATCCGCTAACGGAATCTCACATATCTACAGGCCTGATAGATTTCTTGCACAGGGAGCAGAATTCGGGGCGGAAGGTCCGCAAGATTGCGATCAGCCCAGATACCTTCAACAAGCGTCTAACGACCGTACAGCAATTCGTCGAGTGGTGCTTCGACATGGAGATTAGTCAAGGCACCGATGTGGAATCGGATTACGAGAGGCTGGTTGAGAGAAAGAGATTTATTCATCGTCAGCTCAGTAGGCACTCTGTTGCTCGTCTCAGAGGAAGTGTTTTAGATGTAGAAATTAAAGAAATCGCGGCGCCTTATTTAGAGTATTACGATAAATCATTGACGGAAATCCAAAAGGAATTTTCAAAAGAGGTGGACTTCCCTTACACACTCCCGCAACAACTGGGTTATGAAAATCCCCCGCCTGGACGGAACTCACGATCTGCAAAGAGTTCTGCTGCAAGTTATCCAAATCTGTAAGGCACTCCGGACACTTCGCATAACAGGGCCTACATCCCCTATGAGGACCTCAGAGGGGATAGTGCGTGGGGTGTATAAAAATCGTCCTTGCATGTCAGTCCAAATATTCATCCTCCTCGTACCAGCTGTTCGCGGGGACTTCTCCGATATTCAAGGTCACATCTATTCTTTCGATATGAACGGATATCTCCGCATTGATTTTCTTAAATGGGATTTCGATCAGTGCCGAAATTTCGAATATTGATTTCCTCGATATCTCTGCAATTCGTTTTTCTGAATTTCTCTTTGTCGTCTCTTCCAAAGTTGGGGCCGATAATCGAATATCGAATGTTGCTTCTATCGAGAGATTTGCCTTGACCCCTATCTTGCTTTTTTCAACTCGTACCACTCTTACTTGATCTTGATCTGAAAATCTCAAAGAAATAACATCATCGATATTAATCTCTTCAACCACATAGCCAATTCCCGATTTAGATTTCTCAATGAAAGAATTTTCAAACCAGTCTTCCCCCCACAATGCTCCTTCGATACTGACCAGAACATCGGAATCTTCTTTATTAAATTCATTTAAGAACCACGCCAGCAGTTTCTCTACTCGATTATCAGGTTGCTGAAATAATGATAATGCAGTATCTAAATTTTTAACGAGATGAAGGTTATCGAACTCGCTCACATAATCCTGCCACGCCTTATCTCTTGATACGACGACTACGTCAGTATCGTGCATATCTGCCCAAAATTTTATACTCTCCAATGCAGCTGCATCTGGGAACTCGCTCTTATTTCCACTACCACTAAAAGGTGCTTTTTTAGAGAAGTAGCGATTAAATAATTCCTCGACATCCACAAGGGTTATATCTGCCACGTCTGCATTACAGCTAGAAAGAAACTCATTCATCATATCGTCCGCTGCAACATCATGATTTTTCATGCTCTCGATTTTCTTCCTCAATTGGCTTACTGCTGGATCATCTTTCCCTAAAAGAAAACTTGCCGATCTAATTCCGGCATTAACTTCTCGCGCTAGATCCTTACGCCGCTCAGAAAGATGTGTTTTGACTTCATCACAAACAACCTTTGAAATAACAAATGTGACTGGATTACCTTCATCAAACTGAGCGAGTTGTGAGATGAATCCGGTTTTTAGATCAGATGCTTTTATATTGAACACTGTTGTATCAACAGAGATCGCTTTGATTTTTCCACTTGCGATCAATTCTTTGATTTTCGTTTGCTCTTCTAAGCCGACCTCACTTTTTATATTTTTTTCGTCGTCCATTTCCACTCCGTTGCAGTCACACGTTTCAAAAAAATCCTTCCTTGGAAGTCTTCTAGCCGCATCATAAAAAGTCCGAATATAGGCACACCGCCCGAAAAGAAAAAACCGCTATCGACCAAGGCTGATAACGGCTTTCTGAGATTTGTTTGCGGGGGCGGGATTTGTCCGTTATCTACCGTTCCGAATCAGGTAGCTAAATCTGTCACCCAATGGTTTTATTCAAAAGATCAACCCATTGAACAACATCCTTACCAGCCCGAGTAATCAAGTAGCCATTCACAGGGTCATCATGGACCAATCTGAAAGTACGTAGCATGTTATAGGCATCATTAAGATTTTTGAATTTAAAGTTTGTCGCTGAAACTACCTGAGATTGCTCTTTAATAGGACCAAAATCACCGACTATTCGCAATAGCTCTACCTCTTCTCTAGAAATCCCTCGCCTATCCAATGCAGCCAATAATCTCTCAGGCAAATCGGCACTGATTCCATGAAGAGAAATCAAACCATCTGGCATTACAGATGTTCCGTCGGAACGCTCTCTAGTCCGAGTATGCAATTCACTGTTTGACTTCTTCAGATCCGAGATTTGTTGCTGCAATCTCTCCATCTCCTGAAGAAATTCAGCAATTTGATCTTGCGATCGCTTTTCGACATAGCGCTTCTGCAAAAGTGCGTCGTAGACCTGCTGCTTTAAGGCTTCAGCGTCTTCTTTCGATATCAATTCCAGACCATCGTCCAACTTAATCTTCACACGAGTTTTGCCCTGCTGCTTTCTCCAATAACTGATGAGAAACCGGAAAACGTGCGGCCCAAGCAAGATGTAAGACAAAGCGGATAACAGCGGCAATACAAAACAATAAATCCATGGCAGGATCGGGCCTGGATATAAAACCGTGTCAACGTAACTAACCTTAACCCTGAACGGCGCGTCAGAAGCCAATGCCAGAGCTACGCGCCAGTTTAGCGCCAGCCACGCAACAACAAAGGCACCATAGAACGGGTTGATAATCCTGCTCTTGAACCAGTCTGCAATCGAAGTAAGTATGTCTTTGAAAGACTCCAACTATTCCCCCATTTATTAACTGCGGCGTAAAGCTAGCGATGCAGCATATCTTGACTATTACTCTGTCAGTAGAAGAAGTTCCCGGCTATATGCCACTAACGTGCGCAAATGCCATTCTGCTGTCGGAAACCACTTCATCGTATCTCTCGACAAATTTGTAGAACTTCTCTGGATCAGTATTGTAAGTCTGCACCCACCTGGATATCCCGTCGGAGAACGCATTAATCAGACCAAGAAATTCGAAGTAATGGAGTTCGCTACTCACTGCAGCGTTCTTCAAGCTCTCCGGCAGAACACCGACAGAAAAGGAAATTCTTCTGATTTTGTTGGCGCGAACACGCTCAGAGTTAATATTACTCATGTGAAGCATTCCGTTACGAAGCTCCCAAACTTCAGCCGCAGTTATCCCAATCTTTTTCAGGTCTACGTAAGTTTCCAGCCAAGTTATAAACGACGGAGGCTTTCTGATGTCTCCAAGGTCAATGTAAGCAACGCTATCGATACATGACATCAGTAATTTCATTGCTGACACATAAAGTCCGGCGTTATACGTCAGCTTAATGGCTAAAAAATAATCGTCATGAATAAGTCGGGGCATATCGAAGCCCCTTTCACCCGTATATTTCACGAGCCAATCGTCCATTAACCCGTTAGCACCAAGCTTCTCGGAAATCTCGCTCATAATCGAGGGCCCCATCCCAGAGCTATAGTTAAAGGTAATTACCCCATCCACCACAGGAGTTGCTAGTACCAAGGGCGAAAGTCCAGCATTCGCTGCACGATACAGATCTTCGAATAGGAAGTGAGACTCCCCAAGCCGGGCCCGGGCGTTGTACTCTTCCCGTGTGAAAGGTTTTTTCAACTTCACCCTGGTCGCTTTGGACAAATCTCGCCTGAAGCTCTCCTTTAGCAAAGCGGCTCCAGAATTATCATCGCCATGATGCTCGTAAACTACGTATCCCAACTCCGAGCATACCTCTCGGTCGTAGTAAACGTAGATATTAAAAATACGCTCCATATTTCCCCATAATACTCAGCGAAATGGCAACTTCGAAGCCACGTCTTGGCTAGTTCATTGTGAGCGTTGGCTTCTGACCGTCTAACGATGGCGAGAAATGACTAGATCGGATAGGTGTTGCGGCCCCTTGCTGACTTGACCAGATAAAGCGTCCAGAGAGCGGAAGAGAGGATAGCTGCGACGAAGAGCCGGACGAATATGCCAACCATTTTGGGTTCGCTGCGAGCTGAGGATATCGCGCTACCGCGTCGACAGTATCTCTGTTATACGCCCCTAATCCCCCCAATGGGGCCACTACTAAAGAGACAAAAACAAAGTCGGCCAGCCGCCCTCCAATGCCCCGCTCCTCAGGCGTCGTTCCCATCTCAGCCCCTAATTATTATTTATTGGATATGCGATTTTAGCCCAAACGCATTGCAAATATCTTTGGCAGAGGTCCGAAATTTTTGCGTACAGGCGAACTACCAAAGCCCACGAGCTTAGCCCAATATGCTACCGGTCAGGTTAGCCTTCGGATAAATGAACAAAGAGCCGGATGAGCCCTATATCTTGCCGCCAAGAATGAGTAGTTGCCGTTGGTGCCTCCGTCGCTAAATTGCCCGCATGAGGTACACCGTCACGTTTTGCTTAGGTATCGGGGCTACTGACAGTTGACTTGGATAAAAATTTTATGCAGTCTTGCTTGGCCGCTTAAAAAGTTCGTGAAAAACCTGCGGCAAAATCGGGGCAAAAATGAGAACACTGCAAATAAAAAATTTCGCATGCATTGACGATGCGACTGTAAAAATCGGCGAAAAATTAACTGTATTAATAGGTCCGCAAGCGAGCGGAAAAAGCGTTATATCGAAGCTGATATATTTTTTCCAGTCGCTATTGATCGAAGAACGCCAAAGCCTAGAAGAAAATCTCTCGTTAGATGCATTTCGAGATGCTATTAAAGATAAATTTCTTGAATGGTTCCCCATTGAAAGTCACGGGGGAAAAATCTTTACTGTTTCTTTCAATGAAAACGGTGAATCCATAACCATCGCACGCACCCATCGCGAAGGAAAAGCTCATAACAACATTAAACTCTGGCTTCCCAAGAGCGCCCAGCAGCGCTACAACGGAATTCTGAGCAGAGCGCGGAATCTGATGAAAACCGAGCCTTCTGAAGAGAGCGATTTGTTGCTCGATGATTGGGTGGTACATATCAGGCGCCTGCATCGGGATGCCCATAAGGAAAGAGCTAGCGATGCCATATGGACACAGCTTTTCATCCCTGCCGGAAGATCTTTTTTCACTAGCGTAGGGCGCTCAATAGTTGCCTTCGATCAACCTGGTTTTCTAGATCCGGTTACGAGACTGTTTGGAAGGCAATTTAACGCTGCCCTGCAGAGACAACGTACTTTCGGGCGGCATCCGAAGATCGAAACTCCTGTAGGCCCGTTTTTAACAGACAACTTAGACTCCTTATTGGGTGGGCAGCTGGTTACGATCAAGGAAAAAGATTACGTTCGAAATGTTGACGGGCGGCTCATACCTGTCCATCTTTTATCCTCAGGTCAGCAAGAGGTGCTCCCTTTGCTCGTTATGCTGATGACCGTCGCTGGGTCAAAGGGAATTTTTAAACAAACCGTGTTTATTGAGGAACCAGAAGCACACCTATTTCCTGAGGCTCAGAGCACTGTATTGCAAGCTTTGGTTCAAATAACGAATTCCCCAGTGGTTAATCCGCCGCAACTATTCATAACTACTCATAGCCCATATGTACTTCTACAGCTGAATAATTTCATAAAGGCTGGACAGCTCGCACGCGACAATTTTCAAATTGATGGCTCACTAGCGGAAATAATTCCTGCCGTCCAGCAATTGCGTCCCGAACATGTCGAAGCCTATGCGATTAAGGATGGGCAACTGAACAATATAAAATCTGCTGACGGCCTTATCGATGCTGAGTATATCGACAGTGTCTCCGAGAATATGATGGCTCAGTTCAGCGATCTATTGGATTGGGAAGGAGCAAATATCTTATGAACGCCAAGTGCTCCGAATACACGAATGATCCCAAGATCAAATTGGCAGACCATAGGAGTTCATATGCCCTATTCATTAATGATGCGCGTGAACGATTCAGGAAAACCCAGATTGACGGTTGCATCGTCAATGGAGAATTGGCTTCCGACTGGCTGCTCCAAAGCGAGAAATACGGCGCACTAATCGTCGAGCTCAAAGGTCGAAATGTTGGGCATGCTATGGATCAGATAATGGCAACTATCCGGATAGTAAGAGATAAAGGCTTGGCGGCACAAAACGAACCTCTAGGCGCCCTAATCGTTAGTAACTGCGGCCCTAAAATAGCAACCACGAAGTTCCAGCAAACAAAAGCTGCTTTGAGTCGACAGTCGATTCGCTTAACTATTTCCTCGAGCACCCGACAGTTTTTCTTCTCGGACTTGATACGAAGCTGATATCTGTAATGACCCACTAAAAACCTGCTCAATAGATAATCCCAAAAGGAAATCAAAATGAGCAAGGTCATGGAAGAAGAATTCAAGCGCTGGACAGCCAAGCGCAAAGCGGCGCTGGTGACGGAGATCATCCAGGGAAAGACGACGGTAGCGGAGGCTAGCCGGTCATTTGATATCCCGCCTTCAGAGATCGAAGAATCGGTCGATGAAGGTCGTAAAGGGATGGAGAACGCCCTGCGTGCCAAGCCCTTGGATGTTCGCGAGCAGTACGAACGGCAACTCAAGGAGCTCCAAGAAGCCTACGGAGAAGCCATGCTGGAGCTGCGCGCCAGAAAAAAATTGGCGTCCCTGTTGGGCGAGGAAGACAAGTAATCGAGACCATCCGCCAGGGACTCAAACAAGACGGTTTCGATGTAGCTGTCAGCAAGATCTGTGCGTGGTTTGGGATTGCCAGGCGCAGCGCTTACTACAAGCCTGTGAAGGCCGAGCCCAAAGTGCAGGAGCGCTTTGCCGAACCTATTCGCAAGATGATCCTGGAAGAGCCGTCCTTCGGCTATCGCACGGTGGCGGGCCTGCTCGGGTTCAACAAGAACACGGTGCAGCGGATCTTCCAGCTCAAAGGCTGGCAGGTCAAGAAGCGACCTATTGGTTTCCGCCCCAGGGTGAAAGCCTTGCCGTCGGTAGCCACAGGACCAGACCAGCGCTGGGCTACTGATCTGTGTCGGATCTGGACAGGACGCGATGGCTGGGCGGTGTTGGCCCTGGTGATTGATTGCCACACGCGGGAATTACTGGGCTGGCATCTGTCGCGTTCGGGTAGGTCGAAGACGGCCGAGTCGGCCTTGGAGCAAGCGCTGATCGCGCGTTATGGCTCGCTGGGTTGCGTGACGGCGCCGTTCTTGCTGCGCTCCGATAACGGCCTAGTGTTCACTAGCCGTAGTTACACAGCGTTGGTCCGTAGTTACGGGCTGCAGCAGGAGTTCATCACGCCGCATTGCCCGCAGCAGAATGGCATGGTCGAACGCGTCATCAGAACCCTGAAGGAGCAGTGCGCTCATCGACATCGCTTCGAAACATTGCAGCACGCCAGTCGCATCATTGGTGACTGGATTGGCTTCTATAACCACCGCCGGCCGCATCAGGCGCTGGGCATGAAGACACCAGCTGAGGCGTTTGCTTTAGCTGCTTGAGGTGAGCAGGTTCGCTGGGTCATTACACGTCTGCACTCGACATGTTCGGCGTGTGCAAGATCTCGGTGAGGCTCGCATGAAGAATCATCTCACCTTGGCAATTGGATTCCTCGCTTGCCTGATTTTCGCGTGCATCTTCGCGTTTCTCCTGGTACTAGCGGCTACCGACGATTTGACACCACCCGCTTCAGCTGCCGCCTAGCAGACTGAGAACGACGAAGGCCAGTTCGACTTTGATCACCTTCGAGATATGTGCCGAGTACCCTGGCCTGCCAGCATTGCTGGGGACCGTACGGAAGAGGCACGCCGCAGGGCATGTCGCGCCGTTGGAGAGTGAAGACATGCGCCACCTACCTAAGTCAGTCCCCCCACAGATGACTCTCCAAGAATTGGGGATTGCCATCACCTCGAAGGTCGGCTGTTCGCCACTGCTCGGCCAGCACGTAGCTCGCACGCTCCTGGACGAATTCAACTCAACGCTCGCTGCAGGCTACCAGTTGAGCATCCCACAAATTTACCGACCGGCCCAGCCGGGATACACCACCTGGCGCATTGAAATAACGAACCCGAATCTCGGCTTCGCTGGCGCCCTGCTCTTCACCGTCCAAACCATCCACTAACCTGGAAATGAACATGAACCAAGTCAGCCAAGCACAGTTTAGGATGATCCCGCTGCAATTTACTGAAACCGAGCCGGATCTACCACGGCGCTCGCTCGATAAAAATGCTCCACTGACGTTCACAGTTAGTATCAAGAACAGTGTTGTTGTTCAGTCGAACTTCTTATGTAGCATCAAGTATGGCGATACGTCACCCTCGCCAAAAACTCGTGAACATGCACGTCGAGCATCTCGATTTTCTGCTATCACCACAATGATCCTCTGGATATTTTTCTCAATGACTGAGCGAAGACTGGCGGATATTCAACGAGCCAAAAATCACCAACGGATCACGAACCTACTACGTCTTTTCTATCTCATCACTAAGAAGCCTGATCACATCGCCCATTTCTGGCAACGTGGTTTCATAGGCAAGCTGCAGCCGCTCAGAGTAATCAATTAAGTCTTGCTTTCTCGCGGAGAGGTAATTCTGGGCATTTCGATATCTCGCGGTTTCTTCAAGTGAGCTTTCTTTCATTTGTTCAAATGCCACTTCAGCCTCATGCATACGCTCAACATGATCTGCATGAGTACTGAAATCCATCATGAGCCCCTTATATTTTGCATAAATACGAATAATTTGTTTCGAAAGATCTTCATTTGGGAAGCGGCCGATTCGCCCTGCAATAGAAGCATATACGGTCGGATTATTAGGATCAGGCCTCATGAAAGACTCGTAAGCTTTTCCGTTTAGCTGCTTATCAAGTCCGCCGCGCGTACTGTATCGAAGACCTTCTATGGAGACGTGAAGCTCCACTCGTAGGCTTTGAAGATCGTGGCGGATCTCATCACGAATCTTCGCACTCTCGCGCTTAACCGCATTCTCGTGCTGTAGTAGGGGGACAGCGATTGCGATAAAAAGAGCAATGGTCGCGCCAATTGCCTGAACCCACGCGGCCCAATCTTGGCTAGAACTTGGACGATTAACGATCAAAACCACAATCACTGCAATAAGCGCTGTAAAAGCCAAGGACATCCAGAGCTTTTTCATATTTACCTTTCATTTTTATTATGGAGAAATCCTAGCATGCGAGCTTCCATCTACCTCAACAAGCTGGTAACGCCCCATCCTGCGCGGTCGTGAGGATCAAGCCATGCACGCATCGAAAGCTCAAGTGTCGATCTCACCCTATCAGTCCATGCAAGTTTTCTATTCAATCCGCTTCCTTCAGCTCTCTAGCGTTCACATACCTATTCAAATTGAAACTGAGATAAAGAAATTCGTACCTAAGCGAGATGGACGTGAATGAGATGAAAAAAAGAAAAAAAATCCTGCGGCTACGGCCGGATCTCTACGAACGGACACGCATCCGCCTCCAAGCTTGCTACATCTGATCCGAATGCTTGCTGCCCAGGCTGTCCGCAACTGGCTGAACAACACACCAAGCAACTTTCCAAATTTAAAACAATGAAGGCAACCAGCTACGCACGATATAGCAGCGACAAACAAAGCGGAACATCGCTCGAGGACCAATTACGGGTCTGCAGAGCGCGCGCAGATCGTGAAGGTGCAGTAGTTGAGTTTGAACGGTGCGATGCCGCCATCGCTGGCTCCACCGCCGTGAGTAGCCGACCTGCCGGTAATGCCATGCTGCCGGATGCCCTTGCTGGACGCTTCGACCTCCTCCTAGTGGAAGGCCTTGATCGTCTGGCACGCGACCAGGTCGAGCAAGAGCAGATCGTCCGCCGGCTCGAACACCGAGGTATTCGAATCATCGGCGTCTCCGATGGATATGACTCACGGCATAGCGGCCGAAAAATAATGCGAGGGGTACGAGGTTTGATAAACGACCTCTACCTAGACGACTTGCGCAGTAAAACTCATCGAGGCCAATCTGGCCAAGTCGAACGCGGATATATTACCGGCGGAAAATCTTACGGCTATGACATCGTGCGAGGAGATGGCGGAAGCCGCTACCAGATCAATGAGCAGCAGGCTCGTTGGGTCGTTTGGATTTTTGAGCAGTATGCTGCTGGAAATAGCGTGCAACGTATCGCGCATGAGCTGAATAACAAGAGAGTGCCGTCGCCGCGGGATAGCACATGGGCGGTCTCTGCCATCTATGGCAGCCCAGTGAAGGGCTCCGGCATCCTGAATAGCTCAATGTATGTGGGCGCGTATGTCTGGAACAGGTCGCAATGGATCAAAGATCCCGACACTGGAAGGCGGCAACGCACGGAACGCCCCCGAGCGGAGTGGCAGCAGGCCAGCCTTCCTGAACTACGCATCGTAGATGACGAACTTTGGCTCCGGGTCCGCGCCCGCATCGATGCGGGCAGAGATGAGCATGGCCGTAAGCGCCAAGTCCGCCCGGCCAACACCCTTTTCGGCGGCATGATGCTGTGCCCACACTGTGGTGGCGCCGTGATCGCTATCAACGCCGAACGATACGGCTGTGGCAGCCGCGAAGGATAGAGGCCCAGCCGTATGCAAGGGCTTCTCGATCCCGCGAGAGCTGGTCGAAAAGCGACTGATTTCAATCATTCGCGCAGAGTTACTGTCACCGATTGCGGCCGCCGAGTTTAAAAAAGCCTTTGATGAGATGCTTCAGGAGAATACCGGCTTGACAGAAGATGTCGCTAAGACAACAAAACGAATCACTCAGCTGACCGTCGAAATAAACAGGGTCATCGACGCGATTACTATGATCGGTGCCTCGGAAGCGCTGACTGAGAAATTGAAGACGCTTGAGACTGATAGAAGCGCGCTTCAGCGTGGGCTTGCATTGAGGGCCGCCAACGAGGCAGCGCTAACGCCCAACGTGACCAGCATCTTCAACGAGATCCTGATGAACCTGACTGCTGCGCTTCGGGAGAATCCTCTGATGGCCAGGAAGATCCTAGGCGACATCTTCGGCTCGATCCAACTAGAGGTGAGGGAAGATAATCAAGTGTGGGCCAGAATGGCAACGGCCCGGCTACTTAAGCAAGTAGCCGGGCCGTCTATATCGGTGGTTGCGGGGGCAGGATTTGAACCTACGACCTTCGGGTTATGAGCCCGACGAGCTACCAGACTGCTCCACCCCGCGTCTGAGGGGGCGAAGTGTAGCACAGAAACCAGGCAAAATTTTTACTAGCCATGGATTGCGCTTTGTCGACCGCTGTATCATGCGCATCCGTGGGAAGTAACTCTCAGTGGAGAACATCTTTCAGACGATACTTTGTAATTGGGAAAAATCTATCATCGCTCCAGGCGAATACTGTCGGATGAAGCGACTCAGGTCGCTCCTCGAAATGTCTTTACGCTGATAATGATTCTGAGCCGAGACGAAGAACGCGGGCAGAACATGCCGCGCCACTAAAAGCCTGACATTTGCAAATTCTGATTGTTCAGCCGTGTTGTTCGGGGCCATCTTTGATCCTCTATCTTCGGATCTGCAATGGTGAGGGTGGTTGGATGGACCGACACGTGGAATCCCGGACGGAAATGCTGAACATTCGTTTCTTACGAGAAAAAACTCCAAGATGGGTAGTCAACCATTTAATCGAATCCTAAGGAAAAGAGATACGGATTCCGTTGCCGAAACTTACCTCGGGCAATAAAGTGAATAGGTCACCAATGTGGCATGCGGAAAAATGTAAAGAAGATCGCCGCTCCATTTCTTTACACCGCATCGATCGACTATTGATAATTTTTTGATAAAACAGCAGCTTGCAGGGCTTGCGCTTTACAAATGATACCGATTTGACTGGTTGAATTTGATCCGAAGCCAGTATCTAAAAGGGTTCTGGCCCTACAGCCAGCCTTGATGAGATGGCTTATTGGGAACTCCCGTTCTGATCCGACCTCGTTTCATTACGCCAGACAGTCCAAAGGCTCGTTCCTCCCGGGAACGGGCCTTTTGCTTTGAAGCTTCCGCTTACTGGCATTTCTCGTTGATCCCCGCGCCGCGCGGAAACACGCCCACCTGCTGCCATTGCCCCCTGCTCCGATACTGGTACAGCCGGAAGCGCGGTGCCGCATTGGCACCGCCGGCCGCAAAACTGATCGGTCCGCTCAGCCCCGCATGGCGTAGCTGGCGCAAGCTGGCCGCGATCTTTTCGCCATCGGTCGAGTCGCTTTGCAGGATGGCGGCGATCAACACGCTGGCGGCGTCATAGGCATAGTAGGAATAAGGACTGGGGGCGGCGTTGTAGCGCCGCATATAGGCCTGGGTGAACGCCTTCCAGCGCGGACACTGCTCACGTGCCAGTTCATATTCCAGCACGTAGGCCTGCGGCAGCGCCGCCTCGCCGAAGGACAGGCTGCTGGCCCCGCCCACCAGCAACACCTTGGCCTCCGATCCGGAGCGCCGCACTTCCTCAACGAACGCCGCTGCCTGCGGAAACAGCGCGAGGAACACGATCACATCCGCCTGATACTGATTGGCCGCCTTGATGGTGGCATTGAAGTCAGTCGTGCGCCGGCCGACCAGATAGCGGGTGGCGGTCAGTCCCGGCCGGTTGACCAGGCGCGCAGTCAGTTCATCGGTGAGGGCATTGCTGTAGGCCGAGTCATTGTGGACGACAAAGACCCGCTTGCCCTTCAGGTCGGTGGTGATCACCTCGGCCATCGTCAGGCCGACCTCGGCGGTTCCGCCCACGACCCGGAATGGCATGCGATTGCCCTGGCTGGTCCACTGGCTGGTGCCGGCCGTAAAGCCGATCTGCGGGATGCGGGCGGCCTCGTACAGTTCGGCCGTGGAAATGGCCGCATCGCTGCTCCAGGGCCCGATGACCCCCGCGACTTTTTCCTTGATGAAATAACGGGCGACATTCACGCCGAAATTGGCCGACCCCTGGTCATCCTGGGCCAGCAGGCGAAAACGCCATGAAGATTTCTTCCTGGCTGCCAGGGTATTGGCATCCTCCACCGCCAGCTCCGCACCGTGCCAGGCACTCTGCACGATCGGCTGCGTGAGCCAGGCGCTCAGGCCCAGCGTCACCTGGCGGACTTCCTCGGCCTGGGCCGTGTGCAACGTCCACGGCTGCAAACAGGCAAGCAGGGCGAACCAGGCCGCCCTCATGATGGTGACTTTGCGCATCTCACTTCCCCCCATTCCCGGCGCAACCTGCCCGGGATCTTGATCTGTGATGGTTGTTATTTCTGCACAGGTACGCGGTCCAATATACACACCCTGCCCCGATCGGGCCATGCGCCACGTGCAAGGATCTCATCGCACCGCTTCATTTGATCCCGGAAAAAAAACCAAGCTCTTCATCAAATTACATTGAAATATTGAATTCCATCAATAAAATAAATTTCGCAATTTGATTCAGTAAAATATCATATTTAATGATTTTTGAATGGGTCAAGTGATTTGAAGTAGCTCAATTCGGAGCGCAGGCGGCTGAACCGTTCCGATTGCATCCACTCTTTCCAACGGGGTTTTCATGAACGTCTCATTCATAGGCCGTTTTACCATTCGCCAGATCTTCATCCTGCTCACCGGCGTCATCAGTGCGCTCATGCTGGCCATCGCGCTGGTCGCGCTGGCGCTGGAACGCAGCGACGCCACGCTCAATGCCGCCAACGAGAGCCGCTACGCCTCGTTCCAGCTGGCCACCGAATTGCGCCAGAGTTCCGACGACCTGACCCGCCTGGCACGCACCTACGTCATCACGGCTGATCCCGCCTATGAAAAACAGTACCAGGCGATCCTCGACATCCGCGACGGCAAGAAACCCCGTCCGGAGAACTACGGCCGCATCTACTGGGACTTCGTCGCCGCCGATGGCAAGCCGCCGCGCCCGGACAGTTCGCGCAGCGTCGCCCTGATCGCGCTGATGCGCGAGGCCGGCTTCACCGACGCCGAACTGGCCAAGCTCAGCGAAGCCAAGGCCAATTCGGATGCCCTGGTCAAGACCGAAACGATGGCCATGAACATGGTCAAGGGCCTCTACGAAGATGCGCAAGGCAACTTCACCCGGCGCGGCGAACCCGACCTGGTCCGTGCACGCGAACTCATGCACGACCATGCCTACCACGTGAACAAGGCCCGGATCATGCGCCCGGTAGACCAGTTCTTCGCCATGCTGGACGCCCGCACCCTGGCCCAGGTGGAAGCGGCCAGGGCGCATTCGGCCACGATGGCGCGGATCTTCTACGCCCTCATGGGGGGGGCGGTGGTGGTGCTGGCCTGTACGCTCATGCTGGTCTACAAGGCTATCCGGGATCCGCTCGCGCATGCCGCCAGTGTGGCGCGCCGGGTGGCGCAGGGCGACCTCACGGCCGAGATCAGCCACCACGTCAGGGGCGAAACCGGCGCATTGCTGGAGGCCCTGCGGAGCATGCAGACCGGCCTGCAAATCATCGTCACCGATGTGCGCGACGGTGCCCATCGCATCGACCATTCAGCCACCGAGATCGCGGCCGGTACGCTGGATCTGTCCAACCGCACCGAGCAGCAAGCCAGTTCGCTGGAAGAAACCGCGTCCTCGATGGAAGAGATCACCTCCACCGTCAAGCAGAATGCCAGCAACGCCCTGCTGGCCAGTCAACTGGCCAGTACCGCGTCGGCGGTGGCGCAGCGCGGAGGAGCCGTGGTCTCGCAGGTGGTGGAGACGATGGGGGCCATCAATGCCTCGTCGAAGAAGATCGTCGACATCATCGGCGTGATTGACGGCATCGCCTTCCAGACCAATATCCTGGCACTCAACGCCGCCGTGGAAGCGGCCCGGGCCGGCGAGCAGGGGCGCGGTTTTGCGGTGGTGGCCAGCGAGGTGCGCAGCCTGGCGCAACGCTCGGCGGCCGCCGCCAAGGAGATCAAGGAACTCATCGACAACTCGGTCTCCAAGGTCGATGCCGGCAGCACGCTGGTCAACCAGGCCGGCTCCACCATGGATGAAGTCGTCGCCAGCGTACAACGCGTTACCGAAATCATTGCCGGCATCAGCTCGGCCAGCCAGGAACAGTCCGCCGGCGTGGAGCAGATCCAGCAGGCGATCAGCCAGATGGATAACGTGACCCAGCAGAATGCCGCCCTGGTGGAACAGGCCTCGGCCGCCGCCGAGTCGATGCAGGAGCAGGCCCACAAGCTCAGCGGACTGGTCGGGGCCTTCAAGACCTAGCGCAGGCGAACACGAACGCCCACTGGCGGGGGCTGGAGGGCGATATGAAGAGAACTTCAGCACGCTGCCGTCCATGCGGCCCAGGCGGGGGCCAGGCCGCTAGCGGAGTGAAGAGGAGGGTGATTTTTCGGCAGGCGTGGCGAGCGCCTGTTTCATTTCGGCCAGCGCAACTCGAAGCAGGCACCGCCCAGGGGCGAGGGCTGGCAATCCACCGTGCCGCCATGCGCGCTGGCGATGGCCCGCACCACGGCCAGTCCCAGCCCGCTACCCTTGGCGGCCGCGTCGCCGCTGCGGGGCCCACGCTCGAAGGCATCGAAGATGCGCTGCGCATCGCTGGCGGAGAGGCCTGGACCGCTGTCCTCCACGCGCAGGCAATGCTGGCCATCGACGACCAGGGTACTGATGCGCAAGGGGCCCGGCGTGGCGTGTTGCAGGGCGTTCTCCAGCAGCGCCAGCAGTGCCTGGCGGATGCGCACCGGGTCGCATGCCGGGCGCTCCGCGCCCAGCGCCAGGGTGAGCGTGAAGCCCTTGTCGTGCAGCGCCGATTCACAGGCTTTCAGCACCGTCATGATCTCCTGCCGCAGATCGGCCTGCTGCAGCTGGATGCGCAAGTGGCCGCTCTCGGCCAGCCCCACGATGCGCAAGTCCTCGATCAGCCGGCCCAGTCCTTCCACCTGCACCAGCAGGCTGGAAAAGAGCGCCGGATCGGGCTGGAACACGCCATCGGCCAGGCCCTGCAGACGCCCGCGCAGGATCGTCACCGGCGTGCGTAGCTCGTGCGCAATCGCGGCGTTCCAGAAGATGCGTTCCTGCTGCACCCGCTCCAGCCGTTCGGCCATGGCATTGAAATCGCTGATCAGTTGCGAGGCTTCGTCCAGCGGCTGCCGGTCTGCGGCGGCGCGCGCGGCCAGGTCACCCTGCGCCACGCGACGCAAACTGGTGGCCACCGAATTCAAGGGCGTGAGGATGCGGCGCGATAACCGGATGGCCACCCACACCGCGATGGCCACGCCGACGAGCGTGGTCACGAAGATCCAGCCCCATTCAGCGGGCGAGGGCAGCCAGCTGTCCGGTGCGGAGAGCGCCGTGGGCAGGAAGATGAACAGCGTCGAATAAAACGCGTAGGACCCCAGCAGTACCATCAGCATGATGGTCAGTGCCAGGATGGCGATGGAGCTGATGATCTGGCGCGCCAGTCCCTTGCCGCGCCAGAGGGTCAGGAGATCGATGCCGGGTTTCATGGATGCGTATCGGGTGCGTGCAATCAGCCGCCCTGCTGGAAGCGGTAGCCGACCCCGCGAATGCTCACCGGGATACCGGCCAGCCCCAGGTCTTCCAGCTTCTTGCGCAGCTTGCTGACGTGGCTGTCCACGGTACGTTCCAGGGTGTCGCCCTCGGGCAGGCAGGTGGCCAGCAGTTCGGCGCGGCTGAACACGCGGCGCGGGGCGCGGGCCAGTTGTGCCAGCAGCTTGAATTCGGTCAGCGTCAGCACCAGCGTGTGGCTCACGCCCTCGATCTCGGCCACCACCTCATGCTGTTCGAAATCGATCACGAAGGGCGGGGCACGCAGGATGCGGCGGTCTTCGCGCTCCTCGCGCGGCAGGCTGCGGCGCAATACCGCTTCCACGCGCGCGACCACTTCGGCCGGGTTGAAAGGTTTGACCACGTAGTCATCGGCACCGATGCGCAGGCCCGTGAGCTTGTCCACGTCCTGGTCCAGCGCGGTGAGCAGGATGACCGGCGTGTTGTCGCGCTGGCGGATCTGCGCCAGCACCTGCCAGCCATTGACCTGCGGCATCTGGATATCGAGCAGCACCAGGTCCGGCTTGAGCGAGAGATGCAGCTCCAGTGCCCGCGCGCCATCGGCCGCATGCACGCTGCGCATGCCGCTGCGGGCCAGGTAGGCGGCCAGGATCTCGGCGATCTCGGGTGCATCCTCGGCGACGAGGATCAGCGCACCCGTGGCCGGTGCGGCCTCGCCGGCTTTCACTTGGGTTGCCGCCATTCTTGCGTTCTCCATCAAAACTCCATCGTTGTATCGCGCAAACCTCATGCGCATGCCCCAGACTCCGCCTTCGCTCGCGATTGTACTGTCGGGCAGCCCGTGCGGCAAAAAAGCCGTGGGTTGACCGGCAGGCGCTGTCCTTCGCGTGTTTCCCCCGATGGAGTTCCTGCATGCCTCGCTTCTTTATCGACCGCCCCATCTTTGCCTGGGTGGTCGCGCTGTTCATCGTGCTCTTCGGCGTGATCGCCATGAGCCAGTTGCCCATTGCCCGCTATCCCTCGGTGGCCCCGCCCAGCGTGACGATCAACGCCACCTATCCGGGGGCCACGCCGCAGACCATGAACGATGGCGTCATCAGCCTGATCGAGCGTGAGCTGTCGGGCGTGAAGAACCTGCTCTATTTCGAATCCTCGGCCGATACCTCCGGCAGCGCCCAGATCACCGTGACCTTCAAGCCCGGCACTGATCCGGAGCTGGCCCAGGTCGACGTGCAGAACAAGCTCAAGGCCATCGAAGCGCGCCTGCCACAAACCGTGCGCCAGAACGGCGTGACCGTGGAGTCGGCGGCCTCTGGCTTCCTGCTCATGGTCAGCCTGACCTCGGTGGACGGCCGCCATGATGAAATCCGCCTCAACGATTACCTGGCCCGCAACATCGTCGAAGAACTGCGCCGCGTCGACGGCGTAGGCCGCGTGCAACTGTTCGGTGCCGAGCAGGCGATGCGGATCTGGATCGATCCCTTCAAGCTCAATGCCTTCGGACTGTCCGTAACAGATATCAGTACAGCGATCAGCCAGCAGAACGCACAGATTGCTCCCGGACGCCTGGGCGATACGCCAACTGTACCGGGCCAGCAGATCGCCGTTCCCCTGACAGTACAAGGACAGTTGCAGTCACCGGACCAGTTCGCTTCCATCGTGCTCAAGGCCAAGGCCGATGGTTCGCGGGTGCTGCTGGGCGACGTGGCCCGGGTCGAACTGGGCGCGCAATCCTATGCCTTCGCCAACCGTGAAGACGGCAAGCCTGCGGGCGTGGCGGCCGTACAGCTCTCGCCCGGTGCCAACGCGGTCCGCACGGCTGCGGCGATCCAGGCGCGCATGGAAGAACTGCGCCCCAGCCTGCCGCAGGGCATGCAGTTCTCGCTGCCCTACAACACCGCGCCCTTCGTCAAGATCTCCATCCAGAAAGTGGTGCAGACCCTGATCGAGGCCATGGTGCTGGTGTTCCTGGTGATGTATTTGTTCCTGCAGAACGTGCGCTATACCGTCATCCCGGCCATCGTCGCGCCCATCGCGCTGCTGGGCACGCTGGCGGTGATGCTGGTGGCCGGCTACTCGGTCAACGTGCTGACCATGTTCGGCATGGTGCTGGCCATCGGCATCATCGTCGATGACGCCATCGTGGTGGTGGAAAACGTCGAGCGCATCATGGCCGAGGAGGGCCTGGGTCCGCGCGAGGCCACCATCAAGGCGATGGGGGAGATCACCGGCGCCATCATCGGCATCACCCTGGTGCTGACCGCCGTCTTCATTCCCATGGCGCTGGCCGGGGGATCGGTGGGCGTGATCTATCGCCAGTTCTCGCTGGCCATGGCGGTATCGATCCTGTTCTCGGCCTTCCTGGCGCTGAGCCTGACGCCGGCCCTGTGCGCCACCTTGCTCAAACCGGTGGCCCCCGGCCATCACGAGAAGCGTGGTTTCTTCGGAGCCTTCAACCGAGCCTTCGCACGCCTTACGCGCCGCTATGAATCGCTGCTGGGCCGCTTGATCGCACGCGGTCTGCGCATGATGCTGCTCTATGGCGCGCTGTCGCTGTTGCTGGTGCTGGGTTTGCGGGCGCTGCCGTCGGCCTTCCTGCCGGAAGAAGACCAGGGCTATTTCATGACCAGCTTCCAGCTGCCCGCCGATGCTACCACCGAGCGCACGGCGCGCGCCGTGGATCAGTTCGAGCGCTATCTGAAAACGCGCGAGGATATCGGCGCCAATCTGTCGGTGCTGGGCTTCGGTTTCTCCGGTTCCGGTCCCAACGCGGCGATGGCCTTCACCGAACTGAAGGACTGGAAGGAGCGCAAGGGTTCCACCGCCGCCATCGAGGCCCAGCATGCGCAGGCGGCCATGGAGAACGGAGTGGATGGCATGGTCATGAGCCTGCTGCCGCCGGCCATCGAGGAGCTGGGCAATTCCTCCGGCTTTGCCATGCGCCTGCAGGACCGTGCCAATCAGGGCCACGCCGCGCTCAAGGCGGCCGAAGCGCAACTGCTGGCACTGGCGGCACAGAGCCCCAAGCTGGCCGGCGTGTATGCGGATGGCCTGCCACCGGGGGCCAGCCTGCAGCTCAATGTGGATCGCCACAAGGCGGCCGCGCTGGGCGTTTCCTTTGCCAGCATCAGCGATACGCTCTCGGCGGCCATGGGTTCCTTCTATGTCAATGATTTCCCCAATGCGGGCCGCATGCAGCAGGTCATCATTCAGGCCCAGGCGCAATCGCGCATGCAGATCGAGGACCTGATGAAGCTGTATGTGCGCAACCAGAACGGCGGCATGGTGCCGCTCTCGGAAATGGTACAAGCCCAATGGCAGGTGGTGCCGACCCAATTGCAGCGCTACCAGGGCTTCCCGGCGGTGCGCATCTCCGGCAGTGCTGCGCCGGGCGTGGCCAGCGGCGATGCCATGGCGGAGATGGAAAGCTTGGCAAAGCAACTGCCGCCCGGCTTTGCCGTGGCATGGACCGGCCAGTCGCTGCAGGAACGCCTGTCGGCGGCCCAGGCACCGATGCTGATGGCCTTGTCGATGCTGGTGGTGTTCCTGGTGCTGGCGGCCTTGTACGAGAGCTGGCGCATTCCGCTGTCGGTCATGCTGGTGGTGCCACTGGGCTTGATCGGTGCGGTCGCCGCGGTGATCCTGCGCGACATGCCCAATGACGTGTTTTTCAAGGTCGGCATGATTACCGTCATCGGGCTCTCGGCCAAGAATGCCATCCTCATCGTCGAGTTCGCGCGCCAGTTGCGCGCGGAAGGCGCAGGCCTGGTGGAGGCGGCGATCAAGGCGGCGGTGCTGCGGCTGCGTCCCATCCTCATGACTTCGCTGGCCTTTGCGCTGGGCGTGGTGCCGCTGATGCTGGCCTCGGGCGCGAGTGCCGAGACCCAGCGCGCCATCGGCACGGGCGTGTTCGGCGGCATGGTCAGTGCCACGGTGCTGGCGGTGCTGTTCGTGCCCTTGTTCTTCGTGCTGGTGCTGGGGGCGGGACGTCGCCGCAGCGCGCAAGGCGTGCAGGAGGCATGATGTGTCCGCGCAGTGATTTGCGGCTGTATGGCCGCCGGCTCCTCAACGACCGCGAGCAGATCCACCACGCCCGGTATCGCGACTACGATATCCGCGTCATCGCGATTCAGGGGCCGCATGGCTGGGAGATGAGCCTGCGCATCTTCCACGCCGGCAAGCGCATCCTGCGTTACCGGCAGGACAGCCCCCTGTATCTCGATTTCGAGCACGCGCGCATCGCCGGCATGCTGCGTGCGTACGAGATCATCGAACGCCGCCTGGCGGCCTGATTCTCTTCTCTCGGGAGCGCGCCGTCAGCGCTTCGTCAGCCAGTGCGGCCGGCTTGCCACAGTGCAGGCCGTGCCGCTGTCTTTCTGGCTTCCCTTCCTCTCTTTTTCGTACGGCTGCCACCTACAATCCATCAGGAGTACGTGGCGGCACTGCCATGTCCGGCGTCTGCCGGACTGCCAATTTGGGTTAAAGAAAAAAGCCGCAGCTCTCTAGAATGCCATCACCCCTCACGCTGCCCGCAGGGCGCGGAAGATGCCGGCGCACGGACATGAGCCTGTCCGCTGCCACGGCGATGACGAGACGCAGGTGTTTTCAGAAAAGGTAAGGGTCCGATGAGCCAGCTCGATTGCAGCAAGCATGACAAGGAAGAAAATGCGCTGAGGAAAAACGCCCTCGGCGTAGGTTTCATCATCTTCTTCGTGGTCTCCGCCGCCAGTCCCTTGAGCGTGATCGCCGGCGGATTTCCGATCGGCATCATGCTCGGCAACGGTCCCGGCACACCGGCCTTGCTGGTGCTGATCCTGTTGCTGCTGCTGGCCTTTTCGGTCGGCTATACCACCATGGCGCGCCACGTCACCAATGCCGGCGGCTTCTATGCCTTCTCCAGCGCCGGCCTGGGCGGCATGGCCGGCGGCGTGGCCGGGGTGCTGGCCATGTTCGCCTACAACATCCTGCAGATCGGACTTTATGGCATGTTCGGCGGGGTGATGTCGGCCACCATCTTCGACATCTTCGGAGTGCAACTGGCGTGGTGGGTCTATGCGGCCCTGGCCATGCTGAGCGTGGCCGTGCTCGGTTACCGCAACATCGACCTGTCGGCGCGCCTGCTGTCGGTGGTGGTGGTGGCCGAGTACCTGGCGGTGCTGGTGCTGGACTTCTGTATCCTGCGCGCCGGCGGTGATCATGGCGTCAACCTCGATTCCTTTGCACCGGCCAATGTCATGAGCGGCACGCCCTCCATCGGCCTGCTGTTCGCCTTTGCCGCCTTCATCGGTTTCGAAGCCACCACCATCTATGGCGAAGAGGCCAAGAATCCCAAGCGTGCGATACCGATTGCCACCTATACCTCGGTGCTGCTGATCGGTGCCTTCTATGGCATCTCGCTGTGGGCGCTCATCATCGGGGCCGGCAGCGACAAGGTGGTCAAGCTGCTGGAACACATGCAGGACCCGACCGCCTTCATTTACGTCATGTCGGACCACTATGCCGGGGGCGGACTGACGGCTGTGATTCGTATCCTCTTCGTCATCAGCATCTATGCGGGCTTGCTGGCCTTCCACAGTTCGGCCGCGCGCTACTTCTATGCCGTCGGCCGTGACGGTCTGCTGCACCGGTTGCTGGGCACCACTCACAAGACCTATCAAAGTCCGCACATGGGTTCGGCTCTGCAGAGCGCCATTGCGGCCGTGGTGGTGACGCTCTTTGCGGTCTCGGGGGCGCATCCCATCCTGCATCTGTTCGCCTGGTTCTCCAGCCTGGCCGCACTGTGCCTGATGCTGCTGATGATCATGACCTCGGCGGCCGTGATCTGCTATTTCCGGCGGCATCCGCAGGCCTGTGACAGCGCCTGGCGGGTGCGCATCCTGCCGGCGGTGTCGCTGGTCGCCTTGCTTTACATTCTTTGCACGGCCATCCTGCATTTCGACGTCTTGACCGGGGCCAGCAAATCCATGTCCTGGGCGTTGTGCTCGATGATCCCGCTGGCCATCCTCATCGGCGTGATGCTGGCCAGCCGCCTGCGCCGCTGCGCGCCGATGCGTTTCGCTGCGCTGGGCAGTCACAAGCTGTAGCACGCTCTCCAGCCTGGGCAGGAACCGTCGCTCAACGGGTCTCGCATTGCGAGGCCCGTTTTCTTTGGGCCACGTTTTCCGATACAGCAAAGAGGCGTGTTTTGATGCGCGAATTCATGCGTGAATTCATGCGTCAATTCGGGCGTGGATTCGCGCGTCAATTCACGCCTGTATTCGGGCGCAAAAAAACGCGGCACAGCTTGCGCCGCACCGCGTAGTTGCTCCGTGCGCCGATGATCCGGCGCGACGGCTTCAGGATGCCAGCAGCACCGTGATGGTCTTCTCTTCGGTATAGGCCAATGCGCCGGCCAGTCCGCCTTCGCGGCCCATGCCGCTGTCCTTGATGCCGCCCCAGGGCAGGTTGGCATCCAGCGGGCTCCAGCAATTGACGCCGATGGCACCGACCTTCACGCCAGCGGCCACCCGATGCGCGCGGGCCAGGTTGCCGGTCCAGACCGTGGCGGCCAGGCCGTAGCGCGAATCGTTGGCCAGGGCGATGGCTTCTTCTTCGGTATCGAAGCTGATGATGGTACCGACCGGCCCGAAGATTTCCTCACGGGCGATGCTCATGCCGTTGTTGGCATCGGCAAAGATCGTCGGCTGCACGAACCAGCCTTTGTCCGGCCGCGAGACACCGCCGGCCAGCAGGGTGGCCCCCTCGTCCAGCCCTTGCTGGATGTAGCGGTTGACGCGTTCGAACTGCGCCTTCTTGGCCACCGGCCCCATGCGCACGCCCGGCTGGCGCGGATCGCCCACGGTGATGCCAGTGGCGGCCTCGGCCAGTGCCTTGGCAAAGCGCTGCGCCAGGCTGCGCTGTACCAGGATGCGTGAACCGGCCGCGCATACCTGTCCCTGGTTGACGAACAGGCCCAGTGTGCAGCCGAACAGGGCATCTTCGAAAGGCGCATCGTCGAACACGATCTGCGGGCTCTTGCCGCCCAGTTCCAGCGTCACGCGCTTGAACTGTTCGCCGGCGATGCGCTGGATCGCGCGGCCCGCTTCGGGGCTGCCGGTGAAGCTGATCTTGGCCACGTCCGGATGCTCGCAGAGGGCACGGCCGACCTCGTTGCCGTAGCCGGTCACCACATTGATCACGCCATCCGGGAAGCCCGCTTCCTGCGCCAGGCGCGCCAGGTGCAGGGCCGATTGCGGGGTTTCTTCGGCCGGCTTGATGACCACCGTGCAGCCGGCGGCCAGCAGTGCGGCGACCTTCCAGCTGGTGATCATGAGCGGCGCATTCCAGGGCAGGATGGCACCGACCACGCCGATCGGTTCGCGGATCGTATAGGACAGCGTGGGCTTGCCCATGTAGCCGGCCGTGGGAATGGTGCGGCCTTCCATCTGGTTGGCCCAGCCGGCGGCGGCGCGCAGGTGGCTCACGGCGTTGGGCACGTCCATCATGCGCGGCTCCATGGGCGAGCGGCCGATGGCATTGGCATCCATGTCGGCCAGCAAGTCGGCATCGCGCTCGACCAGAGCGGCCAGCGCATGCAGCAGGGTCCCGCGCTGCAGGCCCGAGAGCCGGCTCCATGCGCCGCCGTCCAGCTGCGCGCGTGCCGCCGCCACGGCCCGCGCCACGTCCTCGGCCGTGCCTTGCGCGGCGCTGGCGTAGACTTCCTCGTTGATGGGATTGACCAGGTTCATGCGCTGGCCACCGGAGGCCTCGCTGGCCTGGCCTGCAATAAAGTGCTGAAGATGGAGAGACATGCTCATTCTCGTGGTGGGTTGTCGGGAGACTGCATGCGGGTCATGCGCAGCGTCCTGAGGACGGGCGCACCTGGGCCTGCATGGAGCCAGAATGTATAGAGGGCAGGGCCGCGCAGTTAGCCCAAATGAGCAATTCGGCTGGCGATGGCGGTGAAGCTGTTGATGCACGGAAAGAAGGACTGCCCTGTTCTCGTCCGGGCTGCATTGATGTTGTGCATAAAAAACTAAAGTTGCACTATTTTGAAATATCGAGCCTGACAGCTTGGAAAATTGTAAAAGTATTTGCTAAATTTTGGCATTGAGATAAATTTGCATAAAATTAGCCGGAAAGGCAGACGCTGCGCGGCCCCCGGACCGGATCTCATCCAGGTCCCTTGCACTGACGCAGACATCCCATCAAAACAATGAAAATGCAGGCACGTTAAATGCATGGAGACAGAGCCACGCTCGCGGGGGCAATCGCGGCTCACTTGGAGAGAGACCATGTTGCAAAGCATTCACCGTTTTCAGGATGTGCATGTGCACGCCGCCGCCATTGGCGCGTGGAAGCAGACCTATGCACAGATTTCCGCCGGCAAGCTGGAGAGCTCGCTGATGCAGTTGTCGACCCGGCGTTGCCACGCTTTTCGCGAGCGCATCAACAAGCGCGTGGTCCAGCATGGCGAGGCACCGAAGGACCAGATCTGCTTCGCCTTCCCGATTGCCGCACCGGGTGCGGCGCACGTGCAGGGACGCGAGGCCGATGAGAAGAGCATCCTGTTCCTGCAGGGCGGCGAGGAATTCATGTTCCACATGCCGATGGATACGGACCTGCTGTCGCTGACATTTGATCGCGACCTGTTCGAGGAGCACCTGCACCAGATGCCTGACCCCGACCGCATCAGTGCGTTGCTGCGGCAGCCGGTCATCAAGGTGCCGCCCAAAGGCTTGCGGGCTTGCCGCGAACGCTTGCTCAACATCTTCTCGCAATCGATGCTGCAGATCGATGGCGGGCAGTGGCAGGCCGATGCGCAGGCGGAGCAGCGTGAGCAGGCGCTTGAGTCTTCGTTGTTGGGCGAGCTGCTGGGCTTGTTGTCGGCGCCGGATTCCGATCCCGTGCGCCAGATGAGCACTACGCGCAGCTACATCGTCGAGAAGCTGCATCGCCAGGCCATCGTGGATGCGGCCAACGTGCCCAGCATTTTCGAGGTATGCCAGCGGCTGCAGGTGAGCCGGCGCACCGTGCAGAACAGTTTCCAGACGGTGGCCGAGACCACGCCCCTGAATTACCTGCGCTGCGTGCGGCTCAATGGCGTGCGGCGCGAATTGCTCTCCACCACGCACCAGGAAGCCTCCATCGGCGACGTGGCTTCACGCTGGGGCTTTTTCCATCTGAGCCACTTTGCCGAGGATTATCAGGAGCTGTTCGGGGAGTTGCCGTCGCAGACGGCGCGACGCGTGGCGCAGAAGCTCTTCCAATAAGCCAGCGCGCACCCATGAAAACGCCGGTCAGGTGACCGGCGTTTTTGTTTTCTTGCTGGCGTCAGCCGGCAATGCGCGCCGTAATCTTGCGCGCCGCATCCGTAATCAGCCCCGACAGGAAATCGCGGTTGAATGCGTTGACCCGTTCCGTGTTGCCGGCCAGCGTGATGCTGCCAAGAATGCGTTGCTTCTCGTCGAAGATGGGCGCGGCGATACCGGTCTTGCCCGGGTCCAGCTCACCCTCGCTGACGCAATAGCCATCCTTGCGGATCTTCAGCATCACCTTCGAGAAATCTTTCCAGTTGCTCCCCACCAGCCGCAGTTCCTCCGCCGTGGCCCCGTCGAAATGCTTGCGCAATTGCCGTGGCAGCAGGTAGGCCAGGATCACCCGCGCCGTGGCGCTGTGGAACAGGTCCATGGGCGTGCCGCGCCCATAGTTCAGGCGCGCGTCATTGTTGCCGGACTCCTGCAGGATGTTGATCACCGTCGAACCATACAGCTCGCTGATCAACAGTTCCAGCCCGGTCTGCGCCACCAGGTCGCCGACGATGTCGCGGCTGGCCGCCAGCAAGGGATCGAACTGCGTCATGTGGCGATCCAGCTCGATCACCTTCGGACCCACGGCATAGCCGCGCGGCATCTTCACCAGCAAACCGGCATGGCCGAGTTCGCGCACGTAGCGATAGGCGCTGGCCGGGGTGTAGCCCAGCTGGGCACAGATGATGTCGATGTCGATGACGGGTTGGCTGGGCTTGAACAAGGTCAACACTTCCAGCATGCGGCTCAGGCTATTCATGGTCTAGGGCAGTAAGGGCCACAGGGCCCGGTGGCAGGCATTGTACGACCACCCAAGCGCCAGGTACGCCGGGTCGTCACCAATTGCCGATTTGGGCTCAAGGCTATTGCATAAATCTCTTATATTCAAAATCAAGCAATAAATCATTGAGCCTGTGAACAGAATTATGTACAGATTTCGTCTATACGAAAATACATGATTTTACTCCGGGTTGATTGCGATACCGCAAACCAGCCTGCTGCTGTGGCCGGCTGGTCTGCCCGATCCTGTAGAAGCGCCTGTGCGCGGCGCTGGCCGCCGGCGGCAAAGGAAGAGAAATGACCCGATACACCGGAGCACACGCCTTATGGGCCGGTCTGCTGGACCAAGGTGTGGACACCTGTTTCGCCAATCCCGGCACCACCGAACTGGACCTGGTCCGTGGCCTGGAAAGTTTTCCCAGGCTGCGCTGCGTCGTCGCCCTGCAAGAAAATGTCTGCACCGGCGCGGCCGATGGCTATGGCCGCATGCTGGGCCGTCCGGCCAGCACCTTGCTGCACCTGGGACCGGGATTTGCCAATGGCATCGCCAACCTGCACAACGCACGCCGCGCCCGCACCCCCATCGTCAACATCATCGGCGACCACACCAGCTGGCACCTGCCTTACGACGCACCGCTGACCTCCGATATCGAATCATTGGCCTGTCCCGTCTCGGGCTGGGTCCACCGCATCACCGGCACTGACGACATCGCCTCTGCGGCCGCTGACTCCGTGCGCCAGAGCATGGCCGCAGGCGGGCAGGGCAGTACCCTGATCTTCCCGGCCGATTTCCAGTTCGCCGACATGGCTGAGGACCAGGCCGTGGCTGCCGTGAAAGAATCCACGGAACCCGCAGACGATTACCAGCCGGCCCAGGCACTGGAGCGCCTCCGCGACGCCAAGCGCGTGGTCTTCCTGCTCGGCGGCGGTGGCGAAGAGAGCGGTCTTGGTGCCCGCGCCCAGCGTGCCGTGGCGCGGATCGCCGCCCATACCGGCTGCAGCGTCTATGCAGAAACTTTCCCGGCCCGCGCCGAGCGCGGCCAGGGCTTGCCTTCCTTCGACCGCCTGCCGTATTTCCCCGAGCCGGCGCGCAAGGTCCTCGATGAGGCGGACCTGGTTGTACTGGTGGGCGCGCTGCCGCCGATTACCTACTTCGGCTATGTCGGCCATCCCAGTGCGCTGGTGGCTCCCGAGCGCCTGCTCACCATCAGCCTGCCGGGCCGTCCTGCCGCGGCGCGCGTGGAACAGCTGGCCGATGCGCTCGGTGCGCCGCCCTACGCGGTGCCGCAGCACACCTTGCCAGCGCTGCCCGAGGGCGAACTGAACCCGCAGAAGATCGCCGCCGTGCTGGCGCGCGAGTTGCCCGAGCACGCCATCGTTTCGGTCGAGGGCGGTACTTGCGGCTATCCCTTCTATGCGGTGTCGGATGCGGCGCGCCCGCATACGGTGCTCACCAATACCGGCGGCGCCATCGGCCAGGGCCTGCCGGTCGCGCTGGGCGCGGCGGTGGCCTGCCCGGACCGCACGGTGGTCGGCCTGCTCTCCGATGGCAGCACGCAATACACCATCCAGACCCTGTGGTCGCTGGCCCATGAAAACGCCCGGGTCGTGGTGCTGATCGCCGCCAATCACCAATACGCCATCCTGCGCAATGAACTGCGCCGCGACGGCGCGCCGCTGGGCGAACGCGCCGCGCAGATGACGGCACTCGATCATCCGCGCATCGACTGGGTTGCGCTGGCGCAGTCCTATGGCGTCCCCGCCTCGCGTGCCGAGACTGCGCAGCAATTGCAGCAGCAGTTGCAGGCCGCTTTTGCCGGCAGCGGCCCGGCACTCATCGAGATGGCGCTGTAAATCATTTCCGCATCAATCACATCCGACGCACACCACGGCATAGAACAAGGAGCAAGCATGGAACTGAATCTGCAAGGCAAGACCGCCATCGTCACCGGCGGCAGCCTGGGCATCGGGCGGGCAGTGGCCGAGGCACTGGCACGCGAAGGCGTGCGCGTGGCCATCGTCGCGCGCAGCAAGGGCAAGCTGGAAGAAGTGGCCAAGGAACTGACCCACACCACCGGCACCGAAGTCATCGCCGTGGCTGCCGACGTGAGCAATACCGAACAGGTGGAAGCGGCCGTGGCACAGGCTGCGCAGCACTTTGGCGGCATCGACATCCTGGTCAATGGCGCAGCCCATCCGGGCGGGCTGGTGCGCTCGGAAATCCAGCACGCCAGCCCCGAAGGCCTGCTCGAAGACATCAACATCAAGGTGGTCGGCTACATGCGCTTTGCCAAGGCGGCCGCCGCGCACATGCGCACCGGTGGCTATGGCCGCATCATCAATATCGGCGGGCTCACCGGCCGCGGCAGCAAGCAGTTGTCCGGCATGCGCAACGTGGCCATCTGCCATCTCACCAAGACCCTGTCGGACCAGCTCGGTCCGGATGGCATCACCGTCAACGTGATCCACCCCGGCGTGGTCGAGACCCCGCACATCCACGAACTCTACGAGAAGGAAGCCAAGCTGCAAGGGCTGACCCCCGAGCAGGTCGAGCAGAACTATGCCAAGGCCACGCCAATCCGCCGCGTGCTGCAGGTGGAAGAGATCGCCGACGTCGTGCTGTTCCTGGCTTCGCCCCGGGCGGCGGCCATCACCGGCGAATCGATTGCGGTGGATGGCGGCATCACCCGCGGCATCTACCTCTGAGCAGACTGAACTACTGAAAAGGACACCATCATGCAAGGAACCATCCTGGTCGGTACCGCCGGCCAAGGCATCGTGCGCAGCGTCGACAATGGTGCGAGCTGGCACCGCCTGGGCCTGAAGGAAGCCATCGAATTCGACGGCGTGGTACGCAGCCTGGCCGTCGATCCCTCGGATCCGTCGCGCGTGCTGGCGGGGGCTGATGCCGGCATTTGCCTGAGCACCGACGGCGGTGCCCATTTCAAACGCATCGCCTCGCCCGCCGATGACCAGACCGTCTGGTCGATTGCCTTCAGTCCGAGCAATCCCAAGCTGGTCTTCGCCGGCACCGGCGCACCGTCACGCGCCCGCATGTATCGCTCGCGCGATGGTGGCCTGTCGTGGCAACAGCTGGATGTGGAGCTGCCGGAATTCTGCTCGGGCGTACACAAGCCGCGCATCCTGACCATCTTCGTGCGCGCCGATGCGCCGCAGGAAGTCTGGTTCGGCGTCGAAGAAGGCGGTGCCTGGCGCAGCAATGATGAAGGCGATACCTGGACCCGCATCGATACCCCGGGCCGTGGCATCAACAATTCCGACATCCACGCCATCACCGTGCTGCCCGCGACCGCCGATGCGCCGGTCAAGCATGT
>Ga0308171_1001506_pt1 | contig 30589 bp, 24 predicted proteins | sample PhyGR1_FD_202135 | JGI IMG/M metagenome (GOLD analysis project Ga0308171, IMG submission 202135) | Phyllosphere microbial communities from UC Gill Tract Community Farm, Albany, California, United States - DLSLSG.R1 | ecosystem: Host-associated > Plants > Phyllosphere > Unclassified | place: USA...
TCAAGAAGTCCGGCATCAAGCCCGAGTGGATGGTGCTGGAAGTGCTGCCTGTGCTGCCACCGGACCTGCGTCCGCTGGTGCCGCTGGACGGCGGCCGCTTCGCGACCTCCGACCTGAACGACCTGTATCGCCGCGTCATCAACCGCAATTCGCGCCTGCGCCGCCTGCTGGAGCTGAAGGCTCCGGAAATCATCGCGCGCAACGAAAAGCGGATGCTGCAGGAAGCCGTCGATTCGCTGCTGGACAACGGCCGCCGTGGCAAGGCCATGACGGGCGCGAACAAGCGCGCCCTGAAGTCGCTGGCCGACATGATCAAGGGCAAGTCGGGCCGTTTCCGCCAGAACCTGCTGGGCAAGCGGGTGGACTACTCGGGCCGTTCCGTCATCACCGTGGGCCCGACGCTCAAGCTGCACCAGTGCGGCCTGCCCAAGCTGATGGCCCTGGAACTGTTCAAGCCGTTCATCTTCTCGCGCCTCGAAGCCATGGGCATCGCGACGACGATCAAGGCCGCCAAGAAGGAAGTCGAATCCGGCACCCCGGTGGTGTGGGACATCCTGGAAGAGGTCATCAAGGAACACCCCGTGATGCTGAACCGTGCGCCGACGCTGCACCGTTTGGGCATCCAGGCGTTCGAGCCCATCCTGATCGAAGGCAAGGCCATCCAGCTGCACCCCCTCGTTTGCGCGGCTTTCAACGCCGACTTCGACGGTGACCAGATGGCCGTCCACGTGCCGCTGTCGGTGGAAGCGCAGATGGAAGCCCGCACGCTGATGCTGGCCTCCAACAACGTGCTGTTCCCCGCCTCCGGCGAGCCCTCCATCGTCCCGTCGCAAGACGTGGTGCTGGGCCTCTACCATGCCACCCGCGACAAGGTGAACGGCATCGGCGAAGGCCTGGTGTTTGCCGATACGGGTGAAGTCCAGCGCGCGCTGGACGCGGGCCAGGCCGAGCTGCATGCCCGCATCAGCGTGCGCCTGACGGAATGGACCAAGGACAAGGCCACCGGCGAGTTCGTGCCTTCGACCTCGCTGGTCGACACGACCGTCGGCCGTGCGCTGCTGTCCGAGATCCTGCCCAAGGGCCTGCCCTTCAGCAACATCAACAAGGCGCTGAAGAAGAAGGAAATCTCCAAGCTCATCAACGTGAGCTTCCGCAAGTGCGGCCTGAAGGAAACCGTGGTGTTCGCAGACAAGCTGCTGCAGAACGGCTTCCGGCTGGCCACGCGCGCCGGCTTCTCCGTGGCGATCGACGACATGCTGGTGCCGCCGCAAAAGGCCGACATCCTGGTGCGCGCCGAAGCCGAGGTGAAGGAGATCCAGCAGCAGTACGTCTCCGGTCTGGTGACCGCTGGCGAGCGCTACAACAAGGTGGTGGACATCTGGGGCAAGGCCGGCGACGACGTGTCCAAGGTCATGATGGACCAGCTCAAGGTCGAGAAGACCACCGACCGCAACGGCAAGGAAGTGACGCAGGAGTCGTTCAACGCCATCTACATGATGGCCGACTCCGGCGCACGGGGCTCCGCTGCGCAGATCCGCCAGCTGGCCGGCATGCGCGGCCTGATGGCCAAGCCGGACGGCTCCATCATCGAGACCCCCATCACGGCGAACTTCCGTGAAGGTCTGAACGTGTTGCAGTACTTCATCTCCACCCACGGTGCCCGCAAGGGCCTGGCGGATACGGCGCTGAAGACCGCCAACTCCGGCTACCTCACCCGCCGCCTGGTGGACGTGACGCAGGATCTGGTGGTGACCGAGGACGACTGCGGCACGAGCAACGGCTCGGTGATGCGCGCCATCGTCGAAGGCGGTGAAGTGATCGAGTCCCTGCGCGAACGCGTGCTGGGTCGCACCACGGCCGAAGAGGTGCTGCACCCCGAAACCCGCGCCGTGCTGGTGCCGGCTGGCCAGATGCTGGAAGAGGACACCCTCGAGGAACTGGAAGCCGCTGGCGTGGACGAAGTCAAGGTGCGCACCGCGCTGACCTGCGAAACCCGCTATGGCCTCTGCGCCAAGTGCTATGGCCGCGACCTGGGCCGTGGCGGCCTCATCAACCTCGGCGAAGCCGTGGGTGTGATCGCTGCCCAGTCCATCGGCGAACCCGGCACGCAGCTGACCATGCGCACGTTCCACATCGGTGGTGCCGCATCGCGCGCCGCCATCGCCTCGAGCGTGGAAGCCAAATCCAACGGCGTGATCGGCTTCAACGCCACGATGCGCTACGTGAGCAACACCAAGGGCGAGCTGGTCGTCATCGCGCGTTCGGGTGAAGTCATCATCCAGGACGAGCATGGCCGCGAGCGCGAACGCCACAAGGTGCCTTACGGCGCCACGCTGACGGTGCAGGCCGACCAGACGGTCAAGGCCGGCACCATCCTCGCCAACTGGGATCCGCTGACGCGCCCGATCATCACGGAATTCGCCGGCCAGGTGAAGTTCGAGAACATCGAGGAAGGCCTCACGGTCGCCAAGCAGGTCGACGACGTGACGGGTCTGTCCACGCTGGTCGTGATCGATCCGAAGCGCCGCGGCTCCGCCAAGGTGGTGCGTCCGCAGGTCAAGCTGGTTGACGCACAAGGCCAGGAAGTGAAGATCCCTGGCACCGACCACTCGGTGACCATCGGCTTCCAGGTCGGCGCGCTGATCCAGGTGCGCGACGGCCAGGACGTGGGCCCCGGCGAAGTGCTGGCGCGTATTCCGGTCGAAGGCCAGAAGACCCGCGACATCACCGGCGGTCTGCCCCGCGTGGCCGAGCTGTTCGAAGCCCGTTCCCCCAAGGACAAGGGCATGCTGGCCGAAATCACCGGCACGGTGTCGTTCGGCAAGGAAACCAAGGGCAAGGTGCGCCTGCAGATCACCGATCCGGACGGCAAGGTCTGGGACGAACTGATCCCCAAGGAAAAGAACGTGCTGGTCCACGAAGGCCAAGTGGTCAACAAGGGCGAGTCCGTGGTGGACGGCCCGGCCGATCCGCAGGACATCCTGCGCCTGCTGGGCATCGAAGAGCTGGCGCGCTACATCGTCGATGAAGTGCAGGACGTGTACCGCCTGCAAGGCGTGAAGATCAACGACAAGCACATCGAGGTGATCGTTCGCCAGATGCTGCGCCGCGTGGTGGTCGAATCGACGGGCGAGTCCGGCTACATCGCCGGCGAGCAGGTCGAGCGCTCGGAGATCCTCAACACCAACGAGCGCCTGCAGGCCGAAGGGAAGATCCCTGCGACCTATACCAACGTGCTGCTGGGCATCACCAAGGCGTCGCTGTCCACCGATTCGTTCATCTCGGCCGCGTCGTTCCAGGAAACGACCCGCGTGCTCACCGAGGCTGCCATCATGGGCAAGCGCGACGAGCTGCGTGGCCTGAAGGAAAACGTGATCGTGGGTCGCCTGATCCCCGCCGGCACGGGCCTGGCCTACCACCAGGCACGCAAGGCCAAGGACGCCATGGACGACGCCGAGCGGCGCGCCATCGCCGAGTCGGAAGCCGCCGAAATGGGCGCTGCCGGCACGGAAGAAGCCGCCGAGATCGACGGCTCCATGGCAACGGGTGGCTCCGCGGCTGAATAAGCCGGCACGACGGTTGTCCGTTCGCCCCTGAAAAGCTCCCGCTCTGTCGAGACCCGGCAGGCCGGGAGCTTTTTCATGGGCTGGCCCCGGCCCGTGAAGCGCCTGGCGCCCACCCGGCGCCCTTTGCCGATTCCTCCATCGACCGAAACCATCGCGGCTGCCCGCGCGCAGCCACGCCGCCCTTGTCCGCCATGCTGATCACCTGGATTTCCCTGGCCGTGCTGCTCTTCTGGGCAGTGGGCGCCTACAACCGGCTGGTGCGCCTGCGCTCGGCCGCGCTGCAGGCGTTCGGCGCGCTGGACGCGCATCTGGTGCGCATGATCGCCATGCTGGGCGAGTACGAAGCCACCTTGCTGCCCGAGCGCGACCCGTCCGACGCCCGCGCCGCGCTCTGGGCCGCGACCACCCAGTTCGGCGCGTCGCTGGCCGCGGCGCGGGCCCGGCCCCTCGATGGCCAGGCGGCCGCTGCGCTGCAGACCGCCGACCAGGTGCTGGACACGGCCTGGCAGGCGGCGATGCGGGCGGGCTCGCCCGATGCGTCCGAACCTTCCGCCAGCGGCGGTGGGGCCGACGGTGCGCCGGCCCGGCCCAGCGATGCGCTGGCCGCCTGGGCCGCACTGCGCGAGCAACACGTCGCGCACAACGCGCTGGCCCGCCAGCAATTCAACGACGCGGTGGCGCACTACAACGGCGCCATCGCCCAATTCCCTGCCAGCGTTCTGGCGTGGCTGTTTGGCTTTCACAAGGCCCGCCCGCTGTGAACGAGGCTGTTTTTTGAAGATCCGCTCCCATGCCCCATGACCACGCCGGCGCCCGGCCGCGCTCCGACGACGACTCCGCCGCGCTGGCGCCCCCGCTTTGGAAGCTGCTGCAGGCCACGGCCGAGGCGCTGCACGCCGTGCGGGCGGGGCAGTCCGGCACGGCCGCGCTGGCCGGCGTCACGCCCGCGCTGCGGCCCGGCGTGCAGGCGCTGCTGTTCCAGACGCTGCGCCACCTGGGCCGCGCGCAGGCCCTGCGCCGGCAACTGGCCCCGCGCAACCCGCCGCCGGCGGTGGACGCGCTGCTGTGCACCGCGCTCGCCCTGGCCTGGAACCCTGATGAGGCCCCGTACGAGCCCTTCACCCTGGTCAATCAGGCCGTCGAAGCCGCCAAGCGCCACCCGGCCACCAAGGCCCAGGCTGCCTTCGTCAACGCCTGCCTGCGCCGCTTCCTGCGCGAGCACGCCGCCTGCGTGGCCGCCACCGACGCCGACCCGGTCGCCCGCTGGAACCATCCGGCCTGGTGGATCGAGCAACTGCGCCGCGACCACCCGGAGGACTGGGAGCGCATCCTGCGGGCCAACAACGCCCATGCGCCCATGACGCTGCGCGTTTCAAGGCAAAAAAGCACGCCAGCGCTTTATTTGCAAGCGCTTTCAGCTATCAATATGGTAGCAAGCGCCGTGGGCAGGGACGGTGTGGAACTGGACCAGCCCCAGCCCGTGCAGCGCCTGCCCGGTTTTGCCGACGGCGTGGTGTCGGTGCAGGACGCCGCCGCCCAGCAGGCCGCCCCGCTGCTGCTGCAGGGCCTGGACCTGTCGGCGCCGCTGCGGCTGCTGGACGCCTGCGCCGCCCCGGGCGGCAAGACCGCCCATCTGGTGGACTGCCTGCCGCCGGGCGCCGCCTGGCAGGTCACCGCCCTGGAGATCGACCCGGCCCGCGCCGAACGCATTCACGACACCCTGCAGCGCCTGCAGATCCGCACCGCCCCGGGCACATCCACTGGCGCGAAGGCGGATCCGCCGCAGGGCGCCAGCGGCCAGCCAGTCTCCGGGGCGGTCCAGGTGCTGGTGGCCGACGCCGCCCGTCCGGGCGACTGGTTCGCCGCCAGCGGCGGCCAGCCGTTCGACGCCATCCTGCTCGACGCGCCCTGCACCGCGTCGGGCATCGTGCGCCGGCATCCGGACGTGCGCTGGCTGCGCCGCGCCTCCGACATTCCCCAGCTCGCGACGCTGCAGGCCCAGCTGCTGGCCACGCTGTGGCCCCTGGTGCGGCCGGGCGGGCGGCTGCTGTACTGCACCTGCTCGGTCTTTCGCGCCGAGGGCGATGCGCAGGTGCGATCGTTCCTCAAACGCAACACCGACGCGCGGCTATTGCCGTCGCCGGGCCATTTAATTCCCGGTGGAACGGACAAGGCCGGCGACGTCCGAGACAATCCGCCGGGTGACCACGACGGATTTTTCTACGCGCTCTTCCAGAAGGCCCCCGCTTGACGCCCGCCGCCGCCTGCCGTCGCGCCGGTGGAGCGGGCCGTGGCTGGCGCTGGTGCTGCTGCTGGCCGCGCTGACCGCCTTGCTGCCGGGGCCGGCGCACGCGCAGGCGGCCGGCTCCGTCACCGACCTTCAGCTGGACGCCACCGCCGACGGGCTGTTCCTCTCGGCCTACATGGACTTCGAGCTGCCCGCCCAGGCGCAGGAGGCACTGCACAAAGGCATTTCGGTCTTCTTCGTCGCCGAGGCGGAGGTGGTGCGCGAGCGCTGGTACTGGTCGGACAAGCCGGTCACCCATGCCGTGCGCTACCTGCGCCTGAGCTACCAGCCGTTGACCCGCCGCTGGCGCCTGAACCAGTCCTCGGTGCCGTTCACCGGCGTGGGCCTGGGCGTGGCCCTGGGCCAGACCTTCGACGACCTGGCCGACGCCCTGTCCGCCATGCAGCGCATCGCCCGCTGGCGCATCGCCGACACGGGCGTGCTGGAACCCGGCGCCCGCAACACCGTGCACTACCAGTTCCGGCTCGACATGTCGCAGCTGCCCCGGCCGTTCCAGATCGGCGCCATGGGGCGGTCCGGCTGGTCGCTGGCCATGTCGCGCAGCGCCGAGGTGTCGGTGGCGGAGCCCGCCCGATGACCGCACCCGGCCCCGGCACGCCGGGCGCGCCGCCCTCGGCAAGATCCCGCGCGGCCCGCCAGGCCCGTGCCGTGCGCTGGGTGGTGGGCGTGGGCGCGGCCGTGATGAGCGCCATCGGCTTGGTGCTGATGTTCTTGCTGACGCTGGCCACCAACAACCGCGCCCTCTACGAGCGCAACTACACCTGGCTGCTGGGCGTGAACGGCCTGGTCGCGCTGCTGCTGCTGGCCATTGTGGTGTGGGTGTCGGTGCGGCTGGCCATCCGGCTGCGGCGCGGGCGCTTTGGCAGCCGGCTGCTGATCAAGCTGGCCGGCATCTTCGCCGTGGTGGGGCTGGTGCCGGGGCTGGTGATCTACACCGTGTCGTACCAGTTCGTGTCCCGGTCGATCGAAAGCTGGTTCGACGTGAAGGTGGAAGGGGCGCTCTCGGCAGGCGTGAACCTGGCCCGCGTCACGCTCGACACTTTGGCCAGCGACTTGGCCAACAAGACCCGCGCCGCCAGCACGCCTCTGGCCGCCGTGCCCGACGCCGCGGCCGGCCTGGTGCTGGAGCGCGTGCGCGACCAGCTGGGCGCGGACGACGTCGTGCTGTGGGGTGCCTCGGGCCAGTTCCTGGCCAGTGCCGGCCAGTCGCGCTTCAGCCTGAACCCGGAGCGGCCCAGCCTGCAGCAGTTTCGCAATGCGCGGCAGCAGCGGCTGACGTTCCAGATCGAGGGCCTGGAAGACTTGAGCGACCCCACCGGCGCCGACCGGGTGCGGGTGAAGGCGCTGGTGGCGGTGGACAACCCCGCCGTCGGCGTGCTGTCCGAGCCGCGCTACCTGCAGGCCACGCTGCCGCTGCCCTCCGCCTTGGTCGCCAACGCCATCACCGTGCAGGAAGCCAACCGCGAATACCAGGAGCGCGCCCTGGCGCGGGGCGGCCTGCGGCGCATGTACATCGGCACGCTCACGCTCAGCCTGTTCCTGGCGGTGTTCGGCGCGGTGCTGCTGGCCGTGCTGCTGGGCAACCAGCTGGCGCGGCCGCTGCTGCTGCTGGCCGAGGGCGTGCGCGAAGTGGCCGCCGGCAACCTGAGCCCCAAGGCCGCGCTGCAAGCCAAGGACGAACTCAGCGGCCTGACACGGTCCTTTGCCATGATGACCCAGCAGCTGGCCGACGCACGGGGCGCCGTCGAGCAGAGCATGGAAGAGGTGACGGCAGCGCGGGCCAACCTGCAGACCATTCTGGACAACCTGACGGCCGGCGTCGTCGTGCTGGACGGGCAGGGCGTCATCGTTTCCTCCAACCCCGGCGCTACCCGCATCCTGCGCGCGCCCATGGCGGCCTATGAAGGGCGGCGCATGGTCGAAGTGCCGGGCCTGGCCGAATTCGCCGCCGCCGTCCAGGCGCAGTTCGACGTCTTCCTGGGCGACCGCGACCACCACAGCCTGGACCACTGGCAGCATTCCTTTGCGCTGCATGCGCCCGGCGGCGGCGTGGTGCCCAATGGCACCAGCCTGGTCGCGCGCGGGGCCGAGCTGCCCGACCGCTCCCGCCTGCTGGTGTTCGACGACATCTCGGAGATCGTCTCCGCCCAGCGCGCCCAGGCCTGGGGCGAGGTCGCCCGCCGCCTGGCCCATGAAATCAAGAACCCGCTCACGCCCATCCAGCTGTCGGCCGAGCGGCTGGAGATGAAGCTCTCCGGCAAGGTGGGCGAGGCCGAACAGGCCGTGCTGACCAAATCCGTGAAGACCATCGTCGACCAGGTCGACGCGATGAAGCGGCTGGTGAACGAATTCCGCGACTACGCCCGCCTGCCGGCCGCCGAGCTGGAGCAACTCGACCTGAACGCCTTGGTCACCGACCTGTTGCAGTTGTATGGGAATGAAAACGCCCACGTGCGGGTGGAAGCCGACCTGGACCCGCGCTGCCCGCCCATCGCCGGCGACGCGCAGCAGCTGCGGCAGGTGGTGCACAACCTGCTGCAAAACGCGCAAGACGCGACCGAGCTGGTCTGCGAGCAGGCCCAGCGGCCCCAGCCCTGGCCGGCCGTGCGCATCACCACCCGCTGGAGCGAGTCCTCCAGGCGCGTGCGGCTGGCCGTGCTGGACCACGGCAGCGGCTTTCCGGCACACATCCTGCAACGTGCTTTCGAGCCGTACGTGACCACCAAGCCGCGCGGCACCGGCCTGGGGCTGGCCGTGGTCAAGAAGATCGCCGACGAGCACGGCGCCCGCATCGACCTGCTCAACCGTACCGAAGACGGGGTGGTGACCGGTGCCCAAGTCTCGCTATCATTCGCGCCTGAACACGCGGTGGCGATTTAACAACACGCTGCGGCACACACAAGGCGCATTGACGGACATGGCAAACATTCTGGTGGTGGACGACGAACTGGGCATCCGGGATCTGCTGTCCGAAATCCTCAACGACGAAGGCCACAGCGTCGACCTGGCCGAGAACGCCACCCAGGCCCGCACCGCCCGCGCCGCGCAAGGCTACGACCTGGTGCTGCTCGACATCTGGATGCCCGACACCGACGGCGTCTCGCTGCTCAAGGAATGGGCCACCGCCGGCACACTGACCATGCCCGTCATCATGATGAGCGGCCACGCCACCATCGATACCGCCGTGGAAGCCACCCGCATCGGCGCCTTCTCGTTCCTGGAAAAGCCCATCACCCTGCAGAAGCTGCTGAAGGCCGTGGAGCAGGGCCTGGCCCGCAACGCCAACCAGCCGCCGCCTGCCGCGGCCCAGGCACCTGCGGCGCCCGCGATGGCTCAAACGGTTGCGGTGCCGATGCAATACGGCGGCGACCACGGCTCGCCCTCTCCAGCGGCCCCCACGGCCCCCCCGGCCAGCCCCGCGGCCGCGCCTGCAACCGCCGCTGCCGCCCCCGAACCCACCGGCCCCCAGGCCCGCCAAGGCTTCGATCTGGACCGCCCCCTGCGCGAAGCGCGCGACGGTTTCGAAAAGGCGTACTTCGAATTCCACCTGGCCCGCGAGGGCGGCTCCATGACCCGCGTCGCCGAGAAGACCGGCCTGGAGCGCACCCACCTCTACCGCAAGCTCCGCCAACTGGGTGTGGACCTGGGGCGCAGCAAGCGGGCGTGACCCCTCCAGAGAAGAAAAAACGGCGAAGTTCCAGGACGGCGCCTTTTCCTGGCTATAATTCGAGGCTCAGGCCCGGTAGCTCAGTCGGTAGAGCAGAGGATTGAAAATCCTTGTGTCGGCGGTTCGATTCCGTCCCAGGCCACCAAATCGAAGCCCTTGGTTCTTGACGGAACCAGGGGCTTTTGCTTTGGGAGGGTGCGCTCCTTGCTTTCTGGACCCAGTGCTGGCGCACTGTCCGTGCGGCCTGAATCCTGTTGTGATCTCGAGAAGTCAGCTGCCGCAAAGGCGTCCGATCACCGGACCGCTGCTGACAGGATGCTCGGCAGTAATTGCCTCCCCAGCCGCTCACACCACCACTTGAGCGCCTCTCCCCGATGCTCCGGCCGCCACGCCAGCCAGAAGGTCTCATCCGCTCGCGGCTCCTCCACCGGCACCTCCACCAGCACACCCTTCTCCAGCGCCGCCCGCACGCACACGCGCGGCACGAACCCGTGCCCCAGCCCGGCAACTTGCGCGGCTATCTTTGCCTGCATGGTCGGCACCGTGATGCGGCGCTGGCCTGACAGCAGGCCCACGGTGCGGTCGGTCAGCGACCGGGCGCCATCCCCCACCACCACCGCCGTATGTTCCAGCAAGTCGGCGCGGGTCAAGGGGCGTTGCAGCCGGGCCAGCGGGTGGGTGGCGGCGACGCAGAAGGCAAAGCTCAGGGTACCGACGGGCACGGCCTTGTAGCCGCCACCGGCCGGGCCTTCGCCTGCGGCCACGATGACGTCGGCGCGGCCTTCGCGCAGGGCTTCCCAGGTGCCGGTCATGGCTTCGCTGGCGATGCGCAGGCGGGTGCCGCATTGCAGGTCTTCGAACGCGCAGATGTCGTCGTTGAAGGCCTCGGTCGGTATCAGCGAGTCGTGCGTCAGCCGCAACTCCGATTCGAAGCCGGTGGCCACCTGCCGCATGCGCGATTCCAGCTGGCGCGCTGCGGCCAGCAGCCAGCGGCCCTCGCGGATCATTTCCTGCCCGGCGGGGGTCAGTGCCACGCGCGGGCCGTGGCGCGTGAACAGGGCCAGGCCCAGTTGCTCTTCCAGCTTGCTCACGGCGTAGGAAATGGTGGACGGCACCTTGTGCAACTGTTCGGAAGCCCCCGCGAAGGAGCCGTGCCGGGCGATGGCGTCCACCAGTTCGATGGCTTCCAGGGTCAGTTTCAGCATGGCTTCACGGCAGCAAATCGGATGATCGAGATTATCGATGATGCGAGCCGAAAACCTTCAGTCTGGCGTGGGGCGCAAAAGCAGATACTTGTTCCATCGCAGCACTGCATAGCAGCACCAAGCCACGAAGCGGCTCTACAAGCAGTGTGAATTCCATCGATGAAGAAAGGACGAAACCATGCTCGACATCCGCAAGGCCCAACACCGTGGCAACGCCAACCACGGCTGGCTGCAGTCGCGCCACACGTTTTCCTTTGGCCACTACCGCGATGCGGAGCAGCAGGGCTTTTCCGATCTGCTGGTGATCAACGACGACCGCGTGGCGCCGTCGCGGGGCTTCGGCACGCATGCTCACCGCGACATGGAGATCTTTTCGTACGTGCTGCAGGGCGCGCTGGAACACAAGGACTCGATGGGCACCGGCTCGGTGATCGTGCCGGGCGACGTGCAGATGATGAGTGCCGGCAGCGGCGTGCAGCACAGTGAATTCAACCATTCGGCCGACCACGAAGTGCACTTCCTGCAGATCTGGATCGTGCCGAACCAGCGGGGCGCGGCGCCACGCTACCAGCAGGTGCATTTCAGCGAAGCCGACAAGCGCGGCCGCCTGCGCCAGATCATCTCGCCAGAGGGAGCCGACGGCGCGCTGGCGGTGCGTCAGGACGCGCGGGTCTACGCCGGCCTGTTCGACGGTGACGAAGCCGCCGACCTGGCGGTAGGGCCCAACCGCCACGTGTACGTGCATGTGGCCCGGGGCAGCGTGGAGGTGAACGGCGAGCGGCTGGACGCGGGCGATGGCGCTCGCGTGCGCAACGCGGGGCCGCTGCGCTTTGCCAACGGGCAGGACGCCGAGGTGCTGGTGTTCGACCTGCGCCCGAACGAGCTGCCCACCATGCCGTGATGCGCAGCCGCCGCGGCGGGCTCGGGCCTGCCCATGACGAAGGGCCTGCCGTGCTGCGACTAGCACGTGCAGGCCCTTCTTATTTCTTCTTCTTCTTCTTGCGATCTCAGCCGTACAGCAGCCGCGCCGGCCAAATCACCAGCGCCGGGAAGGCCACCATCAGGAACATCATCGCGAACTCGGCCAGCATGAAGGGCCATACGCCGCGGATCACGTCGTCCATGCGGATGCGCGCCACGCCGGCCACCACGTTGAGCACCGTGCCCACCGGCGGCGTCACCAGGCCGATGGAGTTGTTGATGATGAACAGCACGCCGAAGTAGATCGGGTCGATGCCGGCCGCCTTCACCACCGGCATCAGCACCGGCGTCAGGATCAGGATGGTGGGCGTCATGTCCATCGCGGTGCCGACCACGATCACCAGCAGCATGATCATCACCATCAGCAGCATGGGGCTGCCGATGAAGGGCTCCAGCAGCGTCACCACCTTGCCGGGCAGGTCGGCCACGGTGATGAGCCAGGCCGACACCAGCGCGGCGGCCACCAGGAACATCACCACGCCGGTGGTGCGCGCGGCGGTCACGAACACGCCGTAGATCTGCGAGGGCTTGAGCTCGCGGTAGATGACCACGGCCACGAAGAGCGAATACACCGCCGCCACCACGGCCGCCTCCGTGGGCGTGAAGACGCCGAAGCGCAGGCCCACCAGGATGATGAGCGGCAGCATCAGCGCCCAGCCGGCGTGGCGCAGGGCGGCCCAGACCTCGCCGCGGGAGCGGCGCGGCGGCGGCACGATCTGTTCCTTGCGCACCAGCCACCACCAGGTGGCCCAGAGCGCTCCGGCGATCAGGATGCCGGGGAAGATGCCCGCCAGAAAGAGCTTGCTGATCGACAGGTTGGCCGCCACGCCGAAGATCACGAAGCCGATCGAAGGCGGGATGATCGGGCCGATCACGCCGGCCGCGGCGATCAGGCCGCCGGACCGCGCCTTGTCGTGGCCTGCGGCCACCATCATCGGGATCAGCAGGGCCGACAGCGCCGCCGCATCCGCCACCGCCGAGCCCGACAGCGCCGACAGCACGCAGGCCGCGACGATGGCGACATAGCCCAGCCCGCCGCGCACGTGCCCGACGAGCGTGAGCGCCAGGTCCACGATGCGCTTGGACAGCCCCCCGGTGTTCATGATCTCGCCGGCCAGCATGAAGAAGGGCACGGCCAGCAGCGGAAAGCTGTCGGCACCGTTGATCAGGTTCTGCGCCAGGATCTGCGCGTCGAACATATCGAGGTGCCACATCAGCGCGACACCGCACAGCAGCAGCGAAAAGGCGATCGGAATGCCGATCGCCATGGCGCCCAGCAGGGAAACGAGGAAGACGGCGATGGTCATGGTGCGGCTCTCTTCCTCTCAGCGGGGCGTGTGGGGGGTGCCGGGGGCCGGCGCGCCGGCCTGCGCCGCCAGCCGGTCTTCTTCGGCCAGGCGCGCCTGCAGGGCGTCGAACTCCGCCGTCTCTTCCGAATCGGTGACCATCACCAGTTCGTCGCCACGCAACTGGCCGCTCAGCACCCGCCACAGGTCATAGAGCAGAAACACCGCCGCCGACACGGCGAACACCACGCCCACGAAGTAGAAGTACCCCATCGACCAGCCGGTGGTGGGCGCGGTGACGTCCATGTTCAGCCGGGTCTGCGTCCAGCTGCCCGAGAAGATCAGCCAGCACACCCACAGCATCAGCACCTGGCCGACGACCACGCAGACCTTCTTGGCCGCGTCGGGCAGCCGGCCGACCAGCATGTCCACGCCCAGGTGGCCGTGGTTCTTCATGGCCACGATGGCGCCCAGGAAGGTGAGCCACACGAAGAGCCAGCGCGACACCTCTTCCGACACCGTGATGCCGGTGTTGAAGGCATAGCGCAGCACGACGTTGCCGAACACCATCGCCACCATCACCGCCAGCGCACCGGCCATGAGGAAGTCCAGCATCCGGCAATAGCGATTCATCCACCGTTCCATGGTTATGTCTCCTGATCGACCTGCGTCGTCTGCGTGTTGTTGTGGTCTATGGGTGGGGTGGGGCGGCGCGCCCCCGGGGGTCAGAGCGGCCGACCGTCCAGCAGGCCGCGCGCGCCCAGGTTGCCGATGAAGGCCCGCAGGCCGAACCGCCAGGGCGGCGCGGTCTCGCTGTGTGTGACGCGGTTGCAGAGGGCACCCAGCCGGGCACTGCGGATGGTGACCTCGTCGCCCAGTCGGTGGGTGAAGCCGGCCCCGGGTTCGCCCCGGTCCTCGATGGGCGCGAAGAGCGTGCCCAGAAACAGCATGAAGCCGTCCGGGTACTGGTGCGCGGCCAGGGTCTGCGCGACGATGTCCGCCGGGTCGCGGCTGATGCTGGACATGGTGTTGATGCCGCGCATGGTGAAGCCATCGGTGCCACGCACGACCAGGTGCACCGTCTCACGGCGCACGTCGTCCATGCTGAAGCGGGCGTCGAAGAGCCGGATGAACGGGCCGATGGCGCAGGAGGCGTTGTTGTCCTTGGCCTTGCCCAGCAGCAGCGCGCTGCGGCCCTCGATGTCGCGCAGGTTGACGTCGTTGCCCAGCGTGGCGCCCACGATTTCGCCCCGGCCATTGACAGCCAGCACCACCTCGGGCTCCGGGTTGTTCCAGGCCGAATCGGCGCGAATGCCGATCTCCTGGCCCGTGCCGACGGACGACAGCACCGGCGCCTTGGTGAACACCTCGGCGTCGGGGCCGATGCCCACTTCCAGGTACTGGGACCAGAGGCCCTGCTGCTGCAGCAGCGCTTTCAGCGCCATCGCCTGTTCTGAGCCGGGGCGGATGGCCGCCAGGTTGTCGCCGATCAGCGCCTGCACCTTGCCGCGCAGCTCCTGCGCGCGCGATGCGTCGCCGCGCGCCTGCTCCTCGATCACCCGCTCGACCATGCTGGCCGCGAAGGTCACGCCGGCCGCCTTCACCACCTGCAGGTCGCAGGGCGCCAGCAGCCAGGGCCGCGCGGCGTCGCGGTCGCCGAGCCGGCTGTTGGCCAGCAGCTCGGCCACCGAACACAGGCGCTCGCCAGCCGCCTGGCGCGCCGCGTCGGCCGGCGCGGCGGCATCGAGCAAAGTGCTCATGGTGGGATAGGCGCGGCTGATGTCGAACACGCCGCCTTCGCGCAGCGCCACCACCGCCGGGCCGCCCTGCGGGCCGCTCGTCCAGACCCGGGCCACCAGCGTGCCGGCCACGCCGTCGTCGGGCAGCAGGCCGGCGTTCTTGTCGCCGTCGTTGTCGTTCTTCATGCTTCTCGTCCTCGAAATGGGAAGGCGCGGGGCTAAGGGGCGGCCCGGCGCTCAGTGGTTGTGGCGGGGCGTCTGTTCGGCGATGCGGCGGAACTGCAGCGCGAAGTCCAGCGTGGCGCCGTCCGCCAGCTGGCCGGTCTTCTCGCGGTAGAGCGTCTCCCAGGGCGATCGGCTGGCGGGCACGGGCGGCGGCGGCATCTCGCGGCGCCGGCGGGCGATTTCCTCTTCGGGGACCAGCGCGTTGCACCGGCCCTGTTTCAGGTCGATCAGGATCAGGTCGCCGGTCTGCAGCCAGCCCAGGCCGCCGCCCGCCGCGCTCTCGGGCGAGGCGTTCAGGATCGAGGGGCTGTCGGCCGTGCCCGATTGCCGTCCGTCGCCCAGCGTGGGCAGCGCGCGGATGCCGCGCTGGATCAGCGCATCGGGCGGCTGCATGTTGACCACCTCGGCCGAACCGGGCCAGCCGAGCGGGCCTGCGCCACGCATCACCAGAATGCAGTCCTCGTCGATGCCGAGCGCGGGGTCGTTGATGCGGGCGTGGTAGTCCTCCGCGCCGTCGAAGACGATGGCCCGGGCCGTGAACACGCCCTCGTTGCCCGGCTGGCACAGGTAGCGCGCACGGAAGGCCTCGGAGATCACCGAGGTCTTCATGATCCCGAAATCGAACAGGTTGCCCGAGAGCACCAGGAAGCCGGCGTTCTCCATCAGCGGCTCGGCGAAGGGCCGGATCACCTCACGGTCCTTGGCCTCGCGGCCCTGCAGGTTCTCGGCGATGCTGCGGCCCGTGACGCTGGCGCAATCGCCGTGCAGCCGGCCGGCCTGCAGCAGCTCCCACATCACTGCCGGCACGCCGCCGGCGCGGAAGAACCTCTCGCCCAGGTACTTGCCGGCGGGCTGCATGTTGACCAGCAGCGGCAGGTCGTAGGCATGGTCCGTCCAGTCGCGTGGGTGCAGCTCCACGCCGGCATGGCGCGCCATCGCCTGGATGTGCACCTGCGCATTGCTGGAGCCACCCGCGCAGCTGACCACCGCCAGCGCGTTGAGAAAGCTCTCGCGGGTCAGCACGCGCGAGGGGCGCAGGTCTTCATGCGCCATCTCCACGATGCGCCGGCCGGTGGCATAGGCCATCTGGCCGCGCTCGCGGTAGGGCGCGGGGATGGCGGCGCAGCCCGGCAGTGACAGGCCCAGCGCCTCGGCCACCGCATTCATGGTGGAGGCCGTGCCCATGGTGTTGCAGTGGCCGGCCGAAGGCGCGCTGTCGCAGGCGCGCTGCAAAAATTCTTCTTCGTCGATCTCGCCCGCCGCCAGCATGCGGCGGCTGCGCCAGATCACGGTGCCCGAGCCGACCAGTTCGCCTTCATGCCAGCCGTCGAGCATCGGACCGCCCGACAGCACGATGGCGGGAATGTCCACGGTGGAGGCGGCCATGATGCCGGCCGGCGTGGTCTTGTCGCAGCCAGTCGTCAGCACCACCGCGTCGATGGGATAGCCGTAGAGGATCTCGACCAGGCCCAGGTAGGCCAGGTTGCGGTCCAGCGCGGCGGAAGGACGCCGGCAGTTCTCGAAGATCGGGTGGACGGGGAATTCCAGCGGAATGCCGCCCGCGTCGCGGATGCCCTCGCGCACCCGGCGCGCCAGCTCGACGTGGATGCGATTGCAGGGTGACAGGTCGCTGCCGGTCTGCGCGATGCCGATGATCGGCCGGCCCGAGCGCAGTTCTTCGGGCGTGAGCCCGTAGTTCATGAAGCGCTCGAGATAGAGCGCGGTCATGTCGGAACGGGCGGGGTCGGCGAACCAGTCGCGCGAGCGGAAGCGGCGGCCTTCGGGTGTTGTCATGTCGGTCTTGGAAAGAGGGCGTACGGCGGCGCGCACCTGTGCACGGCGCAGGGTGCCGCCATGGTGCGTCGTCCGCCGGAGAGGAGGGCGGATCGGGCGGTTACTTGCGGCGGGCCTTCTCCAACTCGGCCATCATTTCGCGGGTGGTGTCCTCGCCGAATTCCTTGCTGTACTTGGCGACCACCGGCTGCAGCTTGTCGCGCAGCTTGGCCTGGTCCGCCGCGGACAGCTCGGTCACCTGCATGCCCAGCTTCTTCAGCTCGCCCAGCGCCTTGGCTTCCAGCGCGCGGATGGCCTTGCGCTCGAACGCCGTGGCTTCCTTCGCGGCTTCCTGCACGATCTTCTGTTCTTCGGCGGAGAGGCCGTCCCACGCCTTCTTCGACATGAGGAACACCCAGGTGCTGTAGATGTGGCGCGACAGCACCAGGTTCTTCTGCACTTCGTAGAACTTGCTGGTGAGGATGGTCGCCGCGGGGTTCTCCTGGCCGTCCACCGCCTTTTGCTCCATCGCCGAATAGAGTTCGGTGAAAGGCATGGGCGTGGCGTTGGCGCCCAGGGCGTTGAAGCTGTCGATGAAGAGCTGGTTCTGGATCACCCGCAGCTTCAGCCCGGCGAAGTCCTCCGCCTTGTTGATGGGGCGGCGCGAATTGGTGGTCTGGCGGAAGCCGTTCTCCCAGTAGCCCAGGCCGACCAGGCCCTTCTCGGGCAGCTTGGCCAGCAGCTTCTGGCCGAAGGCGCTGTCCAGCACGGCGTCGGCCTCCTCGCTGTTGTTGAAGGTGAGCGGCAGGTTCAGCACGCCGAAGTCCTTGACCACCGAGACCAGCGTGGAGCTGTCGGGCACCGTCATCTCCAGCGTGCCGCCGCGCAGCGCCGAGATCATGGTCACGTCGTTGCCCAGCGTGCCATTGGCGAACAGCTTGGCGCGCATCTTGCCGCCGCTCTTGGCCGCCAGCACTTCGCCGAAGTGCCGCGACGCCTGGGCCTGCGGGTGGTCGTCGGTGATGCCGGTGCCGATCTTGAAGGTGTGTTCGCGGACCTGCGCGATGGCCGGTGCGGCGAGCATGGCGGCCAGCGAGGCGGCCAGGGCCAGCGTCTTGAATGCGGTGCGGAAAGTCATGGCTTGTCTCCTGTGTGTTTTTGGGAACGGCTAAAGGTGCAGACTAGGGGGCCGCGCCGGCAGCGTCCAATCAGTGTTTTTCCGCCGGGCATTCCAAACCGTTATCGGTCCCCCAAAAATGCAGGGCAAACCCTTATCCATCGCCACCGCCTGCAGCCGCCTGCGCTCGCGGCACCTCCAGTTCCTGGACATCCTCGGGCGCACGCGCAACCTGCGGGTGACGGCCGAGCAGATGCACGTCACCCAGCCGGCGGCCACCAAGATCCTGCTGGACCTGGAGGAGATCTTCGACGCGCGCCTCTTCGAGCGCCTGCCGCGCGAGATGCGGCCCACCGAGCTGGGCCTGTTCGCGCTGGGCTACGCCGCGTCCGCCCTGGCGGGGCAGTCGCGCTTCGTGGACGAGTTCAATGCGCTCAAGCAGGGCGGGCACGGCCAGTTGTCGATCGGCGCCATTTCCGGCTCGGCCGCACGCCTGCTCACCACTGCCATCGCCGAGATGCAGCGGCGCCGGCCGCTGCTGGTGCTGAAAGTGCGCGAGCAGAGCAGCGACCAGCTCATCGCCTGGCTGGGCGAGCGCAAGATCGACCTGATGATCGGCCGCTTCACCGATGAGGCGCAGCAGGCGCATTTCCAGTACGAGCGCCTCTCGGGCGAGACGCTGCAGGTGGTGGGAGGGCCGCACCATCCGCTGCGCGGCATCCAGGGGCTGGAGGCGGGGCGCCTGGCGCACTGGCCCTGGCTGCTCTATCCGGAATCGACCGCGCTGCGCAAGGTGTCGGATGACATCTTCCGCGCCATCGGCATGACGCCGACCTCGGGCGTGATGGAAACCCAGTCGTTCCTCTTCGCGCTGGAATCGCTGCGCATCACCGACATGCTCTCGCTGCAGCCCAGCGCCCTGGCCGAGCGGTACGTGGCCAAGGGGCTGCTGTCGTCCATCCAGGTGGACGTGCCCCGGGCCATGCCCGACTACGGCATGCTCGTGCGCCTGGGCGAGACGCCCACGCCGGCCGCGCAGGCCTTCATGGCGGTGCTGCGCGACGTGGCGCAAGGCCGCGTGGAAGCCACGCCGCGGCAGCGGTGAGCATCAGCCCGCCGGCTGGGGCTGGCCGGCCGCGCGCCGCAGGCACTGCACCAGCATCGCCGCCGCCGGCGTCAGGCGCGCGCCGCGCCGGGTGACGATGCCGAAGGGCTCGTGGCGCGAGCCGATGGCCAGCGGCAGCCGGCGGGCGATGCCGTGCTCTTCGCAGAACTCCATCGTCGCCGACGACATCAGCGCCACCAGGTGCGGGTCTTCCTTGAGCATCAGCATGGTCGCGAGCGACGAAGACGTCTCGATGGGGTAGGGCGGCAGCTCCAGCCCGGCCTCGCGGAATTCGCGCTCCAGCAGTTTGCGCAGCGGCATGTTGCCGGGGTAGAAGACCCAGCGGCAGCGCGCCAGCTGGGCGAGCGTGACGCGCCGCGCCTTCGCCAGCGCATGGCGGGTGCCCACGGCCACCGCCACCGCCTCGTCCATCAGCTCTTCGTAATCGAACTGCTCCACGTTGCTCGACACGGTGGTGCGGCCCACGGCCACGTCGAGCCGGCCCTCGTTGATGGCGTTGAGCAGCTCCAGGCTGGTGCTCTCGCGGATCTCGATGGACAGCGCGGGCTGCGTGCGCCGCAGCTCCGACACCGCCGCGACCAGCACCGAATGCAGCGCGCCGGTGATGGCGCCCACCGCCACCCGGCCGCCGGAGCCGCGCAGCACGCCGTTCATTTCCTCGCGCAGATGCTCCAGGTCGGCATCCATCAGCCGTGCATGGCGAATGAGGCACAGGCCCAGCTCGTTGGGCCGCACGCCCTGCTGGGTGCGCACGAAGAGCTCGGCGCCGAAGGTCGATTCGATCTCGCGCAGCGCCTTGGTCAGGCCCGGCTGGGTCATGCCCAGCCGCTCGGCCGCGCGGTGCAGGCTGCCGCATTCCTCCAGCGCCACCAGCAGGCTCAGCTGCCGAAACCGCAGGCGCGACGTGATCGAGGAAAGGCTGGGTATCACGGTGATTCCTCGGGGCTATCACCCCATGCGAAGCTTTCACTATGCAGCAAACCGGGGCCGCTCCAGAATTCGCCGCTCAAGGAGACACATTCGATGAAGTTGCTACGTTTCGGCCCCCCGGGCCAGGAAAAACCCGGACTGCTCGACGCCCAGGGCGTGATCCGCGACCTGTCCGCCCATGTGCGCGACATCGACGGCGATGCGATCGGCCCCGATGCGCTCGACCGGCTGCGCGCCATCGACCCGGCCACGCTGCCGGCCGTGCCCGGCACCCCCCGCATAGGCGCCTGCGTGGGCCGCATCGGCAAGTTCGTCTGCATCGGCCTCAACTACGCCGACCACGCGGCCGAGTCCAACATGCCGATCCCGGCCGAGCCCATCGTCTTCAACAAGTGGACCTCCGCCGTGGTCGGCCCGAACGACGACGTGAAGATTCCGCGCGGCTCGGAGAAGACCGACTGGGAGGTGGAACTCGGCGTGGTGATCGGCACGGCCGCGAGCTACGTGCAAGAGGCCGACGCCCTGAAGCATGTGGCCGGCTACTGCGTCATCAACGACGTCTCCGAGCGCAACTACCAGCTGGAGCGCGGCGGCTCCTGGGACAAGGGCAAGGGCTGCGACACCTTCGGCCCCACCGGCCCCTGGCTGGTGACGGCCGACGAAGTGCCCGACCCGCATGCGCTCGACATGTGGCTGGAGGTCGATGGCCGCATCTACCAGAACGGCAACACGCGCACCATGATCTTCAACGTGCCGCAGCTGGTGGCCTACCTCAGCCGCTTCATGACGCTGCAGCCTGGCGACGTGATCTCCACCGGCACGCCGCCGGGCGTGGGCATGGGCATCAAGCCGCAGCCGGTGTACCTGCGCCCCGGCCAGACCATGCGGCTGGGGATCGCCGGGCTGGGCGAGCAGTGCCAGAAGACCGTCGCTGCCTGACAGGACCACTGCCATGATCCAGTACGACTACGACGGCCGCACCGCGGTCGTGACGGGCGGTGCCCAGGGCATCGGCTTCGCCATCGCCCGCCGCCTGCTGGCGGGCCATGCCAGGGTGTGCCTGTGGGACCGCGACGCCGAGGCCATCGCCGCCGCGCAGCAGGCCCTGGCCGGCGTGGGCGCCGCCGGCGCGCTGACCGGCGTGACGGTGGACGTCACCGACTTCGCGCAGGTCGAAGCCGCCGTCGCCCGCACCGAGAGCCTCTCGGGGCCCATCGCCATGCTGGTGCACAGCGCCGGCATCGCGGGCGCCAACCTGCCGCTCGGCGACTATCCGCTCGATGAGTGGCGCCGGGTGCTGTCGATCAACCTCGACGGCGCCTTCCACGTCAACAAGGCGGTGGTGCCCGGCATGGTGGCGCGCGACTACGGGCGGGTGGTCAACATCGCGTCCATCGCCGGCAAGGAAGGCAACCCCAATGCCTCGGCCTACAGCGCCTCCAAGGCGGGCGTGATCGCGCTCACCAAGAGCCTGGGCAAGGAAACGGCGGCCCGCAACGTCGCGGTGAACGCCATCACCCCGGCGGCGGCGCGCACGCGGATCTTCGAGCAGATGTCGCAGCAGCACATCGACTACATGCTCTCGAAGATCCCGCGCGCGCGCTTCGTCGAGGTGGAGGAGGTGGCGGCCATGGTGGCCTGGCTGGTGTCGGAGGAGAACTCGTTCACCACCGGCGCGGTGTTCGACCTCTCCGGCGGCCGGGCGACCTACTGACGCCCCTGCACCGGCAGCGCGCCAGGCGCCGCCCGGGCCTGAACGATGGCCGGGCCGGCCACGGCGCATCGATCGAGACAACACAACACAACACACAACAGAGCAAAGGAGACAAGCACCATGCATTCCCATCTGAACAGGCGCCAGGTGATCGCCTCGGCCTGCGCCGTCGCCCTCGGCGGCACGGCCGCCCTGGCGCGGGCCAGCGACTACCCCAGCAAGCCCATCGAGCTGATCGTGCCGGTGGCGGCGGGCGGCGGCACCGACATCGTCGGGCGCGCCTTCGCCGAAGTGGGCAAGAAGTACCTGCCCCAGCAGCCGATGATCGTGGTCAACAAGCCCGGCGCCAGCGGCGCCATCGGCACGGCAGAGCTCATCAACGCCAAGCCCGACGGCTACAAGATCGGCATCGTGATCTGCGAGCTGACGATCATCCCGAACCTGGGCATCACCAAGTACACGGCGGCCGACCTGCGGCCCGTCGCCCGGCTCAACGCCGACCCGTCGGCCATCACGGTGCGGGCCGATGCGCCCTGGCAGACCATCGAGGAATTCATCGCCGATGCCCGCAAGCGCAAGGAGCCGCTGTCCATCGCCAACGCGGGCGTGGGCTCCATCTGGCACATGGCGGCGGCCGCGTTCTCCGAGAAGCTCTCGCTGCCGGTGAACCACGTGCCCTTCCTGGGCGCGGCGCCGGCGGCGGTGGCGCTGCTGGGCGGCCATGTGGACGCCCTCGCCGTGAGCCCTGGCGAGGTGGCGCAGCACGTCGCCGCCGGCAAGATGCGCACCCTGGCCGTGATGGCGGACCAGCGCGTGGGCGGGGTGTTCGAGAAGGTGCCCACGCTCAAGGAGCGCGGCGTCGACCTGTCCATCGGCGTGTGGCGCGGCCTGGCCGTGCCGAAGGCCACGCCGCCGGACGTGGTGGCCACGCTCGGCACCGTCGCCGCCAAAACGGCCGACGACGCCGCGTTCCGCGAGGTGCTCGCCAAGGCCAACCTCGGCTGGGCGTACGCCGATGCGGCCGCCTTCCAGCAGCAGATCGACAAGGACCGCGCCTTCTACGCCGAACTCGTGCCCCGGCTGGGGCTGCAGAAATGAAGCGGCTCGCGGGCAAGACCGCGGTCGTCACCGCGGCGGGCCAGGGCATCGGCCGGGCGACCGCGCTGGCCATGGCCCGCGAGGGCGCGCAGGTCTGGGCCACCGACATCCGGGCCGACCTGCTGGCGTCGCTGGCGGGCACCGATGGCATCCGCACCTCGGTGCTGGACGTGCTCGACCGGGCGGCCATTGACGCGTTCTTCGCCGGGCTGGAGCGCATCGACGTGCTGTTCAACTGCGCGGGCGTGGTGCACGCCGGCACGGTGCTGCAGGCGAGCGACGACGACTGGTCGCTGGCCATGGACCTGAACGTGCGCTCGCAGTTCTGGACGATGCGCGCCGTGCTGCCCCGCATGGTGGGCGCCGGCGGCGGCAGCATCGTGAACATGGCCAGCGTGGCCAGCTCGCTCAAGGGGCTGCCGGGGCGCTGCGTCTATGGCGCCAGCAAGGCGGCGGTGATCGGGCTCACCAAGTCGGTGGCGGCGGACTTCGTGGGCGCGGGCGTGCGCTGCAACTGCGTGTCGCCCGGCACGGTGGACACGCCCTCGCTGGCGGACCGCATCGCCGCCACGGGCGATGCCGAGAACGCCCGCCGCGCCTTCGTGGCCCGCCAGCCCATGGGCCGGCTGGCGACGGCCGAGGAGATCGCGCCGCTGGTGGTGTTCCTGGCCAGCGACGAGTCGTCCTTCGTCACCGGCCAGAACTACGCCATCGACGGCGGCATCACCCTCTAGGGGAGCCTCTGCACGAATCACCGCGCCGTGTGCATCTGCGGACTCGGGCAGTCTGCGGCGTTGCCAATCCTCGCCATAGCCCCGCTATGGCTGCGGTTTGCGCCTTGCAGCCCCTCCCGATCCGCAGCGCCCACTTTCCGCTCGATTCGTGCAGAGCTTCCCTAGGGAACCTCTGCACGAATCACCGCGCCTTGTGCATCTGCGGGCTCGGGCAGTCTGCGGCGTTGCAAATTCTCGCCATAGCCGCGCTAAAAGCTGCGGTTTGCGCCTTGCAGCCCCTCCCGATCCGCAGCGCCCACTTGCCGCTCGATTCGTGCAGAGCTTCCGTGGTTTGAGGTCAAAACGGGCGCTGGCGCCCGTGGATCAAGCGCGTATAGCTATCAAATAAATAGCATCAAGCCACCTGGACCTCGATGCGCCGGGGCTGGGCATGCCGGGCTTTCGGAATGCGCAGCTTCAGCACGCCCTGGGCCAGCTCGGCCGACACGCGCTCGGTGTCCAGCTCCTTGCTGAGGGTGAACACGCGGCGAAAGCGCGCCAGGCCCACCTCGGTGTGGCTCGAGGTCAATCCTGCCGGCACCGACAGGTTCGACTCGGCCTCGATGGTCAGGGTGTCCGATTCGACCTGCAGGTTCAGCTGCTCGCGGCTCACGCCGGGCAGGTCGGCATAGAGCGTGATGCCGCCCGCATCTTCCAGCACGTCCACCGGCGGCGTCAGCGAGGCGTCGCCGTAGCGCGGCTGGTCGGCCGCTGGCGTGCCGGACTGGCGGGTGGTGGCAGGGGAGCGAGAAGTCGTCTGTACGTCGTTGCGCATGGTCGTTTCCTTTCTTTGGCGAAGGGTGTCGTGGTGATTCCCGGGGCGGGCGTTCAGTGGATGGCGATGCGCCGGGGCTGGGCCGAGGCGCGGCGCTGCACGGTGATGTGCAGCACGCCATCGCGCAGCCGGGCCTCCACGGCTTCCGGGTCGGCGTCGTCGGGCAGCGTCAGCACGCGGCGGAACCGGCCGTCGAAGCGCTCGTGGATGTGGGCCGTCACCTTGGCATCGGCCTCCGCGTCCGCCAGCGCGCTCTTGCGCTCGCCGGCGATCGTCAGCAGCCCGCGTTCGAGCTGCACCTCGAGCGTGGCCGGGTCCACACCCGGCGCGAACACGTAGATCTCCACGGTCTGGGGCGTGCCGCCCACGTTGATGGCCGGAAAGCCGTTGCGGGCGACGCCGCGGATGGTGGGAGACAGATCGAGGGCCTGCTGCATCTCGCGTTGCAGGCGATCCATCTCGGCGAAAACGTCGCGGGGAAACAGGGATCGGTACATGGCGAAACCTCCTTGAAGACAGATGGACGATGACGGTCGTGGGGCGCCGTGACATGGCGCAGCGCCCTCGCATGGTGAATTGGTCGCCATTGCATTGTTTTCAAGAGGTATGGGTGGCGATGCGCGGCAAAGCGCGACGAAGCGCGCCACGCGTCGGTGGCGGCGTGCGTGGAAAGTCGCTTTCGGCGGGCCCCGCGCGATAGAAACCCTGCGTGGCTCAAATGTGAACCAATGCAAAATCCGCGCTCCGCGTCACATTCCGACCTTTTTTGTGAACCCTCCTGCCGAAAAGCTCCTGATCGTCCTGTCGGGCCAACACACCGTGCGCGGGGCGGAGGAGGTGCGGCCCCTGCACTTCAAGTACCGCAAGACGGCGGCACTGCTGGGGTACCTGGTCAGCCAGCCCAAGCGCGAGGTGCGGCGGGAGCTGCTGGCGCAGCTGCTCTGGCCCGATCTCGACCTGCAGGCGGGGCGCGCCAATCTGCGCGTGGTGCTGGCCGACCTGCAGGCCCAGTGGCGCAAGCTGGCCCTGCCCGACGCGATCCGGGTGGAGCGCGACTGGATCGCCTTCGCTCCGGGCGACACCCTGCTCACCGATTGGCAGCTGCTGACCTCCGCGCCCACCGGCGCCTCCTGGCCGCCCGCCTGGGAGACGGCGTTGCAGGCCGACCCCGGCCACTGGCTGGCGGGCGCCGACGAAGGCATGTCGGAGGAGTTCCAGAGCTGGCTGGCCGCGCAGCACCGCCGCATGGACGGCGTGCGCGGCGGCCCGGGCAGCCCGGGCGGCCCCGGTGGGGCTGCCGGCGGCGCGGCCACCGGCCCTTCCGGTGCGCCACAGGGCGGCGAGCCCGCCGCCGAGATGGCCGCGATCACGCTGCTCTACGTCCACCTGCCGTACCTGGATGCGCGCGACCGCCATCCCCGAGCGCCCGAACTGGCCGCCCTGCAGGCCTCCTTCGAGGCGGAGGCGCGGCGCTTTCACGGCGTGGTGCTGTCGGTGGACGACGCGGGCTGCACGCTCGGCTTCGGACTGGACAGCCGGCATACCGGCCAGCGCTGGCAGGCCCTGCGCTGCGCCGCCGCCCTGGCCGCCACCATGCCCGCCGGGCAGGCCCTGAGCGCCGGCGCCACCCACGGCTGGGTGCTGGTCGAGCGCTGGCCCACCTGCCGCGCCGTGGGCTGGCGGGTGCGCCTGGCCGAACGGCTGGCCCAGCGCGCCGAACCCGGCGAGATCGTGTGCGACGAGAGCATGGCCGACGTGGCCGCCAGCTTCGGCTGCGTGCCGATGGGTCAGCAGCGGTTCCGGGGCTGGGCGCGTGAATTCACCCTGCTGGGCGGCCGCCTGGACGAGCGCGGATCGGCCCTGCCGCCCGGGGGCGACTTCGCCGGCCACAGCTTCTTCGGCCGCGAGCCGCTCGTCGATGCGCTGATGGAGACCTTGCAGGCGCCGGCGGGCGGCGGCGGTGCCTAGGCCGTCTGCCTGGTCGGCGAGCCCGGCATCGGCAAGACCCGCACCGTGTGGGAATGCGCCCGCCGCTGGCAGGCCCGTGGCAGCGTGGTGTGGCTCGCGGCGCTGCCCGAAGGTGCGGCCACCTCCTGGCGCGCATTGCACGACCTGGTGGCGGGCATGCTGTCGGGCCGGGGCGAGGGCGGCGGCGATGCCCTGTCCGGCGACATGCCGGCTGCGGCCCGGCAGGCCCTGCGCGCCTTTCTCGCGACGCGCAACGTCAGCCGGCGCCAGCGCGCCGAGCTGGTGGACGGGCTGGGGCGGCTGCTGGGCGGCGTGGGCCCGGCGCCCCTGTTGATCGTGGTGGACGACGTGCAGTGGATCGACCCGGCCTCGGCGGAACTGCTGCAGGCCCTGGCCGACCTGCAGCCCGGGCTGCGCTGGCTGCTGAACCGGCGGCTCGACGAGCCCCAGCCGCTGGCCTTGCCGGGGTTGCGGGACATCGTGCTCGGGCCGCTGGACGACGAGGCCGCCCGCCGCGTGCTGCAAAGCCTGCCCGACGGCCCATCGCTCACGCCGGAGGCCCTGCGGGGCCGGGTGGCCAGCGCGCGCGGGCTGCCGCTCTATCTGCTGGCCGGCTCGGTCCATGCCGACGGTTCCAGCCATTTCAACGAGTTCTGCCAGGCCATGCTCAACCAACTGGGGCCTTTGCGCGAGGGCATGGAGGTTGCGGCCGTGCTGGGCATGCTGTTCTCGCGCGACGACCTGGCCGACGTGGTGGGCGAGGCGCAGGCCACGGCCGCCTTCGAGCAGGGCCTGCGCGCCGGCATGATCGTCTCGCGCGGGCTGGGCCATGCGGCCTTCTTCCATGCCCGGCTGCGCGAATACGTCCTCTCGGCCACGCTGCCCGCGCAATTGCAGCGCCACGCCCACCAGGCTGCGGGCCGGGCCTCGCAGCAGGGCCTGCATGCCCGGGCGGCCGGCCTGCTGGAGCAGGCGGGCGAGCCGGCCGCCGCCGCCGCCGCATGGTGGCAGGCGGTGCGGCAGGCGGTGGGCGAAGACGACATGGCCGCCGCCTGCGACAGCTGCGCCCGGCTGGCGGCGCTGGGCTATTTTCCCGGGGCGGCCGGCATCGAGGCGCGCATCGTCCATGGCCGCTGCCTAGTCGCGCGCTACGGCTACGGCTCCGACCAGGCGCACGCGGTGGTGCAGGAATTGGGCCGCATGCCCCTGCCGCCTTCGCTCGCGCCCGAGCTGCTGTTCGACATGCAGATGCTGGCGTACCTCGGGTCCAGCTCGCAGGGCTACACCCATGGGCTGGACCACGCGCGCCGGCTGCAGGCCATGGCCCGCAGTCCGGCGCAGCACTTCGCCGCCGCCTGGGCGCAGGGCAACACCCTGTTCTGGCTGGGCCGGCTGCAGGAGGCCACCCACTGGTTCGAAACCAACCTGCGCCTGGGCCGCATGCTGGACCTGCGCGAGCGCATGGCCCACCTCACCTGCGACCTGGCCGTGTTCTCCGGCGCGCAACTGGCCTGGCTGCTGTGGTTCACCGGCGACCAGGCCCGGTCGAAGGAGGTCCTTACCCAGGCGCTGGCCGCCGCCCAGCAGTCGGCGGCGCGGCAGGACCTGTGCATCGTGCGCTGCTTCCAGTCGCTCATCGTGTGGTGCGCGCGCGACAAGGAGCGCATGGTGCCCGCCGCCGAGAGCGCCTGGGTCGTGGCCGAGGCCGAGGGGCTGCAGTTCTGGCTGGGCCTGGCCCACATGCTGGTGGTGCTGGCGCGGGTGCATGCCGGCGTGCCGGTCGATGTGCAGGCGGTGCTCTCGGGCATGACGGCGCTGCAGATCGGCTACCGCGCCGCCGCCACCACCGAGGCCTGGTTCGCCATCTCGGTGCTGGCGGCCAGCGGGCAACCCGAAGCCGCATTGGCGCTGGCGGAGCAGGCGCTCGCCACCGCGCACCTGAGCGAGCACCAGTACTGCTGCATGGACATCTGGCGCATCCGGGCCGAATCGCTGGACCTGCTAGGCCGGCCGCAGGAGGCCACCCATGCCGCGCTGGAGGCGGTGGCCTTCGCCCGCAAGGCCGGCGCCCACGGGTGGATCGCCCAGTGGGCGGCGTCGCTCCAACGGTTCGGCGCGATGTGAACCGGTGCGCGGGAGGGCGGCCGGCCGGTAGCGGGCCGGCGGCGGCCCGCCATCTGGTATCCGCCCAAATAACAACAAACGTTGCCTACCGTAAAACAGGTTTTTCGCCTACAAGTTACGACTTGAAATGTTTCTAACGGTCTGCTAACGGTGCGCTCGTAGCATGCGCTGACCTCCCGTTTATCGGGCTGGGTCCATTTCCCCATTGCTAAAGGGTACGCATGTCTGCACACCACATTCCCCGTTCCGCCGGCCGTGCCCGTGCGGGCCTTCCGCGTCGTATCCAGAAGGGTTTCACCCTGGTGGAAATGGCCATCGTCCTGGCCGTGATCGGACTGATCATCGGCGCCATCGCCATCGGCAAGGACGTCCAGCGCAACGCGGAATACACCAAGATCAAGAACAAGTTCATCGACCAGTGGGAGCAGGCGTACAACGCCTACTACCAGCGCACCGGCGGCGTGCTGGGTGATTCGCAGACGGCACCCCGCCTGATGGTGAACGGGGCCAACTTCAACGCGGGGACCGGCGCCTCCATCTCGGGCGGCAACATGACGGCAGCCACCGCGCCCAATGCCATCTGCCACGGCGCGAAGGGCCCCAACATGGCGCGCGACATGCAGGGAGCAGCCGATGCCAACGCCGCCAACGGCTTCGACCTGCGCCTGCTGATGAACCGCGCCGGCGTGCGCATGCCGCCGGGCCGTGCCGAAGGCGCCGAAGACCGCTACGTCTATCTGGACACCAACGGCAACCCGCAGGAAATCCAGGTCTGCTTCCAGTGGAACGCACCGGGCACCGCGGCCAACTCGGGCAACGTGATGGTCATCACGGGCCTCACGCCCGACCTGGCCCGCATGCTCGACCAGATGATCGACGGCAAGCCCGACGCGCAGGAAGGCCGCTTCCGCCAGCAGGGCGTTCAAAACGGCACTCCCAACGCGGCCGGCGTCGAATGGTCGGCCAACAACACCTACCAGGACGGTGCCACCGACACGGTCGCCGGCCAGGCCGGCCGCACGCAGGACGAAGACCAGGTGATCCGCATGGTCGCCATCTACAAGATGAACCAGTGATGCGCCGCATCGCCCCCGCAGGAACCCCTCCCATGCGCACCCATCGCACCCCGCTCGCCCGCCGCATCCAGCGCGGCTTCACGCTGGTCGAAATGGCCATCGTGCTGGCCGTCATCGGCCTGATCATCGGCGCCATCGCCGTCGGCAAGGACGTTCAGCGCAACGCCGAGTACCAGAAGATCGCCAACAAGTTCGCCATGCAGTGGAAGGCGGCCTACGACCAGTACTACCAGCGCAACGGCGGCGTGCTGGGCGACTGCCAGCAGGCACCGACCTACATGGTCAACGGCGCGCAGACCACGTTCGCGGGCGCCGCCGCCGTGTGCACCCGCACGGGCGGCTCGGCCGTGGCCGGCATTCCGGAGAACTTTGCCAACACCGGCTTCAAGATCTGCAACGGCCAGGGCTACGCTCCCGGCCAGACCGGCGCGGGCGACACCACCCTCTCGTCGCAGAACCTGCGCGAGCTGTTCAACCGTGCCGGCGTGCGCATGCCCCCGGGCCGCGGCGAGGGTCAGGAAGACCGCTACCTCTACCAGGACACGAACGGCAACGCGACCGAAGTGCAGGTGTGCTTCCAGTGGAACCCGCCGGGCACCACCAGCGGCGCCGGCAACGTGATGGTGCTGCGCGGCCTCACGCCCGACCTGGCCCGCTTCATGGACCAGGTGATCGACGGCAAGCCCGACTCCCGTGAAGGCCGCTTCCGCATCCAGGGCCGCGTGGCGCACAACGGCGGCGCCGCCGACGCGAACGCACCCGGCACCGCGTGGGAAGCCAACAACACCATCGCCAGCAGCATCCAGACGTCGGACGCCGCCACCGGCGCGGCCACCCCTGCCGCCGCGACCGCGACGGGCCGCCAGTTCGACGAAGACCGCGTGGTGCTGCTGACGGCCCACTGGATCATGGAAGAGTGAGCGTGTCCCAGTCCAAGCGCGCGGCCCGCCTGGTCGCCCTGGCCGTCGCCACGGTGCTGCTGGCCGTCGGCGCCTGGATCGCCCGCGACGGGCTGCAGCAACTGGCGGCCGAGCGGCGCGAGGCGGCGCAGGTCGCGGCGCGCACCGGCGCGCTGCGCGCCGTGATGCCCGAGGTCGCGCGGCGCGAGGAATACGCCCGCCTGGCCAGCCATGCCCAG
>Ga0308171_1001508_pt1 | contig 30575 bp, 26 predicted proteins | sample PhyGR1_FD_202135 | JGI IMG/M metagenome (GOLD analysis project Ga0308171, IMG submission 202135) | Phyllosphere microbial communities from UC Gill Tract Community Farm, Albany, California, United States - DLSLSG.R1 | ecosystem: Host-associated > Plants > Phyllosphere > Unclassified | place: USA...
TGTGCGGCGGCACGATGCCGCGGTCGTACAGCAGGTAGGACAGCAGCAGGTAATCCATGTGGCTGCGGTGGCTGGGCACGTAGACCACTTCGTGCCCGGGCGCGGCCGCCTTGAACTTGTCCAGGTGGTGGACCAGCACGCCGGCGTAGATGCGGTTCCAGACGTGGCTGAGCATGAAGCTGGCCGAACGCACCACCGGACTGGAGTAGTCCGCGGCGATTTCCCACGCATAGGCGTGGGCTTTCTTCCAGGCATCGGCCGGCTTGGAGTTGTCGCGCTTGGCCTGCGAGGCGATCGCCTCGCGCACCGTGTCCGCGTCGAGCACCTTGTCCACCAGCAGGCGGCGGGTCGACAGATCCGGCCCGATCACCGATTCACGGATGCGGCGGAAATGGGTACGCAGCACGCGCTGCAGCTTGCGCACGGTGCGTTCGGGGTCCAGCCCCTCATCGACCGTGGTGCGCAGCGAGATCGGCGGGGCGAAGCGCACGATCGTGCTGCGGCCGTTGAGCAGCACCGCCAGCAGGCGCCGGAAACGGCCCACCAGGGCCCAGTTTTCCGAGAACAGCACCGCGAACCAGCCGCTCTGCTTGTCCGGCGCGCGGCCGACGAAGATCGAGACCGGCACCAGGTGCACATCGAGCTCGCCGCGGGCGCGGTGCGCCTGCAGGACCTTGGCCAGCGAATCGGAGTGGGTCTTGGCGCCGCGCTGCTCGGGGATCAGCGAGTTGCTGCTGCTCCGGCGCGACAGGGCCAGGTAGGCGCGCTTGCGCCCGGTCGGATCACCGGCGATCGGCACCAGCGGGGACGGCAGGCCGGCTTCGCGGCAGGCCTTGTCCAGGATCAGCGCGTTGGACAGACCGTAGTCCTCCAGCACGTAGACCACCGGCCGGCCATCGTTGTACTGGCCGGGGTGTTCGGGTTCGATCTTCAGCGACAGCCACGGCTCCACCAGGCGGCCGAGCAGGCGCGCCCACCACGGCGGGCGGCCGCTGGGCGCGCGCGTGCCGGGCACGATCGCCGCCGCGCCAACGGCGCTGGCGGCGCCCTCAGCGGGGGCATCGGCCTGCGGCACGAAGTCGGGCGACGCGGACGGTGCGTCCGGCGTCTTGGGCGGCTCATCACCGGGGAAAGGCAGGGGATTCTGGTTCGGCATCGGCTTCATTATGGCTTAGCCGGTGCGGAAGCACCCTCTTCGTCCGTCGCAGCAGGCACGTTTTCCGCCGCCTGGGCCGCTTCGCGCGCATCCTGTTCAGCTTGCGCGGCATCGGCCGCCTGCAGCAGCGCGTCGGTTTCCTCCAGCGTGCGCGCCAGATACCAGTGGCCATCGCGGCGCGTCATGCGCACCTGCGCCTCGATCTGCTCACCGGCCAGCGGGTACTGCACGCGCAGCACGGCGGTGTCGCCCTCGGTGGAAACCACTTCACCGCGCAGCTCCGTCAGCGCGGTATCCAGCGACAAGCCATAGCTGGCGAGCGCGGTCTTGAATGCCTTCACGAACGGTGCCAGCCGCCGCAGGGCCTCTTCCATCCCGGCCGCCTGCAGTTCGGCATCGGTGGACAGCCCGGCGGTGCGCGCGGTGGCGGTCAACAGCGTGATGGTGCTTTTGGCGCGGCCCTTGTCGGTCAACGGCGCCGCCGCTGCCCAGCGGCTGAGCGCGTCCACCACCTGGCTGTAATGCGCCCGCTGGCTGTCCTCGTACTCGCTCTGGTTGCGCAGGTACTGCACCCCGAACAGGCCCATCGAATGCGCTGCCTGGCGTACCCCGGTGGCCTGGCCGGCGATCTGCGTATCGAACGAGCGCTGCAGGCGCTGCGGCGCATCCGGGCGCGAGAGCGCGGCCATCATCGGCAGCAGCTGCCCATCCAGCGGCAGTTCGGTCAGTGGCCACCGGCTATGGCCATTGGCCCACGCAGCCTGCAACCGTGCGTACTGCGCCGGCGGCACGGCGGCCTGCGCATAGCCCAGCAGATCGTTGGCGGCGAAGCGCTGCGCCAACTGTTGCAGGGCCGCCACCGGTTCCGGCGCGGGTGCGTCCGGGTCGATCCGGTCGCGCTTGCAGGCGCTCAGCAGGACCACCCCGCACAACGACAACGACAGCACCCACCCGCGGTAACGCCCTGGCATCAACGGCATCGACATGAATTCGGACTCCCCGTACCGGTCGGCATCTTGCGGCCTGCGTGGCCGCAGCGGCAAGCCGGCGACCCTGCCGGCAGCGCACGATGCGGTCAAGCGCCTGAATGTACAAAAAAAACGGGCCGTTACGTAACCGCGCGCCCGGGCCGGTGCCGCAGCGCGGGCCGGGCATGCCGCCCGGCCCCGGCAGGCGGCGGCCGCGGCCGCCGCGTGTGCCTCAGCCGTGCTGGCCGGCGCGGGCCTTCAGGGCCAGGCCGATCTCGGCCTGGATCGCCGTGGCGGCCGCGCGCGGGTCGCTGGCCAGGCGGATCGGACGGCCGACCACGATCGCATCGGCGCCGTCGGCAAAGGCCTGGGCCACGCCCACGGTGCGCTTCTGGTCATCGCCGACCGGGCCGCCGGGGCGGATGCCCGGGCAGACGATCGAAAAGCCGGCGCCGGTGGCCGTGCGGATCGGCCCGGCCTCCTGGCCGGAGGCGATCACGCCGTCGAGGCCGGCGGCCTGGGCGGCCCGCGCGCGCTCGACCACCACCTCGACCGGCTCGCGGTCGATGCCCATGCCGGCCAGGTCACTGCGCCCCATCGAGGTCAGCACCGTCACCGCCAGCAGGCGCATGTCGCTGCCGTTGGCGGCCGCGCAGGCCTCCATCATCGCCGGGTGCCAGCCGTGGATGGTGGCGTAGCTCACCGGCCACTGCGACAGCCGCTTGATCACCGCCGCGGCGGTGGCCGGGATGTCGAAGAACTTCAGGTCCACGAACACGCGCTTGTCGCGCGCGGCGAGTGCATCGAGCACCTCGAAGTACTCGCCGGAGGCCAGCAGTTCCATGCCGATCTTGTAGAACGACACGGCATCGCCGAGGCGATCGACCCAGGCCAGCGCGTCGTCGCGGCCCGGCACGTCGAGCGCGAAGATCAGGCGCTCGTCATCACGCAGCGGCAGCGGCGCGCGGCTCACGGTGCGTAGTCCAGCGCGGCGCGCTTGGCCTCGTGGCGGGCCTGGCGCGACTGGCTGTAATCGTTGTTGAACTGGGCCGGCTCGAAGCCGCCGTAGGTCGGGTTGGGCAGCATCCACCAGCGCTCGCCGAACCAGTCGTGGTACTGCTGCAGCAGCGCATCGCGGCCGTCGTTGGTGTTGGCGGTGACTTCCACGAAGTCGCCCAGCTGATCGCCGAACTGCATCAGCACGCGGTATTTCTGGCCGGCCAGGCGGCGGCGGCAGTTCTTCTCGCTGCCGGCCTGCTCGCAGCCGTCCACCACGGTGCCCAGGCCGAGGAACACGCTGTCATCGGCCACCGGCAGGCCCTGCTCGCGCAGGTTGGCCAGGGTGGCATCCTTGAGATGCACGGCGCGGTTGGAGATGTACAGCAGGGTCACGCCCTTGGCATTGGCGGCCTTGGCGAAATCGACCACGCCCGGAATCGCCTTGGCCTTCTTCTCGGCCACCCACTGGTCCCAGCTCAGCTCGTCGTATTCGGTGCCATCGCGCACCAGGCGCGCCTGGTAGGGCGAGTTGTCCAGCACGGTCTCGTCCACGTCCAGCACCACGGCCGGCTTCAGTCCCTTGGCGGCGTTGCCGCGTTCTTCGGGCACCAGCGCGTCCCAGTTGGCTTCCTTCAGCGCCTTGTCCAGGTGATCGGCCGCCGCGCGGTAGGTCTGCTCGGTGATCGCCCGGTACTCCTGCGAACGCTGGATCCACAGCACCGCATTGAGGTTGTCATTGGCGGCCACGGCGGCATCGCCGCTGGCGGCCGGGGCGCTCGCAGCGGCCGCGGCGGCCGGCGGGGCGGCATCGGCCGGGGTTTCGGTGCGCTTGCAGGCACTGAGCGCCATCACGGCGCAGGCAAGCACGGACAGGGAAACAGCACTACGACGCATGGTATTCACCGGGAACAGATTCGCGCCAGTTTACCGGCTTGTCCGGCGGCATTCATGCCGCAGGCGGGGCTCGGCTATGCTGCACGCCCCTGAAACACCCCGGAGCGCCCCATGACCGACGACACCCAGACCCCTGCCCTGCCCGTGCTCAGCGCGGCCCAGGCCCGCGCGTTGGGCTGCCTGATCGAAAAGGAGGCGACCACGCCCGATGCCTACCCGCTGACGGTCAACGCCGCCCAGGTGGCCGCCAACCAGAAGACCGCCCGCGAGCCGGTGATGGCCCTGTCGGCCGGTGATGTGCACCACGCGCTGCGCCAGCTGGAAACGCTGGGCCTGGCGCGCCAGCAGTACTCCTCGCGCGCCGAGCGCTATGAGCACCGCGCCGGTGCCGCGCTGGACCTGACCCGGCAGCAGTTGGCGATCCTGGGCCTGTTGCTGCTGCGCGGCCCGCAGACCCTCAACGAACTGCTGACCCGCAGCGAGCGTCTGGTCCGTTTCCAGGACGTGGAAGAACTGCGCCATCACCTGGAGCGCATGATCCAGCGCGACATGGCAGTCCAGCTGCCCCGTGCCAGCGGCCAGCGCGAAGACCGCTACATGCATCTGCTGGCCGGCCCGGTCGACGTGCAGGCGCTGGCCGAGCAGTACCGGTCGGCCCCCGCCAGCGCGGGCGGCGGCGGTGCCACGCCGGCGCTGGAGTCGCGTGTGCAGCAGCTGGAAGCCACCGTGGCCGCGCTGCAGGAACAGCTGGCCGACCTGCGCGCGCAACTGGGCGGCTGAGCCGCCGCCACGCAGGGCGTGGCGCGGCCGGGTCAGACCGCCGGCGCCCCTGGCGTGGCGAACAGCAGCACGGTCTCGCCGCGCGGCGGCGGCAGGCGCAGTTCGCCACGGTCCTGCATGCCCAGCTTGCGCAGCAGCGCGGCCGAACGCGCGTTGTCCGGCGAAACGATGCCGTACAGATGGGCATGGTCCAGGCGGTCGCGTGCGTAATGCATCACCGCACGCGCGGCCTCCAGTGCATACCCGTGGCCTTCGTACTGCGCCAGCAGCGCGTACCCGATATCCGGCGCCGGCAGCCCATCGCGCCGCACCAAGCCGGCATTGCCCAGCCAGGCGCCATCTTCGCGACGAATGATGGCGTACATGCCAAACCCATTGAGGGTGTAACTGCCGAGCACGCGCTCGGCGGTGTAGTCGCGCGCCTGCGCCAGCGTGCGCACGCCGCGGTCGGCGATGTTGCGGATGAAGCCGGGCTCGTTGAGCAGGGCCAGCATGTCGGCCGCGTCGTGGTCGGGATCGATCAGGCGCAGGTGCAGGCGGTCGGTCTGGATCACGGCGGACATGCGGGTACCGGCAGGGGCGATGGCCTGATTGTGCCGTAGCGCCGGGTGCGGCGCTCAGTCGAACAAGGCCTGGATCGCCGCCAGTCCCGCACTGGCGCGCTCTTTCTTGCGCGCCGCATCGGCGACCGGATCGGCGCCGTCGCGCTGCATTTCCTCGGCCGGGATCTCATCGAAGAACCGGCTCGGCTTGAGTCGCACGTGCTCGCCGAACTTGCGGGTGAGCTTGCTGTAGCTCATCCACAGCTGCACCTTGGCGCGGGTGATGCCCACGTACAGCAGGCGCCGCTCTTCCTGCAGGTTGCCTTCGTCCAGGCTGACCTGGTGCGGCAGCACGCCGTCCTCGCAGCCGATGATGAACACGTACGGGAATTCCAGGCCCTTGGAGGCGTGCATGGTCATCATCCGCACCTGGTTGCCGCCATCGTCCTTGTCATTGCGCGAGAGCAGCGCCAGCTGCGCGGCCAGGTCCGCCGTGGAGGCGCCCCGCGGGCCGCCTTCGAACCACTGCGCCAGTTCTTCCAGGTTGCCCAGGCGGCGCTGGTACACGGATTCTTCCTTGCACGAACTGCGCAGGTCCGAGACCAGCCCGGAGTCCTTCACCAGCTTGCGCACCAGATCGCCGGAGCTGAGCTTGGGCATTTCCGCGCGCAGGTCGCGCAGGATGTCGGTGAAGCGGCTCAGCCCGTTGGCCGCGCGCGGCGGTAACTGCGAGAGCGCGCCGATCGCTTCGGCGGCATGCGCCATCGGCAGGTCTTTTTCAGACGCCAGCTCGGCCAGCTTGGCCAGCGTGCCGGCGCCCACTTCGCGCTTGGGCGACTGCACCGCGCGCATGAAGGCCGTATCGTCGTCCGGGTTCACCAGCAGGCGCAGCCAGGACAGCGTGTCCTTGACCTCCTGGCGTTCCAGGAACGCGGTGCCGCCGGTGATGTGGTACGGCGCGCGCACCAGCTGCAGCGCTTTTTCCAGCGGCCGCGACTGGAAATTGCCACGGAACAGGATGCAGAAATCGCTCCACGGAATCTTCTTGGAGGTGGCCAGGTAGGAGATTTCCGCCGCGACCTTTTCCGCTTCGTGCTCGCTGTTGCGGCACTCCCACACGCGGATGCGCTCGCCGTCGGCCTGGTCGCTCCACAGCTTCTTCAGGTGTTCGTGCGGGTTGTTGGCGATCAGCGCGTTGGCCGCGCGCAGCACGCGGTTGGAGCAGCGGTAGTTCTGCTCCAGCTTGATGATTTCCAGCGCCGGATAATCGCGCGCCATCTGCTGCAGGTTTTCCGGGTTCGCACCGCGCCAGGCGTAGATCGACTGGTCATCGTCGCCCACGCAGGTGAAGTTGCCCTTGCTGCCGGCCAGCTGCTTGAGCAGCCGGTACTGCGCATCGTTGGTGTCCTGGCATTCGTCGACCAGCAGGTAGCCGATGCGTTCGCGCCACGCCAGGGCGATCTCCGGATTCTCTTCCAGCACCTGCACCGGCAGCCGGATCAGATCATCGAAATCCACCGCGTTGAACGCGGTCAGGCGCAGCTGGTAGCGCTCGTAGACGCTGGCGGCCTCCTTCTCGCGGGTGCTGCGCGCGGCGGCCATCGCCTGCTCGGGCGAGAGCCCGGCGTTCTTGGCGCGCGAGATCAGGTTTTTCACATCCTCGATGTCGTCCGGCTTGGCCCCGTACATCAGGTCCTTGACCTGGGCGGTCGAATCGTCGGCATCGAAGATCGAGAAGCCGCGCTTGAGCCCGACGGCGGCATGCTCGATCTGCAGGAACTTCAACCCCAGCGCGTGGAACGTGCAGATCGTCACTTCATCGGCATCGTCACCGCGCAGGCGCTTGGCCACGCGCTCGCGCATTTCCTTGGCCGACTTGTTGGTGAAGGTGATCGCCGCGATCCGCCGCGCCGGGTAGCGCTTGCTGGCGATCAGCTGGCCGATCTTTTCCACGATCACGCGCGTCTTGCCACTGCCGGCGCCCGCAAGCACCAGCAGAGGACCTTCGCAGTGCATCACTGCCGCGTGTTGGGGAGGATTGAGACCGTGCATGCCATCTCCAGGGGAGGGGCATTGTACCGGGCCACCCGGCCGGGGCGGGACCATCGCCGGCAGCGGACGAAACCGTCCGGCGCAGCGGCCCCGCGGCCCACGGGATGCGGCCGGGCGTCTAGAATTGCCCGATGGCCAAGCTCTATTTCTATTATTCGGCGATGAACGCCGGCAAGACCACGACCCTGCTGCAGTCGGCGCACAACTACCGCGAGCGGGGCATGCGCGTGGCCATCCTGACCCCCCGGCTGGACGATCGCGCCGGGCGCGGCGTGGTGGCCTCGCGGATCGGCCTGAAGGCCGACGGGATCGCGTTCAACGCAGATACCGACCTGCAGCAGCTGATCGCCGGGGACATCGCCGTGCACGGCCCGCTGGGCTGCGTGCTGGTGGATGAGGCGCAGTTCCTGAGCCGCAGCCAGGTCTGGCAGCTCAGCGAGGTGGTCGACCAGCTGCGCATCCCGGTGCTCTGCTACGGGCTGCGTACCGATTTCCGCGGCGAGCTGTTCGAAGGCAGCCAGTACCTGCTGGCCTGGGCCGACGAGATGCAGGAGATCAAGACCATCTGCCACAGCGGCAAGAAGGCCACCATGACCGTGCGCGTGGATGAGCACGGCCACGCGGTGAAGGACGGCCCGCAGGTGGAGATCGGCGGCAACGAACGCTACGTATCGGTCAGCCGCGCCGAATTCAAGAAGATCACGCGCGGCGAAGGCCGCATCGACCCGATGCAGGCCCCGTTGCCGCTGTGATCAATACAGGGTGCGTTCCGGCGCGCCCTTCGGCGGCGGGCTGTACTGGTACAGCCAGGTTTCGGTCAGCGTCTTGCCGCCGCTGCGCAGGTACAGGCGGATATCGATCTGGTCGGTGGACTCATCCGGCGGCACCAGGTCGAACATCGCGCGGTAGCCCTTGATCTCGCGCAGCGGGCGCGCCGAGACGATCTCGGTCCGGCCCCGGCTGACCTGGACCACCGCTTCGACCTCGCCCTTGTCGATCAGCGCGGCCAGTTCGCCGCCTTCGAAATCGACCGCGAAGCGCCACGAGAAGTACTCGCGCTTCTTGCCGATCACCCCGCCCAGGCCGGTACGGCTGGCCACGCAGTGCGCCAGCGGCGGGCGCGCGGGCGGCTCGGCGCCCCAGTACAGGCGATAGCCGAGCAGCAGTTCCTGGCCCGGCTGTGGCTTGGCCTGCGGATTCCAGAACGCCACGATGTTGTCGAAGGTCTCATCGACGGTGGGGATCTCCACCAGCTGCACCGAGCCCTTCCCCCACTGCCCCTTCGGTTCCACCCACAGGCACGGCCGCTTCTCGTAGAAGACGCCGTCATCCTGGTAGTGGTCGAACACGCGGTCGCGCTGCAACAGGCCGAAGCCGCGCGGGTTCTCGTCCACGAACATGTTGAAGCGCAGGTGGTACGGGTTGCACAGCGGGCGCCAGATCCACTCACCGGCCCCGGTCCACATTGACAGGCCGTCGGTATCGTGGATCTCCGGGCGCCAGTCCCAGGCCATGCGGCGGTCGTTCTCGCCGACCTGGTACATGCTGGTGCACGGCGCGATGCCGAGCCGCTCGATCGCCTTGCGCGGGTACAGCGCGCAATCGATGTCCATCAGCAGCACGTCGCCATTGGTGATCGCGAAGCGGTAGGCACCGGTGGTGCTCGGCGAATCCAGCAGGGCGTACACCACCAGCGTATTGGAGTCCGCGGCCGGCTGCTCCAGGTAGTAGGCGATGAAATCCGGGAATTCCTCCGGCGTGCCGGTGCCGGTGTCGATCGCCAGGCCACGCGCGGACTGGCCGTACTGGCCTTCCTTGCCGACCGCGCGGAAATAGCTGGCCCCCAGGAACGCGGCGAAATCGCGGTTGGTGTCCTGCCGGGTGTTGAGGCGGAAACCGGCGAAGCCCAGGTCGGCCGGCAGGTGGCTGCCCTTCAACCCGCTCTTGCCGTAGTCGAAGGCCGCGCCATCGTAGGCCAGTTCCTGCGCCTTGCCGTCGGCCACGTCGAACATCCGCACCGGCGAGTGGAAGTACAGGCCCAGGTGGAAGAACTTGGCCTGGTAACGGCCGGGCTGGTCGGCCCACAGCGCGTGGTCCTGGCGGTACTGGATCGACTGGTACTGGTCCCAGTCCAGCGCCTCCACCGGACCGGGCAGGGTCCGCTTGTGGCTCTGGTAGGCGGCCTGCGACAGCGCGCGGGCCTGTCCTTTCAGCGAAGCGAAATCGAACGGCTGCGGTTGGCCGAGACGGCGCAGGCCGACCTGCTGGCCCTGCGCGGCACAGGCCGGCAGCGCGGGCAGGCCGAACGCGGCCAGGGCGGCGGAAGCATTGCGGAGGAAGTCGCGTCGTTGCATGCAGGCAGCGATGGCAGGAAAGGGCCGGCCATCATAGGCATGCTGACGTTAAATCGCCGAGGTGAATACGCAGGGACGTTCAGCCAGGCTTACCGGCGTGCCAGCGCCACCGGGCTCGCACCGCAGCCCAGCAGGGCGTGATCGACCTCGCGGGCGAGCTGACCGCCCTGCGGCCAGTGCCCCCGGATCTCGGCCTGCAGCGCGCGCAGGTCGGCGCGCGCACGCTCCGGCGCGTTCGGGCATGCCAGCTGCGCCAGCGTGGTCCGGGCCTGCCAGCGCAGCGGACGCTGCCCGGCGGCGTCCTGCGCACTGCCCTCGAGCAGCGGCGCCAGGGCCCGGCGGGCTTCCACCGCCTGCCCCAGCCGCGCCAGGTTGCGCGCCCACGCCAGCTGCAGGGCCTGCTGCTGCGCCTGTGCGGCCGGGCCGGTGGCGTCCACGGTGCGCATCAGCGCGACCAGCTGCGCCCCGGCCTGCTGCGGCGCCCCGTTCGCGCTCAGGATCTCGGCCATCGCCAGATCGGCCCGCTGCACGGCCGGGTCGTGGTCGCCGCGCTGCGCCGCCTGCCACTGGCGGCTTTCCCGCAGCGCCACCAGGGCCGCACGCCACTGCCCCGCCTGGGCCAGGGCCAGCCCGTGGTCGTACAGCCCCTGGGGCAGCAACCGCACGCAGTCGGGTTGGCGCCAGATGGCCACGCTGCGGCGGAAATCCTCGACCGCTGCGGCCGCATCGCCCCGTTCCAGCGCGACCCTGCCCAGGGCATGCCAGGTCAGCCCGGTGTCACGGTGGTGTTCGCCCAGCACGCGCCGGGTCAGGGCGTGCACCTGCTGCAGCTGCGCATCGGCGTAGCCCAGCTCGCCGCGCTGCAGCGCCACCAGCGCGCGCAGGCGGCGGATCGACAGGGTCTCCGGATGGTCCGGCCCGTACTGGTTGAAGGCTTCGGCCCAGGCCTGGCGCAGCGCCTGTTCGGCGCCGTCCAGATCGCCCTGGGCGGCCAGCGTCTCGCCGAGGTAGCGGCGCAGCACGATCCGCTGCGGGTGGCGTTCGCTGGCCGGCGCCTGCAGCAGCGCCAGCGCCTGGCGGTACCGGGCCAGCGCGGCCTGCGCATGCCCGTCCTCGGTATCCAGCGCGGCCAGATCGGCCAGGCTTTCCGCAGTCCCGCCGGGGTCGGCCAGTACATCGCGGCGCAGCCCCAGCGCGGCATCGAAGGCCGCGCGCGCTTCATCGCGGTAGCCCAGCAGCTGCTGGCAGCGGCCAAGCTGGGTGTGATATTCGGCCACCGTGGCCGGCAACCGGGTGCGCTGGGCGAGCGCCAGCGCCTGCATCGGGGTGAGGTGGGTGACGCACTCCCGCGAACGCCCCAGCATGCGCAGCGCGCGCCCGCGCTGGGTCACCGCGTCCAGTTGCAGCATCGGCGGCACCGCGTCGACCTGCTCAAGCAGGGCGCGCTGCTGGTCCAGCGTCTGCAGCGCCTGCTGGTAATCGCCCATGCCGATCCGCAGCCGGCCGATCACGCCCTCCAGCTCGGCCAGCGACAGCGGCTGGTCGGCCAGTTCCGTCTCGCCGCGCTGCTGGCCGCTGGCCAACAGCTGGCGCAGGTCGAAGCTGCCATGGCGCACGCCTGCGGCCTGGTCGAACAGGCCGACGGTGAAATCCTGCATCGCCTGCGCACGGGCGATCTCACGCCGTGCCTGCTGCGCCTGCCAGAGCGCGGTGAAGGACAGGGAGGTCAGCGCCAGCACGGCCAGCGAGGCGAACCCCACCCCCCACCGATGGCGCCCGATGTAGCGGCGCAGCCGGTACCCGACATGCTGCGGGCGGGCATGGATCGGACGCCCTTCCAGGAAACGGCGCAGGTCCTGCGCCAGCGCCTCGGCCGAGGCATACCGCTGGGCGGCGTTCTTCTGCATCGCCTTGAGCAGGATGGTGTCCAGATCACCGCGCACCCGGCGCGCCAGCGCACGCTCCCCCGGCAGCGCGGCCAGCACGCTGGAGGCGCGCGGCGCGTTGACCTCCAGGATCGAGCGCTCCCACTCGGCATCGCTGTTGCGGCGCAGCCGGTAGGGCTTCTGCCCGGTGATCACTTCAAACAGCACCACGCCCAGCGAATAGACATCGGTCAGCGTGGTGACCGGATCGCCCCGCACCTGCTCGGGGGCAGCGTAGTGCAGGGTGAACGCGCGCGTCTGGGTGGGCGGGTGCAGGACCGGGTCGGCCTGGCCGGGATCGAGCAGCGTGGCGATGCCGAAATCCAGCAGTTTCACCTCGCCCTGCGGGGTGACCAGGATGTTGGACGGCTTCAGGTCGCGGTGCACGATCAGGTTCGCATGCGCGTGGCTGACCACCGCGCAGACCTGCAGCATCAGCTGCAGCCGCCGTTCCAGCGGCAGGCCCAGGCGGCGGCAGTGATCGGTGATCGGCTCGCCTTCCACGTAGGCCAGCGCGAGGTAGGGCTGGCCCTGCAGGTCGACGCCGGCATCGAACAACTGCGCCAGGTGCGGGTGCTGCAGCCGGGCGAGGATCTCGCGTTCGCGGGCGAACCGCTGGCGCAGCCCGGGATCGGCGTAGCCACTGCGCAGCAGCTTGAGCGCGACCTGGCGCTCGTACAGGCCATCGGCCCGCTCGGCCAGCCAGACCTCGCCCATGCCGCCTTCGCCCAGCGGGCGCAACAGCCGGTACGGCCCTACCCGCGCGCCGATCCGGCTCTCTTCCGGCGGCGCGGTCCACAGCGGCTGGGCCATGAACTCGTGGCTGGCCTGCTCGTGCACCAGCAGCCGCTCGAGCGTATCGGCCAGCGCCGCATCCTGCGCGCGCAGCACCGCCAGCCGCGCCGCGCGCGCCGGGCCGGACAGTTCCAGCAGTTGATCCAGCAGCACCGATACCTGCCGCCAGCGCGACGCCTCCATCGAACCCTCCCCGGACAATGCGGTGGTGCAGTGGTGCGGTCAGTCCTCGCGTACCGAGGCCAGCAGGAACATGCGTGCCTTCTGCCAGTCGCGGCGGATGCTGCGCTCCGAGCGCTGGCACAGATCGGCGATCTCCTGCTCGGACAGCCCGGCGAAATAGCGCAGCTCCACCACCCGCGCCAGGTGCGGATCGACGGCCTGCAGCTTTGCCAGCGCACTGTCCAGCGCCAGCAGGTCTTCATCCAGGCGCACGCCGCTGCTGCTGTTCTCGGGCAGTTCCACCCGCTTGAGGTCGCCGCCGCGCTTGCGCGCCAGCTTGTTGCGCGCGTAATCGACCACCACGCTGCGCATCGCCGAGGCGGCATAGGCGAAGAAATGGGCGCGATCTTCGAAGCGCGCCGCGCCGCGCGAACCCAGCAGCTTCAGGTAGGACTCGTGGACCAGCGAGGTCGCGTCCAGGGTGCGGCCCTGCTGGCCGGCCAACTGGCGGCGGGCCATGCTGTGCAGTTCCTGGTAGAGCAGGGTCAGGACCCGGTCGAGCGCGGCGCGATCGCCCGCCCGGGCCGAATCCAGCCAAACGGTGATATCCGGGCTTTCGTCCATCGCACACCCCCGCCGGTGACGTTGGGGCGACTATAGACCTGCGCGGCGGCCAGCGCGCGCAGGCTCAGCGCTGGCAGTGCCCGCACCAGACGCTGGCGCGCTGGCCGATGGTGGCGTGGCGCAGCATCCGCCCGCACTGGCGGCAGGGCTCGCCCTCGCGCCCGTAGACCAGCAGTTCCTGCTCGAAGTACCCCGGCGCCCCGTCCGGATTGATGAAATCGCGCAGCGTGGTACCGCCGCGGGTGATGGCGTAGGCCAGGATCTGCTTCACCGCATCGGCCAGCCGCTGGTAGCGCTCGCGGGAGATCCTGCCGGCCTCGCGCAGCGGGTTGATGCCGGCCATGAACAGGCTTTCGGCGGCGTAGATGTTGCCGACCCCGACCACGATCGCCTGGTCCATCAGGAAGGTCTTCACCGCTGCGCTGCGGCCGCGGCTGCGGGCGAACAGGTAATCGCCATCGAACGCGTCATCCAGCGGTTCCGGGCCCAGCCCGGCCAGCAGCGGGTGGATCTCGCCCGCCGGCTGCCAGAGCAGGCTGCCGAACCGGCGCGGGTCGTTGAAGCGCAGCAGGCGGCCGTTGTCCAGGCTGATGTCCACGTGATCGTGCGCGCGCACCGGCGTATCGCCGGGCAGCACGCGCAGGCTGCCGGACATGCCCAGATGCAGCACGGCGCTGCCCGCGGCGGTATCGAGCAACAGGTACTTGGCGCGGCGGCGCACGCCGTCGATCGCCTGGCCGGGCAGCTGCTCGCTGACCTCCGGCGGGATCGGCCAGCGCAGATCCGCACGGCGCAGGATCACGCCATGGACCCGGCGGCCTTCCAGATGCGGGGCGAGCCCGCGGCGGGTTGTTTCTACTTCGGGAAGTTCAGGCATGGGGGGATTCTAGCGATGCGCCCCGGTATACGGGGCACACCCTCAGCGCGGCGGCGCAGCGAGTTCGCGTGCGCTCAGGTAGCTGTCGCCATTGGCATCCTGCTTGTGGAAACGCTGGATCAGTGTCTGCCGCTGCTGCTCCCGCGTGATCGACGCGCCTTTCCTGCCGGGCAGCTCATCGGCGCTGAGCACGCCATCGCCGTTGCGATCCATGCGATCAAAGGCGTACAGCATCCACTGCACGTATTCCGCTTCGCTGACGCGGCCATCGCCGTCGGTGTCCATGCGCTGCAGGTAGCTGCCGGTATCGGTGACCTGCGCCTGTGCGGTCGCGCCGAGCATGCCAACGGCCAGGCCCAGACACGCGCAACGCCGCACACGGCGGCGTTGCGGGGACACGTTCCCGTGCGGGAAGCGCATCGATCAATGCGCCGTCAGCGCGTAGCCCTTCAGGCGCGCGGCATAGTTCTGCAGCGCGGCGATGCCGCTGGCTTCGGCTTCATGGCACCAGGCCTGCAGCAGCTTCAAACGTTCGGCGGCATCATTGCCGCGCGCTTCCAGCAGGGCTGCCAGACGCGCGCGGTGCTCGACCAGCACGCGGATGCGCGGGCGCTGCTCGACCCAGGTGCTGAGCTGGGCGCGGCAATCCGGCTTGAGCCAGCGGCCGTCGTTGACCAGGCCACGGCGCATGCGGCGCGGCAGCAGCTTGCGCAGCTTGGCGCCGGCCATCGCCGCTTCTTCGCGCAGGGCCGGGACGAACACGTTGCGCTGGTAATCGGTCATCGCCTGGAAGCGATGCGAGAGCAGCGCCTTGAGCGTTTCAGCATCCGGCACGGCGATGTTCGGGCGCACGTCCATGCTCGGCGCCACGCGCAGCACCTTGGCCAGGCGCAGGGCCTGCAGGCCACGGATCACCGCCCAGCCGATGTCGAACTCCCAGCGGCGCATGGAGAAGCGCGCCGAACTCGGGAAGGCATGGTGGTTGTTGTGCAGTTCTTCACCGCCGACCCAGAACGCCCACGGGGTCAGATTGGTGGAGGTATCGGCCGATTCAAAGTTGCGATAGCCCCACCAGTGGCCCAGGCCATTGATGACGCCGGCGGCCCAGAACGGGATCCAGGCCATCTGGATCGCCCACAGCGCCACGCCCGGCAGGCCGAACAGCACGCTGTTGATCACCAGCAGCGCGACCGGGCCGAGATTGGCGTGCGGGGTGTACAGGTGGCGCTCGATCCAGTCCTCCGGGGCGCCGCGGCCGTACTGCTCGATGTCCGCGCGCATCGCGCGTGCCTCGCGGTACAGCTCCACGCCGCGCCAGAACACCATGCCGATGCCCTTGGTCACCGGGCTGTGCGGATCCTCATCGGTTTCCACCTTGGCGTGGTGCTTGCGATGGATCGCCACCCACTCCTTGGTGATCATCGAGGTGGTGAGCCAGGTCCAGAAGCGGAAGAAATGCGCGATGACCGGGTGGAAATCCACGCCGCGGTGCGCCTGGCTGCGATGCAGGTACAAGGTCACGGCAAAGATGGTCAGCTGGGTGAAGACCAGCAGCACCAGGCCCATGCCCCACCAGCCGAGGCCGACGACACCGCCGGTCAGGAAGTTGAGGAGCGTATCGAACATCGCAGGACTCCGGGCCGCGCACGGCCAGCAAGGAAACGGGTACACCTTCGGACATCATGGGGCCTGACGTTGCAAACTTCATCCATCTGATGCCATTTTTGCGCAGTCATTCAGTTCTCTCCTTACCTTCGTGAGCATGCACCCGCATTCATGACAGTCGCACCCTTCCCGGCGGCGCCACCGGCCCCCGCCCCCCTCATCGAGCTGGACCGTGCCTGCGTGGTCCGCGGCCAGGTCCGGGTGCTGCACGATCTCAGCCTGCGGATCGAACAGGGCCAGCACACGGCGCTGCTGGGCCCGAACGGCTGCGGCAAATCCTCGTTCATCAAGCTGATCACGCGCGAGCTGTATCCGCTGGCGCACGCCGACGGCACCGTGGCCGTGCGCGTGCTCGGCCAGAACCGCTGGCAGGTCGACCGGCTGCGCTCGCAGCTGGGGATCGTGACCGGTGATCTGAGCAGCAACCTGTCCGACATGCCCGGGCTGACGGTCGAGGAGGCGGTGCTGACCGGCTTTTTCGCCAGTTTCGTGGTGCCGGCGTTCCGCGAGGTGACCGTGCAGATGCGCGAGCGTGCGCGTGAAACCCTGGCACTGACCGGCGCGCTGCCGCTGCTGCAGCGCGGCTATGCCGAACTTTCCGCCGGCGAGACCCGGCGCGTGCTGATCGCCCGGGCGCTGGTCAACCGGCCCCAGGCGCTGCTGCTGGATGAGCCGTCCACCGGGCTGGACCTGATCGCCCGCGAGCAGCTGATCGGCACCATGCGCCACCTGGCCCAGCAGGGCATCACCCTGGTGCTGGTCACCCACCACATCGAAGAGATCATTCCCGAGATCGAGCGGGTGGTGATGCTGCGCGGCGGCAGGATACTGGCCGACGGGTCGCGGGCCGCACTGCTGCGCGATGCGCCGCTCTCCGAGCTGTTCGGTGGCCCGATCCGGGTCCGCGAAGACGACGGTCGGCTGATGGCGTTCGCCGGCTGACCTCACCCCGGGTCAGCGCCACGCCCTGCGCGGCACCATGGCGCGCGGGGCGAAGGCCGCAGCCCCCGCCCCCGCACCGCTCAGAAGCTGAGCCCGACCGCCCGCGATTCGACCGGGGCCATGCGGCTCTGGTCGTGCAGCTCCAGCTCACGCACCTGGAACGGTGCCGCGTAGCCCTTCGGCAGCGCCGCCTGGGCGAAGGCCAGGGTCAGCGTGCCCGGACCAGCCGCGGCGAACCACGCCGCGCTGTGCGCCTGTGCCACCGGATGCAGCTGCCCGTCCGGGCCGGTGGCGTACAGCGTGCCGCGGGCCTCATAGCGGCCCGGTGCGCCGACCTGCAGCGGCAACGCGACCGCGCGGCGGGCCGGATCCGCACGGGCCGGGCCGCTGAAGCGCGCGGTCGGCAGCGCCACGGCGAAGGCGACCTTGGCATCACGCTGCACCCCTTCGGTGCTGACGAAGGCCTGCAGCTCCCACAGGCCCTGGGTGGTGCCGACATCGCGCGGGATGGCCACCTGTGCGTGCAGGCCATCGCTGCCCTGCACCAGCGGCACCGGCCAGCTGCGACCATCCGGCGCCACCAGCAGCGCCTCGCCCGCGGCAGGCAGCGGGCGCGCGTCACGGCGCCCGGCATGCGCCGCCGCCGCGCCGCCATCGTTGACCAGGCGGGCGCTCAGCGCCAGCGTGCCGCCGGCCAGCACCCGCGCGCTGCCGGCCTGCAGCTGCAGCGCGATCGGGCTGTTCGGCTCCAGCACCTGCACCACATAGCGGCCCTGCGCCTGGTCGCTGCGCAGGCGGTAGGTGCCGGCCGCAGCGGTGGCACCGGTCCGGACCATGGCGCTGCCCTCGCCCACCGCCATGCCGGCCGCCCGCAGCTGCTGGTCATCGACGACCTTGTCCACGGCCAGTGCACCGGCCGGATCACGTAGCTGCCACTGCGCTGGCGCCAGCGCGCGCGCACCGCGCACAGGGCTGACCTGGATCACCGCGTCCGGCGCGGTCAGTGGCAACGGCACGCCCTGCTGCAGCGCCGGCGCATCCACGGTGTCCCAATAGCTGCGGCTGCTGGCGGTGAACGGGGCCGCGGGCGCGAGCGGCTGCGCCGGATCCAGCGCCCACGCGAAGGTCACCGGTGCCTGTTCGATGGGGCCGGCCGGCAACGGCGCACGCTCCACCGCGGTGGGCACCTGGTCGCCGGCGCGCGCGCCGGACACCGGCTGTGCGGCCTGCAGCGGGAGCGCCACGGCGGCGACGGCAAGCGCAAGAGTGGTTCCAAGAAGGGATGTCATGTTCGGCACCTCACAGGGTCAGGTCGTTGCGCAGCAGCGTGCCGAGGCCGAAGCACTCGCGGCGGCTCTGGTTGTGGCTGAGCGGTTCGGCGCCCTGGGTGCGCGCCTTGTCGGTGAACCACAGCGTGCCGGCGGCCTTCTGGCTGCTGCACTCCAGGAAGCCGTCGGAGCAGCTGTTCAACCAGTTCTGGGTGAACTCCAGGCCGACGTTCTGTGCATACCCGCCGCAGTAGCTGTTGCTGTCCCACACCGCCGATTCCACGTCCGAGCCGACCACCGCGCGGAACGGCCTGGGCAACGCGGGGCGACCGGCGGTGCCGTACAGGTTCTGCGCGTTGTAGGTGGCCATGTGGCCGACCTGCTGCTGGCGCACGGCATCGTTGGTGTAGCCGAGCAGCCAGCCCACCGAGGACTCGAACGCATTGCCGTTGAGCACCGCATCGGCCAGCGGCGTGCCGGCCGAGGACGGCGCGAGCGCGGTGACCTTGCTCACGGTCTGGATGATCTTCGGGTAGCGGCTGTCGTAGGTGGGATTGGACAGGATCCAGCGCACCACGTTGCCGCCGTTGGAGTGGGTGATCACCACCAGCTTGGTGATGCCACGGCTGTTGATGAAGCTGGTCAGCTGCCCGGCCAGGCAGCCGGCCGCTTCGGGCTTCCACATGTACTGCTCGAAATCGCAGTTCACCACCGTGTAGTTGCTGCTGTTGGGCAGCCCTTGGCGCACGGTGTCGATGATCGCCGGTTGCCAGTACTCCGTGCGCGCATCGGTCTGATTGCCGGTGCCGTGCACGAAGGCCACCCCGACCACATCGGCCGCCTGCGCGCCCGCACAGGCCAGTACGCCTGACAGGGCCAGCGCAGCCCCCCTCCGCGTCAACTTGCTTCGCATCCGTTGTCTCCCACTGCAGGTGATCCCCCTGATGAGCCGCGCTGCCGCGTTGCTTGCCGGTCAGTTCGCCACCGTCGTGTGACCGTGGATCGCGTGGCCTGACGTTATGTCGCGCTGGTATCGAAATCCGTGAACCAGTAGGTGGTTTCTATGCTTTCGTCCCGGTCCCACGACATTCCGCAGCGCACCATGCCGGATCTGGCCGCATGACCGACGGGCGCTGCCGCACGGCGGGCAAACTGCGATCATGCGGCTCCCTTCGTACCGAGACCCTGCCGATGTCTTCGCCTGCCGCTTTCTGCCTGCGCCCGTGGCTGACCACCGCCGCCCTGCTTGTCCTGGCCGGCTGCACCAGCAGCGCGCCGCGCATGAGTGCGGTGGAGGCCTCGGTGACGACGCGTGCGGTCGGCTATCTGGCGGCCGACGCAGTGCCCGACAGCCTCGCCCTGGTGCCGGCCCCGCCGGCGGCCGGTTCGGCCGGCTTCGCGCTGGATCAACAGGTCAGCGCCGAGGCCCGGGCACTGCGCGGCACGGCGCGCTTCGAACAGGCCCATCGCGATGCCGAGCTGGGCTTCCCCGACGGTGCCCAGCAGTTCGCCTGCGCCCTGGATCTGGACGTGGATGCGCAGCGCACCCCGGCGTTGTACCGGCTGCTCGAGCGCAGCCGGATCGATGCCAGCGCCGCCACCCGCGCGGCAAAGAAGCATTACGAGCGCCCGCGCCCGTTCACGGTGAACAATGAACCCACCTGCACCCCGGAAGACGAGGATGGCCTGCGCCGGAACGGCTCCTACCCCTCCGGCCACACTGCCATCGGCTGGGCGTGGGCGCTGATCCTGTCGGAGATCGCGCCGGCGCGGGCCGATGCCATACAGGCGCGCGGCCGCAACTACGGTGAGAGCCGCCTGGTCTGCAACGTGCACTGGCAGAGCGACATCCTGGAAGGCCGCTTCATGGGCGCCGCCGCCGTGGCGCGCCTGCATGACAACGCGGCGTTCAACAGCGACCTCAAGGCCGCACGCGCGGAGATTGCCGCCGCGCGCAAGGCGGGCCTGCATGCCAGCCGCGATTGCGCCGCCGAAGAGAACGTCCTGAAGGTCCGCCCGGCCAGCGCGCTGTAACGCGCCGCTGCCAGGCCGGGTCACGGCCCGGTCGCGATGCCCGCATCGGCGAAGGCCTTGTGCAGGGCCGCCTTGTTACCACCGGCGGGCCACCCTACGACACGCGCGGCGACCTTGCCGTCGCGCAGAATGTAGAAGGTCGGCGTTCCCCAGTAACCAAACTCGGGGAACCCCGACTGGCGCGCCACGATCCGGATCGGCAGGTCGGGATGGCGCGCGCCCCAGTCCGTGAAGATCCGCGGATCAAGCGTTCCATCCTGCGGCGACAGCCAGAGCGCGCCGGTGCCGGACAACATCCGTCCCAGTTCGGGGTCCGCCCGTGCTGCATCGGCAACCGCCCGCGTGAAGCCGCACGCGGGGTGGGCGATGACGACGATCCGCAGAGCGGCCATGTCCGCGATCGCGGTGCGGTAGCTCGCCGCATCGGCCGCGAGGGTCCAGTATTCGAAGTCCCGCCGCGTCTCCGGCAACGTGGGCATCGGGGCACCGTTGAAGGCAGGGGCCCATGGCGATGAGGGGGTCAGTGAAGCACCGTCGCGGCTGATCATGGCAATCAGCGCACCGGCACGGATGTCGGCAGGCTGCACGGCGCCTTGTGCGCGCAACTGCATGCCGATGCGTAGCGCGATGTCCGAATAACGGGGCTGTTTGCTGGCCACCGCTGCCACATGGGTCGCGCGCAACAGCACGCCCAGCTCCTGCGTGGACAACCCGTCCAGTGCATCCACGTGGGGCATGACATGGCGGTCGAACGCGCGATCCACCGCGACGCCGCGCGTGCGCCAGCCATGGTCCAGCCCTGAAAGCCCGTCCGCCGCGCGCAGCACGGCCGCGTAGCCCAGATCCAGCGATTGCCCGGCCGCGCAGGACGCAGCCGGGGTCAGCATCTGCAACGCGGCGATCCAGAGCAGACCGCGCAGGACGCCTGCGCGGCCGCTACGTCGGCGTCGCGTCGCCGAGCTCGACAGTTGGAGGCGCATATGAACCGTCGATTCCTCACAGTTCACAGGCCAGACGCATGTCAGGTCCGGGTACGGGCCACTTCCTGTGAAGCATGACGCTGCCTCCTCACACCGGAGAATTCCGGTACGCATAGTGCTACGCCGTTTGCGTGGCGCCCGCGAGTCCTGTCGCAAAAAAGGGCGAATTGCATCGCAGTTTTCTGCCCATGGCAGCGATGCACGGCCTCCGTCACCGCCACCATCGGTTCAATTGCGACACGCACCGTGCTTCAAACGAACACGGCGCGGATTTCTCCGCGCCGTGTTCGTTTTTTTCCGCAATCGGTGCATCAGAACTTCGCGGTGAACTCCACGCCGAACGTGCGCGGCTCGTTGAGGAAGCCGGTCAGGTTGTTGAAGTCGATCGCGCCCACCACGCGCACCTGGTCGGTCAGGTTGCGACCGAACACGGCCACGTCGTACTGGCCATAATCCCAGTTGTAGCCCAGGCGCAGGCCACCTTCCAGCGAGGAGCGGCTGCGGAACTCCGGCGACTCGTACAGGAAGAAGTTCACCGGGCTGCGATACGCCCAGTCGGTGTAGACGTAGAACTCGCTTGCATCGTTGACCGGGAAGCCGGCGCGCAGGGTCAGGTTGTGGATCACCTTCGGGGCCTGCGGCAGCGGATTGCCGTTGACCAGCGCATAGGTCGCCCCGTCGATCACCGTGGTCGGATCACTGATGGTGCAGCCGCCCCCGCAGATCGCCACCGCCAGGTCGCGGTCCTTGATCTCGGTGTCGTTGTAGCTGCTGCCCAGGGTCAGCAGCACGTTGTCGGTCAGGTAGGCTTCGAAGTCCAGTTCGACACCCTGCCCGATCGTCTTGTCGGCGTTGAGCAGCGTGGCGGTGTTGTTGCTGCCCCCCACCGCGATCAGCTGCTGGCCATCCACGTTGTAGCGGAACACGTTGAAGCCCAGGCGCGCACGGCGGTCGAACAGGTCGGCCTTGATGCCGGCCTCGTAGGAAATCACCTTCTCCGAATCGGCCTGCGAGACGCCGCCAAAGGCCAGGCGGCCCTGGATCGACGGGGCGCGGAAGCCCTTGGCCACGCGTGCATACGCGTTGAGGTTGTCGGTGATCTGGTACACACCGCTCAGGTCCCAGCTGACATCGTCGACATCGGTATTGGCCACGTACGGGCCGCTGACCGGCGTGCCACCGGCGACGGCCTGCAGCACGCTGGCGCTGAAGTCCTTCTTGTCCTGCGTATAACGCACGCCACCGCGCAGCTTGAAGCGCTCGGTCACATCGAAATCGCCGGACGCGAACGCGGCCCAGGCCTTGTTGCGCTGGGTCTGCACGGCGTGGCCGGTCTGCGGATTGCCCGGGGTCAGCGAATCGTAGTTGAAGCTGTCGATGGTGACGTCTTCATCAAAGTAGAACACGCCGGCCTGCCAGTCCAGGCGGCCCCACTCGTTGGATTCGACGCGGAATTCCTGCGTCCACTGGCGGTGGTGCGGCAGGCCATCGGCCGATTCGGACGGGAACGGGATGAAGCCCGGGCCGTAGTTGCCCGCGCCCAGGAAGCTGGCGCCGTAGCCGCCATCCACGTCGCCGCGGTTGAGCGATTCGGCGGTCTCGTAACCGGTGATCGAGTGCAGCGTCACGCGGCCCAGGTTCCACTGCAGGCGCGCGCTGCCGCCCCAGGTTTCCAGATCGGAGAAGTTCTGGCCATCGGTGGAGACTTCATCGCGGTCGAAGTTCTCGACCAGCTGGTTGGTGCCCGGCTGCAGGATGTTGGCGCGGAACAGACGGGCCGTGCCGTTGAGCTTGCGCTTGTGCAGGTTGAACAGCGCCTGGAAGTCATCGCCTTCGTACAGGAACTGCACGCGGCCGGCGGCTTCGTCGTAGCCTTCAAAGCCCTGCGCCGGCGCATCGGCGCGGGTGTTGGTGACCCAGTCGTCGCGGCGCTGGTAGATCGCCGAAACGCGCGCGGACCAACGGTCGGTCAGCGGGCCGCCGTAGGCACCCTGCACGTTCCAGGTGTCATAGCTGCCGTAGGACATCTTGACGTAGCCATCGGCATCCTGCGACGGACGCGCCGAATCGAACTTCACCACGCCGGCCGGCGTGTTGCGGCCGAACAGCGTGCCCTGCGGGCCGCGCAGCACTTCCACGCCGGCCAGGTCGAACAGCGGGAAGCCCTTCAGCAGCGGGCTTTCCTGCACGATGTCGTCATACACCAGCGAAACCGGCTGCGAGGCATTGAGATCGAAGTCGGTATTGCCCAGCCCGCGGATGTAGAAACGCGGGAAGGCACGGCCGTACGAGGATTCGATGTTCAGGCTCGGCACACGCGCCGACAGGAAGCGGATGTCATCGCCGGCCGACCCGAGCACGTCGAGCTTTTCACCCTGGATGGCCGAGATCGAGACCGGCACGTCCTTGGCGTTTTCAACGCGGCGCTGCGCCGTCACCTGCAGGGTATCGAGGGCCACCGGATCCTTGGTGGCGGGGGCGTCCTGGGCTGCGGCCGTCAATGGCAGCAGGGCGGCAAGCGCGACAACGAGCGGGTGCACGGACGGGAAACGGCCGTGGGCAGTGCGGTTCGGGAACATGGCGTTTAGGCTGTGTTGGGAGGGGTGGTGGACCGGCGCTACCAGACAATTGTTGCAGTACAGCAACAGAGCCGCAAATTCAGGCCATTCATTACCAAAGACCGCGCCGCCGGATGTTAAGGCGGCCGGCTGCGACGGGGCCGCCATGGGGCAGGACTTCCGGCCCGGTTGCGGGGGCGCCGCGCCGCCTAGACTGGCGCCTCATTCCCGCACCCGGTAGACCGCGATGACCCACTGGTATTTCCACACCGCCGGCCAGGCCGACCGCGTCGGCCCGCTGGACGATGAGGCCGCCCGCCAGCACGCCCAGCGCCATCCGCACGCGCTGGTCTGGTGCGACGGCATGAGCGGCTGGATGGCGATCGGCGACGTGCCCGAACTGCAGGCCGGCAGCCGCGGTGCGCTCGGTGCGCCGCCGCCCCTGCCGAGCGGTGGCGGGCGGGCCCAGCGCGCCGATGACATCGAGTTCCGCATCGTGGGCCATGAAATGCAGTTCGTGGAAATCGAGCTGGATCCGGGCGAAAGCGCCATCGCCGAGGCCGGCGCGCTGATGTTCAAGGACGCGGCGGTGCAGATGGATACCGTGTTCGGCGATGGCTCGCACAGCGGCCAGGGCGGCGGCTTCATGGACAAGCTGATGAGCGCCGGCAAGCGCGTGCTCACCGGTGAGAGTCTGTTCGCCACGCTGTACACCCACACCGGCCACGGCAAGGCCAAGGTCGCCTTCGCCGCGCCCTACCCCGGCACCGTGCTGCCGATGAAGCTGGACGACCATGGCGGCCGCCTGATCTGCCAGAAGGACAGCTTCCTGGCCGGTGCGCGCGGGGTGCAGATCGGCGTGCATTTCCAGCGCAAGGTGATGACCGGGCTGTTCGGCGGGGAGGGCTTCATCATGCAGAAGCTCGAGGGCGACGGCTGGGTGTTCGTGCACGCCGGCGGCTGCGTGGTCGAGCGCGAACTGGCGGCCGGCGAGCGGCTGGACGTGGATACCGGCTGCGTGGTCGCCTTCCACGCCAGCGTGGATATGGACGTGCGCCGCGTGGCCGGGATCAAGAGCATGGTGTTCGGCGGCGAAGGCGTGTTCCTGGCCACCCTGACCGGCCCCGGCAAGGTCTGGCTGCAGTCGCTGCCGTTCTCGCGCCTGGCCGGGCGGATGTGGATGGCCGCACCGCAGGGCGGCGGGCAGAACCGCGGCGAGGGCTCGGTGCTGGGCGGCATCGGGCGGATCCTGGACGGCGACAACCGCTTCTGAGGGCGGCCCGGCCGCTGCGCCGGCAACCGCGTATGACCGGGCATCACGGGCGTGCCGGCCATGGGCCGGTACTCCCGGTATGCTGGCGCCCCTGATGCCCATTCACGTTGCCACGCCGATGAAATCACTGCGCCGTACCCGCCTGACGCTGTCCGTTGCCCTGCTCGGCCTGCTGGCCGGCTGCGGCGGTGATCCTGTCCGCCCGACCCCGCCGCCGGTGCCCACGCCGGTGGCACAGGCCAAGCCGGTGAAGATCGGCATCGCCCTGGGCGGCGGCGCCGCCAAGGGCTTTGCCCATATCGGCGTGATCAAGATGCTCGAAGCCAATGGTTTCGAGCCGGTGGTGGTGTCGGGCACCAGTGCCGGCAGCGTGGTCGGGGCGCTGTATGCCAGCGGCATGGATGCCTTCGCGATGCAGTCCAAGGCCGTGGCCCTGGATGAGGCCAGCATCCGCGATGTGCGCCTGTTCTCCGGCGGGCTGGTCCAGGGCCAGAAGCTGCAGGACTACGTCAACGCACAGGTCGACAACCGCTCGGCCGAAAAACTGCAGAAGCCGTTCGCGGCGGTGGCCACGCAGCTGGAAACCGGCGAGCGCACCGTGTTCGTGCGGGGCAACGTCGGCCAGGCGGTGCGCGCCTCCAGCAGCATTCCCGGCGTGTTCGAGCCGGTCAAGATCGGCAAGTACAACTACATCGATGGCGGCGTGGTCAGCCCGGTGCCGGTGGATGCCGCGCGCCAGCTCGGCGCGGACTTCGTGATCGCCGTGGATATCTCCAGCAAGGCCAGCGGCAAGGCGCCGACCGGGATGCTGGGCATCGTCAACCAGTCGATCGCGATCATGGGCCAGCGCCTGGGGGAGCAGGAACTGGCGCGCGCGGACATCATCATCCGGCCGAAGGTGCTGGACATCGGCGCGGCCGATTTCGGCCAGCGCAACAACGCGATCCTGGAAGGCGAAAAAGCCGCGATGGCGGCGATGCCGCAGATCCGCGCCAAGGTGCAGCAGCTGCAGAAGGCGCGTGCCGCCGCCCTTGCCCCGCCGCCGGTGGCCAAGCCCAAGTGCGATGAACCCTCGCGCGTGGGCCGGCTGATGGGGCGCAAGGAAAAGTGCGAGGGCTGAGGCCTCACTCCAGCTGCGACAACGGCAGCGCGCGGAACTCCTTGACCGTGCGCAGCACGAAGCTGGAATTCACGTCGGCCACGCCGGCGGCATTGAGCAGCTTGTCCAGCAGGAAGCTGGAAAAGTGCGCCAGGTCGCGCACGTAGACCTGCAGCAGGTAGTCCATGTCGCCGGTCAGCGCATGGCAGGCGACCACCTCGTCCCACTCCACCACGCTGTCGGCGAACACGCCGATGGCGTGCTGATCGTGTTTTTCCAGCTGCACCCGGACGAAGGCCTGCAGGCCCAGGCCGATGCGGTGTGGCTCCAGGCGTGCGCCATAGCCTGCGATCACCCCTTCGCTTTCCAGCCGCTGCACGCGGCGCAGGCAGGCCGAGGGGGACAGATTCACCCGTGCGGCGAGTTCGGCATTGGTCGCGCGCCCATGCTGCTGGATTTCCGCCAGCAAGCGCAGATCCGTGCGGTCGAACTGGTCATCTCCGGTCATTGCTGCCCCGCAACATGAGGTGGACGCAATGATCTTGCGCCAGAAGCGCATATCCGCGCAACTTTGCAAACCTCTTGCGTGCCCTCTGGCCTAGCATCGACGGATGACTTCCCAGGAGACCACCACGATGGAAACCGCCACCGCCCCCCGCCGCGTCGAACACCAGCAGACCGACAAGGGATACGTGCCGGTCTATACCACCGCCATCGTGGAGCAGCCCTGGGAGACCTACACCGCCGACGACCACGCCACCTGGAGCACGCTGTACCAGCGCCAGCGCGCCCTGCTGGAAGGTCGCGCCAGCAAGGAGTTCCTGCACGCGCAGGACGAGATGGGCATGAGCGCGCACATGATCCCGCGCTTCGACCAGCTCAACGAAGTGTTGGGCGCCGCCACCGGCTGGACCCTGGTCGGGGTGGAAGGCCTGCTGCCGGAGCTGGACTTCTTCGACCACCTGGCCAATCGCCGCTTCCCGGTGACGTGGTGGATCCGCCGCCCGGACCAGATCGACTACATCGCCGAACCGGACATGTTCCATGACCTGTTCGGGCACGTGCCGCTGCTGATGAACCCGGTGTTCGCCGATTACATGGCCGCCTACGGCCGCGGCGGCGTCAAGGCGCATGCGATCGGCCCGGAAGCGCTGCAGCACCTGACCCGCCTGTACTGGTACACGGTGGAGTTCGGCCTGATCAACACCGCCGAAGGCCTGCGCATCTACGGCGCCGGCATCGTCTCGTCCAAGGGCGAGTCGCTGTACTCGCTGGAATCGGCCGCGCCGAACCGGATCGGCTTCGACCTGGAGCGGATCATGCGCACCCGCTACCGGATCGACACCTTCCAGAAGACCTATTTCGTCATCGACAGCTTCGAGCAGTTGATGGCCGCGACCGCGCCGGACTTCACCCCGATCTATGCCGCGCTGGAGGCCAAGGAGCACCTGCCGGCCGGTGAGGTGCAGGACGGTGACCGCGTGTTCCAGAAGGGCACCGGGGAAGGCTGGGAAGACGGCGGCGACGTGTGAGCGCGCGGGCGGGTCCGGTATCCTGACCCGCATGACCGATGTTTTCGCTTCCCTGCGCGTGGCCACCGTCGATTTCGACGACGACTTCGTCCTGCTGACCCTCGCCGATGGCCGGCGCACCCGGCAACCCCTGCGTTGGGCACCTGCGCTGCACGAGGCCGATGCGGTGCAGCGCGCGCAGTGGGTGCTCACGCCCGATGGGCTGGGCGTGAACTGGCCGGCACTGCTTCCCGCGCGCGCGGAAGGCGTGGTCGATGTGCCGAACCAGGTGTGGGACGACCGTTACGAGGCGGCCCTGGCGCGGCTGAAATCGGCCGGATGGTCGCTCGATGCGCTGTCCGATGAAGACCAGCACCTGGTCGCGCTGTGGCGCATGGAGGCGGACATCAACAACGGCGGCTTCATGCAGTTCCTGTGCAACTGGGGCGACCCCACCTGCCAGCGCGCGTTGCGGGCGCTGCAGGCGATGGGGGCGGTGAAGACCCATGCGATCCTGGCCGGCATGCGCGGGCTGCTGGACCGCCTGGACGGCGACCCGGCCATCAAGGAACTGCAGGACCTGTACGGCGCGATGAACGACGACGAGCAGCAGGCGATGGAGGCGTTCGATGCGGCGTACTTCGAGCGGCCGGAGGATCTGGCCCGGCTGGGCCTGCTGCACTTCGGGCCCGAGCCGCTGGCAATGCAAGCCCGCTAGCGGCGGGCGCTGCCGGTCAGCGCGGATACGCCAGCAGCAGCACCAGATCCGATTCGCCCACCTGCTGCAGCGCATGCGAACTGCCGACGCGGGTGAGCAGCGCATCCCCGGCCGCCACGTCATGCTGTTTTCCATCCAGCACGTAGCTGCCCCGCCCGCTGACGATGTAATAGATCTCGTCCTTGTGCTGCGGATGCAGGCCGATGCCGGCCCCCTTGTGCAGCACGCGCTTGCGCAGCACGAACGGGAGGTCGGTGTCCTCGGCGAAGAACGGGTACGCCGTGGTCGGCCCGGCCCCGCCATGCGGCCCCGGCTGGGTCACGGCGATGTCGCGCTCGTGCACGACGCGCGAGGGCCGGGCGGCATCGGCACCCTGCCCTGCACTGCGCACCTCGCAGTCGATGTCGCGCTTCAGCGCCGGCGTGAGCTCAGGCTGCAACGCCACCCAGTCGCGCAGCACCAGGCACGCCACCGCCGTCGCCCCGGCCACGCTGAAGTGCGTGCCATCGGCCTTGTTCTGCTCGGGCACGAACAGGAAATACGGCTTGGCGCCCTGCTCGCCCAGCCCGCGGATCCAGCGCGTGGAGCTGTCGTTGAGATCGATCAGCGCGACCTGCTCGCGGGCGGCCAGCTGTTTCATCGCCTGGGTGTACACGCCATGCGTATCCAGCAGCGACCCGAAGTCGTACAGCAGCCGCGCCACCGGCGTGATCAGCACCGGCGTGGCGCCCTTGTCGCGGGCCAGCTGCACGTAGCGCATCAGCAACTGCGGGTACGCCGTAGCGGGATCGGTGTAGCGCGTGGGATCTTCGAACTTGGCGTCGTTGTGGCCAAACTGGATCAGCAGCACGTCGCCGCGCTGGAGCTCGGCGGCGATCGCATCCAGGCGTTTCTCATCGATGAAGCTGCGCGTACTGCGACCGCCCTTGGCGTGGTTGCGGACCTCCCACACGGCGGGATCGAGATAGCTCTGCAGGGCCTGGCCCCAGCCGGCCTGTGGCGCGCGCTCCGGGCCGTACTCGGCGGCGGTGGAATCCCCGGCAATGAAGATGCGGTGCGGGGCGCACAGCGCGCTGGGGGCCGCGAGCAGCAGCGACAGGGACAGCAGCAAACGCAGCATGGTCATGCTCCTGGGTGGAGAGCTGCCGGCCAGCGGCCGGCACTACCGGAGCCCACGATCTGCAGCGCAGATCGTGGGCACGCCAGCGCGTAGCGATGGTGTTACCGGGCGAGCCAGCCGCCATCAACCGGCAGGACCGCGCCGTTGACGTAATCCGAGGCACTGGAGGCCAGGAACACGGCGGTGCCGCCGAGGTCTTCCGGGGTGCCCCAGCGTGCGGCCGGGATGCGGTCGAGGATGGACTTGTTGCGATCCTGATCGGCGCGCAGCGCAGCGGTGTTGTCGGTCGCCATGTAGCCCGGGGCGATCGCGTTGACGTTGATGCCCTTGCTCGCCCACTCATTGGCCAGCAGGCGGGTGATGCCGGCGATGCCGCTCTTGCTGGCGGTGTAGGACGGCACGCGGATGCCGCCCTGGAAGGACAGCATCGAGGCGATGTTGATGATCTTGCCGCGGCCCTGGGCGATGAAGTGCCTGCCGGCCGCCTGCGAGATGAAGAACGCGGACTTGATGTTGACGTTCATCACGTCGTCCCAGTCCTGCTCGCTGAAGTCCACCGCGTCGGCGCGGCGGATCAGGCCGGCGTTGTTGACCAGGATGTCCAGGCCACCCAGGCCGTCGATGGTTTCGCGGATGACGCGCTCGACCGGTTCGATGCTGATCAGGTTTGCTTCGATCGCCAGGCAGCGACGGCCCAGCGCGGTGATCGCCGCGATGGTCTCGGTGGGCGGCTGGATGCCGGCCACGGCCACGTCGGCACCGGCCTGCGCCAATGCGACCGCGATGCCCTGGCCCAGGCCGGTGTTGCCACCGGTGACGAGGGCGACCTTGCCTTCCAGACTGAACGGATTAGCCATTGCGTATGTGGTCCTTGTCCAATGCGTAACAAGCGACGCCGGCGCGATGCCGGCGGCGCGTCGGGGTCACTTGAGCTGGCAGATGTCCAGCACGTGCATGTCGGTGTAATCCAGGTTCTCGCCGCCCATCGCCCAGATGAAGGCGTAGTTGCTGGTGCCGGCGCCCATGTGGATCGACCACGGCGGCGACACGACGGCTTCGTTGTTCTGGATGACGATGTGGCGCTGCGCGTCCGGCTCGCCCATGAAGTGGTACACGCGGTCGTTCTGGCCCAGGTCGAAGTAGAAATACACTTCGCTGCGGCGGTCGTGCAGGTGCGGCGGCATCGTGTTCCAGACGCTGCCCGGCTTGAGCACGGTCAGGCCCAGCAGCAGCTGCGAGGACTGGCAGGTGGCCGGCACGATGTACTGGTAGATGGAGC
>Ga0308171_1001511_pt1 | contig 30515 bp, 22 predicted proteins | sample PhyGR1_FD_202135 | JGI IMG/M metagenome (GOLD analysis project Ga0308171, IMG submission 202135) | Phyllosphere microbial communities from UC Gill Tract Community Farm, Albany, California, United States - DLSLSG.R1 | ecosystem: Host-associated > Plants > Phyllosphere > Unclassified | place: USA...
CCAGGATGAGGTGTTCCCCGACCGCGATCACTTCGGCCGCATCTTCTACAACCAGGCCAACCTGTCGGCCAGGGGCATTCCGCAGATCGCCGTGGTGATGGGCTCCTGCACTGCAGGCGGTGCGTATGTGCCGGCCATGAGCGATGAGTCCATCATCGTCAAGGAGCAGGCCACCATCTTCCTGGCCGGCCCGCCGCTGGTCAAAGCGGCCACCGGTGAAGTGGTGACGGCTGAAGAACTGGGCGGCGGCGACGTCCACACGCGACTCTCGGGCGTGGCCGATCACCTGGCCCAGGACGATACCCATGCGCTGGCCATCGCGCGCAACATCGTCAGCCACCTCAACCGCCGCAAGCCGCAGCAGCTGGCGCTACGCGAGAGTGTCGAACCCAGGTATCCGGCGCAGGAACTGTATGGCGTGATCCCGACCGATACGCGCAAGCCCTTCGATGTGCGCGAGGTCATCGCCCGCATCGTCGACGGCAGCGAGTTCGATGAATTCAAGGCGCGCTACGGCACCACGCTGGTGTGCGGTTTCGCGCACCTGCACGGCATGCCGGTGGGCATCATCGCCAACAACGGCATCCTGTTTTCGGAGGCGGCCGAGAAGGGCACGCACTTCATTGAACTGTGCTGCCAGCGCAAGATCCCGCTGATCTTCCTGCAGAACATCACCGGCTTCATGGTCGGCAAGAAGGCCGAGAACGAGGGCATTGCACGCCATGGTGCAAAAATGGTCACGGCCGTCTCCACCGCCAAAGTGCCCAAGCTGACTGTCATCATCGGCGGCAGTTTCGGTGCGGGCAACTATGGCATGTGCGGCCGCGCCTTCTCGCCGCGCTTCCTGTGGATGTGGCCCAATGCGCGCATCTCGGTGATGGGCGGCGAGCAGGCCGCCAGCGTGCTGGCCACCGTCAAGCGCGACGGCATCGAAACGCGCGGCGGCAGCTGGAGCGCCGAAGAGGAAGCCGCCTTCAAGGAGCCCATCCGCGCCCAATATGAAACCCAGGGCCATCCGTATTACGCCTCGGCGCGCCTGTGGGACGACGGCGTGATCGATCCTGCCGATACCCGCCAGGTATTGGCGCTGGGATTGTCGGCCGCCCTGAACGCCCCCATTGAAGAGACCCGATTCGGCGTCTTCCGCATCTGAAGCGCGCCACCGAGGAGACACCATGTTCACCAAGATCCTGATCGCCAATCGCGGCGAAATCGCCTGCCGCGTGGCCGCCACGGCCCGCCGCCTGGGTATCGCCACCGTGGCCGTTTATTCCGACGCCGATGCCCAGGCCAAGCACGTGGCCGCCTGCGACGAGAGCGTGCACCTGGGCCCGGCGCTGGCCAAGGAAAGCTATCTCTGCGCCGACAAGATCATCGCCGCCGCACTCGCCACGGGTGCGCAGGCGATCCATCCCGGCTACGGTTTCCTGTCGGAGAACGCCGGATTCGCCCGGGCCTGCGCCGATGCCGGCCTGGTCTTCATCGGCCCGCCAGCCTCGGCCATCGATGCCATGGGCTCCAAATCCGCCGCCAAGGCCTTGATGGAAACGGCCGCCGTGCCGCTGGTGCCGGGCTATCACGGCCAGCGCCAGGAGAGCGATTTTTTACGCGCGGAAGCAGACCGCATCGGCTACCCGGTGCTGCTCAAGGCCAGCGCCGGTGGCGGCGGCAAGGGCATGCGCGTGGTCGAACGCAGTGAAGATTTCGAGGCGGCACTGGCCTCCTGCAAGCGCGAGGCGATCTCCAGCTTTGGCGATGACCGCGTGCTGGTGGAGAAATACCTGACGCGTCCGCGCCATATCGAAATCCAGGTCTTTGCCGATGGCCATGGCAATTGCGTCTATCTCTTCGAGCGCGACTGCTCGGTGCAGCGCCGCCACCAGAAGGTGCTGGAAGAAGCCCCTGCCCCCGGCATGAGCTGCGGCCGCCGTGCCGCCATGGGTGAGGCGGCCGTCGCGGCTGCCCGTGCGGTTGGCTACGTCGGTGCCGGCACGGTGGAATTCATCGCCAACCAGGATGGCAGTTTCTACTTCATGGAAATGAATACGCGCCTGCAGGTCGAGCACCCCGTCACGGAAATGATTACCGGACTGGACCTGGTGGAGTGGCAATTGCGCGTGGCCTCGGGCGAACCGCTGCCGCTGAAGCAGGAGCAGTTGCGCATCCACGGCCATGCCATCGAGGCGCGCATCTATGCGGAGAATCCCGAGAAAGGCTTCCTCCCCTCCATCGGCACGCTCACCCGCATGCGCAGCGCCCCTGCAGTGGAATTCACGCTGGCCGCACCCGGCGCCACGCAACCGGCGGCCGTGCGCATCGATGCCGGCGTGCGCGAGGGCGATGCCATCTCGCCCTTCTATGATCCGATGATCGCCAAACTCATCGTCTGGGGTGCGGACCGTGATGCGGCCCTGCGCAACATGGCGCGCGCGCTGGCGCAGTACCAGGTGGTCGGACTGGCGACCAATATCGGCTTCCTGCAGCGGCTGATTGCAGGCCAGGCATTTGCGACGGCCGATCTCGATACCGGCCTGATCGAACGTCACCGCGACGCGCTCTTCCCGGCCCCGGCTGCGCCCACTGCCGACACGCTGGCCCTGGCCACCGCTGCCCTGCTGCAACAGGAGCAGCGCCATCAGGACAGCCGCGATCCCTGGGCACAAACCAGCGGCTGGCGACTCAATACCCGCCTGCAGCGCAGCCTGAATTTCGAGGATGACTCAGGCAACAGCGAAGTCCGGATCGACTACGCGGGCGACGGCCGGCAATGGCAATTGCAGATCGGCGGCAACACGCACACGCTGGCCCTGCATGCGACCAACACCGACAGCGTGCGCATCTCCCTGGACGGCCGTACCCTGCAAGCCGATGTGGCCTGGGAAGGCGAAGGCCTGCACCTCTTCGATGGCCGCAGGCAGCACAGCCTGCGCCTGCTCGACCCGATGGCCCACGCCGGCCATGCAGAGGCCGAGGGCGGACGCCTGACCGCGCCCATGCCCGGCAAGATCGTCGCGCTGCTGGTGGACCAGGGCGCGAGCGTCACGCAAGGCACGCCGCTTCTCATCATGGAAGCCATGAAGATGGAACACACCATCGCCGCCCCCTCGGCCGGCACCGTGGAAGCGCTGCGCTACGCGGTTGGCGACCAGGTGGCCGAAGGTGCGCAGCTGCTGGACTTCAAGGCCGCGTGAGCAGCGCGCCGTGAACACTTCCGCACTGCGCCTGCCCCCCTCGCTGCACGTGCTGGAGCGGGGCTGGCTGTCATCCAACAACGTGCTGCTGTTCGGCCGCGATGAAGTCGCCATGATCGACAGCGGCTACGTTGCCCATGCCGAACAGACGCAGACGCTGGTGCGCCACGTCCTGCAGCAGCGCGGGCGTGAGCGGCTCGATGTACTGCTCAATACCCATCTGCATTCGGACCACTGCGGCGGCAATGCCGCCCTGCACGCCGCCTATGGCTGCCCCATTGCCATCCCGGCTGCCGAGGATGCCAAGGTGCGCCAGTGGGATGAAGACGCCCTGAGCTACCGCGCCACCGGCCAGCGCTGTCCACGCTTTACGCACGATCAGGTGATCCGCAGCGGCGACGTGCTGCGCCTGGGTGATCTCGACTGGACCGCCCTGGCCGCGCCCGGCCATGACCCGCATGCGCTGCTGCTGTATTGCGCGCAGGAGGGTGTGCTGATCTCGGCGGATGCCTTGTGGCGCAATGGCTTCGGGATCATCTTCCCGGAGTTGGATGGCGAGTCCGGTTTCGAAGAGGCACGGGCCACGCTGGAGCTGATCCGCAGCCTCGATGTACGCATCGTGATTCCCGGCCATGGCGCGCCCTTCACGGAGGTGGACGATGCGCTGGAAAAGGCCTTCTCGCGGCTGGATTATCTGCAGGCCGATCCGCTGCGCAATGCGCACAATGGCATCAAGGTCCTGGTGAAATTCCTGCTGCTGGAACGTGGCCGGATTGCACTGGCGGACCTGCCGGCGATGATGCGGGAGATTCCCTTGCTGCGCATCACCAATGCGCGCTTCTTGCAGATGGAGGATGCGGCCCTGGCCGACTGGTGCGTGGCGCAACTGCAGAAGGCGGGGGCGGCGGCCAGCGATGGCGTGTTCCTGCTGGATCGCTGAATGCGGGCTGGCGCGGCAGAGGGGGCGGGGGTGCTGTTATCATTTCCGGCTTGTCCTGCTGCCGGCCTTGCGCCTACTTGATCATCGCCATGAACGAACCTGCTGCCGCCCTGCCCTCTTCCGCCCAACGCGTTGCCGACCTGCTGGCGGCGATGGGCCATGACAAACCGGTCACGATGCTGCCCTCGACCGGCCGCACCTCTGCCGAAGCCGCTGCGGCCGTGGGCTGCAGCGTGGCCGAGATTGCCAAGTCCATCATCTTCCGCCGAGTCTCTGACGGTGCGCCGGTGCTGGTCATTGCCAGCGGGGCCAACCGGGTGGATGAAGCCAAGGTCACCGCCCTGACCGGCCCGCTCGGCAAGGCCGACGCCAAGTTCGTGCGCGAGACGACCGGTTATGCCATCGGCGGCGTCTGCCCGATTGGCCACGTGGTCAAGCCGGTGATGCTGATCGACCGTGACCTGTTCAACTTTGACAGCGTCTGGGCCGCGGCCGGCCATCCGCATGCCGTCTTCAACCTCACGGCCGCGCAGCTGGAGAAGATGACCGGCGGCACGGTGGCCGATGTGCGGCTCGATGCCGCGCCGGCGGCCAGCTGAACTGTTCGACAGCCATCCACGCATTACAACAACCCCAACGGAGACCCGCATGATGAGCCTGCCCAAGAAAGTGAAGATCGTTGAAGTCGGACCGCGCGACGGTTTGCAGAACGAGAAGGAAACCATTTCCGCCGAGGTCAAGATCGAGCTGGTCAACCGGCTTTCGGCGGCGGGGTTTCCGAATGTGGAGGCGGCTTCTTTCGTCTCGCCCAAGTGGGTGCCGCAGATGGCCACTTCCAGCGAGGTGATGCACGGCATCACCCGCAAGCCGGGCGTGGTGTATTCCGCGCTGGTGCCCAACATGAAGGGCTTCGAGGCGGCGCTGGAGGCGGGGGTGGATGAGGTGGTGATTTTCGGGGCGGCCTCGGAGGCCTTCTCGCAGAAGAACATCAATTGCTCCATTGCCGAATCCATCGAACGTTTTGCCGAAGTGGCCAAGGCCGCCAAGGACCACCGCAAGCGCCTGCGTGCGGCGGTGAGTTGCGCGTTCGGCTGTCCGTACCAGGGGGAAGTCCCGCTGGATGCGGTGGCCGACGTGGTGCGGCGTTTCCGCGAGCTGGGCTGTGACGAGATCGACATCGCCGACACCATCGGCGTGGCCACGCCGGGCAAGGTGCGGCCGGTGATGGAGACGGCGATCCGTGAATTCCATATCGAAGGCTTGTCGGGTCACTTCCACGATACCTATGGGCAGGCGCTGGCCAATATCTATGCCAGTCTGCAGACGGGCATCAGCATCTATCACGCGTCGGTGGCGGGGCTGGGGGGATGCCCGTATGCCAAGGGCGCGACCGGGAATGTGGCGACCGAGGATGTGCTGTACATGATGAACGGGCTCGGGATCGAGACCGGGATCGATCTGGATGCGGTGGCCGAGGCAGGACAGTTCATCTCGCAGCAGCTGGGGCGCAAGTCGGTGAGCAGGGTGGGGAATGCGTTGGCGGCTAAGCGGGTGGGGTGACAGACATTTGCTCGGGATCTCCCGCCTCGTAACGGGGGAGAAAATAGACATCCTGAACCGGGCATTGCGGATAAACCCACTTATCCCAATTCTCGATAAGCCATGTTAGCGACAGCGTGTTCCCGGTAGGAGAACCAGACTCCATCGGGAGCCGCACCAAGATCAAGCCGGCTTTCCTGCCAGACGAAACGACCAAAGCATGTCTGGTTCCGTCATCAGGCATGTCTACGAGCATGAAATCAACAAATTTTTCGTACGGCCACTCTGCTCTGACCCGGAAGATTGCGCCGTGCATAAGATAGTCATGATTCTCCACTCCGACTAGTTTTCTCCATTCCATTACCTGATCCTCGGGTCGTGTCCACCCCAGATAAACATCTACAAATCACTGGGTGCTTCTAAACGGAAAAATCCGCTCGTGTGGAGGCAAACCGCCTTCCTCCAAAAAATTTGTTCATAGATCATTAATGCTTACAGCAGCGGGTTTCTCAGATCAAACCGTTCTTCGCCCAATATCTCGCCGGAAAAAACTCCAATGACCGCCAGGTCTAGTCTTTCTTTGCGCGCCGAAATTTGCAGTTCACTAAGGTGCTCAATGCTATAGATATCGTTCGGACGAAAGTGAGCCGAAATGAGCGAAGAAATTTTGATATACAGACGCATAACGGCTAATGCGATCTCTCTTTCAATGGTGTCACCATCAATGGCCTGAGCAATACGAATGAGATCGGAATGAAGCTTCCAGAATTCAGCGTCATCCCAAACGCCGTACTCAACAAGTCTCTCGTAAAAGCTACCCTCCCAATCTTGGCTGCCAGGGAGATTTCGGTACAAATTCGCGCAGCAGATATCCATCAATTTCCGCCTCTTATTCATCAATTAAGGGATTTCTAAGATCAAAGCGACTCTCGTCTAAAATCTCGCCCGAAAATGCGCCGACCACAGCCAAGTCCAACCGCTCATAGAATTCCAAAATTTCGGAATCAGTAAGATTTTGTATCTTGAAAATATCATTGGCATTGAAGTGGGAAGAAATAAGAGATGCAATCTTTACGTACAGTCGAACAACGGCCGTTGCGATATCCCACTCCGTTTTTCGGTGCTTCATCAGTTTCGCTATGTCTATGAGATCCTTATGAAATTTCCAAAACTCTTGCTCATCCCATATCCCATACTCGACGAGCCTCTCGTAAAAGCTTCCTTCCCAACTATCATTGCCAGGCAGGCTGCGAAATAAATTTTTATAACATTTATTCATTTGGTCACTCACCGGATTCTGAAACAGTGTTGCCCTCCGACGTACCCGACCGCTCGCAAGCCTCTTGCCGCCCGAGTGATTGGGTCTTTGGAAAATGCTCTACCACCAGGAATTCTTCAACCGCATATCTGACTTCCCCGGGAGGAAGCTCGTAACAGTGGACAGTTTTTCCCAATCATTTGAACAAAGCAGCACTTCCTTGCTACCGCATTTGAACAAGAAGAACCTCCAGCCCTTATCGCTTATTTCGACATACATAGAGAGCTCTACGCCAAATGGTGGATCAGTTCGGCGCTCAGCTTCGATCTCGATAAATAAATCAAGTAGCCTGGATATCCTGTCATCACTGTGCGCCCACCAACTGGGCGGAAATACCGGATCTGATTTCGTCTGATATCCATGCGTGTGCATCGCCTTTTCAAAAATCTCATCCGCATCGAACCCCGGTTCCAATTCATCCAGACGATCTAGTCTTTCGAATGAGCGTCGCAAATCGGAGGCAATGATATTTAACGTAAAGTTATCTTCGCTATTGCAGAGTAGTAACTGTGAATTTACAAAGATATTGAAAGGACCAAAACAAAAACTGTCATTGCCTTCCACTACGTCGTACCAGAATGCAAACTTATAGAATTGCCAGCCAACCTCATTTATCTCGCAGTTTTTCAGCTCGGCAAAATCCAAGTTCCTGATAGCCGTCCGCTCCAATGCAACACACCAGCGATCTTTAAGCAGAGCTCTAACTTAGTTTTCAAATTGCTAAAAATTCACGCAAGATCTTGAGTCTTGTAACGTGGCAGGTACAGTACCTTCTCAACCGGACACTCCGGATATATCCACTTGGACCAATTTTGTACTAACCATTGTCTGGAAATCCCTCTACCATGTTCATAGCTTGCATCCTCCGGAAGTCGAACCAAAACAAGCCCTGCTTTCAGTCCTGTCGCCACAAGAATGGCGTAATTTCTTTCGGCCACAGGCAGGTCGACCAACATGAAATCGACCTTTTCCTCATACGGCCATTCCGCTTCAGCCCTGAATATCGCACCGTTTGATATTGCTTCGCTCTTTAGGCCAACCAAGTTCTCCCATTCCATCATTTCACTTTCACGTCGCGACCGTATCAATAAGGATTCTGAAAGACGAAAATGAAGCTACATCTCTACCTGCAATGCGCTCTCTACCTTCAGTCAAATATTTACTAAAGGACTAAGGGACTGACGTCGATGAGGCCTCGTTGATCAACAGCCGCCTCTCATCACCAGATGTTCTGGAAATCTGTAGTCATCAGGGATATCTGGCCAAGCAAATCTTTCATCGAAAATGCTGACCTTATGCGCATCAGCCTTGATATCTCCGAATAACTCCGATATCGATCGGGCATGAGTTCCAACTTCTTTGAGGGCCTGGTAAGCGGCCAGCTGGTCACTCCTGTGAGTAGCAATACGGTGGACCTCTACGCTGAGCAAGAGCTGGTCAAGATATCGCTCCAGACGCTCACCCAGTGAGGAGTTGTAGTCAATACGCCATTCGAAATGATCATTTTCATCCTTCGCTTTATCCATTTCTTCTCGCGTGACCCCTATGCCTTCAGCCATTTCGATAAGCGTCTTCATGATTGCATCGATGCGATCCTTTTCCATCACTTCAATTTCTCTTGTTGCGCTTTTCCAGAGCATCAGTCCGTCGCGGCCAGTCGCTTCATCAAGGCAATTCAGGCGCTTCATTGCATCAGCGCCAGCGGTCACAAAATGCTGAGGTATCTGGTATCCCTCCGGGAGGGATGGCCAAGAGAATCTTTTATCTCTGCATAAAACCTTATCAACATCGCTACATATATCTTTGAAGAGACTAGACAATCTAAGCGCATCAAAGCCCGCCCGCATCAGCGCGCAACAGGCAGTCACATCATCACCGAAAACCCTTGATCTGTTGAAGAATTCAACCAAAGAGACTAGCGCTCGCAAGTCCTGACAGAAAGTTGAATTCATTGATACATCCTGGTCGATGAACCAGCAATATTGTGCGTTCTCGTCTCTCTCTGACATGATCTCGTCTTTAGTCAAACCAACGGATTGAACTAGTGACAAAAAAATAGTCTGGACGATATCTAAATTTATGATGGTGTTCATTTTGGTTGCGAGCAATTCAGAACTGAACGATAGCCACAGATGCTCTTTTTCAGTTGGAAAAATACGCGGAGAAAATCCTGCCTATCAAGAATGGGGTGACAAACTAAAATGTTTAGGAAGTTCGTAGCCGTCTGGTATGCAAGGCCACGAAAATCTTTTATCAAGAACAGCGACCCTATCAACCTCGTCCTTAATGTTTAGAAAAAAACCGGAAACATTCTGGGCATGGATTCCACAATAGAGGAGCGTTATGTACGCCGCCAACTGATCGTTCTGCTGGATCGCGATCCGATGAGCTTCAAGGAAGAGAAGAAGTTCATCAAGATCTACCTCTAGCTGCTCGCCCAGGCAGTGCCGATAGTCAATACACCATTCGAAATGATCATTCTCATCCATACTTTCATTCATCTCCTTTCTCGATACACCAATGCTTTCGGCCGACTCGATAAATGTCTTACGAATGACATCGACGCTATCTTTTTTCACCACCTCAATTTTTCCTACTGAACTTTCCCAGAACATTAGTACATCGTGATCGTCCGCATTGCCAAAATCCGCCATACACTTCAATTTTTCCTTGGCGGCCACCAGCAATGGCTGCGGAATCTTGTATCCCTCGGGTACAGATGGCCAAGAGAACCTCAGATCTCTGTACATCACTTTATCAATAGCGTCCTCGATACCACCGAATACATCCGAGATCGTTCGGGCCAGATCGCCAGCGCAGGTGATCATGAATAAGGCTGCCAACCGATCGTTTTCGCCAACAGCACGTCGATACATTTGAAAATAGTGAATTAGGTTCGACAGTTCATTTTTAAGCCTCTCGCTCAGTGGAAAATCGTAGTTGAGGTACGCGACCGATCTGTCATTGCCATCATTGTTATCATTCATTTCCGTCCGCAGCAGCTGCCTATTTTTGGACAAGTTCTGAAATACATCTTTAATCAAATCCATTCTGCATATATCTATCATCTCAGTCTTCTCCTCTGTGTTTTTGCAGCATTTGTCTTATCCTCATTGCGTGTCCCGTCCAAATTAAGAACAGATTTAAATTTCCCGTTCAGCGATATAACTGATGACGTCCGCATAGTCGCTGTTAGCTTTCGACTGGCTGTAGCAGGCGCTGCCCAGGCTTTGCTGGCGCCCGTCAAAATACGTGGTTTCCTGCCGAAGCCATGCTTAGGAATTTAGATTCAACAAGCCTTCCGATCATGATATTTCCTAAGACTTCTCCTCTAGATAGTCTTCCGGAAACTTATAACCTTCAGGGATCTCAGGCCACTTGAATCGCGGATCTCGAAACATCACCTTGTCAATTTCATTCTCAATATTTTCAAATAGACTTTTAAGATTTTGTGAGGAGGTACCTGCGTGCAATAGCGCGACGAATGCAGTTAATTCGTCGTTATTTTTTCGTGCAATCCGGAAAATTTCAAAGTACGTCAAGAGCTTAGATAAATCGTAGTTATATTGTTCATCAAGTGAAGTTTCATAATGGATAGACCACTCACATTGCGCGTCTTCTCTTATCTCAGAATTCATGTCTTCAATAGTTAGTCCAATACTCGCAGTAAGCTCCAAGAACGCCATCTGAATAGAATCTAGCTTATTCATTTCTTTCATCTCAATTTTCTCCCTTGCTTTCTGGCCATAGCTAGCTTGATTTCGTTGACAGTACCGTCGAGATTCAACACGGTACGAATTTTCCCTGTCGGTTCAAATACTTCAAGATGATCTTTATGCATACCATCTAAATACAACTTATCTCCTTTCCGAATTTCATTACCAATAGGCCCTTGTGCGACATAGATGCTTTGTCCATCGTATATAGCATTTGATTTCCTAACATTTTTCCGCACCTCCTCACCAAAATTAGTTTTGCCGAAAAACTCTTTCATATTCGCCACTGCACCCGCATTAGGAACATATTTGTCCCTGGCGTGACTTATCGCCACATTCCCCGAACTGACCAGCCCTGAACTTGCACCCGCAGGCCCGACATCCGCCCACATCTGCTGCAATTGCAAAGCCAGCTGATCCAGAAAGCCAGCCCTCTCCCCCAGCGCCGCCAGATTGGGATATTGCCGGTCCATATCCAAGGTCTGTTCGACAATCAGCGCCTTGACGTACGCTTTTTGATCCCCCGTCTTCGCGAAGTACAGCGCATGAGCAAGATCACTGAGCGCAGCCTGCCCCGAGCTCATCACCGCCTCACAGGCATAGGGAGTCGCCGCCGCTCCGCTGCACCCCTTCTCCAACTGCTCCGTAAACAATTTTCTTTGCTTCGCAGCGTCTTCCTTCAGCTCGGCAAAGCACGCCCCCTGCGATGCGTCGCAAGCCCTGATCTTGTTCAGGAATTGTTTGGAGTAGCTCACCCCCAAGGCATTGTTTTCTGCCTCCAGCTGGGCGGCGAGCGTGGCCGTCGGATTCGCTTTGCTTCCGGCAGCCGTCGCAATCCCAGCCACGATGCTGGTCACCAGATTCGTGCGCGACTCCTTCTCCTGACTGCCCGGCCGGTCCGCAGACTGCAGCAGCGCGTTGATGACGGTACCCGCCGATGCGCCCAGCGCACCTGCGCCACACGCTGCCTCCTTGGCCATGGCACCAGCGCATCCCAGGATGCCCTGCAAGGCGGATCGGGCGGCCTCACTCTGCAGGTCGTCAGCGATCCTCTTGACCTGTTCTGCGCCCAGCCCTTGCAGATAATTGACGGCCGCCGCCTGGATGAACTGCGATGAAGATGCACTCAGATTGCCTGTCACAGCACCTGCAATCGCCGTCGCATACCGACGATACGTACCGCCCGAAGACCACTTTTCGGCATCGAGATACTGCTCCGTCAGGCCCCGCAATCTGACTTCGTCACGTTGCTCAAGCGGCTTGCTCCGCTCCTCCGCTATCGCATCGTCCAACTTGCGCTTGGCCTCATCCGCCTCCTTCGCCCGATTGTTCAGGAAGCTCCCCAACTCCCGCGTAAACGCTCCCGCAATCGCCGTCCGATTCTCTATCTCCTCCTTGTCAAAGATCGGCTTGAGCGCATTGCTCCCCTCCTTGCTGCTGCTTACCTCCCGATTCACCGAGGCCACGGTCTGCTCTGCCGTCTTGCCCGTCAGCGCCTGCTGCTGCTTCTCATCGGTGATCCTGATGACGCCGCCGCTGATTCCGCTGCGGGTCGTGCTTGATGCACTTTCACTGGCACCAACGACCAGCGGTGGCAGCGCAGACAGACCGCCATCCTTGCCCGTGCTGTAGCCGCCACTGATGCCGACGCTCTGCGCTTCATAACTCGCGCGATTCTCGATATCACTCTGGGTCAGTGTCCTGGTGGCCACGCGGTTCTTGTTCTCTGCGACGGCCTGCTCGCTGCTGGCGATCACGCCCCCCTTCAGATCCGTATTGCCGCGCACATTGACCTGGAAGCCCCCCTCACCGGCCTTGACCCCTGACTGTTCGATGACGCTGGCATAGTCGCTGTTGACCTTCGACTGGCTGTAGCTGGCGCTGCCACCCATCTTCCCCATGCCCACCGAGACACTGCCGCCCAGGCTTTGCTGGCGGCTCTGGTAAGTGCTGGAGTCCTGTTGGCTTGCGATATTCAGGTTGCCCTGGCCACTCGTGCCCACGTCAAGTTCCACCTGCCGTGCCCGCAAGACCGCACCGCTGATGGTCGTATCGCTGCCCGAGGCGACACTGAGCTTGTTACCTGCATCGACGTGAGAGTTGACCTGCCTGACCTCTTCGCCATCGCCCTTGCCACGATTGCCGGAGGCGCTTGCCGTGAAGAGCAAGCCGTCAGTCCCAATGGAAAATCCGACCGATCCCGACGCACCGCTGTTGCGGCTGTGTTGCTCCGATGTCTCCTGCGCTGCCATCAGCCGGACCTCATTGGCAGCCTTCAGCGTAGCGTCCACGCCCGCCTTGATGTCACTGCCCTGGACGAGGATGTTGCCGTCACCACCCTCGCCATTGGCAGTGATAGCGAGGCTTCCGCCTGCCGATACGCTTGAGCCGCGCACCGTCTGGTTAATCTGCTCCGATCTGCCTTGGCTGCTGCTCGCGCCCAGGCTGAAGGCCAGGTTGATGCCGCCGGCCTTGTCGGCGGCATTGGCATCGCGGGCCGGCGTCTTCCCGGTGGCAGGATCTGTCGGCCCCGTCGCAATCTGATTGGGCTTGTCATTGATCGTCTTGCCCTGGCCCGCGATGACGGCGTCCGCCGCATTGGATGCCGCCAAGCCTGCTGTGGCTGCGGCCAGGGCTTGCGTGCGCCGGTCCCTTGTCTTGCTGGCTGCCTCCGCCATCTGCTGCACCGTCTGCACCGCCGACAACACAGGACTGGTTACCGCCACCGTCACGCCTTGCTGGCGGAACTTGTCCTCGGTCACGGTGTGGCTGCTCTGCTGGGCAGCAAGAATGCTGACCGTCCGGGCCACGATGCCGATATCGCCACCCGGTGCCAACACATCACTGCCGACCTGCGTATAGCGATTACCCGCGACGATGCTGACATCGCCCGTCACGCTCCCCACCGTGGAAGCAGATGCCGTCTGTGACTGCCCATCCACATCGCGGCTCTGCATGCGGCTGCCCACGGTCACGCCGATGCCCGCCCCCATCACGCCACTAGTGGTCTCCTGCCGGAAGTTGCGCTGGCTGCTGCTCTCGCTTGCGGCAACAATGTTCACTTCATGGCCCGCCACAATGGTCGTGCCCTGCGTCGAAACGATCTGGCTACCTTTGACATTCACATCGTTGCCCGAGCGCACCAGCACCGTCTCGCCGGAGAAGGTACTGCCCGCCTCGCGGCTGGTGCTGCTGGCGTCATCGGTGCGCACCGTCCTGGCCGTCAGGATTCCGCTGCTGCTGCGCTGCCCCTGGTCGCGTGCGCTGGCCGAGACGTTGGCGGTGCCGATGTGGATGTCACGCCCGGCCTCGACTTGCAGCGCGTTCTCCGCCACCACCTGCGCGCCCTTGCTCGTCACATCCTGCCCCGCCTGGATGCGGATGCTGTTGCCGCTGACCTGCGTGGCGACCTCCTTGTTGCCGGTCACCACGGCCCGATTGACGCCGACCTCGCTGGTGCCGTGCGCACCATTGGCACGGTCCACCAGATTCGGACCAGTCAGCCTGCTGACCCAGTTGCTGCCGCCCTTGTCATCGGCCCAGCGGATCTCCTGCCGGAAATATTCCTGCACGACACCAAGACGCACATCCCGGCCCGCCGCCAACACGGCGTCACCCGAGGCGGCAATGACGGCAGCATCGGCCTGCAGATCGCGGCCAGCCAGTAGCACCACGTCCTTGCCGCTGACGCTGGCCACCTGATCGATATTGCGTCCCGTGGTGATGGCATTGGCAGTCGTGACGCTGGTACTGCGAAGCACGACATCCCGGCCCGCACTCAGCACCAGCTTGTCGTTGGCATCGATGACGCCGCCGGCATTCTCGATATCGCTCTGCGCCAGGAGGCGAACCGAGCCGCCCTCGATGCGCCCGCCGAGATTGCGGACGTTGTCCGCGCGCAGCGTCACCCCCGATCGTGCGGCGATGGTGCCGCCGCGATTGAGGATGTCCTGCACGGTCTGAAAGGCGACTTCATTGCCGGCGATCAGGGTCTGGCGACCACTGACACGCAGGCTCGACGGCTGCAGGTAGACCTGCGGCACCAGCACTTCCTGCTCACGGCCATCGGCCAGCGTCACCCTCCGCTGTACCAGCCAGACGATGTCCGTTTTAAGCTGGGCGATCTGTGCTTCGGAGAGTGCGATGCCCAACGCATAGCGCTGGACCTGCGCCTGCTGCAGCCCGGCTTGCATCAGCGCCAGGTATTGCGCCTCGTTGTTGCTGAAGCCGTTCAGATAGCGCTGGCCGGTGGCTTCCTGGATCTGCCGCTGGATCAGCTGTTGCTCGTAGAAGCCATCACCGAAACGCTGGTAACCCGGCGCAGGACCGAAGCGGTCCTGATACGCACGCACCAGGAAGTCGGACGACAGCCAGTTGCGCTGGCCGATGAAGCGCGGATCGGTCTGCACCAGTGGTGCGGCCACGCTGCTCTGATTGACCTGGTACAAGGCATTGGCCGGCAGGCTCACGTCGACGGCGGGAGCACGCAGGTCAGCCGTCTTGCCAGCATCCGGCAGCGCTTGGGCGGGAACGGTGGCGCGTGTGCGAGGAGTACGGTCGCGCGTGCTGCCTGCCTCGTGCGTGGCGCTCACATCAAGTGGGAATTGTGTTTCTATCGTTTGAGAGGCGTAGGGTGCGCTCTCATAACGACGCTCATCGGCCTTGAGCCAATGTTCCCTGATGAAGGTCTTCTCTGCCGTGCCGGTGGAGGTGACCGTCTGCCTGCCCATGGGGCCGGTGTTGTTGATGGCCGTGCCATTGACGGCATCTCCGGCCAGCAGGCCACCGGCGATGAACTGGCTGGCGTAGTTGTTGACCACACCGGCGGCCAGGGTCATCGTGCCGCCGGAGGTGATCATGCCGGGGGTGCTGCGGGTCACGATGGTGCGCTGGATCTGCTCGGTGCCGTCGTAGATGATCCACTCGCCCGCCATTCGGGCGTAGAGGGAACGGTTGAATTTCAGGATGGCCTTGTCGAGCTTGTCGTGGAACGGAAACTGCGCATCACGGATCGCTTTCCATTCGCCGTAGCGTCGCCGGTAGTCCGCATCTCGGCAGGAATCTGGAACGCTGCAGAGTTTCGGCAGAGCGGGCTCCGGCGGTATGGGAGCGGTAGGCCGTGCCAGGCCGAACACATCCCATATCCTGTCCTCAGGCTGATAGACAAAGCGTTCCGGCTCTGCCTCGAAACTGGAGGACTCGGTACTGACTGCAGCAAGCGGGCGAAGATAGGCACGGTCAACACCCACGCCACTATCGGAAGTGTCGCGCCTGCGGACATATCGGCTGTAATCAAACGGCGGTCCGTAGCGATCAAAGGGATATTCCTCCGACGGCAGCAGCAGGCGGAAGTTGTCCTCATCACCCATCGCGCGCCAGTTCTCCGGCGCGATGATCTGGCCACTATCCTGATGGATCAGCCGCGCATTGTCACCGGAGACGAAATCCGGCGACCCCACCAGCCGGTAGTTGATGATCCTGCGACCCGGCTTGCTCTCTTCGGCTATCTCGAAGTGCGCATTCCGGTTGTTGATCGCATCGGCAGCAATGGTGAGCGCCCCATCAGCATTGACAGTCGCGCTGGTATTGTTGACCTCGCGCGCGCGTCCGGTCGCGCGATGGTCGCTGCCGATGGCGCCGCCAATCGACATGTCGCCGGCTGAATACAGCAACGCCTGCTCGCTGTTGTAGAGCAAGCCGGTGCCGATATCCAGACGCTCACGTGCCGCGATGACGGGGGCCCGTTGTACGCCATCGATGGTTTCCGGTGCGTTGTGCAGCACATCTGCAGCAAGCGCGACGCGGTCACCGTAGATGCGCCCGGCACCGAGGTTGTAGAGCGTGCCAGCCTGAATGCGCGTGGTGACGCCATCGACCAGGCCGCGGTTGATGAAGTCCTGGCTCGCACCGGCAGACAGCGAGACATCGCCGCCCAGTATCGAAGCACCCGCATGATTCTGGAATCCCCTGGCAGTCACGCGCAACGCTGCACCTGCGGCCAGCGTGCCGTAGTTGCTGAAGCGGCCACCGGTGCGCAGATCGAGATCGCCACCGGCAACGGTTTCCCCGCGCTGCTCCAGATCGGTGGCCACATCGATACGCAGATTCCTGTGACTCAACAGCAAGCCCTTGCCGATCAGGGAGTGCGATGTGAGACGAAGGTCGCCGCCTGCGAGGATGCGTCCGCCTTCATTGTCGATGACCAGCCTGCGGGTACTGGCCGGGTCATTGACTGACAGCGTGCCCTGCGAAGACAGGAGTCCGCCGCGATTGTCCACGCTCTCGCTGGCGGCGATCTGCAATGACTGGCCGGAGCGGATGGCGCCGTTGTTGTTGTAGAGCGCACCCGTGGTAACACTTACGCTGCGGCCTTCGATGCCCTGATCCTTGCCCTGGGTGTCGTCGTTGCGCAGGTGCTGGCTCTGTAGCGTTACGTCTTCGTCGGAACGGATCAGGCCACGGCGGTTATCCATGTCGCCTTCCGACACCTCCACTCGCATCGCGCCCTTCGACTGCAACTGCCCACCGCGATTGTCCACGCTGCGGGCCTCGATGCGCAGCCCACCACCAGTGGCGATATCGCCATCCTGATTGTCGAGGGTGCTCACTTGAAGGCGGGCTTCGCCACCTGCCACCACAACACCCTCGCCATTGCCCAGCGCGCCGGCCTTGATGTGCAGATCCGTGCCGGCACGCACACCTTGATCCTTGCCCGAATGCTGGTTGTACAGTGCCTGGCCGTGGGTATCGATGTCGAGGCTCTTCAGGGCCTGCAACAATCCGCCCTCATTGTTGACTTCACCGCTGGAGAGCGTCAGTTTGCCCCGGGCGGCGATACTGCCGGCACGATTGTCGAGCTCTGCGCTCTCTGCCTTCAGGTCTTGCCGCGCAAAGAGTACGCCGCGCTGATTGTTGAAACGCCGGTTGCGCGCATCAATCACCACCTCGCCGCCGCCCAGCGTGCCGTCGCTGTTGTCGATGCCAGTGGCCGTGATCTCCAGCCGGGTGGCGGCGAGGATCTTTCCTTGGTTACGGGTCTTTCCGTCTGTCGTCAGTTCGAGAGAACTCTCGGCCGAACGGATCCTGCCCCGGTTCTCCAGCGTGGCCGCATTGACGGTGAGCGTATCGTTGGCGCCGATCTCTCCGGTGTTGCTCAAGCCCTGCTGCAGCGAGAGCTTCATGGCGCCCTCGGCGGTGAACGTCCCGCTGTTGTTCAGGGCCGCCGCCTTCAGTGAGACGGATGTCTTGGCCTCAACAGTACCGCTGTTGGTGATGCTTTCTCGGGTCTGTATGTCGACACTCTTGGCCAGCGAATAGAGTGCTCCGCCATTGACCAGAGAGGCCGTCCGGAAATCCACCGTGCCGTCTGCGCCAACCTTGCCGCTGTTGAGTGCAGCACCACCGATACGCATCAGCAAGCTACCGTGCGAGAACAGCTTGCCGCTGTTGTCCAGTGCATCGGCATCGATCTGGAGGGTGCTGCCGGCACCGACGTTTTTTTCGTTGGTGAATTTGCCGGTCACTTTCAGGGCGAGCAATTGGACTGCACTGAGCGTGCCGCGATTGTCGAGGGTAGCAGCCTTGAAGTCGGCGCCGGCCCTGCTGCCCATGGTGCCAGCATTGGTGAGGGCAGCGCTTGCGCTGGCGTTGAGTGCCGCTTCCCCGATGAAGCGCCCCTGGTTTTCAATCGCTACCGCCTCGGCATCGAGTGTCCGTTTTGCTTCGATGCTGCCGCTGTTGAAGAGGCGTCCTGCTACCTGCAACTGGACCGATTCCTGTGCGGAATAAATATCTCCCCGATTGGTCAGGGTCGTGGCGCGTAGCTCAAGCCGGGCATTGCTGCCGATCTTGCCGCTGTTGTCCAGCATGTTGCGTATACGCAGTGCGAGCGTGGCGGGGGTGAGCACGCTGCCGGTGTTCTCCAGCGTGACCGCAGCAAGCGTAACGCCGGTATCCCCTAGCAGGCTGCCTGCATTGCGTATCGAACCACTACTCTGCACGCGGGTGTCGCCTGTGCTCCCGATGCGTCCCGTGCCGGTGTTCTCCAGTTTCCCGACTTCAAGGAGGGTGCTGTCCCTGGCGCCCAAGCTACCCTGGTTGATGAGCGCTCCGGTGGTGCGTATCTGGAGCTGCCGGCTGGCGTCAAGCGTGCCGGCATTGTCCAGTGCAGTGGCGTGGATGCGCAGCGTGCTTTCGGAGCCCATCGTGCCGCTGCCGGCGTTGCTCACCGCTCCGGCGGCAGCGATCACGGTGTCGCCCCGTGCGGCCAGCGTCCCGGTGTTTTCCAGGCGGCCGGCTGCCGTCACGACCAGCTGTCCTTCAGTGGCCGTGAGCGTGCCGCCGTTGTGCACGCCCACGCCGTGTTCGGTAGCACTCAAGTAGATGTGGCCGGCATACATGCCGCCGAGCGCTGCCACATCGATGGCGCGCACCGGCGCACCATCGGTGGCGCTCTGGTCCGGCGTGACCTGCGCGTGATCAGCACTGACCGTATTGAGCCCGGTGGTGAGCCGGATCTGTTTGGCCCGCAGCTCCGCATGTACGCGCACTGCACGGGCGATGACGTCGGCATACGCGGTGTCATTGGCTTGCAGGCCCAGCCCCTCAAAGCTGATCACGCCGCTGTTGACGCGATAGCTTTCCAGGTTGCCCTGCCGGATGACGGGCGTGCCGGTGGTCATGGTGGCGCGTTGGGCGTTGATGAAACCGCAGCCCGCGCAGGTGATGCCGGCAGGGTTGGCGATGATCACCTGCGCCGGGCTGCCTGCCACCTCGATGAAGCCGCGCAGGTAGCTGGGGTCCGTTGCGTTGATCTGGTTGACGATGACCTGCGCGCCACCGCCGGGCATCCACGGATTGCCAGCGATATAGCCGCCCAGTTCGGACTTGCTGGAGCCACCCGCGTTATTGAGGATGACTCCGCGTCCATCCACATCAAAACGCCGGTAGCTGTTGACCGACAGGCCCTTGGCGTTGGGCTGTCGGATGTTCACCACGGGCACGCCGTTGGCGGCCTTGAGCACCATCGGCTGCTCTTCGCGCGGCGCGTTGCGGTCTGCCAGGATCTGCGCATGTGCCACGCTTTGCCACGTCAGTGCCAGGGCCAAGACCAGCGTGCAGAACTTCCACGATGCCGGTGCCACCACACCGGCAGCCCCGCATGCCATCGGTGACCTCTGGCCGCTGGTGGTCGAGGCGGTTTCCGCGACCGCCATCAGCATGCCGCGATGACGGTTGAAGACCAACTGATAGCGCTGACGGTTCATGGATCGCCCCTTTTGTGAGATCGACCCAGGCCGGACGCCTTATCGATTCGAGGCGCAGTCTATTTTTTTAGAGCGGATTAAAAAATCAGAAAAGTCTGATTTATGTGCAGACGATAAAAAGAGAAATTGCGATCTCCCAAATTGTTGAGTGATCGCGACACGCGTGCCCGGTGTTGTTTTGCTCGCTGACCATTTCCTTATGAATCGCTACCACCTCCTTTCTCCGCTGCTGCTCGGCGCGCTCTCCCTCCCGCTCTACAGCGCAGCACAATCTCCCGGCATCCAGCAAGAACAACTGCAGCGCGAACGAGAGCGCGTCTTGCGCGAGGCCCTGGAGCAAGCGCCCGATGTGCTCACGCTGGGCCTGCCCCCTCCCGCTTCCACGTCGTTGGACTACCCCGAGGACGAACAAGCTTGCAGCCGCATCGACACGATCATCATGGAAGGAGATTCTGCGGAGCGCTTCCGGCCCGCCCTGGGCACGGTGATGAAGGCGGCCGGGGATGGTGGTGCCACCGGCCGCTGCCTGGGCAGCCAGGGTCTGCAAATCCTGCTGGCTCGCGTGCAGGCCGACATCATCGCGCGCGGCTACACCACCACCCGCGTGCTGGCGCAGCCGCAGGATCTTTCAGCCGGGAGGCTGGTACTGACCGTAATACCGGGCAGGCTGCGCAAGGTGCGCATGGCCGAGGGAGCGGACACGCGCGGCAATGCTGTCACGGCACTGCCGTTGTCTGAGGGAGATCTGCTCGACTTGCGCGCCATCGAGCAAGGATTGGAAAACCTCAGGCGCGTGCCGACAGCGGAGGCCGACATCGAGATCACGCCCTCGGAAGAATCCGACGCGCAAGCCGGCGACAGCGATCTGGTCGTGCAATACCGGCAGGCCTTTCCGTTCCGCGTGTCAGCCTCGCTGGACGATGGCGGTGCGCGCACCACTGGCCGCCATCAGGCAGGCGTGACGGTGGCCTATGACAACTGGTGGACGCTCAATGATCTCTTTTACGCCAGTCTCACGCGCAGCCTGGGGCGCTATGGGGATCGCGGCAGCCGCAGCCATACCGTGCATTATTCGCTGCCCTTTGGCTACTGGCTGCTCTCGGCGACGCTCTCGGGCAGCCGTTATCACCAGACGGTGGAGGGCGCCTTTGAACCGGTGGTCTACAGCGGCCATGCCGAAACGAGCGAAGTCAAACTGTCGCGCCTCCTGCAACGCAGTGCCACCAGCAAGAGCCATGTCGCAGCCCGGCTGTTGCTGCGCAAGTCCTTCAATTTCGTCGACCAGATCCCGCTGGCGCCGCAACAGCGCAGGATGACGGCATGGGAATGGAGCGTGAATCACCGCCACTTCATCGGCCCGGCCGTGGCCGAGATCAACCTGAGCTATCGCAGTGCACTGGACCGGCAAGGCCGTGCGCCCGAGGACGAACTCGACCTGCCGCAGATCACCACGCGCTATGGACTGTGGCTGGCGGACGCAGCGATCAATGCGCCCTTCACGCTGGGCGCAGCACGCTTACGTTACAACGCAACGGCGCGCGCCCAATGGAACCGGGGCAAGCTGCCGGCGCAGGATCAGTTCGCCATCGGCGGACGCTATACCGTGCGTGGCTTTGATGGCGACATGAACTTGCAGGCCGAGCGCGGCTGGCTGCTGCGCAATGAGTTGTCCTGGGGGATGGGAGAAGGCGGGCAGGAAGTGTACGCCGGCGTCGATACCGGCGCGGTAGCGGGACCACTGACGCAAAGCCTGAGCGGGCGCCGCTTGAGCGGTGCCGTATTGGGCTGGCGTGGCAACGTGGACAAGCTCGGCATGGAGCTCTTCATCGCTGCGCCACTGACCAGGCCACAAGGATTCCCCACCGGTACGCTGACCGGCGGGTTCAGCCTGCAATGGTCGTATTGAATGAAAAGAATGCCGCGCAGGATGGCGGGCAAGCGCCGCGCTTCACTGCTGGCGATAACGCCTCAGGCCGCGCACCGGCAGCTTGTCCGATTCGATGAGCGCCTTTTTCAGTGCACGCTTGTGCAGCAGCGCGCCCCCAATCAGTGCGACGGCGGCCAGGACGATGATGAGGACATTGACGAGATCAAAGTGTTGCATGATTCCCCCCTACGGCTAGTAACGATAGATGGAACGCGGGCATGGCCCTTCCGGCTGAGCCGGTCCGCAAGACGCCCCCGGTAGCGCCCTGCGTGGCCTGTTTTTATTGCAGGCTTGTGGAAAACATAGCACGCATGAAGGGAAGACAGTAAATCATATAAATAATTTCCTGAATATTTCACCTTCGCGCAACAAAAAGCACGACCGTTATATTTTGTGGCTTTTTGTCCTATAATCGCCGGACAAAAGCGGCATGGGGTCCTGCCCTGTTGCCTTGAGATAACGACAACCTTAAAGAGACGACCATGCCCCCAGCCCCTGCTTACCCCAAAGCATTGCAAGATCTGCGCCTGCCCATCATCTGCTCGCCCATGTTCATCGCCAGCGGCCCGGCGCTGGTGGCAGCCCAGTGCAGGGCCGGGCTGGTCGGATCGTTTCCTGCCCTCAATGCGCGCCCGGCCGAGCTGCTCGACACCTGGCTGACCCAGCTGCAGGACGAGCTTGCCCAATGGCAAGCGGAACACCCGCAACGCAAGGCGGGACCGATCGCGGTCAACCAGATCGTGCACCAGTCCAACGACCGCCTGGCCCAGGACGTGGCCACCTGCGTGAAGCACCAGGTGCCCATCATCATCTCCAGCCTGCGCGCACCGCCCAGGGAAATGCTCGATGCCGTGCACAGCTATGGCGGCATCGTGCTGCATGACGTGATCTCGCTGCGCCATGCCGAGAAGGCCCTGGAAGCCGGTGTTGATGGCCTGATCCTGGTGGCCGCCGGTGCCGGTGGCCATGCAGGTACGCTCTCGCCCTTCGCGCTGGTGGGTGAAGTGCGCAAGATGTTCAAGGGACCGCTGGCCCTGTCCGGCTCGATTGCCACGGGCGATGCGGTGCTGGCAGCGCAGGCCATGGGCGCGGACTTCGCCTACATGGGCTCGCGCTGGCTGGCCACGCGCGAATCCAATGTCGACGACGCCTACCGCCAGGCCATCGTGGAGTCGACCGCCGCCGATGTGGTCTACACCAACCTCTTCACCGGCGTGCACGGCAACTACCTGAAGAAGTCCATCGTCAATGCCGGCCTCGATCCGGACAACCTGCCCGAAGCCGACAAGACCAAGATGAACTTCGGTTCCGGCGGCGGCAGCAAGGCCAAGGCATGGCGCGATATCTGGGGCGCAGGTCAGGGCGTGGGACTGATGGAAGATGTGCCGACGGTGGCCGAGATGGTGGATCGGCTGGAAGAGGAATATCGCGCCGCGCGTGCGCGACTGTCGCTGTGAGGCGACGCTTTTGCAGTAACGGATGAGCTTCACGCCATCATGAGCGGCGTGAAAAACTAAGTAAAAGGCGGACCGCTACCCGGGTCCGCCTTTTTTTTCATGTGCGGCCATTCGCAGCAGATGGGGAACGCCGCCAGTCCTGGCGCGTCCAAGCAGGCATCTGCTCTTCTCTTTCCGCGCCTTGTGCGCCGGCTTGTACGAATTGTCTGTCGGACAAAATCTTATTTTTCATCCCGCTTTGTAACTCGCGGCACTTCTGTTGTGAGGCCCGGTCGTACTTGTTCGCTTCATGCAGATGCAAGGCGTGATGATGCGCTGTGGCCACTCTCACACGGCATCGCCCTGCGGCAAAAGAAGAGTCAACCATTCAATTGCGAGGACCACCACCATGACCAGCTTCCTGAGAACCAGAAAAGACCGTCATCCCAAACACGACAAGCCGCGCCTGCCGCATGAGCATGACCAGCATGCGGACCGCCAGGATGCCGCCAACAGCGGCCATGCCGTCGAGCGCCCCGAGATTCGCCAGGCGTATGACGATATCCGCAAGGGCCAGGTCGATACCGACCTGCGCGGCACGGGCGGACTGGATGAAATGAACAAACGGCCCGGCAGCCGCTCGGCCGAAGCGCCCCGCAAGGAGCGCGACGAGGGCTGAGGCCCGCTTCAAGTCCTGCCGCGCCGGCCCCGGACTGGCCGACGCGCAGGCGTCACAGACCGGATTGCACGATCCAGTCCGAGATGATCCTGAACAATTCCTGCGGCTTTTCCATCGGCGTCATGTGACCGCAGTCGTCGATGATCTCCAGGCGCGAGTGCGGTATCTGGCGCGCCATCTCTTCCGATTCCTCCACACTGCGCAGCTTGTCTTCGTCACTGCTGACGATGAGTACCGGGCATTGCAGCCGTTGCAGATCCTCGGCGTTGCTGTCGCGCAGGGTCTGCAACTGCCGCAGGAACACGTCCTTGCCATTGGCCAGGGCCATGGCCTGCAGCCGGTCCAGCAGGGCGCGATCGGTGCTGCGCGCCGGGTGCAGCGAAGAGGCCAGCGCGCGTGATGTCAGTCCCTTGAAGGGGGTGCGCCGGGCCAGTTCGATCTGCGCCAGCGTGCCCGCCGATTCGCGCTCGGTCTGCGGGCGCGATGAGGTATTGAGCAAACCCAGGCCCAGCACGCGCTCCGGTGCCTTGAGCGCAATGGCTTGCGCCACGAAGCCGCCCATCGAAAATCCGAACAGCACGAAGCGCTCCGGCGCCTGGCGCAGCACGGCGTCGGCCATGGCCTGGATGCCGATATCCTGGCCGAGGTCGCCGAAGGTCAGTGCACCCAGCGTGGACAGATCGGCCTGCATGTCATCCCACAGGTGGGCATTGAGCATGAAGCCCGGCAGCAGGACCAGATTGCGCATCGTATTTTTTCCTTGCATCAGAGGTTGTAGAAGTGAAAAGCGGAGGCCTTACTGCAGCCACTGCGCGCGGCGGCTGGACCCGGCCATGGCCAGGCACAAGACGCCCAGCAAGGCCAGTGCAGCCTGCAATCCCCAGCCATGGGCGAGGAAGCCGAACACCGGCGGGCCAATCAGGCTGCCGCTGTAGCCCAGCGTGGCCACCGCCGCCAGGGCGCTGGAACCATGCCGCCCGGCGGCACTGAAGACGAACGGGAAGACCGCGGCCACGCCGGTACCCGCAATGGCAAAGCCAAGAATGGCCAGCGTCATGCCGGGTGCCGCCACGGCCAGGGCGATGCCCAGGCTTGCGATGAGCGTGCCGACCCACACCACGCGGCGCGCGTCATAGCGGGCCTTGAGACGGTCGCCGATCATGCGCATGATGAGCATCATCCCGGCGAAGGCAGCATAGGCCAGGGGCGTTGCCCCATCGCTGGCACCGATGTGGTCCTTCATGTAGATACCACTCCAGTCAGCCACCGAGCCTTCGACGATGGCACCGCAGAAGGCGATCACGCCCAGCACCACCAGATGTCCGTGCGGCAGTACGAAGAGCTTGCGTGCGGGATCGTGCTCGGGGCGGTCATCGGGCAACGCTTCATAGCAGGCGTAGAGCGGATAGAGGAACAGCGCGGCCACCAGCAGGAAGTGCCAGATCGGTGCGATGCCCATGCCCGCCACGGCGCTGGCGGCCAGCGCACCCGAGAAGGTGCCCACGCAGAACCAACCGTGCAGCATGGACATGATGGGCCGCCCTGCATCCCGTTCGGCCTGTGCGCCCAGCGCATTGATGGCCACGTCGAAGCAGCTGGACGCCGCTCCATAGAGCGTGCAGATCAGCATGAGCGAGGCCACGTTCGGTGCCAGTCCCAGCAAGGGCAGCGACACCAGCAGGGCCAGCCCCGCGTAGAGCGTGCTGTGGCGCGCGCCGTAATGGCCGGTGATCCACGCAGCCAGTGGGAACGAGCCAACCGCGCCGATGCCGCCACACAGCAGCACCAGCGCCAGCGTGGCCGCATCGAGCTGCAGATGGTCCCGGATGGCGGGAATGCGCGCGGCCCAGGTGGCAAAGACCACGCCCAGCAGCAGGAAGAACAGCGGGATGGCCAACTTGCGCCAGATCAGGCGCAAGGGAGAAGACGGGCGGGAAGTGGACAGCTTGGTTGTCATCGATCAGTCAGGAATGTAAACTGCGCAGAATCATTTCTTTCCTGAAATGAGTTTCAATATTGCAGGCCGCTATTATCCGACAACCGGGAAAACGCATGCACATGCGTCGTCGGACCAGCGGGTCGGGGCTTCCTTCAAGGGGGCTCAATCAGAGACAAAGGGACCTGCAAAGGTTCACGGCAGGCGCATCGCCTTCCAACTATTCATCAAGCAACACCTCTGAGCGACCGTGCACGCTGCCAGCGGCTGCAATCACGCAGGGACAGGAATGCCAGTTTCAGAACCGAACAAGATCTACCAGGAAGTCATCGATGCACTGATCGCCCTGCATCGGCTCACTGACGGCTATACGCCCAACCACGAGGACCAGACCGCCGAGCTGGCGGTGATGATCGGCCGTCATCTGGCCCTGCCGGCCGAGCGCATCGACGTGCTGCACATGGCCGCCCAGGTACACGACATCGGCAAAGCCAGGATACCGCTCGATTTGCTGACCAAACCCGGCCGCATTACCGCTGACGAATACGGCGTGCTCAAGACCCACGTGCAGTTCGGTTACGAGATCTTGAACAAGATCAGCTTCCCCTTCAACCTTGCCGAGATCGTCTGGTGCCATCACGAGTATCTCGATGGCAGCGGCTATCCGCGCGGCATCGGCGGCGATGCGCTGCCGCTGGAGGCGCGCATCCTGACCGTGGCTGACATCGTCGAGTCGATGTCGGCCGACCGCCCCTACCGCAAGTCGCTGGGCATGGCAGTCGCCCTGGAAGAAATCCAGCGCCAGAGCGGCTCTCGCCTCGATCCCGTGGTGGTGGATGCCTGTCTGCATGTGGTGCAGCAACACAACTGGCGCCCGGTCACGAACTAGCCCGGCGCAGCGGTTTGACCGCTTCGGCTACACTGGCACCCCACACCACAACAAGACCGCCAGGAGACGCCATTCCATGCCCCCGCACGCCGCGCATGCGCCCTCGCCTTTCATCCTGCGCCATCCCATCCTGACCGCCCTGGCCCTGTCGCTGGGCACGGCCGTGGCGCTGGGGGTGGCGCGTTTCTCCTATGCCCTGCTGCTGGCGCCGATGCGCAGCGACCTTGGCTGGCCTTACCTCATCGCCGGCGGCATGAATACCGGCAATGCCTTGGGCTATCTGCTGGGTGCGCTGCTGACCCCGCGCCTGATGCGCCGCTATCAGGCGCACCGCGTGCTGATCGCGGGGGCCTTCGCCACCGCCCTGCTGTCCTTCCTGCCGGCGCTGACCACCGATACGCTGCTGCAATTGCTGCTGCGGATAGTAACGGGCGTGACCAGTGCGCTCATTTTCGTCTCGGGTGGATTGCTGGTGAGCCGGCTGGCGGCATTGCATGCGCAGCGCGCCGGCCTGCTGCTGGGCTTGTATTACGGCGGTACCGGCATCGGCATCGTGGCCGCTTCTCTGCTGGTGCCACCGGTGATGGAGACCGCCGCCGCCCAGGGTGCGCCCCATCCGTGGCAATGGGCGTGGATCCTGCTGGGCGTGCTGGCGCTGGTGGCCAGCCTGGTCATGACGCTGCCCGCACGGCTGATGCCGACCTCGCCGGCGCAGGCGGCAGCAGGCGGGGCGTGGCGGCCGCGCAGTTTGCTGTTCGGGCTGACCGGTTATCTATTTTTCGGGCTGGGCTACATCGGCTACATGACCTTCGTCATCGCCCTGCTTAAAGAGCAAGGCATGGCGGCCTCACGCATCACGCTCTTCTTTGCGCTGCTGGGGGCGGCGACCTTTGCGTCTTCGCGCATCTGGGCGCGCATGCTGGACCGCTTCCGGGGCGGGCAATCGCTGGCCATCCTCAACGGCCTGCTGTGCCTGGCCACGCTGCTGCCAGCCACGACGGCCGCGCCGGTGGCGGTGTTTGCCTCAGGGCTGCTGTTTGGCGGCTGCTTCCTCTCGGCCGTGGCGTCAACCACCGCCATGGTGCGTCACAACCTGCCGCCATCGGACTGGCCGGCCGGCATCAGCGCCTTCACCATCATCTTTGCGGTAGGGCAGATCATCGGTCCGTCCATCGTCGGATGGATCGCCGATGGTGCCGGCGGCCTGCAACGCGGCTTGACGTTTTCTGCACTGATGCTGCTGGCGGGGGCGCTGGTGGCGTGGCGGCAAAGGCCGCTGGGCGCGGGCGAGGGACGCACCGCAGGCGTCTGACGTTTTCTGCACATCGGGCCGCGCGGCCAACACCGGCGCGGCCCGCAGAGGGGACACCTACTGCTGGCCGAGATGGCGGCGCAATGCCTCCACCAAGGTGCCGCAATCCTCATCGGTGCCGATGGTGACGCGCAGGAACTGCTTGATGCGCTCGCTCTTGAAGTGGCGCACGATGATGCCGTCGCTGCGCAAGGCGGCGGCCAGCTCGGCGGCATCGCGCTGCGGATGGCGGGCGAAGACGAAGTTGGCCGCCGAGGGCAGGACCTCGAAGCCCAGTGCTTCCAGCTGCGCCACCAGTGCGGCGCGGCTGGCGATGACCATGTCGCAGGTCTTGCGGAAATAGTCCTCGTCCTCGATGGCGGCGGTGGCACCGGCAATGGCGGGGCGGTCCAGCGGATAGGAGTTGAAGCTGTTCTTGACGCGTTCCAGCGCATCGATCAGGTCGGCATGGCCGACTGCGAAACCGACCCGCATGCCGGCCAGTGCGCGCGACTTGGAGAAGGTCTGCACCACCAGCAGGTTGGGATAGCGCTGCACCAGCGGGATGGCGCTCTCGCCGCCGAAATCGATATACGCCTCATCGACCACCACCACGCGCTCCGGGTTGCCCTGCAGGATGCACTCCACTTCGTCCAGTCCCAGCAGGCAGCCGGTCGGCGCATTGGGATTGGGGAAGATGATGCCGCCGATGGCATCGCCATGGCCGAGGTAATCCTCGGTGCGCAGGGTGAAATCCTCGGCCAGCGGCACGGCGCGATAGTCGACCTGGTACAGGCCGGCATAGGTCGGATAGAAGCTGTAGGTGATATCCGGGAACAGGATGGGCTTGCCATGTTGCAGCAGGGCCTGGAAGGCGTGCGCCAGCACTTCGTCGGAGCCGTTGCCCACGAACACCTCGCGCGCGCTGATGCCGTCGGCGGCATGGCGGCGGGCGATGGCCAGCTTAAGGGGTTCGGCGTCGGGATTGGGATACAGGCGCAGGTTGTCGCTGACCTCGCGGGCGATGGCCTGCAGCGCCAGCGGCGACGGGCCATACGGGCTCTCGTTGGTATTGAGCTTGACCAGGCGCGCGATCTTGGGTTGTTCGCCGGGGGTGTAGGGCGTCAGGCGGCTGACGATGGGACTCCAGAACTTGCTCATGAGAAATCAGCCCGGACCGGGCCACACAGAATTGAGGGAAAGCGCAGATGGTAGCAAACTTGCCGCCACCCGGCCGCAGACGCCTCAGAAATAAGGGCGGTAGCGCGGCTGGCGGGCCTGGTCATCCTGCAGCGCAACGGCCGGCCGGGGATGGCTGCTCAGCAGCGACAGGGCGCGGCCGGCGATCTCCGGCGGCAGGCCGATCAGGTCCTGGCAGGCGCGCTGCAGGGCCGGCAGCGAGGCAAACCCGGCGGCGGCGGGACTGGCACCGGCATCTTCCATCCGCGCCAGTTGCGCCAGCACCCAGGCCACGCGCTGCTCGCGCACCAGGCTGCGCAATGACTCGCCCTCGGCAAACAGCAAGGCACGCAGCCGGGCCGTGGAGATCTGCCACTCACCTGCGATGCGCTCGGCGCACCAGTCGGCGCAAGGCTGCGCAAAGATCGCGGCGGCAAGGCGGCGGGCGTGGGGCTTGCTGGTGTCGGCGGCGCGTTCCATGTCGGCGCTGGCCTGTGTCTCCAGCGCCAGCGACCAGACTGCGGGGCGCATGCCTTGTGCCGTCACGCGCGGATGCGCGAGGCAGGAAAAACGCACGAAGGGCGGCACCGTGAAGCTTTCGCCTTCCTGCAACTCGACCGCTACGCCCCCGCTCTTCAAGGTGGCCGCCCCCTTCCAGACACGCACGCGCGCCGGGGCGGCGAACCGCAGTTCACGCAGCTGCAGGTGATGATGGGTGATGATGGCCATGGAGAGGTCGATGCAGTCTCAATGCAGGGATGCTCGCCCGATCTTAAGCCGGTAGCCTGCGCCAGACTGTCATCGTGGTGACAGGCCGCTCACAGCGAGGCCATGCCGAAGGCGCGCAAGCCATCGAGATCGACCACGCGGATGCTCTGGTAGGAAATTTCCACCAGCCCCAGCTCGGCCAGGTGGCGCATGGCCTGGTTCACGCGCTGGCGTGACAGTCCAGTCAAGAGGCCAATCTCTTCTTGCGACAGTTCCAGCACCTTGGAGGTCCGGGGATACAGCATCGGGTGGAACAGCTGTGCAATGGCCTGGGCCACGCGGGCATCGACATCAAGCAGGCGCTCGTTCTGAACCGTGGCGATGAACTGGCCCATGCGTTCGTTCAACTGGCCGATGACGAAGGCGTTGAAGGGCAGGCTCTCGGCCATGAGGCGGTGGAAGGTATCGGCCGGCACCAGCAGGATCTGTGACGCCCGGAT
>Ga0308171_1001512_pt1 | contig 30507 bp, 35 predicted proteins | sample PhyGR1_FD_202135 | JGI IMG/M metagenome (GOLD analysis project Ga0308171, IMG submission 202135) | Phyllosphere microbial communities from UC Gill Tract Community Farm, Albany, California, United States - DLSLSG.R1 | ecosystem: Host-associated > Plants > Phyllosphere > Unclassified | place: USA...
CCATCATCAGACCAGTGCAACATTTTACTATGATCCAAAAGCATCAGATATCAGCACAGCAGTTTCAGGGATGATCGCGCGGTGCAAAACATCACTTTAAATGCAGCGTCGGCATGTGGGTGATGCAGGATGGATGAAAAGGAGATGGCACATGTTTTCAGGCCAGCCAGAGCACAAGCGCTGGCCTGACAATCTTTATCACTCTTCTCTCAAAGGATTTTATCAGGCCCGCTTCCGGGCTATGCCATGTTCAGGAGTGGGCAGTCAAAGCTCAGCCTATTTAGCCGGTTCGCAATCATAGGCCCCTCGTATGCGGATCTGACTCTGGCTGGTGCGGACGATTTCAGCTCTTAACAGCCCTTTGCCCTCACGGTTCGTCAGCTCCATATCCACCATCCCTGGCGCTTTGCTGTTTTTCACCAGCAGTTTGACCGTCGCGTTGTCGTAATCGCCCTTCTCTTTCGCAAAGGTGACTTTCTGCGTTTTAGCGCGTTCTCCATTCACCGAGAACCAGCCGCTCTTATCAGGTTTAAGAGAGAACGGCCCGCACTGCGTGGCAGCAAAGGCTGGGAGAGATAAGCTGATTAACGATGCGATAAGGATAAGTTTTTTTAGCATTGGGCTGGCGTCCTGCTGATGGGTGATGAGGGGTCGGGTCGCCTGCACCGAAGAGTGAGTTCCCTGCTGCACGGCTTGTAATAAAGAGCAGTATAGTCAATGACACCTGCATTATCGCCAGTACAGGGTCATAGACTCAGCAAAGTGATCGGCGTTGGTGCTGGCATCCCACTCCCTCATCGCCTCCACGCAAGCATGCCTTGTTCAGCGGAATCAGCTCACTAAACCTGCATATTCATAATTTCACTTTGAATATTTAGCCAGTAAGGTTGATGTGCGTTGAAGCGTGGTTTTACAGAGACATACCGCAAGTCACAAACTACCGTAGTGGTGGTTTTGAGGTGATTTGCGGTATTTTTTTGTGCTACATGTGTGCTACGGCTAAATTATCGGCCTGCTGGGCTCATGTACGGACACTGCCTCAGCCGTCATTTTCCCCAGCACAATGATGCCTTCCATCCCCTCTCCGTCTATCGTTTCGCCGTCTGAGGTGATAATCCCTGTACTGAACAATTTTCCCAATTGCGGGAACTCGCCTATCTGGAATGCAATCTTGTCTCCCGGCGCGGGCTTGAGTGACTTGTCCGCCAGCACGAACCCGTCAGGCGTCTCAATCAGGATCATGTTGTTGCGGTGAGGCATCAGCACATCGTTCAGGTCGATGCGCCGCTCGATGTAATCGGACGCCGGTGATGGAAATCCCATAATTACCTCACATATCCCATGTTGCGTAACGACCACGTTTTATTCTCGCTTTCCTCCGTAACCAGCTCGAAGAAGAAGTTCTGGTAACGGCGAATCCACCGGTTGCATTCCTGCAGTGTCCACACGTGATTCAGGTCATCCAGCCGTTTCTGGAACGCCGCAGTGGTGACAATCTGCCGTCCCCAGCCGTCCTTCGTTATCGCTCCAGTGAACGCCGCATGTATGTCACTCTCTATCGCCATGATAAATCATCCTCTGATAAATACTGTATGAATAAACAGTAATATCGATCTGTACTTTTGATCAAGGCGGAGCGGCTCACAGATTTGTAAAGCTATTGGTGGGCAAAGAAATTTAGTTTTCGGTGGACTTGGGATGAGGTAAAACTGGCTTAATGCACAGATGTGAAAAAATACAGCAGTTAAGCTGATCTTTTTATTGAGGTTTTTGTGCTGCCTGGATATTATCCCGATATTGTGCGGTTAAATAGTGATCTGCACATAAGGGAAGGCCCCTAGCTGCGTCAACAACTAAGGGCCAATAAAAACAGTCAGTGCTTGAATGTTTTCTTGAGATCTCGCAAAAGAGATTATCTCAAGCGTGATCCCCTGTAAAGCGTTCGGCACCTTATTTTTGAAGGTGCTTTATGAAGACTATATGCAATAAGAATCACCGCTATAACCCGATGTATGCAGTGTTGCCAGAGAGCCAAGGCCAAACAGGTCGTCATAAATGCGCAGGATGCGCTTTTGAGCTGGCAATGCTCAATAAGGCAAAAGGCATCCCAGCGTCCAATGATGATAGTATTTTGGCCGAACTCCCAGAAAGTCAGGCTGGAAACGTTCGACACAAAGACGCCTTTGCAGCATACCAGTTGGTTTATAAGTATTAAGCACCACAGCCCGGCCACCGCGCCGGGTTTTTTGTGCCCATCGCTTGGCTCCCGCTCAGCTACTGACCTACGCTTACCAGACCCACCCCGCAGCCTGCTGAGACCGGCGCGGTCTGTAGCTGCCCCATCGCCGGGGCTTTTTTATGTATGGCTATTTTCGGCATGTACAACCGCTCCATTCGCTGGTTCTACATCCTTCGAATAGGGCTCAACAATTAAAATTGAACCCAAAAGAGTTAACTTACGGCAATGTGAGATCTCAAAAAGATTAAGTAAGAATTGCTAATGCTTTAATGATTTCATATTGTTGATAGTAATCATCTACTTCAAAGAACACGTCCATGCAAAAGAAGAAAATTGAGTTCATTCAGTCCTTAAGAGGAATTGCTTGCATGATGGTCGTGCTTTTTCATGGAAGCCGATTCATTAGCCCATATGGTACGGGCTTGGGATACAGCCTGCTTGGAGCAGCCGGTTCGCTTGGGGTTTGTTTATTCTTCATAATTAGTGGTTTTATCATGGTTGCTACAACTCAAAATGCGAATATAGATTTAAAATATGTTATGGAATTTTTTACAAAAAGAATAGCCAGGATTTTCCCGACATATTTCATAGCGACCTTATCTATGATTATCTTGGTAAAATATGGATTTTCTTTTTTCAGTAGCCATGAAAACGTCGATTGGCTCGCAAAAAGCTTTATTTTTACTCCAACCAACAAAGAAAATAGCCCGAGCTTTGGATTCCCTGTTTTAGATATAGGCTGGACCTTAAACTATGAGATTTATTTTTACCTTGTTTTTGGGGTGTCAATTTTGTTCAACAAGTTTAGATGGTTAGCATTATATTTTTACTTATGCTTAAGCTTGATATTAATACCTGTTTTATTTACTGGCAGATTCAGCATGGTATCGTATGATACTTATAACTTCAACTTTGGGTATGCAAATTTGATAACATCTCCTGCAATATGGCTTTTTATCGCAGGCTCTATAATAGGTAATCTTTATTTTAACTTTAATATGAGAATAAACAAAAAGACAAGCACTATAATTCTTGTCGTTTCATTATGTATAATGACCTTTCAGTATATAACAAAATTACGGACTGGCCACGGCGCTCTTGAGTGGGGGTTATCTCTAATACCTTTTTTCTTTTCTATGTGCATGCTATGTAGAGAAATAAAAATTAAATTCAACAAATCATTAATTTTTTTAGGCGAAATATCATTTTCTTTGTATCTATGGCATCCTTTATCACAAGAGCTTTTACCTAAACTTACGTCGGGAACAGCCTTTCATTTTTTATCAACAGGAATACCTGCTTTAATATTCACTACTGGCATCGCAATACTTTTAGGCTACCTATCGTATTATGTATTTGAAAGCATATTATCTAATAAAATCAGGAATGCATTTTGTAATAAATTAAACATTGCGACTCAGCCATGAGTCGCAATCATTTGATTAACACTTTTTTATTGTTTTATTCTCATAAGCCAAGGGGCGGAGCTTGCATTGAAGTCCACTGTAAAGGTACTTCCTGGACGGAGCGTACCAATTACAAAGCTACCTTGGTTGTATGTCGATCCAGATAAAGGCCAAACCTGTGTCCCATTCACTACAACACTAGTGATGGCGCCCCCAATCAAAGTGAGATGCTCCGGCCTTGCTCCTACAGTCCAAGACCTCGGAGTGACAGAGCCTACATATGCCGCCCTTGTCTCACCCCGAGCTTTATCTCCCTTGTTACCTTCGAAGTACATTCCTGCCTTCTCTGGCCCTGATATGCCGTCTCCAGTAGAAGAAGCGAAGAAATTATCTGCCACCTGTAATTGACCTACGTGATTAGTGACGTCAACACACGCGCTTGAGGAGTCTCTGAAAGTATTAGCGCTGATAACGCTCTTATTCGCACTGGAAGCAAACTGGACTGGAACCGTGCCCCCGATAACCATGTTCGATGTAAGGATAGTCCCTACACCGTTATCTTCTATGAAGACTTTACTTGGATAGGATTGATTAGATGAAATTATAGTGCTGTCACATCCTGAATCCAAATGTATATGTGGACTAGCGATTGAACCCGCAAACCAGTTTTCCGAGATTTGCATATTCTTGAAGTTAGCAACATATATGAAACTTTCCGCCACAGGGGAGTCGAAATCATTTTCTTGTATTTTACCTGAATATAAGCCACCAGATGTAGACTGACCAATTTCAAGAGGTATTTTTGAGTGACCATATAAGATATTCCTTCTTATGTACAATCCCTCAACAAAATCGCTAACCGATATTGCTACAACGCCACGCTCTAACCTGCAGTCATAAATGGTTGTGTCGACTGTTCTTAACGAGCCTGTGCCAGCACCGTTTAATTCTATATCCTTACCAGTGCAGTACGCTGATCTACAATTTAAAATTGATGTCACTATGCCATTGGTAACTTTTATCAAACCATAAGACTTATTATCGCCATAGGCATAACAGTGCCGCACCGTCATATTACCTACATTCCTTGCATCAATCTGCTGTACTGTGGTGGTAACGGTGTTGATCATGGTAACATTTGATAATACTGGAGAATTTATCTGTGATTCCGTATAGCCTACTTTAAAATGGGGAGCATTGATTGTCTGTTTGATTTCAGAGCGACCAAAGTCGATTTCAACCTGTCTCTTAATAATTAAAGGAGATGAGATTTTATACTCTTTTTTCTTTGGTGAAGATGCGCTTAGAACAACTCTCACCCCGCTATCTATGGCTGCCTGAATTGCAAGAGTATCATCAGTTAAACCATCACCTACGGCTCCAAAATCTTCAACCGTTATGAAATCCTGATTTTTATCGTGCTGAGTTCTTATCACCGCCCCATTCAAAGGTTGCTTCACTGCGACTAATGAATCACCAGCCCCATCCTGGGCGCTCGCTAAGACGGCCGCCCCCACGCTAAGCCATTTTGATAATCCTATTCCACCACTGGATTGAGGTGTTGACCCAAGCGCAACCACTTTTGGCAGAGATCCATCCCAGCGATAATATTCTCCCGAGTTTGTATCGCGAAGAACTTGGTTCGGCAATGAAATCGTGGCGCCTGTCTGAAATGAATCAACCGTAATGTAGCCGAACTGGGAAATAGCTTGCTGAGCCAGCCACCGAAGACCTTCAATGGTGTAGTGCCGGCCGCCACACCTATCGATGTATTGTTTTTCAAGTGAGCTGACAAACTCATCAATCTTACCTGCGTTGAATTTCAAATCGCGAGGCGATTCACTTGGCACTGGCAGCTGTGTAGGTTGAATAGCCATAATTTTTCCATAAAAAAGCCAGCTCTATGGCTGGCCTGATGTTGAGAGGGCGATTTTTAGGGGTAAATCAGATCGCTGTATTCAGCGAGGGTTAGCGCTGTTGTGCCATCGCTATTGGGCTGCTTTTCGCTTATAACCCACTGAGTTGCGTTAAGCTCCTCTATGGTTGCGATTACGTAACGGGAGGGAGACTGAACGTCATACCCGTCAAAGATGCTCAGTGTCATTTGCGGGATAGAAGCGGTGAACCCAAATGCAGTGTCGGAACGAGGCGAAGCAGGATAGCGAGCGGATGAATTGCCCATGGAATCAGTAATGACGACATACATCGAGCCGGTGAAGTTGATTCGCTCGCTGGTTTCAAAGGAATTCCCACTGCGTGAAACAATATAGCCAGCCTGCTGATTGGTGTCGTAGGTGTCAGGAACCTGAACCATGTCACCTACGTTAACCCACTCACCATCAGCCAGGGCTGTAATAGCCATGCTCATCCGGGAATAAAGCAGCCTGCGACACTCCTTCTGAGCGCGGAAATCAGCCTGAAATCCGTCTCGGACATACATCATTTCAAACTTTTTAGCTTTGAGCGGTTGGCCTACCTCGATCTGATTGTTTCTTACCCGGTAGCGTATGTAGGCCTGCTTGTTGGTGGTCGGGTTGCGGTACTGGACCTCAACGCCGTCATACCCGCCAGGAAGCGTCATGTCGTAGCTTAAAGAGTACCCCGAATCAACAGTGTTGGACCGGTTGAAAACAGTTGCCGGAACGGTTCTTTTCGCGTCGAGCGTGAAAGAAAGTACGCTGTCATCCCAGTAAACACTAACCCCTGCCGCATCACATATGGTCTCCATTCTCTGCCCCAGTGATACGTCTTCATCATCAAAGGTGTAGTCAAAATAGCTTAGCCGCTGGTCTCTGGCGTCGAGCTCGGCCTGAATCTGATAGAGGCCATATATGTCGATTGAGCTTTCCGGCTGACCGCCAATTACGAGCCAATTGTGCAGCGCAATGTCTGCAAAATTTCGCGATGCCCTAATCGTGTAATCAACTTTCTGCGTGCTCAGGTTGTACGTGATCACATGCCGGTTAATGAGGGCGTTGTATTTCCTGTCTCGCGCACTGGTGGCATTCTCAGTCTGCCTGACCGTTACGCGCACAAGCGTGTCGCTGGGGTAGGTGACGTTGCTCCGCGTATTGACGCTATGAATTGCCTCAATCTTGAGCTTACTGCTGTCACTGCTGTTATCTGTGCGCTGTAACGTCACCGCATAGCGTCCATACCCTGCGACAGGTGTTAGCTTATCTGTTCGATAGAATGTGTCAGAAGTGGACTGGTGAGGCGTAGTCTGTCGATAAAGGAACGTCTGAGTTGTTCCCGGCACCTGGACATTATCATCATCGACTTTCCAGATCGTAACCTGCCAGTTGGTCTCGCTTTTACCACCCAATCCTGACTGCGTGTGCAGCCAAAGCTGCGAGGATTGTACCGGTGAAAAGAAGGGGCCAATCGCCAGAGCCTGATTGTCATTTAGAATGAGCTTAGTCGTGTTGATTGTTGCGGTAGATATGTATGAAGCGTTTGATCCTTCAATGCTGTCGATGACGAAATTGTAGTAATAAATCGGCGCTGTAACGGACCCGTTAGATGTCTGCGTGGCCGATATCAGACTCCCTGATAATGTGAAGTCCTGAGTCACATTCCCGCTAGCCGTAGGGTATGTAGCATTCACCACAAAGGATACGGCATGGGGCAATGTCAGTCCCATGAAGTAGTCAAAGCTCGCTTGCTTGACGATCTTCATCAATATCTGGCCGCCGGAATAGCTTCCGCTTATCACAGTGCTGGCAGTAGCGCTCTCAATCGGGAAATCCTCTGACTCGTTCTTGCCGGGAACCTCCTGCCCGTCAACGTCATCGAACTGATAACCTTCATTTATCGTGCCAATCACATCACCTGGGTTATAGACGGTGAAAGACGCCCCCGCCATCGACCCAAGGTTACTTTCCGAATATCTGACTGAGCTGACAGTGTAAGTCCCAATGCCAAAGTTCATGAATTCGGTCAGGTATTTCAGATTCTCCGTATATTCAAAGAGAGACTCCTGAATAAGGTCAGGAAATGCCCTAATCAGTCCGTAATTGTCAGGCTTTGCCTCACCATTTCGGGCAAGGTTAGACTGTCCCTTCAGGCTGTTATTCGATGACGTTTTGCTTTGCCCGATATTGCCTGTACCGGGCTGCTTGATGAGCCCACTCATGATTTTCTGAGTAAACTTTATCGGGTTGAAGTGCTCGAGCGGGTTAAGCAGGGTTTTAGCAAGGTCGCCTGATTTAGGCTGGTCGAAGATGATAACCCGGTCTTCTTCTTGCAGTCTGAAAGCGATATCGTCATCGTCCCGCAGTTCCTGACCGTTAACTCTGACCCGTAGTTCGTTATGAAGATTCTGGCCTGCCAGCCACTCATTTAACGGCACACCCGCAGGGGCTTTAATTCTCTCTTTCGGCAGCCCCGGAACACGCTGAATCTGGACGATTGGCATACTGATAGAACTCCACGCGCGTGAATAGTTTTTGTATTGTTCGGATGCTGTCTGAGCGCACATGCCCACTCTCTCCGCGACTGTGCAATGCGCGCCCGTTAAGAGTCAGTCCGACGTGAACAGGCTGGCTGCCGTACCAGGCAATAAAAATTCCGTTGTCACTGAAGATATCCGTTTGCCGCCAGTAAACGACCTCGTCTGTAAAGCACGTCAGGAAGTCGGCGCCAGATTCGTAGTCAGGCTGATGATGAATCTCTACGCCCATCACATGGCGATAGTAGAGAACTACCAGCGCCCAGCAGTCCATAGCCTCAAAGGTGCATGACCTGTCACGCCATGGCACACCAGTCACCTTCTCAATGAACTCAGACTTAAGCATTCTGTAGCCCCGGAAATTCCTCTGGCGTGTACAGCCGCCCAACGTTGTTATTAAGCGGATTTTTAAGCGTCAACGTAACGGTCACATCGTTCTGATCCATGCTTACGTCGTTGACGTAGAGCGTCCATGGCTTGAGTGGGGTGTTCATATCCGCCGAATCAAAACGCTGGTATGTGGCCGAAATTGGAGTGATGCGCGCATACCCCCGCCAGAGCTTAAGTTGCTGCTTAAAGTCCTGTGCGAGACGGCTGAATTTGACGCTGCAATCAATAACAGGCGTTGAGCTCTGCTGGCTTTCGTTGATTTCCATGCGGCACGGTGTATAGATTTGGCCAGCAAAGGTTTTGGGGAACACCTGCTTGTCTACCAGCCTGATATAGCCGAATGTCTGGTTATAGAACGTAAGCGTGTCGAAAAGCACCCGGTTGGGCCGCTGGCTTTTGAACTCTCTGAAAGTCGGCATTAAGGCACCCTTGGTAATGATTCCTTATCCCGTTCGTCGGGATAACCAGTGACGACAATGTCCAGCCAGGTACCCCATGGCGGCGGAAGCTCAACCAGGATGTCGTCGAATTCGTCATCTGAGTTATTCAGTTCTCTGGCTATTACGCTGCCCGTCCAGGTGAACACAGATCCGCTCTGGTTCCATGTTGGATAGGCGGTGAAATGAAGCTCCTGAACTTCCAGCCCTGAGTCGCCAGTCCCGGTCGATAGCCTCATGCTGAACCATTGATTGCCGTTATCCAGATAGTTAGGACTGCGCAACCACTGGTAAAAGGCACGGTGCTGATCACGTGTGAATATCCACGTCAGGCTGAATGAGGATTTAAGGTCGTCAGTAAGCTTCTGGAAGATTGGCGCACCAACCTGTGGTTGGTCAGTGCGGAATCCTGTGTCGCTGGTGACGTTTTTATTAGACTTCTGAGCCAGCGGGAGCCAGTCAGGATAATCAATAGCCATTATTCTGTAGCCCTCGCGGATGCTGTTGTGTTGCGGGTTATTGCCTGCCGGATCGGCCCGCCCTGGTTCAGGTCTGCCACAATGACGTCTATTGTCAGACCACCACCTGTGTTATTGGCCTGTGCATCAACCGTGGCGCTGGTGTAGTTCTGTATGTTGATAACCACCCCACCTGAGCTACCAGTTGATGATGTCATGTCCTTATTGCTTATCACTGAACCGTTATCGCCGGGGATCATGTATTGCTTACCACTGCTAGCCTGATAGATTTCAGGCATGCCGCCCTCACCTACCTGATACATGGAGCCTGCCGATACCGGGCCACCGTTCTTACGCTTGCCAGCTAACCCGCCTGCCAAAGCCATTCCCGCGATTAAGGCACCGATACCAATGACCGCCGCACCGCCAAAAGAACCAATTGACGCAGCTGCTGCCGCTGGAAGCCATGCAACTGTGGTAGTTGCAGCTGATGCTGTACTGGCCGCAGTAGTAGTTGCAATCCCTGCGACCGAAGCAGATGTTGTCGCTGCAGTTGCTGAAATTTGCGCAGTTGAACCCATTACGGCCGATTTTACCCATTCCACGCCCATCTGAACGAAGGAGTTGATAAGGCTGTTAATGGCGTTGCTGGCTAGAGAAGACATGGCTTCCTGGGCGGTCATGCTACCTGTTACCATTCCTGTGAAGGCATTGGATGCATTGCCGGCCAAGGAATCAAATGACGCAGCTAAAGCCTCATTTCCTACACTCTGATTCCTCCAGATTTGCCACTGAGCAGCTATTCGCGCCTGTTCATACTGAGTGTTAGCGGCATTCATCAGCTCAATACCACGCTGGGTTATTTGTCCCTTTTGCGTTTCGAACTGCTGGATAAGAGCGAGCTTCTGCGCATTCTCATTTGCCAATTGCTGTACAGGATCAACAGTTCCTGCAGCAGCCTGCTCTGGGGTTACTGCCTGATTAGCGCGGATCTTCGCGAGGTTAACCTGATGCTCCTGCTCAAGCCGCTCAGCGGTTTCGTTGTACTGTTCCTGGCTAATCTTTTTGGCTGACAATGCCGTTTGCAGATCGGCAACATCCTGCTTGTAGCTTGCATCTTCTTTAGCCTGCGGAAGCAGCTTCTCTGCAGCCGCCTGGGCGCGTATAGCGTTACTGGTATCCCACTTCGCTGCAGCATACTGGCCAGCAAGTTTGATATCGTTCTGCGTTGCCGCGCTACCCAAAGACTGTTGGGCCGTCAGAATTGCCTGCTCGCGACTTAACTCGCGAGTTGAGTCACCAGCCAGCTCTGACTGCTGCTTCAGGTTGGCCAGCTTCTGCGCAATTGATTCAGCCTGAGTTTCAGCTTTCTTACCGGCAGCTAATCCCTCCCTCGTTTCTTTATTCCTGGCCGCCTCGGCTGCCTGAAGATCGTACTGCGCTCCAGCCAGTTGACCTGCGGCGTTAACCTGATTCTGGTTGCCACCTTTATCCGTTGCCTCCATCCGAGCCTTGGTTACGGCGCGGAGGCGTTTATCGGTTATAGCAAGAAGTGTGTTTTCATCGGCCAAATCTTTGTTGTAGGCATCTGCCTTATCACTGCGAGGGATTTGCAGGCTGGTAGAGTTAAACTTATCCTTTGCACGGCTGGCGAAGTTGATAGCATTGCCAAGTTGGCTCATAAGCCCTGCAGTGACCCCGGCCTGATCGCCGTCACGCTTAAGCAGGTCTATGCCTTGGGCGAACTTACCGTTGAACTGCGCTCGTAAAATTCCCGCCTTACTAACTGTCTGACTAAGCCTGTTTTGAGCGGTCTCATTTTGGGCCAGTAACTGGGTGTGCTCACTTTGAACGTCAGCCAGCTTAGAGAGCGTGACTTTATAGAGAAGGCTACCCTCTTCAAGAGATCCGAGGGTTCGACGTAGCCTCGACTGCTGAAGCTCGTTAGCCTCAAGTGTGGACTGGTTATCTTTTAAGGCATCAGCCTGAGCACGGATTGATTTGCTGGCGTTGTCGATTTCAGCAGCAAGCTGAACCTGACTCATGCTTTTCATTTTGGCAATGACGCCGTCGAGCTTGTCAGCAAAATCGATGCTTTCCTGCCGCGCCTGCTGCATCTTCTGATAGAAGTAGAAGATTCCAGCGGCTGCTATAACTGCCGCTCCAACTGGGCCGCCAATAAGGGCAAGTGCGCCACTGGCAAGTGATTTAATAGTGGTTGTAGCCGTCACTGCTGCAGCAGTAGCTGTTCGGGTTGCGGCAGCCTGCGCAATCTGGGCCTCTGCATATGAGGAAGAACGCTGGATAGCTACAGATTTTGCGGCGGTCAGGTTTTGGAGGGCAAATGTTTCAGCCGCTGAGCCTTTGGCAACGTTGTACTCAGCCTGCGCAAGAGCAAGCGAAGAAAGAGCTGCTTCTTTATCCAGTAATGCCTTTCTGGCGACTACGGTGGCTGAAGTGGCGGCGGCGGCTGTGGATTGTGCGGTAGCAACCGCCTGTGCTCTGGCTGCCAGAGCGTCATCTACTCTCGCTTTCGTTGCCATAGCTAGGGCGCCAGTAAATCTCCCTCCAAAGATTACTGCGGCAGCTGCAACTACGTTAGCGACAATATCTAAATTCTCGCTGAGAGAGATAACACCCTGATTGAAGATTTTTATAGATGTGCTGACGCTTGAGCTCTCACCTACAAATTTGGTGATATTGTTGGTTGCAACAGTAAATGCCTGACCCATGGTGAGCGCAGTGTTAGCGAACTCTTTTGCGATCGCATCACTCTGTTTAAGCAGGCCATTAACAACAACTTCTGTTGTGAGTTTTCCCTCAGCTGCCATCGCTCTCAGTTGGCCGATCGTGACGCCAAGTGAATCAGCCAAAGCAACGGCCAAGCGGCTTCCGTTTTCAGAAATAGAGTTAAACTCTTCGCCACGCAATACCCCTGAAGCAAGAGCCTGCGAAAGCTGAGTCATAGCGGAGCTAGCTTCTTCAGTTGTTGCGCCTGATACAGTAAGGCCTTTATTGATGGTTGTTGTTAGCTTAATTAGGTCGGCAGTGCTAGTGCCTGCGCTTCTCGTAGATCGCTCCAGCCGACCATACAGCGTGGCAGTAGCCTCAATACTTGACTTGGTGTTCTGTGAGATATCGAAAACGCGCTGGGTTACATCAGCAAGCTGCTCATTAGCCCGGACAGAGTTCGCAAGTTTATTGCTAACCGTTACCCAGGCATTCCCATACTCCGCAACCTGCTGCACCGAGATGGCAGCTGAAAGGGCTGTAGCCACCCTGGTTAATGATGAAAACGACTTTTCCGCATTCCCAGCCGATTTGGCTGTGCTATTGAATCCTTGGTCTAATTTGTTAAGACGATCATTTACCTGCCGCTGCCCTTCGATAAGCCTGGCGACATTCATTTCAATCTCATAAACGATGTTGCCAACCTGCTGCTCGCCTGCCATTCGCTTTTCTCCGGGCATAAAAAAACCCCGCCGGGGCGAGGTGTTTTTTACTTTTCTTGTCAGTTACAGTTTATAGGGCGACCACGGAAGATGATTGACCCATATGCATCATTGGTACTTTGTATTCTGAGCACTTTGTTATCTCTAATGAAGGCCCAGTAAAGCTGTTTGCCTGTGTACCCACCATATGAGTTCTTGGCATTAACAAACACGCAAGCGGAATAGCCATAGATGAACTTTCTCTGATCAACCATTACTTCTCTACGAGGAGCGGTGAACCCAGAGAATTTAGCAGAGTCTGGGTCTTTCAGTTGCTCTCGAATTGCCCCTTCAACTAAGGATTGATAATCAGTGGGCTTGCTACCCACGTCAGCAGTTTCTAAGTTGATGTTTTTTACCGACTGCTCAAACTCTGCATCTCTTTTTTTTGCTTCTTGCATCTGTTTACTTGGCGCGCATGCAGATAAAAAGAATACCCCAGCTAACAGTGCACCACTTGAAAATCGACTATTCATATCCCTATCCCTATTCCCAAACAAAATGATGAGATAAATCCTAGCTGGGATGTGTCGCAATGGGAAGCAAGAAAAAAGATGTTTAGGCTTGATGCGTTTTAAGTAATGCCAGCTCAGAGTCACTAAGTTCAATAAAACCCTCAGCTAATTCCACTAATCTAGGTAGTAAATCATCAATAACTTGATGAGCATTAGGAGATATTATTGCAAGAAGATGTAGGTGCTCTTCTCTATAGAAGTGTTTGGCATAAACCAAATAATTATTACTAGTTCTTTCGCTTAAAGGCGCATCTGGATGCCAAGGCTTGTCACCATCAATGAGTAGATGAATCTTCCTGATATTCGCTGACATTGCTTCATAGTTTCTTTCAAAGCCACCATGAGATCCAAAGCACCAAAATTGACGCCCTAGAGATATGTGCTCTGCAAGATTTTGTGCGTATCGATGAGCAATACCAGACTTACTCAATCCTTGAGCAATACTGACCTTTACCATTTTATACCCAGTTGGGCTTATTATTGGTCAGCATAAGATGAGATGCCGCTATCACATCCAAAGCTTCTTTGCGTGAAATATTACTTTCATGCAAATCAACGGGCACTGTTTTTGATTGCTTAATTTCTTGTGAGATTTGGAACGCGGTGTTTTCGATTGCAGTTAGCGCACGAATATATTTTTTTTGTAAAGGCCTTATCATATGCTCATGACCAGACCAAAGAGGTGAACGCTGCGCCTCCAGAAACATATCTAAAGCATGCGCGCGACAATTCCTGGCAGTAAACTCTAATGCCTCAAGTTGGCCAATCACATTGCTGATGCCGTCCTGGCTAGAAAGCCCTTCCTCTCTTAACGTAACAAGGTGATCCATGCCTTGTTTCGCAACATCTTGAAGCTTTTGAGCATGAGCGTGGATAGTTGTACAGCGGGAAAAGGCTTCTGTAGCGTCAAGACGCTTCGGCATCTCGCAAGCATTAGCTATTAACGGCTTAAATGCACCGTTTACGGCTTCTTGAACTTGGCTCATCTGCTGGGTTATTGCTGCAAACCCCAAAGCGACACCGATTGACATGACCTTACCCCATAACACCTGACAAAAAGGCCGAAGTACGCTGACTTCGGCTGGTACAGCTTTTGCTGTTACGGGAGAGTTTAGTACCTTTAGGTATAAGTTAGCAATCAGCTAAAAAGGGTGACAATTGCAAGTTCGCCGAAGATAGCTGATACGTGTTTTCATGTTAGCACCACGTTTGCAGAAGTTATCCCAAAACAAGTTGCAAGTTGGCAACACGTTTCGTCAGTTTATGAAGTCGCATAGTGCTTAACAATGCCAAACTAAAAGCACTTTTTGTCTTTAAGAAAATGAGATGTTTTAAGCTTAAGCTCGAAGTGTGCCTGCAGATTCTAATCTCTTTTTCTTCCTAATCAGATAGTCATCAGCCACTTGATCGTACTCTTCCCGCGTGAATCCCTTCTGGTCAGGGTATTTGGCTGCAAGCATGTGCTGAAACTCGGTCATCGTTAATTGCTCGGCTTCTGAGCGCGTCATGCTGAAATGGTTTCGGGCCGCACTGACGTAGTCAAAGGCATTAAACTCTGTCGTTGCCTTGCCGCTTTCATGGCGCTGTAACTGGCGAATCTTTGCCTTACCGATGATGCCATGTGTTATGAGTGACTGCGCGATTAGCAGCAGCTCAAAGCCACCCATCAGGCCCATGCGTCGTTTAAATGTCCTGCCTTTAACTCTGGCCGGACGGAACTCACCGATAAGATCAGTCAAATCAACTTCACAGCATGCCTGCATCACAGTCATGGCCGCCATAAGCGCCCTCTTTCCGTAACTGCAACTGCGGATGTGCTCGATTAGCCAGGCCGGAACGTGTCCATATGCTTCAGTTGCTCGCTCTATTAGTGGTGTAAGCTCATCGTGGTGCAGGTCTGCAAAGGTCTGAACAATCTCCTGCGGCTCACCGATTCGGCTCATTGCTGCAAATGACGGGCGGAAAAAATATTCATCTTCACCGGCTGTGATGAGGCACTCACCAATCTCTTTATACGGCGTCATGTGGTCTCCATAATCATTATCAATGGGCCGAAGAAGCCGGCCCATTTGGAATGGTTACGAAGCAGTAACCGTTACAGTTGTGGTATCTGTGAAATTGCCGTCGTTCGACTTGAAGGTGATCGTCGCTGTGCCGGCGGCCACACCAGCAACCAGACCGGTGCTGCTGACGGTTGCTTTCGTAGCATCTGACGTTGTCCATGTGCCGGACTTGTCAGTTGCATCAGCTGGCAACACGGTGCCGGTCAGCTGCCGAGTTGCACCAACTACGACTGAGGTAGTCGCTGGAGTCACGGTAACGCCTGTAGCAGGAACGCTATCATCTGTATCTACCACCTGGATGGTATCGGCTGCCGCCACCTTAAACTCGGTGGAGAAAGTGATGATGTCGTTAGTGCCGCCATCAGAACTCAATGCGTTGATCAGCATGTATCCCTGGAAGGTGATCGGCCCGAACTCCATGCGAACCCACAGAGTGGGCTGGCGTGCTGCCTGAATCTCAGTGTTGAAATACTTAATCAGGCGACCAACACCATACTGGTCGAGCTTATCGTTACGGCGCACCTCACCCTCAAATGAGATAGTGAAGTCAGCGTTTGTAACGATGTTCTCTACATAGCCTTTGGTGTCATCGGCATCTGATGTCACGCTATTCGGCGAAAAGTCGAAGCCTTTACTGGTGCCTGCAGCCAGAGCCTTCCACTCTGACTCCTGCGGTACTGCATCGGCGCAACCATCAGCTACTTCGAGCACAATGGCGCGGCCAAACAACTTTGTGTTGTCCGTTGGGCAATTTGCTGCCATGGGTAATTCCTCTTTTGATTAACTTTCGCCGTAAGAACAGGCAAATTGCAGGCGCCAGACCATACGCCCCTCTGCTGTGGGGATTGGTGATGGTATGCCACCCATATTGGTGATTTGGCCGACGCAGGGGTCGCTGATAGGGTTTTGCTGCACGTAGTCGATGATGGCCTGCACGTCAGACTCTGACTTTGCGTAATCTCCTGCAGACTTGCCGGTGATCAGGTCAACAAGCACGTAATGGTCAGAGCCGATATCTCTGTCTACCGGAGTACCACCATTCGGCCGGAACACGATGAACCGCTGCTTCAGGTCACCTGTATCAGTCCAGATGAGTGACTGAACCGTGTATCCGGAAGTCAGGCCGGCACCGATAAGAAGATTTTTAACGCGCTGATGCATCGGAGGATTCACAAGCTCATCTCCTTTTTAATAGTGCGGTCGATGAGGTCGCGAGTATCCTCGAAGCCTTTGGTCAAAAACTCCTTCTGGGCTGTCGCCCGTCGGAAGGTCTGCGGCACATTCGGATCGTGAACATAAACCGCATAGTTAGCCGAGTAGCCCACGCGCCCGGTTAAACGACCACCTTTGATGTCGAGCTCTCGATACTGGCTGTTGATGAGCGTGGATGTGTCTATAGGCGTGTACAGCGCAGCCTGCGATGAACCGATGATTAATGCGCTCTGAATAGCCCTGACAGCCTTCCTGCCCTGAATGTCGCCAATCAGTGCGTTGAGATTCTGCTGAGCCTGGCGGATGCCGCGGACCTTTACTCCCATATCAGCCCCCCGTCAGAATTGCATAATCATCAACCAGCCGCTCAAAGGTGTCTGCATAGCGAATTGCCTGCATAACCTCATCAGCGCCCGCGGCGATTGGGTCTGGATTGCTCGAAGCACCAATCAGGATGTAATCACCGGTATCTGCCAGTGCGTACTCCGTCCATATGGTGTTCTTTACAACCTTCTCACCGCCAATAGCTCCTAACCGCTTGCTCAGGCCGCCCTGATAATCGCAGGCAATCACCAGTGGTTCAGACCAGCCAAGAGGATCGCCATACTCATCCAGCCCCAAAGGCTTCCAGATGGTCGCCTGAGCCGTATATGACCAACTGGCTAAAGATGACATGTCATTCCCTCCAGCTGATTACAGTGGGCTTTTCAGCAGCGATGCGAGGGCAGTTAATCCGCCACTCGCCAGCCTCGTTTACGTAACCGGTAGTCTGTGCGCCATTATCGGTTTTCACCCACACCCGGCTGAATGCCCTTGGTAGCCTTTCCGATACAGGAATCCACATCAGTAGCCCCCAACCACGTCAAAGAACCCAACGCTGATGCCTACATCAATCGGCAATGATGACGTACAGCCAGACTTATCCAGCGCGGCGAGAGTGTTGCGCATAGTCTTTACATCACCGCTGTAATCGAATGACCGGGACGCCCCTGAAGGCGCTGACTGTGATTTGATGCGCTTGCTGTATGCGGTGATAGCCATCAACGTCACGGCGTACACCTGAATCAGCATCAGATCGCATTCATCGTAGCCAGCCGCCTCCAGGCACATGTTGATACTGCCTAACTTGCACAGATAGGCATCAATCATGAAGTCCGGGACGGAGTAGCCCAGCGCAGATAACTGCTGTTTAACCTGCGCCGCCGTTATCTGCACTGCCATGGTTACTTATCCTTTTTGGTTGCGGCTGCCAGCGCTGCTTCGGCTTCGTCAGCACGCTTGGTTTCTGCTTCCAGAGCAGATGCGTGCTCTTTCTCTTTGCTCACAGCGGCTTCCTGCAGTTGTTTAACCTGTTCCAGCGCGTCATCAAGCTTCGATTGCAGCACCGATGTATCAGTGCTTACAGGTGCAGACGGTGTAGCCACTTCGAAGGTCAGCTTCTCCCCTTTCTTCTCGCTGGTTTTCTCTGCTTTACCCTGTGCGAGCCACTTTTCAGCTACAGAATCCTCTACGTCATAAACCTGACCGGCTTCCAGTTTCTGGAAACCGGCACCGGCAAAGAGGTTTGAAACCAGTACCTTTACGAGTGCCATGTTTTTTCCTTAGCTCGAAGCGTGAATGACGGAGTACTTGTTGTTGATATCCTGCTTAACCATCAGGCCCATCGCACCCCATGTGCGCCAGATATAATCGCTGTTGTAGAACGGGCGCGGGTCGGCGACAGTGCCGATAGCCTGACCGACGATCGGAGCAATAACGCCTGCAGTCAGTGGCACAATCAGGATTTCGTTACCTGACAGCTGCGCATCTTCTTTGATGGCCGCGATACCAGACAGCTTCAGAATCTCTTCCATCACGGTGCGGGTTGCGTTCACGTCGAAATAACGCTCAAGGTTCGACATGACCTCTGCCGACACGTACCACGTCTGCGGTGCGTACTGGCTGTTTGTCACGCGGACCACATCACGCAGGGCGATCGCATTGGTGCGCAGCGCTACCGGATCGGTGCTGGTTGCGAAGTTGAAGGTCAGGGTCACCTGAGCAACGCGCTCGTCTGCCTTCAGGCCTTTCCAGGTCAGGCCGTCAAACTTAACGTAGTTGCCTTCTGGATCGCGGAAGCCGTTGAACATGTAGTCAACGTACTGACGCTGCACATCTTCAACAGAGCCGCTTTGCGCATCGGCCTGAGACTGGAGCGCTGACGGGCTGTTGAAGATTGGGTCACGCCAGGTGAACTTGAAGCCTGAGTCATGCACCGGAACCATAGTGCCGTCAAAGGTGTAGCTCTTCGCATCCAGCGCCGCGCCAATCTGACCGGACATAGATGTGTGCGCCCAGCCACGGCCACCGGTACGTGCGTAATCGTAGCGAGACTGTTCAATGCGCACTGAGCGAGACAGCGGCATCAGGTCATTCAGCAGGGTGAACTGAGTGGTTGGCTCGAACTGAGCCAGAACGGTGGTATCGAAAGCGCGATACAGGCGGCGGATATCGTCAACAGCATTGACGGCATCCAGACGGCCGGCATCTTCACGAATGCCACGCACGCGACCGAGGAAATCGGCAGCAGCCTGAGCACCCGCATTACGCGCCATTTGCAGTTCGGCAAACTGAGACTGGTTAACCTCGAGGTTTCCAGTGCGTTCGCCCAGGGAACGGGAAAATACAAACATTCAGGTGCTCTTTACTTGATCACAACGCGCAGCAGGTCACCTGCAGCAGCGGTATAGGCTTTGTCTTCTTCTACAAAGCAGCGAATGGACTCGTCAGCGGCTTGTGCTTTAACCTGCCCATTAGCGATTGAAAGCGGCTGACCTTTTTTGTAGGTGCCGGCCGCCGCGCGTACGTTTAGGAACATGCCCTGCATTGGCTGGATACCCACGACCAGCTCGCCAGCCGGAATGCTGTCATCAACAGTCAGGCAGCGAAGATAGTCGTAGTTAGCGACATACAGAATGGCCTGCTCATTACCATCTACAGAGGCAGTAAACTTGCCCGCATCAAAGAAGCCGATAGTACCAGGCTTGGTGGCTGCTGCCGCGACACCTTCACGGTTCAGGAGAGGGTTAGGGAACACACCGCCCGCGTGAATTACATGCTTTCCATCTTTAGCCATTATTTACTCCGGCATTTCGCTGACTGAATGATTGGTAGCGGCCTGACGGAAAGAACCGTTCAGTCCGGTAGTGGTCTGGCACTGTGCATACAGGCCATCCAGCGCTGCACCATCGAGAGCATTGACGGCCACATCGTCCAAGCCAAACTTAGCTTTCACGGCATTGCGCTTTTCGCCCTTTTCTTTGTCGGCGTTAACCGCCAGGCCGCTTTCAATGGTGGTAAGTTTGTCGGCAAACGGCTTAAACCATGCCGGGGCCTGCTCGCTGTTCGTTGCCGTCTCTTTGGCTTTCTTCTCAGCCTCTTCTTTCTCTTTCTTGGCCTTTTCATCGGCTTCAGCTTTCGCTTTAGCGTCATCAGCTGCCATCTGGTTGTAAGCGTCCATCAGCTCAGCATCGGACTTACCTTCAACGTCGATGCCTTTCGCTTTCAGCGCATTGGTGATGAGTTCTTTCATCGGGTTTGCTTCCTCTTTGACGGAATTGCTGTTGGCGCTGAAAAACGCCTTTAGCTGGTTGAGAAGTGTTTTAAGTGCGGGGTCTTGCGGTAAATCAGGATCGGGCATCTCGGCTTCAGCCAGGTTCACCACTTCCAGCTCCTGCTCGGAGCCATCGGAGTTGACGAAGATGCCCACGCCTTCCTCTGGTGTGCCAGCTCCCGGCTCGTCAAGCAGGTTGGCTACGTGGTCAAACATCATGTTGGTGACGATTTCGCGGTACTTCTTGCCCTTCGACTCGCCATTAGCGGCGATTCCGGAGTAAAGAAGCCCTGTGGAGATGTGAATTGGCTCTACATTTTTACGAGCGGCCATTTCATCAAGACGATTGACCAGTCGCTGGCCTTTCTCGGTTGATTCGGCATAGCGGCGGTCAACATACATGTCGCCAGAGACTTTGCCGTCCTTATGCTCAACATCCTGCAGCCATGCACCTACGTGATATTCATTTACCGCCTGAACGTCGCGGGCTGATACGTGCTTACCATCAACTTTTGGATGCCCTAACGGCATTGGTGTGCGCTCAAGGGTTTTATAGCCCTTTGCGATTTCTGCTGCCGTATACAACTTGCCGTTCATCACGATGTCGTCAACGATAGGCGTGACGCCACGGACCACAATGTGTGGCCTGCCGTTGATGATTTCTGTTGTGATGTTGGATGCAGAGTTGACTACGGACAGCACGTTAACGCGATTGCGTTTCATGCTGTGTCCTCAGTGGTGGATTACAGGCAATAAAAAAGGCCGCCTCAGCGACCTCTTTTTCGATTTACTATCTGTAAAGCTTCCGATATGGATATTTGTTTCAACTCATCACTAGGGAAAATAATTCTACCGCAAGAATTACAACGATAAGATTCATCATCATCATGCACTGAGGCAGGCTCTTTACACTTTGGGCAAAAAGGCTGGTTGTCTTTGTTCCAGTACAATCCGCACATAGCGAAAAGCTTGTTTCCTATAGTTAGGTCAATCACTTTACTGCTTAGCATCCATACTACAACTAAAAGAAACAAACATACGACAGTAACAAGACTTCCATATGGGTTTGCCTTTATAAATTCTATAAACTTACCGACGGCTATTCTGGTTTGCGCTGGTACATACTGCGGAAAGAAGAAAGCAATAAGAGTAACGATTCCTGACGCTAGCGCTATGATTGCTCCGATCCAAGATATTATCTTTCTCATCATTTCCCATCCATATGAATTTTGATGATGTTTTATATATATTTAATCCAGAAATGTCTACTGAGCGGACCACTCCTTGCGCTCTTTGGTCAGCCTTTCAACGAGGCCGGCGTTAACGATCTTGTCTCCTTCGTCAAGGATGACCGGTATCTGGCTGCAGTAGCAGTGATAGCGGTTACCGTCACGGCTGTACCATTCGCGAACATCTTCTACCGTGCGCGTTTTTCCATGCCAGAAGGCATGACTGGTACGCGTTCTAGGCTTGAGCGCCGATAGCCAGAGCACTGCAGTATTCAGACCTAACCGTTCGCGCGCCCAGTCCGCTTCCTGCCATTGAGCCTTACGCAGAGCGCCAACCTGCTCGGTCTGAGCCATGTTCTTGGCTCGGGCCATTGAGACGTCGAGCCGCTTACTGATGATGCGAGCAGTTTCTTTTGGGTTGATGCCACGACCTATCGAATCGGCTATCACATTAGCCAGGTCACCACGGGCCCGGTCAGACTCAAGCAGCCAGTCGCTATATGTGGATACGTACGCTGCTGCCACCTGATTCTGGTATGCAGCCGAACTGAGCAACTGCTGAAGCGTCGTCTGCTGCTCGTAGATGGGCGACTGCAGCGACAGATTGGTGAAGGCTTGATGAGTACCGCGCTCATATTCTGCCGCAACGTACTGAAGCGCCCATAAGCTGTTACTGCCACCTTCAAGCAGATAGTCATCAAGGATTAGCTGGACACGCTGCAGCAGGTCAGCCAGTTGAGGTGCCGACATGTCGTAGATGTACGTGCCAGCATTCACCTGATAAATCACATTGCTATGCACTGCATAGCTCTGCGTGTTGTTCGCCCTCTCCTGTCCAGTCAGGTGCTCATCGAATAGCTTCTTCAGCGCCACCTTAATCTGGTAGTAGCGATTCTCGATGTCGCGGAACATCCCGTTAACGGGCCGGGCGGATTGCGTCGGGTCGGCTTTGTTGCGGGGTATTATCGGTGTCCCGATTCGGGTTTTCGCTGTCATCGTCATCTGTCAGCGGGTCCTTATCAGTTAATTTTTTGTTTGGGTCAGGCGTGGCTGGCGCTTTGCGTGGCTCAAGTTCGCCAACTGTCCGCACCTCATTTTCGTCAACAACTGGGGTGCCGAATGCCTGCTGAGTGTCTTTGGCTACTGCGGCCATTGCCTGCATATTGGCGATCTTCTCTTTCTCGCTTGGTGCGAGTAAGTCAGACCATGCCAGCGTGACTTCACCTGACGTCGGCGGCTCAATCACTCCAGTCTTCCAGCAGCGCTCAATAAATTTGGTTACTACAGCCGTTTGATGACCCCAGCGGCGACCATTGCAGCGTTTAGCCCAATCGGTCTTGTCTTCATCGGAGGCTAGCCGACCGGTTTGCTGACCAAACTGAATGGTGAAAGGGCATTGAATTGATGATGTGAACTCATTGGCTGTTACTGTCCAGCTTGGTGCGGGATCGGCAGCAGCAACTGACAGCACCGATGTGGTACCCGACTGAGTGACGAGCGCCGAATCAGTACCGCGATTCAGCTTCATCATCTTGTCATTCATTGCTTCGCCGAGGCTTTCGTAACCGGCTTCTTTCGCCATCTTGGCGATCGCCACCATGTCCGTCTGCGCATCGAAGCTGATACCCAACTGACGGCTGGCGTTCTTCAGGAAGCCTTCTGCGCTACCACCGGAAATCTTTTCGAGGTCCAGTAGCTTGTTATAGCCAGCACGCAGGAATGGCACGCCGGAAAGCATGTTTTCATCTTCAGAGCCTTCGCACAGGATGATGACGCGGTCAGGATGAACCGTAACGCTGCGCACTGGCCCGTAAGTACCATTATCGCCAACTGGCTGCTCGTTGAACTGGTAGTTAACTGGTTCGCAGTAGGTTTCCGACATGGTGTCTGTGTCGAAGTTGCCCGGCTTAATCTGTGATTCCCACGCAGGGATGAGTTTGACGATCGCCTTATCGCGCAACCGGGAAACAACGGCGGTGTCCACTGGCTCTTTCCATTCGTGCCCATCTTTAAACTGGATGAGCAGCGCTGAATATCTGCCAACCAGATTGCGGCGGTCAGCATCTTTGATTTTCGCCCAGTGCTTGCTCAGTAACTTGGTTGCTGTCCTCTCCCACGGAGTGGTTTCGGTTGATTCTTTGTTCTCGTCACCGTCGATAATCGTCGGCTTATCCGTCCAGCACGATTCCAGTAGTTTATGCACGGCGGCATATGCGACAGGGTTTCGCTCATAGGCGCGGTAATACTGTTCGAAGCCAAGTTCATCGGGATAACCGAATTCCTCGTACAGCTTTGTGCGCTTGGTGTTACCGGGCTTTCCGGCATACATCATGCGCTGGCGCCCTATCTCATGAGCGAGGGCGTTCACAAGGAATTGTTCCCCGTTGCTTAGTTCACTCACTGATGAGCTCCTTAGAAGAATATTGCGCCGGTCTGCTTGTGATTCGTTTTCGCCACAGCAAAGTAGCGGAACGCATCAGCGCCGTGCGATGTGAAATCGTGCAAAGGCTTGTCTTTCCAGCAGCCGCGTTTGTCGTCCCACTCCTTGCGGTACCCCTCAAGGTGAGATATGCCCTGTTCGCATTTAGAGGCGTCAAAGGCGCACTTAGGGAGGATTTCACGCACGGAGTCTATGCCGGTATCAACGCCAAGTTTTGGCGCGACCTTGAAGCGGATTGAATAAACCTGACCGCCGATTTCAAAGCCTTCTGCAGCTATCTGCTTGCGGCTCTTGCCATCCCCGGCAAACTCACGGTTATCGATATCGTGCGGTGCCCAGTGATCGCCATACTCATAGCCGCGGTCTTTCAGCACCTTCATGTAGTGCCGCAGGCCTTCACCACTGTTCTCGTAGTAGTCGATGACATGGAACTCATCACCAACCTCACGAATGAACCAGATGGCAGTGGAGTCACCTACGCCGATATCCCAGAAGGTGTGAACCAGCTTATGAGTGTTATCAGGCAACTCCCCTACGCGTTTATTCGTGTAGAGCCAGCGGAACTGCTTCGCGTAATAAGCACCCTCAACTGACTGCTCGAATGCTTCAGCCGGTATTGATGGGTACTCTCGCTTCATGTCATCGCCGAGCGTCTTCTCTTTGGCGTAATACCACGCTTTCTGGCGCTCGTTGAGAATGACGCCATGCTTCTGCTCGATATCGTCAAAGTAATCGCACAGGCGCTGCGGTAGAGGCTCTACGGGGTCAATTGCATAGAGTGGATTCTTCCACCAGGAGAAGAAGAAAAACTTCCAGTCAAGACTGGAAAGCGTCTTACCCTGCAACTGGGCTTTCTCAGCAGTCTGGCAGTAATCAAAGAAGTAACTGGCACGCCCCTCTGCTGTGCTCTCAATAGTGGTAAAGCAATCGCTGGATACCGCTTCAAACGCACCAGTGACAATCTCACGGGCTTTGTCGGGGAACTTGGCGCATATCTTCCCGAACTCGGAAACGTGCAGGAAACGCAGCGTACCGCCCCGGAATGATGTGCTGACGTAAAGTGACCCGCCCTTCCTGAATACCAACTCACCCGCCGAATCATTGCTCGCCGGGTTGGCAGCCCTGATTTGTGCCGGCAGACGGTCATAGGCGTACTTCACCTTTTCGCGGAAGAGCCGCTTAGCATCGTTCAGGGTGTGGGCGATCAGGGCACACTTTGCAGCCTCGAACAAAGCCGCATCCAACTGGATAATGCAGACTTCGGTCGTAAAGCCTAGCTGGCGAGCCTTAAGGATGATGTTGCGGGTATGCATGCCCTCAAAGTATTCAAGCTGCTCCGGTGTCATCTGGAAGCGTATCGGCTTACCTTCTTTATCGGTTATCCAGTAGAGGTGATTCAGGCGCCATAACTTATCTCGCAAGAGATTGAGATGTTCAGGCTTCATGCTCACCCCTTCGCGAGATCGTCCATCAGGTCAGAAAGTTTCTTCGATGATTCATCACCGGTCGGGCCGTCGATGTCATATGCCTGACGCTCAAGACCAATCAGAGTTTTCAGCGTGTCAGATAAATCTTTCATCGACTTCACCCGGCCAGGCATGCTGATAACCTTGTGATAGATTTCGTTGAGTTTGTCCTGCCCTTTGTCGTCAGGACTAAACATCAGATCGCCAAGCTGCTCCAGCGCGCCTACATCAGCGCACTGCGCTTCGAGTTCACCAAACAACGACCTGGCGATGTTACGAGCACGGCGAATGTCACCACGATGCTCCATACGGACATTGGCGATTACCTCAGCGTTGGCCTCGATCAGTATCCTATCGTTGGTAGCCGTTTCAGTGGATACCTGTCTGGATACCTCACGTTTGGATACCAGCGCATCAGCCTTGGCTTTGATCTTCGCCTTGAGGTCTCGCTCCCATCCATCACGTTTTGCACGCTTGTTTATCGCGCCGTGAGTGATGCCATGTTGTGAGGCTATTTCGCGGATAGACATCAAGCCAGCCCGGTATGCCGATTCGATGGCCTCCCAATCTGGTGATGCCATTTTCAATATTCCCAATCAAGTTTATAAAGATACTGCCGATGTATTCATGGAACTCTTTTCGCTCATGGTGACTATGAACAGACGAACTACCGCCAATGCATTTGCGCTTATCCTCTTAGGTTTCTCTTATTCCGCTCTGGCTAATAGCGATTTATGCTCAACAGTTACGTTTGAAGCCTTTGGGGAACCTAAACAGACTGTCAGAGATTGTGCTGACCCCAATGAATCCTTTTGGGTAGCGGTAACGATTGATGGTGCGCGTTTTATGACCCAGGGATTAGGCTTGGTCGTACCGCAGACGTCATCTCATCAGCAGGGTGATGAGGTGCAATTCTTAACAATTCAGGTCATTAAGAAAAATAATGAATATACTGTTCGCTTCCTACGGGCGATCAACGGTCAATCAATTTACTGGTCTGGTATCATGTTGCCAGGTCATCAACAAGGCGCAACCATCAAAGGGCATAAAGTTAATATCCGCTTTGAGCGTCAAGAAAACTGATATTCATCATTGGTACTCGCGACAGAACATTTCATGTTTGTCAGTGGGTGCCATAAAGGAGTCCAAAGTTGAAATTTAAAGTCCTTGTGAGATTTTGCGCCGATACCAGAGCGGCGTTTGACCGCGCTAACTTAGCTTCACCTCATGACGAAGACTCAAGCCTTAGTCAGAATAAATTTCCAATGGGATGCTGTGGTGACACATCTAAAATCCTTACCCACTTAATTTTTTTGCAATTTGGCGTCATACCCATTTATCGAAGTGGTACTTATAAAAGCCATTTAATTTATGATTCCAGGCTGAGAACGAACAACAATCATGCATGGCTTGAAGTAAAAGAACTAAAGATTGACATCACAGCAGACCAATTTAATGACCGTGGGTTTAGAAACCCAAAGGTAATGCTTACTAAAAGCAACAAGTTTCATCGGCTGTTTGCAGATAGGCAAAACTTTATGGACAACCTTCCTCAAAAGCATCTAAAAGTAGACTCTGAATTGATCTCATCGTCTGCTTACATTTTTAAGTGCCTTAAAGAGAATGGGTGGGATTTGCCTTTTCTCGCTATTCCGGCACCTACTCCATCTTGAGCGCGTCATAAGGTGCGAGGCATACCCATGCGCCGTTTTCACGAGCAACGCCAATGAAGCCATTAACCATCTAAGGCTGCGATCGGTTCATCAGGCCTTCATGTGTTTTGCCTGATTTCGTTGTGACGGTAACACAATAGAAGTCTGCCATATCTTCTCCAATAAAAAACCGCCCGTAGGCGGCTAATTAATTTAAATGTGATTTTACTTTTCTAATGCAGCCTGGATAGCATCAGCCAAATTTGAAACTTCTTTGGCAACGTTGGCAATATCATCATCAACGCGTGATGCTGTCGAAGATGTACCACTACCAACTGCGGCCTTTGCAACCTCTAATGCAGCTTGCACCGCAAGAAGTCGCTGTTTCTTGTCAAAACCACTACCTGCCGGAAAGTAACCATCTAACATTACAACCTCCTTTTCATAAGTGGAGGTCATACATTATCGTTAAGAACATTCTTAGTGAAGAAAATTTTATAAGACCGTGTCGCAACGCTTCACAGCGTGACTAACCGTTATCCCTTGTCGGAGAGATTCATCATCAGGCGCACTCGCAAATGCGCCTTGTGATGGTCACAAAAAAGCCCCCGTAAGGAGGCTTTATAATTTATGACTTGAAGCCACGCTTACCGTGGGCTTTGCGCCATGCTTTAACAGCGGCGACAATCTTGACAGGTGTTGCGTCCTTATCTTCACTGTAAAAGATCAGGTCAGAACCTTCAGGGTGCTCACTAACCGAAATGAAGTTTTCCAGCAACTTATCCTGATGAGCTTCGCCGCCTTTAGCGCTGCAGATTTCACTCACAAGTTGGGTGAATTCTGCTTCCGTGTAGTCTTCAAATTTATGCTTCAGTTCCATATTTTCACCTTATTTCTTTGAATGAATTTCGATATGACGCTTTGGTGTCAGGACGCGAAGGTTATCGATATCATACACCTCGCCGCCTTGTGAGATAAGTTCGACATGATGAAGCTCAAAAGAGCGCCGGCCGCCAACACTTTCTTTCGCCTGTACGCGAGGTGCTAATCCTTCTTTCATTCGCTGACGGTTGTTAGTGTTAAACTGTCCTGCCAGTTCGGAATCGGCCACAACCTCCTTCCAGAAAGCGTCGCGAAACGCATCAAAGCTTCGGAACTCTTTACCAGCCAATTTTTTAGCAATACGTGTTGGCACTGGTACACCTAATTCTTTACCAGAAGCCATTAGCCACTTGCCCACAACATCTGCACCGACGCCTTCCACTTTGCCAGGCAGGTCACGTCCACTTTGCAACATGACATAGATTGGTTTCAACCCAGAATCTGCAGGGAAAATCAGGATTGCATCCCTAAAGTCCATGTCATCTGCCATTGGGAAGCTTTCAATCACAGGCGATGTATTTACAGGATTTTGATTGCCTGTATTACCCGGTACCGCATCGCTATGAGCTGGCGTTACAAGAGGCGGCAAACCTTTATAGCCAGGAGCTTTCTCAGGTGACACTAGGATTGTGCGGGAAGGCAGACCGCTCTCTGCTGGTATCGATACTGAATAAAGCCCTGTGACTTTGTCAATCGACGCATTCAATACACGAACGGCACTCGGATTAACAGTTCGTACCAGATATGTTTTGAGTGCATTCTCTGTGTAATAAAGGCGGCCACGAACGGCCATATTGACAGAACCATTAACGTCAGCAGCAGCTTTTAAAGAAGCGTCAGATGGAAGTTTGATAGCATCTGCAGGCATAGCGGACAGGAACATATTAATATCTTCTCGTCCTGGTACCTTATCGCTACCTTCACCCGCACTTGGAATATATGCAACAGAAGCGATCAGTGCACCGATGCCACTTCCTGAGATGGCTGTCCCAATTAACTCAGCGACTACGGTTCGTACAGAATTCCATGCTGTCGTAAGCGCAGCCTCACCCAGAGTAAAACCACCCAACCCTGTTTCGGCAAATGTAATTGGTGCAGCAGAGGCAGCTACTGCAGGAAAACCAGCAAAGCCAAATACATTCTGCTCTTCTAATTTTGAACGCGCAGCTTCAAGTGCAGCAGCTTTAGTTGCAGCTTCTGCCTCCGACTTAGCTTTAGCGTCAGCTTCCGCTTTAGCTTGAGCTGCTGCTGCCTGCTCAGCGCTCAAACGCGCAGCTTCTGCAGCTTGACGTGCAATTTCAGCCTGACGTTTTGCTTCAGCTTCAGACTGTGCTTGCTGAAGCCGAGACTGGGCATTTGCAAGGTTAATATTTTCTTGGTTAAGAGAGTTACTTTGAGAAGAAATATCATTACGCAATGCATCATTCTGAGAATTATAAGAATTAATCTCATTTTGAAGTTGATCGCGCTTATTTTTCGCTGGCGTAAGGATCGTATAGAGGATCCTGTTTGAACGTACGGGATCTACGCCTGCAAGACCTCTTACTTGTTCTCCAAGCGCCTGAACCCTCGCTGACAGTTCATTAACTTGGGGCAGCCTTGCGTTGATTTCGGCGTTGTTAGCGTTGATTTGGGCATTGTCAGAATTAATCTTATTTTGTAAGGCTGACGCATTGACAGAAGCATTATTGACATCACGCTGCGCAGCCTCTAAAGGATGTGCAGCATCCCATTCAGCCTGCTGACGCCGGGCTTCTTCTTCAGCCTTACGTTGAGCTTCTGCAGCAGCTGCATCATTCGCTGCCTTTTGCGCAGCAGCAGCTGCGGCTGCTTTCTTCGCATCTAACTGCACCTGAACAAGCGCGCGAGCTTGTACCTGACGTGAAGTTTCACCATTTCTCCAGTCTTTACGGTTGTTCAAAATTGGCCGCGAATAAAGGCTTACACCGGTAATGTTGTCATTCCCGTCAACTGTCACCATGTAAATATAGCCATCAACTGCTGAACGGAATCCCGATGGAACAGGTGCAGTTACATTGGTTCGAAGATTATCGCGACCCTCACTGCCTGAGTGACCATCTGACCAATGAAGCGAGTTATCTGGTACCCAATTCTTACCTCGTGAGATTTCAATGCGAATTTCACCATTAACCCATGTCCCTAAAATTTCGCCCGGCTTCGCTGGTGACAGGACGTATCGACCATTACCAGAATTGCCAGAAGGACCAGAGCCTGTATTAACACCGCCGGTCGGTCCTCGCCCACCACCTCCAAACTGGTTGTTATGAGCATTGTCAAAACCATTTCCTGAACCCATAAAAAAATTCCTCTTTGACGTAAAATAAAACCAATAAAAGAACTGTATAAATAAACAGTGAAATTGAATTTTACGCCTCATGCTTTATGAGCGCAATACTGTATAAAGTATTTAATTTCAGGAATTTACGGGAATTCTTAAACTAGTTGTATGCAATAAAATCCCATGACTGTTGAAAAAAATAATTTAGTAGATCGATCTAACAAAACATTGCTCTTTTATGTACTGCTGTAGCCCGGCTATTTGTTTTCCGGCTACTTCTATTCGC
>Ga0308171_1001513_pt1 | contig 30495 bp, 22 predicted proteins | sample PhyGR1_FD_202135 | JGI IMG/M metagenome (GOLD analysis project Ga0308171, IMG submission 202135) | Phyllosphere microbial communities from UC Gill Tract Community Farm, Albany, California, United States - DLSLSG.R1 | ecosystem: Host-associated > Plants > Phyllosphere > Unclassified | place: USA...
CCCGGAAGCGGTGACACCGCCATTACCGGCCTCCGGTTCCGCTTCGCTCCACCTACGCCCGGCAATGGCGGCGGAGACGACAATGCACTAACTAACAAGCCGGACCACTCGGTGGGGGCTGTTCAGCAGCCGGTGGGGCAACGGCCTATTCCTCCCAGCTGTTCGATGTCACGGCGGACTGGATCAAGACCCGAAAACTGCCAGCGTCGGGGAAGTTCGTCGTCATGCCGCGATAGGGTGAGTGTATCGTGCCGGTCCGGCCGTCCGCGCATTCGCAGTCTCAGGTCATAACCACCTCGTGGCTGTTGAAAAAAGCCAGCGGCCGCTAACTCCTTCCCAATTCGGATGGTATTTTGGGGAAGTGAAAGTGTTCTCAAAACTCATGCTGAGGATCGCATGAGAGAATAAAGAGGGCGGTCGTCCGCCCAGACCACCCGAGCGCGCCTCTATCGGCACTGCGGCTTACGCTCTGCATCATCGCTCGTTGCGGTGCAGGTTGCAACGGCGCGGACGATGAAGTCTGGCGCTAGCACGTTCTCGGTCTGCATCCGCACGTGCGATCCCTTGACTAGAACCGCACCCATATACGCGATGTGGCGACGATCGAGTTCATGGTGGGAGCTTTCGACCGGCTTGCCGCCAGTCCCTTTGACTTCAAGCCAGTATAGACGATGCGGCTCGTCCGGCGCGGTGAACATCGCTTCGAAATAGATTCGCTCGCGCCCCAGCGTCGCGACCGCTTCGCGATGATGGCTGCGAAGATAATCGATCCACTCGCGGAAGGCGGCGTCGCTGCCCTGCTTTCGATCGAAGCGGTGCAGCGTCACCTCGACCGGGCGCACCGGCGCCGGCGGCACCGCTGCGCTGAGGCAGAAAGTGACACCGATGCCGGCAATCATGCCGAGCGCGAAGTATCGATGCGGTATCATGATGCGGTGCACCTCAGAAGTCGACGGCAAGGTAGGCGGTCGCGAGCCGCTGCGGGACGTAGTCGAAGGTCGACGGGCCGTAATAATCCCAGGCATAGACATTGAAGAGATTGCTCAGGGACACGCGCAGCGTCGCGCGTTTCTTGCCAATCGTGAAGCGGTAGCGGCTGCCAATATCCACCAGCGTGCGCGCGGGAATGAACAGGTCGTTGTTGACCGTGGAGGCGACACGTCCCTGATGCCCGACGCCTAGATCGATCGACAGCGCCTCGAAGCCCGGAAGACGCCAGTCGAGATTGAGATCGACCGATCGCAACGGCACGCCGACGGGTCGCTTGCCGGTCTGTCTCAACGTCCGCGCCTCGCCAGTCACCTGCGGATCGAGGAACACGCCACCCAGCGCCATGCTGAGGCCGCGCAACGGCGTCCCCGACAGCGATGCTTCTACGCCTCGGTTGCGGGTGTCGCCGAGCCGCGTGAAGAGACCGATCGGATCAAGGCTGAGATAGGGCTTGCGCACGTCGAACACGCCCGCGACCAGCTTCACGTCGCCCGCGATGGTCCAGCGCACGCCCGCATCGCGTTGGCTGGTCAGGATGGCGGGCAGCGGCTGGTTGCGGTTGACGGCATTCTGCGGCGGCAGGCCGGTTTCTTCCAGCCCTCGCGTATAGCCGGCGTAGAAGGCGACGCGCTCCCCGGCATAGATTGCTCCGGCCACGTTATAGAGCCAGGGCCGGTCCCGTGTTTCCAAGACGGGCTGGTCTGGACGGCGGAAGCGCTTGGCGTAGTCGGTTCTGGACAGCCCGGCGCTGAGTTCGCCGACGCCGCGCCAGCGCCCGGTATAGGCGAAGCCGCCGAACCACTGCCGCACCCGATCCCGGCTATACGCGCCATAGGCGATCGGCGGCTCGGCAAAATCGAGCGGATCGCCCAACCGCACGTCGCCGAAATCGAGGAAGGCGGAGCCGCCGACGCGCTCGTCGCGGGCGCGACCGCGGGCGGACAGGCTGATATTATGAACGCGCGGGCCATCGGCGATCGTGCGGGTCACGCGTAGCTCGCCCGACACCGACACGCGGCGATAGGGCGGGTCGGAAAAGGCGATGTAGCGGGCACGGCCGTTCGGCGTGATTGCGTCGAGGAAGGTGAAGATGTCTTCCTTGCTGGCGGACAGCGAGCGGAACAGGCCGCCCTCGATCTTCCAGCCGCCGGCCAGCGCCGCACTTCCGGTGATCCCGGCCGTTTCCGATGGGCCGGAATAATCCGCCCAGGCGGGCCCGTAGAGAATGCCGCGCCGGATCCGTGGCGGCAGATAGGGCCCGGCCGTGGTGAGCAGCGGACCGATCTGGCTGTCGGCAATGTACGAGCGGCCCCAGAACGGTAGCAGCTCGATGCCCGGGCGGGGCCGCCAGCGCAGCGTCAGCCCCTCAACATGCTGACGACTGGTGGCGCCGTTGTTGAAGACATGATCGTAGAGGCCGAGGCCCGCGCCGAGCGACAATGTGTCGCCGACGAGCGGCAGCTCGGCATCGAACTCCAGGCTCTTGTCGCCCAGGCTGTTGAGGCCGACCGTGGTTGACAGCAGCGCCTCGGTGCCAGGGCGACGTAGGGCGTAGTCGACGACACCGGTCGGTGCGGGGAACAGATAACCCTGCGCCGACAATCCGACCTTGATGCTGGTGGAGCGGCGGATGCGCGGGTTCGGCGGGGTCGCCTGGTCGTAGTAGAGGCCGTCGATCCGCGCGTTGCCGGCGGCGATGGGCGAGAAGCCGCGCACGCTGTCGCTGCTGTAGATGCCGATCGTCTCGCGCCCGATCGTGGTGCCGAACGCATCCTCCGCCTGACGTACGGCGTTCTCCTCCGCCCGGCCCTGCGGCACCGCCGGCGGCGCGGGCGTCGTCTGGACCGGGGGCAGCGGCGCGGCAGGCGCTATCGGCGGTGCCTGGCCCGCTGCCGCTTGCGCAAGGAGCCAAAGGCCGGGGCCAAGCGCGGTCATCGAACCAGCTCGAACCGCCCGCGCTCTGGCGAAAAGCGAACGGCGTCCGTGTCGAACGCGCGACCGACATGGCCCGCCGCGATCAGGTCGGCTGCCGATCCCACTGCCAGCCCGCCGTCGCCATCGAGCAGCCATACCGCGTCGGCGAGCTGTAGCGACAGGTCGAGATCGTGGCTGGAGAGCAGCACGGTCGTGCCGGTGGCATGCGCGTGTGCGCGTAGCAGCGCCATCGCCTCGACCCGCCCGGGCAGGTCGAGAAAGGCGGTGATCTCGTCCAGCACCATCAGGCGCGGTGCCTGAGCGATGGCGCGTGCGATCATCACCCGCTGCCGCTCGCCATCGGAAAGGCCGTCGAACGGTCGAGCTGCGAAGGACGAGGCACCGGCTTGGGCAAGCGCCTCAGTCACCCGCGCATCATCAGCCGCTGATAGCCGTCCCTGCCAGCCGGTGAACGGTTGTCGTCCCATCGAAACGACGTCGGCGACGGTCAGCCCCGGGCTCGACACGCGCTCCGTCAGGACCACCGCGATGGCCCGCGCGCGGGCCTGCGGTCGCATCGCGGCGATATCCTCGTTGCCCAGCAGCGCGCGACCCCCGCGCGCATCTTGCAGGCCGGCAATCGTCCGCATAAGCGTCGACTTGCCGGCACCGTTGCGGCCGAGCACGCAGACGAAGCTGCCTGCCGGCGCCTCCAATGCAAGATCGGCAAGCACGGTGCCGCGCGGGCCGGCATAACCGACGCTCAAATTGTCCAGACCAAGCATCAGCCGCTGCTCCGCATTGCCGGGGCGAACACGAGAAGCGCGATCACCACCGGCGCTCCTACCAGCGCCAGCACCGCGTTGAGGTGCAGGAAATGCTGTTCCCACGGCAGATGCACGATGAAGTCGGCTCCGAGCGCCAGCAGCGCGCCGGCAAGTGCCGCCAGGGGGATCAGCGGCAGGATACGTGCAGTACGCGCCAGCCAGCGGGCCAGATGTGGAACGATGAGCCCCACGAAGGTGACCGGCCCGCACAGGGCCGTCACCGGCGCGGCGAGCAGCACCGTCGCTGCCAGGGTCATCCGGCGCAGGCGCGGCACATTCGTGCCGAGGCTTGTGGCATAGGTTTCGCCGAGAAGCAGTGCCGTCAGCCCCTTCGCGTTCAGGACCGCCAGCGCCAGTCCGCCAGCGACCGGCAGCATCAGCCATGGCAGGTCGGCGGTGGTCGCTGCCGCGAACGTCCCGTCATCCCAACCCGAGAATACGCGCCCCCCGACCCGGCTGGCGAAGTGCAGTATGACGCTGACCAGCCCTTGCGCGGTGAAGCCCAGCATTAGGCCGACGACAAGGAGCGTGATGTTGCCGACACGGCGGGCGAGCGCGGCCATCGCAGCGGCGGTGACCGCGACACCGATAACCGCGCCGAGCGTGAGGCTCAGTCCTGCAAAGGAGGTCAGCGCAGTAAGTGCCGCCGGACCGGCGAAGGCCGCACCGGCGACGGCAAGTCCGACACCGAGCTGTCCGCCCGCCACAAGCCCCAGCGACCAGGCATCCGCCATCGGATTGCGGAACAGCGCCTGCATCAACGTACCGGCAACGCCCAGCGCGCCGCCCGCCACGACGGCGGTCACGACACGGGGCAGGCGGATCGCCCAGACGATCTCGGAAACGGTGGGATCCCCGAATCCCGTTATCGCGCCGATGACCTCATGCGGCGAGAGGATGACCTGACCATAGCTGAGGGACGCGCCAGCGACGATCAGGATGCCGAAAAGCAGCGCGCCGGCGCCGGTCAGACTACGATCCATGGCCAACCCCCGCGCTGTTCCCCACCCGCTGATCCTGCCGCACCCAGTTCGCGGGCCAGCTGCGCAGTTCGGGGTGCAGCATCCGCGCATAGTCGCGGAGCAGCAGGTCGGGACGCAACGCCGCCGTCTCGAACAGATCGAATGCGTCCGCCTCCGGCTTCACCCTGCCGTCGGCTGCAAACACGCACCCGTCACGCCAGGCACGCATATGCGCGAGGAACCGTTGGTCCCCGAACCGCTTTGAGATCGGATCCCGCCACAGCCAGCACTCGGCGTTGCCGCCTTCCGTCAGCAACGTTTCGGATGCCATTTGCATCGTGTCGTCCAAGCGGAGGTCGTCGGGGCGACGCATAACGTTGATGCCGCCCGCATCTTCGAGCAGGCGATTGGCGGCCCCGCGAACCGTCACCATCCAAGTGTCGCCATTCATCCACCAGGCGGAGAGCACGCTGCGCCGGGGCAAGCGAGCCACGGCCCGCCTGATCTTATCGACGCCATTCTGGACCATGGCGGCAAACCGCTCGCCCTGCTGCTCCCGTCCGGTCAGCATGCCGAACAGCCGCGCATATTGCACGGGGCCGAGATAATCCGACTCGTTGGCCATGAAGACGGGGACAACGGGTATGCCCATCGCGATCGCGCGGCGCATGGCATCCGCATGTGCCGGATCACCGATCGTCATGAGGAAGACATCGGGCTTGGCCGCAAGCAAGACGTCGAGATTGGGAGGCGAGTGCCACCCATAGCCGATCTGGCCGATTTCTCGATTTTTCACCCGCCTGCGGATCGAATCGTCGTAAGACTTCGTGCCGCCCACCGCGACCAGTCGGTCCGCCGCCCCGATGGCGCTCAGCAGCGCTTCACTGCCTCCATAATTGACTGCGATACGCTTCACCGGTGTGCGCACCACGACCGCACCCGCGAGATCGCCGGTCAGTGCGGGCGCTTTGATGCTTCGGGGCACGAGCACAACGCGCACCCGCTGCTCCGGGCCGTTTGCGGCCCCACCCCAAGTGACGATGTTGGCGTGCAGATCGACGATTCTGTAGCCGTTCCGTTCGACCACGCTGAAGGTTCGGGTGTGCGGGACCGGAATCGGGCGACCGATGGCGGGTGTATCGGTCGCCTGCTTGCCGCACCCGGCAAGAAGAACGATCAGGAGCGGGAACAGCCAACGCATCAGAAGCTCGCCCTTATTGTTGCCCGGAACTGGCGCGGGGCCGACGGCGTCGCATAGGTCGGCTGTGTGTCCGTCCCGAAGTAGGAGTAGATGTCGCGATCGAGGACGTTCGTCACCGCCAGATCGAGTGCCAGTGGCAGGCGCGTAGGCAAGGTTATCGTCGCGCTGAGGTTCAACAGTTCATAGCCGCCCTTCTCGACGCGATTGTCGCCCGTGATCGGGTAATCGCCATAGACGTAGAGGTCCGCGCGACCGTTCAACCACGACGCGAACCGCCGTTGCGCGCTGAAGTTGAAGATGTGGGTCGGAACGCCGACGGGACGATCACCGGTCAGGTCGACCTCGCTGGTCGCACCGGGCACCCGGTATTCCTGCCATACCGCATCCACATAGGAGTAGTTGACGGAAACGCTGGTGCCGAAGGCCGGGCGCACGACGGCGGAAAGCTCGACCCCCTGACTGCGGTAGCGTTGCCCGGTCGTTAGAAGGGTCGATGGAGCGTTCGGGTCCGGGTTCGTGGTGGTGACCAGCCGGTTGCGCTGATCGTAGCGGAACAGCGCCGCTTCCCAGGCAAGGATGCCGGAGCCCGTCTTGCCCTTGTAGCCGACCTCGTAGCTGTCGATCGTCATCGGTTTGAGGTCGAGTTGATACAAGGCCGGATCGAAGTAGAAGAGCGGTCCGAAGTTGGAGCTGAAGCCTCGCCCGTAAGAGGCATAAACCGTGCCGCGTGTTCCGTCGCGCTCACCCAGACGATAGGCGACGCTCGCCTTGGGCGAAAAGGCATTCTCCGATGCCGCCAGCCGGCCACCCGCATTGAAGGCCGCCGGGATGGGGCGGAAGACCGCGCGCCGGCGGAAGTCATCATATCGCAGGCCGAGAGTCACGGTCAGCCGATCGCTCGCGGCCCATTCGTCCTGAAAATATGCACCCCAGAAGCGGTTTCGCACCGTCCCGTCGGTAAGGAGAAAATCGCGCTGGAAGCAGGGCGCATCTGCGTTCAGTACAGCTCCGGTCGCGTAACTGATATCGATCTGAAAGAAGCGGAACCGGCATTGCGGCGTGAATCCATATTCGCCGGACCAGAAGTCGCGTTCGTCCATCCGGGCATGCTCGACATTGCCACCGGCCACGATCGTGTGAGCGCCCAAGCGAGCCGTAATTTGCGCATCGCCGATCCAGACACTGCTCTCGTCACGCCGCGCAAAGCCGTTGACCGCATAGGCTTCCGCCCGCGGATCGACGCTGCCACTGACGTACAGATTGAAGCTGTTGTTCCGGTCGAACCGTCGATGCTGCCCGGTCAGCACAAGCTCGACATCGCTCCCGAAGCTGTGCCTTAACCTGAGAGCGCCGATCCCTCCCTTGGTGTCCAGGTCGTTCGGCAAGTAACCGATGTAGCCCCGACGGCCTCCTGCAACGGCGACACGGGTCCCGTCGCCGAGCAGGGGAATGTTGCTCGGCACTTCGACCTTTCGACTGAAAGAGTTGCCATAGGCCGTCAGGGTGGTGTCCGAACCGATTGGCATGACGACCTTGCCGAATAGGTTCAGCAGCTTTCGATGGGAGTTTTCCCGCCATCCGCCGTCATCTTCGTAAAAGCCGGAAAGCAGTACCCCACCCCCATCGCCGAACATCTTCCGCTCGAAGGTCGCTTCCCCGCGAAAATAGTCGTACGTCCCGGCAGTCAGCGAAGCAGTCGTGCTGTCGACGCCCGGGCTGTGCGTGATGTAATTGACCGCGCCGGCCGTCGCCCCGCGCCCGTACAGTGCGGATACAGGTCCACGTATGATCTCGGTACGGCCGATCGCCCCGTAGGGGATCTGGTTGAGCAACACCTGCTCATCCGGACCGACGAATGGTATGCCGTCGATCAGTGCCAGGAACGTATCCCCTCCGGCACTACCGGTCACGCCTCGGAACGAGAACTGCAAATCATCCTCTGCATCGCCATCCGTGCGGCGAAAGAAGATGCTGGGAATGCCGCGGAACTCATCACTCCCGATCGTCAGGCCGCGTCTGCGCAGTTCGTCATTGTCGACCACGGTGATCGCCGCAGCTACGTCGATAATCGGCTTCTCGGTCCGCGTCGCCGTCACGACGATATCATTCGGGTTCGTCTGCTGGTCGTCAGCGATCTGCGCCAGCGCGGCGCCGGGCAGCATCGACAAGGCGGCACCAATCACCACCGTAACAGATTCCCTCATCGATGCTTTCCCCCCGAGCCTCCAACGTATATGGTACGATATATCATCGCAAAAAGCGACGTCTAGAATCTACGTTGCAGACGGACCCCGGTGGTCCCGGACAACCACACCCCACCGATCCTGGCATACCTTGATCCGCGGTTCTGATAGGCCCTCCCAACCTTCCCGTTTGGGAACGGCACGCGAGACGGCGCGACCGTTCTTGAAATAGCTGCGGTTTCGAAAACAACCGGATCGGCGTTCAAGACGTCGAAATGCCATAAAATGGCCAATTACGTTCAATGACGTTCGAGAGGCGCGCTACATTCCGATCCGTCGCACCCCCGATTCCGAAGAGCAGGCCGTGGCGCGGCATGGCCGCATGGAAGGGCGAAAGCGGCATCGCGCCGATGCCCTGGTCCTGAAGCGCGCGGGCGACGTTGCGGTCGTCGATACGCTGGTCGCGGAACCAGACGGGGAGTTGCAGCCCGCCCGCGGCCGGCTCGACACAGAGCATATCTCCGGCGACGGCGGCTAACGCATCGCAAAGCGCCGTCATCCGTTCGGCATAGACGCGCTGCATCGTTCGGACGTGGGCGCGGAGATGTCCGGCGTTCAGGAAATCGGCCATCGCCGCTTGGACATGGATCGGCACAGACCCGCCCTCGCGCCGCAGGATAGGTCGTACCAGTGCAAGCAGCCACGCCGGCAGGACGGCATAGGCAATGCGCAGGCCGGGCGCGAGCACCTTGGAAAAGGTGCCGACATAGGCCACGCGATCCGCGCGATCGATCCCCTGCAACGCTGCGAGCGGACGGGACGCATAGTGGAACTCGCTGTCGTAATCGTCCTCGATGATGACGGCTTCGTGCGCAGCGGCGAAGTGCAGAAGGGCGATGCGGCGCGTCAGGCTCATCGCCACGCCGGTCGGATATTGGTGTGACGGCGTGACGTAGATGATCGACGGTGCCGGATCGTTATGCCCGATAGTCATGCCCTCCGCATCGCAGGGACGCGGCACGATCGCGGCGCCTGCCGCAGCAAAGATGTCGTGGGCGGTGCGATATCCCGGTTCTTCCAGCCAGACGGTCCGGCCGGGAGCTGGCAGCAGCACCCGCGCGAGCAACGCCAGGATGGCCGCGGTCGACGGCATGATGATGACCTGCTCGGGGTCGGCCAGCACGGCCCGCGCCCGCGTGATATGATCGACGATTGCCTGCCGCAGCGCCGGCAGGCCGTTCTCATCGCGGTAGCCGAGGTCATGGATATGCAGATGGCGCGCACGGGCGCTCAGGCAGCGGGACCATACCTCGTGCGGGAAGCTGCCGAGATCGGGCAGGCCCGGCCGGAACGGCAGGAAGCGTTCCGGTTCGGGTTTCGGCGGAGACACGCGCGGCAGCGGCGCGGGGCGAGCGCCGTCGGGGGGCGGGGGCAGGTCGGCCACCTTCATCGCCGACCCCGGCCGCCCGGTCACGAAGCCCTCGGCACGCAGCAGCTCATAGCCCGCCACGACCGTCGATCGCGCCACCCCCAGCATCGCCGCCAGCGCGCGCGAGGAGGGCAGGCGCTCGCCTGCCACGAGCTGCCCCGCCAACACCCGGTCGCGGATGGCGTCATGGATCTGTCGTTCGAGATACCCGGCGCGGCGGTCGATCAGGATCCAGGTGGCAGGATGTGTGGCGGCCATGCCTTCTTCAACTGGACTGCCGATCTTTGCGCAAGTGGCATTATGCAGCAATCCGCTTTCCTGACATGGCGGTCCCGCAACAGGCAAGGGGGCCACATGACACCGACCGATCATTCATCCGACAAGGACGCCTATCCGATCACCGAACGCAGCCGGGTGCGGCGCGGGCATCGCCGCGCGGACTATGGCGCCGGCACGGTCCATGCGGTGCTCGACGCCGCGCCGCTTTGCCATGTCGGTTATGTCATCGATGGCGAGCCCTATGTCACGCCGACCATCCACTGGCGCGAGGGTGACCGGATCTATTGGCACGGTTCCGCCGCCAGTCGCTTCCTGCGTCAGGCCGAGGGACAGCGCGTCTGCCTGACCGTCAGCCATATGGACGGCTATGTGCTGGCGCGGTCGGCCTTCAATCATTCGGTCAACTATCGCTCGGCGATGGTCTTTGGCATCGCGCGGGTCGTCGAGGAACCCGACGCGATCGCCGACGCGCTGCGGCGGTTCACCGACGGCTTGTTCCCTGGTCGCTGGGAGACATTGCGGCCGATGACCACGCAGGAACTGAAGGCAACCAGTGTCCTGTACCTCGATATTGAGGAAGCCAGCGTGAAGGCACGGGCCGAGCCGCCCAGCGACGGAGACGAGGCAGCGCACCCGGTCTGGGCCGGGGTGCTGCCGATCCGCAGCGCCTTCGCCGCACCCGAACCCGCCCCCGAACTGGGCGGGGATATCGCTTTCCCCGCGGGCCTGTCCGCCCTGCTCGCATCGGGGCGGCTACGGTGATCGCCGGTCCCAGGCCGGATCGGACCGACGACCTGCCGCTCGGTGCCGTCGTCACCGGTGCGGCTCCGCCATTGCCGGGGTTCGATATCCATGCCGGTCGCGCCGTTACGCTCGAACCGCTCGGGATGGCGCACGCGGCCGATCTCTGGCGTGTCGCGCAAGGGGCGGATCGCTCCTTCACCTATCTGCGCTATGGACCGTTCGCGACGGAGGAGGCGTTCGCCGCGCATGTCGCGGGATTGTCCGGGATCGGCCGGCAACCCTTCTTCGCCGTGATCCCGCGAGCCAGCGGAACGGCTGCGGGCTGGGCCTCCTTCTGTGATATCGCGCCGGACGATGCTGCCATCGAGATCGGCAGCATCTGGTTCTCACCCGTCCTGCAACGCACCCGCGCCGCGACCGAAGCAATATTCCTGATGATGAACCATGCCTTCGCGCTCGGCTATCACCGGGTCGTCTGGCGCTGCAACGCCCTGAACGCAGCGTCTATCCGCGCTGCCAGCCGCTTCGGTTTCACCCATGAAGGGACATGGCGGTGCGACGGGATCGTGAGGGGCCGTCGTCGTGATACCGCATGGTTCTCCCTCCTGGCGCCTGAGTGGCCTGCACAACGTGATCGTTTCAAGGCCTGGCTCGACGACGACAATTTTGACGAGAATGGCGTCGCCAGGAAGCCGCTTTGAGGGTGATCCGGCCTACCGGTGCTTTTCATTGGAGCGGCGGCCAGCATAGCAGAGGCATTCCTGTTGGGATGGTGAAATGGCAGTTTATCCAGTGTCTCAATATTCTGTTTGATAGGTTTTTGGGACAAAGTGGTGGGTGATTGTCCGCCAATGTCGATCGCCCGATAGGGCAGCTATGGGCAATCTTGCAGGTGCCACAGGTAGGCGCTTCTCGCGAGCCAGGGCCCCATCCCGCGCTGGCGGTCCAACACCGCCGTGATCAGCCGAGTATCTCTCGACGTACGATTTCCGCGCCAGCACCCAGCGCCTTCAGCTTGCCCCGTGCGACGTTGCGCGTCAGCGGCGCCATCCCGCAATTGGTCGCGGGCAAGAGCTTGTCGGCATCAACGAAGCGCAGCGCTTTGCGCAGCGTGTCGGCGACCTGTTCCGGTGTCTCGATCGTGTCCGTCGCGACGTCGATCGCACCGACCATCACCTTCTTGCCCCGGATCAGTTCGATCAGGTCCATCGGCACGCGCGAGTTCTGGCATTCGAGCGATATGATATCGATCTTGGACTTCTGGAGGTTGGGGAAGGTCTCCTCATACTGGCGCCATTCGGAACCGAGAGTCTTCTTCCAATCGGTATTGGCCTTGATGCCATAGCCATAGCAGATGTGGACGGCGGTCTCGGCCTTCAGCCCTTCGGCCGCGCGCTCCAGTGTGGCGATGCCCCAGTCGTTCGCTTCGTCGAAGAATACGTTGAAGGCGGGTTCGTCGAACTGGATGATGTCGACGCCAACCGCTTCCAGCTCGCGGGCTTCCTCGTTGAGGATACGGGCGAACTCCCATGCCAGCTTTTCCCGGCTCTGGTAATGCGCGTCGTACAGGGTGTCGATCATCGTCATCGGCCCCGGCAGCGTCCACTTGATCGGCTGATCGGTCTGGGCGCGCAGGAAACGAGCGTCATCGACGAACACCGACGTCGGCCGCGAGACGGCTCCGACGACCGTCGGCACGCTGGCGTCATAGCGGTTGCGGATGCGCACCGTCTCGCGCTTCTCGAAATCGACGCCGTCCAGATGCTCGATAAACGTCGTGACGAAGTGTTGGCGGGTCTGCTCGCCGTCTCCCAGGATGTCGATGCCGGCCTGCCGCTGATCGTCGACTGCCAGGCGCAGCGCATCCTGCTTGCCCGCGACCAGTTCCTCGCCCTCCAGCTTCCACGGGGACCACAGGGTCTCAGGCTGGGCCAGCCAGAATGGCTTGGGCAGACTGCCCGCGGTCGTCGTCGGCAACAATGTCGTCATGATGCAAATACCTGTCGTGTGGGTAGGGATCAGAGTCCGCAGGTCGCGGACCAGCGCTGAAGCGCGGGCCAATGCGGCTTGATGAAATGCTCTTCGGCAAATTTGCCCTGCTCGACGGCGAGGCGGCTGCGTTCCTCGCGATCGTAGACGATGCGGGTCAGCGAATAGTCCTGATACCTCAGGCTCGGCTGATAATGCTCCGCCGCGACCGAGTTCGCGTTGTAGATTTCCGGACGATAGATCTTCTGGAACGTCTCCATCGTCGCGATGGTGCTGGCGAGTTCGAGGTTGGCGTAGTCGCTGACCAGATCGCCGGTGTGGTAGAAGGCGAACGGCGCGACGCTGTGCGGCGGCATGAAATATCGCACCTTCATGCCCATCTTCGCGAAATACTGATCGGTGGGCGAGAATTTGTCGTTGCGATACTCGACGCCCAGGATCGGGTGTATGTTGGCGGTCCGGTGATAGACCTCCTTGCTCGATACGCTGAGGCAGATGACCGGGGGTTTGCGGAAGTGGTCGCGGTAGGCGCTCGATCCAAGGAAATGCTTGAACAGGTTGCCATGCAGATCGCCGAACCCCTCCGGCGCGCCGCCACCCCCGGCCTTCAGGTGATCGGGCAGGACGACGCTGAAGTCGTAATCGCGAATATAGGACGAGAAGTTGTTGCCGATCATGCCATCGCTGCGCTCGCCGCTGATCCGGTCGGTCACGGTGGTGTGCAAGATTTCGATCAGCGGAAACGCTTCGTCGTCCGCGCCGTCCCCGAGCGTGAGCGCGGCCGAGACGATTGTCAGCTCCAGCGTGTAGCGATCGCCCCTGGGGTTATCCCAGTGCATCAGCGCGTTGAAGCGGTGGTCGATCATCACCAGCGTGTTGCGCAGATTCTCCTGGCGGCTGTCCCCACGCGCGAGATTGGCGAAGTTGGTGGTGATGCGCGTGTTGTCGGAGGGACGATAATCCTCGTCGAACGGGATATGGCTGATCGAGAATGTGAACCCGCTATTCGTCATGACTCACCCAGGCTTTGCGGGCGGGAGGTCAGGCGAAAGCGCGCAAGGCGTGAACAGGCCGGGATGGCGGCAAGCCATGGACCGTCGCATCAAGCGCGATCCACCGGAGGAACCCCCGTCCGAGGAACGTTATGGCGTCGAAGGCAGGTCTCCTGGCTCACGGGTCAACGCGGTGGCTCCGGCCTTCCCAGGTTCCTTGCGGGAACCCAGTGACACGAAATGGAACCGCCACTCGCCGCTTACAGTTGCGGGGGCAGCGCCGGATTCTGCCCGTAAGGGACACCACCGGCTTCCCGTCTTAGCCCCATCGCCACGCCTGGGATGGGGAACCTCGACATATCCGTTCAACACCATCAGTCCGATGGAGTCAACGACCATATAAAGATATCTTTATATCTTGATCCCGTTCGAAGCGCCGTAGTGATCGTGTGACGTCGGTCACGCCATGCGCTGTCGCCCCCCCCCTGATCTTGACCTGAAGGGACGTTTTCTGCGACCCCGGCACGGTCAAGGTTCCTTCGCCGGATGGCCGAAGGCTAAGACGGGAAATCGGTTCGATGCCGATGCTGCCCCCGCAACTGTAAGCGGCGAATAGAAATGCCCTCGTGTGTCACTGGCGCCTGGGTGCCGGGAAGGCCGGGGTTTCATGACGACCTGCAAGCCAGGAGACCTGCCTTCAACGCCATAGCGACCACCGGCGGGGTGCCCGGTCTGGCCGCTGCGGGAGGTACACCTCGCCCGTTGGCCGCTGGCGTCTGGATGCCCTCGCGAATGATTGAGGCCCAGGATGTCACAGGAATACCGCAGCACCCCCATCCAGCTGATCGACATGGTCTTTCTCGGCGATGCTAATCACCACGGTACATTATTCGGTGGGGTGGCTTTGGCGCACATGGACAAAGTCGCCTTCCTGGCAGCGTCTCGTCACGGCCGTGCTGCCTTCGTCACCGCGTCGTCGGAAAAAATTGATTTCGCAGCGCCCGCCAAGATCAGAGACATGGTGGAGGTGACGGGCCGTGTCGTGGGGGGGCCGGAAATCGCTCGACGTCGAGGTCGAACTGATCGCGGAGGCATCGGTATCGGGCCTACGACGGCTATGTACCCGTGGTCGGTTCACGCTCGTTGCCGTCGGAAGCGAAGACCCTCTGCCCCCCAATTGGTGAGACGGTTCCGAGAGATGCGGCGCAGCCGTTGCGAATGGTCGACATGATCTTCCCGAACCAGACCAACCATTGCGGCACCCTCTATGGCGGCGACGCGCTTCGCATGATGGGCACTTCGGCCGCGAAGTCAGCGTCACGCCCGAAGATCACCGGATCGAGCCCATGCGAGATTGCGATCGCGGCCTTGGTGTCCGATCCCAAGGTCCCGGTCACCGTGGCACCGAGGCGCTTGGCCCAGAGGGTGGCGAACGCCCCTATCCGCGTCGATCCTTCGCCGTCGGGGAGCGGCGGCGGCAGTTTGACGGTCAACCACGCCGCCACCCACACCAACCCCAGCGCGCCTGAGACGAGGAACGCCGCCTGCCACCCGAATGCGACCGCGAGCGCCGGGATCGCCAGCGGGGTGATGAGCGCACCAATATTAGGCGCGGTATCACCGATGCCGAGCGCGATTGACCGATCCTTCTGTTCGAATAGGTGGCAGCGGACTTGACCGCAGCCGGTGTCCCGATCGATTCCGCCGCGCCAAGTATGACTCCGGCTCCGATGAAGCCGGACAAAGTCGCGTCGGCTCTCTACCGCGAGCGCGCAACAGCCCCTCCCCGAAGAGGCTTACTCTACCCCACAGCGGGTGAGCCATATCCGCTCGAAACCGGTCGAGTGACAGCAATCCCTTTTATTCCTACCTGATAGATATGATTTGTTCCGGGAAGCGGGCCGGCGACCTAAGCTTGCCTGGTTCGCGAGGCACTCAGACTGGGCCGCGACGGTCATGCATCGGTCCGGGGAGAGGGCCGCCGCGCCAGATCAGAATCATAGGGGGAACGGGTCATGCCGAACCGATTGCGGCCGCGCGCCGTACGACACGAACGACGTTCGCATCGGGGTGCGATCGCCGTGCTGGCGGGCGTCGCCATGCTGGCAACCGTCCCGTCGCCGACGTTCGCGTCCGAACCGGACGCCGCCCCGTCACTCGAGCAGGTGCTGGCCCGCCGACGTGCGGCGCAGGCAAGCCCCGATGCGGAGCAGGTCATCGAAACGCGGGCCACGGCGGAAAGCCGTTCGGGCGTACGACGCCTGCGGATCGGCGATTTCCAGTATCTAAGTGATAGCGACCGCGGCTATGCCGGCTATGATCTGGGCGCGGGATCGTGGGACACGTTCGCGGCGGTGTTGGCCAGCGCGCTGGCCGACGAATTCGCGACCCAGGCAGCACGGCGCAAGCTGCCCGTCGACGGGATCGACATCGTCCTGACCAGTCACCCCGACGCCCCCGATATCGCCCGCACGCGCAAGGTGTCCTATCCGCGCAACCTTGCCTACACCGCCTATATCGCGTCGTCGGCCAGCGACGCCGAACTCGAATCGCTGCGGCAGGATGTCGAACGCGCATCGCCGGTGCTGGCCGCCGTGCGCGATCCGCAGGCGATCGCCCACGGTCCGGTCGGATTGACCGTCAGCGCCGCGCAACCCGATGCCGGTGCGCCGCCCGGACTGCGCGATTTCCTGGTCGAAAAGCGCCAGGCGATCGCGCGACTGGCGCAGGCCGCCGCCGCCGGCACCGCCGCGCCGCCGACTGGGCTACGCGCCCATGCCCGTATCGAACCGCACAGCGGCCTGCGCACCACCCGGACCGGCAAGGGCAATTACCATATCCTGCACGACAGCCGGGCGGACCGCGCGGGTAACGGCCTCGCCCCGACGGTCGAAGAGCATCTGGTCGGCGTGCTCGCGACCTGCATGACCCATATCTTCGAGATCGAGGCCGCGAAACGCAACATCGTGCTGGATGGCCTGGAAGTGCGCACCCGCGCGGTCCTGCCGCCGCGCGGCGATGGGGCGACGGCGGCCCGGTTCCGCGACATCGCCTATACTGTGGCGATCGCATCGCCCGAACCGGCCGCGCGGATCGATGGATTGCGCGACGCAGTCGAGGCGTCCTGCCCGATCTACAACCTGTTGCGCGATCCGCAGTCGATCGCCGGCCGGATCGTACGCGGCCGGTACGAATCGCAGATGGCTACCGCGGCGCGCTGAAGCGCCGGCACGGCGCACGTCCGCGATCTGCACCGCAGACGGTGCCGACATCACATCTTATCCTTGGGGGAATCATGAAGAACTGCGCCTTTTTGCTGGCGGCGACCGCATTCCTAGCCGCACCGTCCGCCTTTGCCGAACCGCTCGATGGCACACCGTCGCGCGCCGACACCGCGGAGACGGAGGAAGCGAAGGACAGTCCCGACAGCGACATCGTCGTTAACGGCCGCAAGCAGCAGAAGGAAATCAGCGGCGGTGCGCTCGGCACCCGCTCGAACCTCGAAACGCCGTTCTCGATCACCAGCGTCGACAGCGACGATATCGAGAAACTGCGCGCGCTGACCACCGCCGACTATTTCGTCGGTGATGCCAGCGTGACCCGCGACGGCGGCAGCCGCTACAACATCCATTCGCAATGGGTGACGGTGCGCGGCGCAGCGGTACGGACTCAACTCTACAACGGCGTACCGCTGCGGGACTCGCAGGGCGCCGACACCCCACCCGAATTCCTCGAACAGGTGCAGTTGCTCAAGGGTGCCGGCAGCTTCATCTATGGCTATGCCGCCCCCGGCGGCGTCATCAACTTCGTCACCAAAAAGCCGACCGAGACGCTGCTCGCAAATATCAGCGTTGGGTGGCAGTCGGCGGCGCTGTTCCGGCAGCATGTCGATATCGGCGACACGGTTGGGCCAGTCGGGTTCCGGCTGAACGCGGTCCAGGAGTTCGGCCGGACCTATGCGGACAGTGAGATTTTGCGTCAGGGCGCGGCGATCGGGCTGCGCGTCGACCTCTCGCCCGATATCGCTTGGCGCACCGATGCGTTTTATCAACGGAACCAGATCGACGGCGCCGAACCCAGCTTCGTGGTCGGCGGCAATGCCAGCCCGGCGGTGCCGACCTACCGCGACCGGGTGGTGCCTGCCCCGGTCAGCGGGCGGACGCGCTTCGCCTCGCGCGATACCTATACCGACGGGCGCCTGTATTCCGCGATCACCAGCCTGACGTGGCAGGTCAACCCCGACTGGTATGTCCGGCTGACCGGCGGACAGGTCGGCAACGACCACCGGCTGCCCTATGAACGCATCATGCTGCTCAACCAGGCGGGGGATTATTCGCTGCGCCTGTTCAACGGGCGCAACGTTTATCGCAACCGACTGGGTTCGGTGTTCGTCGAGGGGAAGTTCGCTACCTTCGGCCTCTCGCACCAGCTCAACCTCGGGCTCGACTGGCGCGACAGCCTCGGCCGTCATGCCGAAAATCTTGCGACCTTTCAGGCGGGCAGCAACATCTTCCGCCCCGTCCTCGCCCGCTGGACCTATGACGACCGCCGCGACCTCGAAATCCGGCCGCTGGGCTGGAACGAGGAGAAATCGGCATTCGTCAGCGACACGATCACCATCGCCGACACGGTGTCGGTCATCGCCGGCGCGCGCTACACCGACTATCATTCGCGTGCATGGGCGTGGCGCAGCCAGCAACGTACCAGCGACTATCGCACCGACGGCGTCACGCCGACCTTCGCACTGCTCTATCGCCCCAGTTCGGCGCTGACCTTCTACGGCAGCTATATCCAGGCGCTGTCCGAAGGGACGATCGTCAGCAACCTGTACGACAATGTCGGCGACATCCTGCCCGCGCTGGCCAGTCGCCAGTATGAAGTCGGCGCCAAATGGGAATGGGACCGGTTCTCCGGCGCCGTCGCGCTGTTCCGGCTCGACCGCGGGGCGAACTTCGTCACCGACGACAACCGGCTCGTGCAGGACGGGATCGAACGCTATCAGGGGATCGAGGTGTCGGCGCGGGTCGTGCCCGTCCCTACCGTATCCCTCGGCGCATCGACGACCTTCGTCGACGGCACGCATGAACGGGCCACCAATCGCTGGCTGGTCGGACGGCAACTGCACGGCGTCGCGCGGGTGACGGCGGTGTTCGATGCATCCTACGACCCCGCCTTCTTGGCCGGCGTCGGCCTCAGGGCGCTGGTCCGCTATCAGGGCAAGGCCGCGATCTTCAACAACCAGCCCCGCGACTGGACCGTCTATACCCCCGGGGTCTGGCTGGCGACGTTGGGCGGCGACTATCGCTTCCAGCTCGGCGGGCGCGAATTCACGCTGCGCGGACAGGTTCAGAACCTGTTCGACACCCGCTACTGGAACAGCGGTACCAGCACCTGCTGCTATTCGCTGTCGCCGGGGCAACCGCGCACCGCCAGCATCGACCTGAAGGTTTCGCTATGACCCGGCATGCCAAGGAGGCCCGCATGTCCCCGCGCTACTGGACGTATCTTACCGCCGCCGCGCTGCTCGTGCTTTCGGGCTGTGGCGAAGAGGACCGGTCGTCCCCACCACCGAAGACAGCCACCGCCGCCACCGAGATCGCGTGGCGCCACGGCGACGTTGCAGATGCGTTTGCGGAGGCGAGCGAACAGAACAAGCCGGTGCTGCTCTATTGGGGGGCGGCGTGGTGTCCGCCTTGCAATCAGTTAAAGGCCGGATTGTTCCGCAACCCAGACTTCATCAGCAGGACACGCGACGTCATCCCCGTCTATCTGGACGGCGATACGCCCGGAGCGCAGGCATGGGGCGAACGGTTCGGCGTCACCGGCTATCCGACACTAATACTGCTGCGTCCCGATCGGAGCGAGGTGACGCGGCTGTCGGGCACCGGCGATAGCGCACAGGTCGCGTCGGCACTGGATGCGGTCCATCGCGGCACCGGCAATGTCGATACGCTGCTGCAGCGTGTCCGGTCCAGGCAATCGCTGTCGAACGACGATTGGGCGTTGCTCGCAGGATATGGGGGGTGGCACGACCCGAGCCGATCTGCCACTGTGGCGACGACGCTGGCCGCGTTGGCGGCCGCCGCCCCTGATGCCCGGTTGCAACGCCAGTTCCTCTTACAGGCGCAAACCGTCCGCCCCGATACCGCCCCGCTTTTGTCTCCCGCAGAAAGCAGCCGGCTGCGCCACGCCCTGACGACGGTACTCGCCGATCCCGCAGAGGTCCGGGCCAACCGCGCCTCGCTATCCTATGGCGCGGTGAAACTCGTCAACGGTGCGGTTCCTGGCGGAGGAGCGGATCGGCAGCGGATCGGCGAAGCGATCGTCGGGGCACTGGACGCCCTGTTCGTGGACACCCGGCTTGTCGCTTCGGAGCGGCTTGCATCGGTCGACGCGGCGGTCGCGCTGTACCGCGATCGCGCCGGCCCCGCCGCCCCACCGGCCGCCGCGTTGCTGGCCAAAGTGCGCGAAAGGGTTGCATGGGCCGACCGCAGCGTCACCAGCTCCTATGAACGGCAGGCAGTCATCAGTGGCGCGGCGCACTTGCTGGCCGATGCCGGCGATGCGGCCGGGGCGCAACGGTTGCTGGAAGCCGAACTCAAACGGTCGCGCACACCTTATTACTACATGCCAGCGCTCGCCGAACTGGCCGAGGCGCGCGGCGACCGGCGGCAGGCGATCGACTGGCTGCGGCGTGGCTACGAAACGTCCGAAGGCCCGGCTAGTCGGGTGCAATGGGGTGTGACCTACGTCGAGGGACTGCTGCGCCTCACGCCCACCGACCATGCCGCGATCGAAAAGGCGTCCGGCGCGGTCATTAGCGAACTGGCCAGCCAACCCGAAGGATACCGGCAACGAACCCGGACGCGGCTGGAAAAGCTGGGCAAGGCACTGGCCGCGTGGGGCACCGAACAGAACGGTAGCGCGACGCTGGCGCGGCTGCGGACCGCCGGAAAGAAAAGCTGTTCGGGACAACAGGATGCGGCGGTCGCCACCGCATGCCGCAACTGGCTCCCACCGGGGATCGCCTAACGAATCGTCGCGGTATGATCGAGACACGGCCGATCGGTGCCGTCTTGCTAACCCTGATCGTTGAGACGCCTCGATCGAGTGACGTCGGACGGAGCAAGACTATCTACGACGATCGCGTTTCGAGAAACTTCTGGACAGCGAAGGTGAGCCGAGGTCACGCCGAATAGGACTAACTTGGTGGGGCAAATTTGCGAATGCGGATGGCGGGGGCGGAAGAGGTGGTGGCCGTGACGATCGGCCAGGCAACTGCCATGCCGATGGACGACGTCTTCATCTCGCGTGCGTTCGTCTGCCTGGTGCAATCGGGCGAAAAGCAGATCCATCATCCAGCGTTCGGCTCGATCCTGGCCAGACCAGGGGATGTCGTGGCCTTTCCCGCCGGCGCTCTGGTGACGATGGAAAACAGGCCGACGCGGGACAAGCACTACCGCGCGGAGGGATTGTTCTATCCGCCTGAACTTATTGCATTGGTGTTCGGTGATGCGGCGGCTCGCTCGCAGGGTGGAGGCGTCCCGCAGGTGCTTGCAGGCGATCCCGAGGCAGCCGCGGTCTTCGACTATCTGGCCGACACCCTCAGCAACGACACCCTGCCCCCTGCCATTCGTCGACACCGGGCGATCGAACCGCTGGTATGGTTGCACGACAAGGGCGTGCATCTACCCTATGCCAGCGATGGGCCGCTCCAGCGACTGCGCGCGCTGATCGATGCCGATCTGGCGCATCCATGGCGCGCCGCTGAAGTCGCGACCGCCCTGGCAATGAGCGAGGCGACGTTCCGCCGGTGGTTGGGTCACGCCGGGCTGCGCTTCTCGGTGGTGCTGCGCAACGCACGGCTCGAACGCGGTTTGCTGATGCTGCAGACGAGCGCCGATCCGGTGTCGCGGATCGCACTGGAGTGCGGCTTTCTGACGCCTTCCCACTTCACCGAAGCATTCAGGGGTCGTTTCGGCCATCCGCCCCGCGCTATCCGTAACCGCGCTATCTGAGCGTTTCACGACAGTTTTCGAGCGTCTGCCGACGGTCCTGCGCGGTGATCCGCAGTACAAGCGGGCATCCACTCCCATGATCGGACCCGTCATGCGCCTTGCCCTGCTTCTGCCGCTTGCCACCCTCTCTGCGCCGGCACTGGCCGCTGAACCCTTCCGCCTGACCAGCCCGTCGATCGCGGAAGGTGCGATGCTGGCGCCCGCGCAGGTATTTGAGGGTTTCGGCTGCTCAGGCGGCAACCAGTCGCCCGCCCTCGCATGGAGCAACGCCCCGTCGGGGACCAAGAGCTTCGCCGTGACGGTCTACGATCCTGATGCGCCAACCGGATCGGGCTGGTGGCACTGGACTGTCGTCAACCTGCCAGCGTCCGTGCAGCGCCTGCCCGCGAACGTGAGCGGCAAGGCGGACGCGCTGCACGGCGCGACGGAACTGCGCAACGACTACGGCACGATCGGGTTCGGCGGAGCGTGCCCGCCCCCCGGCGAGGTGCATCGCTATGTCGTGACGGTCCACGCACTGGGGGTCGACAAGCTCGATCTGCCATTCGGCGCCAGCAATGCGCTGGCTGGCTTCATGATCCGCGCCAATACGATCGCTACGGCCCGGATTACGGGCACCTATCATAGATAGATCGCGGTCCCGGAATCGAAGATAAGCGGCGGCGCCATACCGGAACCAGTGGAAGCGCCCTACTATTCCCACTGGGATGGTATTTTGGGATGGTGTGCTGCTGTTGGCGCGACTTGGCCGCTTTCCGTTGCGACGGCAAATGAGCCAAAGCATGTAAAAAATGGACAGGGCTTACAGGACCATAGCGTCGGAAGTCGCTGTTCCACTTGCCATATGCCTCCGGCAGATACCGCCACTGCTCCCCTGCCCGCGTGATCCACATTATGCCTTCAAAGAAGGCCGGCTGTCACCAGCGGGACGACAGCCTCGTCCGCGCTCGGCCAATAGCAGTGACCCGGTCAGCGACCATTCCTGATCCGACAAACCGATCCGCTCGCCCAAGCCTGCCCCCAGAAGGCAGCCCTGAATCAGGGGCGAATTCACACCGTCAAGCTTTGTTCACGATGCCTGATGTGCGCCTGAGCGCAGCACCCACAAACAGCCGTTGACGGACAGGAGGTTGTCCGCACCTGTCCAGCCAGGATCAGCCGCCTTGCCCGGAACTAGCGATGCAATCCGCAACCGTAGCGCCTCGCTCAACTCGTGCCGCGTGATCACGACCGCCCGCTCCGCGCCTCAACACGGATGACTGTGAATCAGCGTTCACCTCCGTTTCGAAATCCTAATGTCGATACGGCCTATGCGCCCCCCCTTCACTTCCGCAATCGGCATTGCGGCAGCCATCGTAACGATGGTTCGAATCGCCCGCCGGTAGATTGGCCAGTGAGCGGCGTCGGCAGAATGACACATCTGTCATGTTGACTTAGAATCAAATCAAAGACCGCACGTTGAACTTTTTTTCCAGCGATCTGCGCGCAGAATGGCGGCGGCTAATTTTTCCAAAAATTCAGGACGTTGGCGCTGAATTTAAGAAGGTTCGCAGACGAAGATGCGATTTGGTTAATAAAACACTCTCACCCAGCCAATCATAAATTAAATTTTTGTAATCTACCAATCTGGCCAAGGATCGAGAGAGCCTTGCTGAATTTATCACGTGCCATTGCTATTCGGCAAAGTCATCACGCTGACTTTGCATCATTTTTTATCGCGCATGGCATATATTAGTGAACAGGGAGCAGAAGCATGCGAGCCACGATCAAAGTGAAGCTGGTCGCGACATTCGCGATCGTCCTGGCCATGCTGGCGGTCATCGTGGGGTTCAGCGTGAACCGCTTGTCGACCCTGAACACGGCCCAGAGCAACATGGTGGATGATCCGGTCGCCTCGCTGGACCGTATGCAGCAATTCAACGATGCCATGACGTCGTCGATCGTGGCGCAAAAGAATCTCACGATGAGCGACGACACAAACTTCATGGCCAAGCAACATGCGGAACTGCGCCGGCAACGTGCCCGCGCCGATCGGCTGATCGACGAAGTTTCTCGCACGGAGGACGAAATCGATCGCGAGATGTATGCCGACGCGCAACGCGGCTGGGCGGAGTATAAGTCAATCGCCGACAAGGCCGTCGAACTGGCGCTCGCCAATCGCAACGCAGAAGCATCGATCATTTCGCTGGGTGCCGCCAACAAGGCGGCCGTGCGGATCGGCGATACGGTTGATAAGATCGTGGAGCGCCAGCGGTTGGAATTGACGAAGGCGGATGAGGCCGGCGATGCGCTGTATGCGCAATCGCGCACGACGTTGTTGGCCGTGGCTGCTGCGGCCTTCCTGATCGCCATGGGGGGTGCCTTGTGGATCAGCAGGATCGTCTCGCGCGGTCTGGGCCGTGTTTCTGCTGCCCTTCGCGCCGTGGCGGCAGGCGATCTCGATCAGAATATTGAGATCCCAAGCAACGACGAGATCCGTGACCTGGTAGATGTCGTGAATAACATGACCGACAATCTGCGCGCCTCGGCCACGCTGGCGGATCAAATTGCGCAGGGCGATCTAACGGTCGAGCATCAGCCGCTATCTGACCAGGACAAGCTGGGCCATGCGCTGGTCGCGATGGTTGAGCGGCTGCGCACCGTGGTCGGCGAAGCAACGGAAGCGGCCTCCAGCGTAGCCGCTGGCAGCCAGCAGCTGTCGTCCTCGTCGGAGCAGGTGAGCCAGGGTGCGACCGAACAGGCCGCCGCTGCGGAAGAGGCTTCGGCGTCGATGGAGCAGATGGCCGCCAACATAAAACAGAACGCCGACAACGCGACCCAGACCGAGAAGATCGCCCGCCAGTCGTCGCAGGACGCGGAAGTGAGCGGTCAGGCGGTGCAGAAGGCCGTGATCGCGATGCGCACTATCGCTGAGAAGATCGGCATCGTGCAGGAAATCGCGCGTCAGACCGACCTGCTGGCGCTGAACGCGGCAGTGGAAGCGGCGCGGGCCGGTGAACATGGTCGGGGCTTTGCGGTGGTTGCGGCGGAAGTCCGCAAGCTCGCCGAGCGCAGCCAGACGGCCGCTGCGGAAATCAGCGGCATGTCGTCCGATACCGTCGATGCCGCCACACAGGCGGGCGAAATGCTGGTCAAGCTGGTGCCCGACATCCGCCGTACCGCCGAGCTGGTTGCCGAGATCAGCGCCGCCTGCCGCGAGCAGGATATCGGCGCCGTCCAGATCAATCAGGCGATCCAGCAGCTCGATCAGGTCACGCAGCAGAATGCTAACGCCGCGGAAGAGATGTCGGCGACATCCGAACAACTCGCGGAGAACGCTGGCCAGTTGCAATCCAGCATTTCCTATTTCCATATTGATGAGGCGGGGCGGGATCATGGTGCTCGTCGCCCGGCGCAACGGACTGCCGCTAACGCGTCCGGCAAGTCTCGTAGCGCAAAGGCGATCAAGCCGTCTGCATCGCCGCGGAGCCTTGCGCTCGACCTGACGTCGGGCAACCCGGACGAGCAAGGCCGCCTGTTCGAGCGCGCGGCATGAGCGGCCAAATCGAAGCGGTCGTCTTCGCGATCGGTGGTTCGCTGTTCGCCCTGCCGGTGACGGAGGTGCGTGAGATCCTGGATCGACGTCCGGCCTTTCGCGTGCCCTCCGCACCCGACTGGATGGTGGGATTGATCCATCTGCGCGGGCAGTCGGTGGCGGTGCTCGACCTGCGCGTCCTTGCCGCCACCACGATGGCGGCAGCCGGGGACGATGCGCGCATCCTGATCGTCCAAACCGCGCGGGATGGCGCATGGCTGGGCCTGCTAGTCGATCAGGTCGTCGACGTGGCCTGTCACGAGCATGCCGACCGGCAGGAGGTGCCCGCCATCGTGCCGCAGCACGGGCCCTGGCGTCTGTCCGGTGTTCTTCGTCGTGGGGAGGACTTTGTCGGGCTGCTCGACATGGAGGCGATTGCCGCGCTGGCGGACGATCCCGCCGCAGCCTGTCAGCCGGTCGCCGCGTGAGTGCGGGCGGGAGCCATGGCTCTAGCCCTGCCGGCCGCAAAGGGGATTACGTCGATGACGCTTCGTCAATCGATCATGCTGATGGCAATGCCCATGCTGGCCGCGCTGCCGTCGCCTGCCTTGGCGCAGGAGACGGAACCACGCTCCGAAACCGGTAGCGAGGGCGAACAGGAGCAGGCCAGCACCTTCAGCCTCGACCTGCTCTACAAGGCCGACCTTTTCGGAGTCGCGGCGGGCGATGGGCCGCGGGGCGCGCGCTTTCTCGACAATGTCGACCTGATGGCATCACTCGACCTGGAACGTGCGGCGGGCTGGCAGGGGGCAAGCGCCTATGTCGGCGCCCTGAGCAATGCCGGTGCGCGGCCCAACGACATTGCGGGCACGCTGCAGGGCGTCGACAATATCGAGGTCGCCCGTCCCGACCTGCTCCTTTACCAGGCCTGGGTGCAACAGCACTTTTCCGGGGGGCGTGGGTCGATCCTGGTTGGCAAGTACGACCTGAACAGCGAATTCTATGCCAATCCCTCGGCCGCCTCGCTGATCGCACCCGCCTTCGGCATCGGGTCGGAACTGGCGGCGACGGGACCGAACGGGCCGTCCATCTTTCCCCGGACCGATCTAGCGATCCGCGTCCGTCTGGAGGACAAGCACTATTATGTGCAGGCGGCCGTCATCCGAGCCCCGCGTGGCGTGGCAGATAAAGGCGGCCCGCGATCAGCGCTGTTCATTGCCGAGGCGGGCATCAAGGGGCGAACGGCGATCACGCTGGGCGGCTGGACCTACAGCAACCGGCAGCAGCGGATCTTGCCGCCGGGCATCACCCTTGCTCCCGATACCGCCGCGTCGCGTGGCCTGTACGGGTTGATCGAGCAGGATCTGATCGGTCACCCAAGCACAATGGGCTATTGGCGCACCTTTCTGCGTGCGGGCGTGTCCGATGGGCTGACGACGCCGTTTGCGGGTGGGATACAGCTTGGCGTCACCGGGCAAGGCGTCCTGCCCTCTCGTCCCGAGTCGCTCGTCTCGATCGGGCTGGCGACCGCGGGCCTGAGCCGCGCCTATCGTCGCGCCAATCCCCCCGACAAGCCGCCTCTGACGCGATCGGAAAGCACGATCGAGCTGACCTATAGCGACCGTGTCGCGCGTTTTCTGACAATTCAGCCCGATATCCAATATGTCCATCGCCCATCGGGCCTGCGTCATGCGCCAGGCGTGGTGGTGCTGGGCCTGCGGGCCATTCTCGACTGGAAAGTCCATTAGGTGTCCGATGAGAGGATGGTCAAAATCGTACGCCAAGCCCGGCCACCGTGCCGATCGGGATCGAACTTCGGGAAATGGAAAGGCTTCTCAGAACCCAATGCAGCTGAGAACGAAGCCTTCAGCTTAACCATAGCGGTGTGAAAAGAGCGGCATGAGCCATCAAGTGCCCCCTGTGGCTATACGCTTGGAAAGCCCCTTGGGCTGCTCAGGAACACCGTCGGTCTTTGCTCCACGCCGCGGCAGTGTTGACGACAGCGTCGCATCCAACCCGAGCCTCGAAATCCGTCAGCTCTGGGGCACTGACAGCAGACAGGGTTCCGATCACGCTGCCCCCCGCAGGCAGCCCCCGCTGCAGCCTTCCGGCAGATATATGGCAACCATGCAAGCGATTGCATCAAGAATCGCTTATTGCTAACCGGTGTCAGTATCAAATAAGGCCCCGCAGCGGGTGTACTCAGGGAGCACCTCATGATTTGCTGGCTCGCTGGCGTGGCATTGCCATGTCTACTGATTTCGTCGCCTGTGCTGGCAAAGGCGGAAGAACCCGAACAGCAACGGGGCGATATTATCGTCACCGGTGAACGATCGACCTACACCGATGACGATACAGATGCGGCGACCCGTACTTCTACGCCGGTTAGGGATATACCGCAGTCGATCCAAATCGTTACGCGCAGCGTGATCGAGGATCAGAATAGCATCCGCCTCACCGACGTGCTGGGCAATGTTTCGAGCGTGCAGCCAGCCACAACAGCAGGCAATCGGGGTGAGATTTTCCAGGTGCGGGGCTTCGCGACACCGCGGTACGCGATCGACGGCGTGCTGCTCAACCGCGTGTCGGACCGGTCGGAAGTGTTTCTCGATCTGGCCAACGTGCAGTCGGTCGAGGTTCTGAAAGGCCCCGCCTCGGTCATGTATGGTCAGGGCGATCCTGGCGGCGTCATCAATATAACGACCCGGCGGCCGGCCGACCGCGCTACCGCTGAGATAGAGCTTCAAGGCGGCAGCTTCGACTTCGCCCGGGTGTCGGCGACGGCGAGCGGCCCGGTCACCGATACGCTCGCGGTACGCGTCACCGGCGCGGCGCAGACGCTCGGCGGGTTTCGCGGGGCCGAAACGGTGGATTCGACACGCCAGTTCGTCGCGGCGTCCGCCCGCTGGTCGTCGGGCGCGGCGACCGTCATCAACCTCGACCTTGATCATGCCACCCAGCGCGGGCCGTTCGACCGCGGGTTGGTCGTGGGTGCCGACAACCGTGTCACGTTGCCGCGGGACCGGTTTCTGGCCGAACCCTGGTCGCGCACGGAAGCGCATCGATCGCGTGCGTCGCTTGATGTCGCCCATGAGGCGGCGGATTGGCTAACACTGCGGCTCAATGCGCGTTACGTTGAGGCGACCGTCGACGACGATTACGCGATCGACAATCGCGCGCTCGCCAGCAACGGTCGCACGTTGAGCCGGCGCGCGACGGTGCGTACCGAGCAGCTGGATACCGCGGATATTCGCGGTGAGGCACTGGCACGCTTCGCCACCGCCGGCATTGGCCACACGGTGCTGGCCGGGGTCAACTACAGCCGCGCTACGCTCGATTTCGTCAACGACCGGGCGAACATCGCCGCGATCGACATCCTTGCACCCGTCTACACGGCTACCCCGCCCAGCGTGACGCCCAACGCCCGCTTCCTGCGCCGCTCCGATCTCTACGGCGTCTATCTCCAGGATCAGGTGACGGTGGCGAGCTGGCTGAAACTGCTCGGCAGCGTCCGCCACGACGAGGTACGTGATCGCCAGAGCGACCGGATCGCATCCACGCGTGCCAATCGCGACAGTGGCGCGACGACGTTCCGCAGCGGCATCGTGCTTCAGCCTGTCACCGCGGTTTCGTTCTTTGGCGGTTTCGGGCAGAGTTTCCAGCCACAGACGAGTCAACGGGCGGATGGCCGCTACCTCGATCCCGAACGGGGCCGGCAATGGGAAGCCGGGGTCAAATTCGATCCCGTGGGCGGCCGGCTGACCGCCACCGTTAGCGTGTTCGACATCCGCAAGCGCAATGTAGCGACCGTCGATCCCGACAATACCGGTTTCTCCATCCAGACCGGCGAGCAGCATGTCCGCGGCGCCGAACTGGACCTTGCGGGCCATCTGACACGGCGGTGGCAGGTGATCGCCAGCGCCAGTCACCTCGACGCGACGATCAGCGAGGACGAGACCTTCGCCGTCGGCAATCGCCTCACCAACGTTCCACGCTGGTCGGGGCGGTTGTGGAGCAGCTACGTCCTTGGCGGGACGCTCGAAGGATTGACCGTAGCGGGCGGCGTGACCCGCGTCGGCCGGCGCAGCGGCGATCTCGACAATAGTTTCTTCGTCGACGGCTATACGACCTACGACGCGACGGTCAGCTATACGATCCCGCGCACCGGGCTGGAACTGTCCGTCACGGGCCGCAACCTGACCGATCGCTATTTCATTGAGTCCGCTGTGCAACGCCTCGAGAACTATCCCGGCGCGCCGCGAACGGTTATCGGCTCCTTGCGTGCCCGCTTCTGACATCCTGCGCATGCTCCGGTCGCAGCGGTTGCGTAAGCTGTTCCGATGAGGAGCGCGAAAGCGCATCGCCCTCAGGAACGAGGCCGCTCACTGAAGCCTGTATATCGCTCCTGCCACCTTCGACCTGCTCAAGGCACGGGTTGAGCCGTTAGACGTGGACGAGCCGCACGAGGTGGTGTGAGCATACCGCCGCTGCTTTCCCGATTGGGAACGGAGACCGTCCGAAAACGCGGATCATGATTCCCGTGCGCATCGCGGCGGTGTAATCTTCTGGCATGGCGTACATCGAGGGACATGCTCGGAACCAGGCGCTGCTGCTGCCAGCATCGGTCGAGGACTATGTGGCGGCGGACAACCCGGTGCGGTTCATCGACGCCTACCGCCGGTTCAGACAGCGGCACGAGATGCGGTAGCTTCATTTTCATGCGAGACGCCGGGATCGACCATATCGCCCCGTCGAGATCAAATTCCCGCCATGTCGCGAGCCGTGCCTCGTTCGAGCGCACTGCCGTGAGGATCGTGAGCTTCAGCGCGTCACGGCCAACGCTGTTCGCTTCAGCCACCAACTGCGACCAGAAAGCGGGGACATCCGCGTAGGGCATCGCTGCTCGGTGTGTGACCTGTTGTTGTTGCCTTGGCAGGCCTCGTGTCACCGAGCGCAGCGACACCTCGGCCGGGATGTACCCCTTGATGTGCGCGAAATCGAGAATGGCCCCAATTCGTTGCAGGATACGACGGGCTGTGTCTGGGATCGTCAGCCAGATCGGCTCGAGCACCAGCAACACTTCCTTGGTGCCGATCGCATCGATCCGCTTTGTGCCGATCTCGGGAAACACATGGTTCTCGAGGCTGGACAGCCAAGAGGCATGCCGCCGATCCTTCCAGCCGCCGCTCAAGGCTTCATAGCACCGCCGCGCTACGATCTCGAAGGTGGGGACGTTAGCGCGCCGCAGCCCCCTTTCCTTCACGGGATCGAGGCCAGCCCTTACCATCTTGCGCAGTTCCGCCGCGCGGCAGCGCGCCTCAGCTAACGTGAGTTGGCCCCCGTTTGGACCGGACGGATTTGAGCCTAAGAAGGAGGCTTGGGGCTATCCCCTGAGCATAGGCTTATGTCCGTGTCCGAGATCATCACCGACGGCGGTCGTCGCCGTCACTGGA
>Ga0308171_1001516_pt1 | contig 30420 bp, 28 predicted proteins | sample PhyGR1_FD_202135 | JGI IMG/M metagenome (GOLD analysis project Ga0308171, IMG submission 202135) | Phyllosphere microbial communities from UC Gill Tract Community Farm, Albany, California, United States - DLSLSG.R1 | ecosystem: Host-associated > Plants > Phyllosphere > Unclassified | place: USA...
CCGGGCTGGGTGTGCTGAATCTTCACGGCGCGCCAGATGCCGCCTTCATACTCGATGATGTTGCCGGGACGAATGTCCACGCCGCTGATCTTCATGGGTCTTCAACCTGCTGGAAAGAGCGAAGGATGCCGGGGCGTGAACGCGGCCCGGCGGTCCGTGGACGTCGCTTTAGCTCGAAGCGGTCTTTCCGGCAAGCAGCGGATAGGGATCGACCGGCTCGCCCTGATACCAGCCGTCGCCCGCGCGCATCCAGCTGATCCCGAAATGGAGATGGGTGTTTCCCGCGCCCGCGTTGCCGGTATCCCCGACATAGCCGACCACTTGCCCCTGCGCGACGCGCTGCCCCTCGGTCAGGCCTGGCGCATAGCTTTTCAGATGCGCGTAATAAAGGCTCCAGCGTCGGTCGAGCGAGCGGATATAGAGCGTGTGGCCACCCCGCGCGCTGTCGAACAGCTTTTCGACCGTGCCCGGAAGCGCCGCCACGACCGGGGTGCCGTCGGGGGCCATCAGGTCGATCCCTTGATGCCGGCGCTCGCCGCCTTCGCGCGGGTCGCCCCAATCGTGGCGGAGCGAAGTCACCGGATAGTCGGCGATCGGCATGATCAGCGCCGCGGCACCGCCCGTCACGCCGCCGGAGGCCGGCGCCTGTGCTTCGGGCACCACCACATCGCCCGAGCCGAAGGACAGCATCGACAGAAACCCGCCAACCCCGACCACGATCAGGCCCAGCATCACCCAGCCGAAACGCGACAACGGGCCCCTTCCCGCGCTTCGCCTCATTCCTGCGGCACTTTGTGGGTGCCCGGTGGCGCGATCGCGCTTGCGGGAGGAGAGCCGCCGCCGCTCGGCGACGCCGCACCGGTGCCCGGCTCGATCGGATAGGCGGGTGCGGGGGTGGGATGCGTCGCCACCGCCACCAATGCCATGGCCACCCCAGTCCCCAGGGCGATCGCCAGTCTCTTCATGCGCCGCTCCTCCGCGCCGTTCGTAACCTGTCTGTTGAACGCAGGCGAAGGATGCTTGTTTCCGATGCGCAACGGATGGGCGAGATGATAGTCCATGGCACCACCCCGTCATTCGCCAATATGGTATGGGGAGAGGCAATCCTTAACTTCGGAACGACCCGGCCAATCGCGATCGAGCATGGACCAACGCCATGCCCCGGCCACGACCAAGCCGGAGCGGCCTACTTCAACACCTCGGCAAAGGCCTTGACTGCCACCGCCTCGTCGCCGTTCCACACCGCGCCCGACACCGCCAGGAAGTCCGCGCCCGCCTTGACCAGCGTTCCAGCATTCTCGGGCGTGATCCCGCCGATCGCGACGCAGGGGAGTTCGAACAGGGTCGACCACCAAGACAGCACCACCGGTTCGGCGCGATGCTTGGTTTCCTTGGTCGTCGTCGGATAAAAGGCACCGAAGGCGACATAATCCGCCCCGGCCTCACCGGCCTCCATCGCCAGATGGCGGCTGTCGTGACAGGTCACGCCGATCTGGACCGACGGGCCCAGCACGTCGCGCGCCTCGCGGGCGTCGCCGTCCTCCTGGCCCAGATGCACACCGTCCGCGCCCAGCCGCTTGGCGAGGCTGATGCTGTCGTTGACGATGAACGCCACCTCACGGTCGGCGCAGATGCGCTGGAGCGGCTCGGCCAGCTTGGCGGCGGCGTGCTGGTCCATGTCCTTCACGCGGTACTGGAAGGCCGCGACGGGCCCGGCATCGAGCGCGCGCGCCAGCCGGTCCGCGAAACCGCCGGTCACGTCGAGCGGCGAGATCAGGTAAAGCTGGCAGGGCGGCCGTCGCATGTCCCGTACAAAGGCGGTGGCGAATTCGGGATCGAGCGGGCCGAGAGGATCGTCATCAAGCGTCATGCCGCCTTCCCTAGCGCCTGACGCACGCCCCGTCACCTGTGACGGCGGCGGGAAGGATTGGGCGTCCCGGTTCCCCAACCGAAACGCCCAGCCCTGCAAGAACTTATTCCTCGTTCTTGTAGATCGCGATCAGCTTGTCGAGCATCGCCAGCGCTTCGTCGCGCGGACGCTGGAAGGTGTTGCGGCCGATGATCGAGCCGTTGCCGCCGCCATCGCGAATGTCGCGTGCGTCCTGATAGACGGCATCGGCCCCCTTGGCCGCGCCGCCCGAGAAGACGACGATGCGGCGCCCCGCGAAGCTCGACTGGACGACATGGCGCACGCGGTCGGCCTGGTTGGACCAGTCGGTCCCCTCATAGGCGGACTTCGCCTCGGCCTGTTCGATATGGTCGCTGGGCAGCTTCACCTTGATGATGTGCGCACCCAGCAGTGCCGCCATATGCGCGGCATAGGCCCCGACGTCGAGCGCCAGTTCGCCGTCCTTGGTCAGCTTGCCGCCGCGCGGATAGCTCCAGATGACGGTGGCGAGACCCGCCTCGCGCGCTTCGGCGGACAGGATCGCGATCTGGTCCATCGCGTCGAAAATGCCGTCAGACCCCGGATAGATGGTGAAGCCGATCGCCGCGCAACCCAGCCGCACCGCGTCCTGCACGCTGCCCGTCACCGCCTGGGTGATCGAGGTGCCCCAGCTGTTCGAGCTGTTGATCTTCAGGATCGTCGGGATCTGCCCCGCAAAGGTGTCGGCCCCCGCCTCCAGCATCCCCAGCGGCGCGGCATAGGCCGACAGCCCGGCATCGATCGCCAGTTGGAAATGGTAATGCGGGTCATAGGCGGGCGGGTTGACCGCGAAGCTGCGCGCCGGGCCATGTTCGAAACCCTGATCGACCGGCAGGATGATCAGCTTGCCGGTGCCGCCCAGCTTCCCCTGCATCAGGATGCGCGCCAGATTGGCCTTCACCGCGGCGGGCGTGGCTTCATATTTGTCGAGAATGGCTTTCACGGTCGGGGTCATGAATTCTCTCCAGATCGGGTCGTTGGGGTCGGAAAAACGGGGCGTCAGAGCATCAGCCAGCGGCGCATGGCCTGTTCGACCTGCTCCATCCGGGTGGGCGAAGCATGTCCCAGCACCTTGACGATATGATTGCGCGGAATGGACAAAATCTTGTCGACCTGGACCTCGCACTCGACGGTCAGGCCGGTATGCTCGCGGGGCGAGAAGGCGACGCGGAACAGCGCCTCGCCGCCGACCACCGAGGTCATCGGGCAGACGGTGATGGTGTTGTGCGTTTCGTTATACAGGTCCGACTGGACGACCAGGAAGGGACGGTGATCCCTGCCCTCGCCCGTGGTCGCGAGCACGATGGCGGCGTGGGAAATCTTCACGCTTCCGGCTCCTGTGATGCCGCATCCGTGGCGAGCGCGTTCCAAAAGGCGAAATCCTCCGCCGTGTCGCGCTTGGAGGCGCGGGTCGACTGGCGACGCGCCTCGCGGCGATAGGCTTCGTCGTGCAGGTCGACATAGCGGCGCACCGCCTCACGCGCGATGTCGCTCTTGCTGCGCCCCTGGGTGCGCGCCACGGCCGCCAGCCGCTCTTCCAATTCGGTGTCGAGGCGGACGCCAAGCATTGCCCATTCCTTCGTTTAACGCGTTAAACCTAGCAAGTCCGACAAGTGTATTCAAGCATTGTCGCGCGGCCACGAAAAAACCCCGCCGCCCGAAAGGGCGACGGGGTCCTGTCGGATCGTCCCTCCCAAGAGAGACGGTCCGGGAGACATCAGCCCATCAGTGCGGCGACGCCGGGCAGGTCCTGCCCCTCCATCCATTCCAGGAACGCGCCGCCCGCCGTCGAGACGAAGGTGAACTGCGTCCCCACGCCCGCCTGGTTGAGCGCGGCCACCGTATCGCCGCCGCCCGCGACCGAGACGAGGCTGCCATCCTGGGTCAGTGCCGCCGCCGTCTTGGCGAGCGCGACGGTCGCCATGTCGAAGGGCGGCGTTTCGAACGCGCCGAGCGGACCGTTCCACACCAGCGTCCGGCAATTCTTCAGTACATCGCCCAGCGCCTCGACGGCGTTGGGGCCGAGGTCGAGGATCATCTCGTCCGCCGCGACCTCGTGCACATTGACAGTGCGGGTCGCGGGGTTCGGCTTGAACTCCTTGGCGACCACCACGTCATAGGGAAGATGCACGGTGCAGCCCGCCTTATCGGCGGCGTCGAGAATCTCCTCGGCCGTGCCGGTCAGGTCATGTTCGCACAGCGACTTGCCCACATCGACCCCGCGCGCGGCGAGGAAGGTGTTGGCCATGCCGCCGCCGATGATCAGGTGATCGACCTTGCCGACCAGATGCTTGAGCACCGCGAGCTTGGTCGAGACCTTGGCCCCGCCGACCACCGCCGCGACCGGATGCTCGGGATTGCCCAGCGCCTTTTCGAGCGCGTCGAGTTCGGCCTCCATCGCGCGGCCCGCGAACGCCGGAAGCTGTCGCGCCAGCCCTTCGGTCGAGACATGCGCACGGTGCGCCGCCGAAAAGGCGTCGTTGACGTAGAAGTCGCCCAGCTTGGCGATCGAGGCCGCCAGTTCGGGATCGTTCTTTTCCTCGCCCGCATGGAAGCGGGTGTTTTCCAGGATCGCGATATCACCGGGGTTCAGCGTCGCGACCGCCGCTTCCGCCGCCTCGCCCGCGACATCCTCGATGAAGCGGACCGGGCGGCCCAACACGTCGCTATAGGGCTGGGTCAGCATCGCCAGCGAATAGTCGGGATTGCGCTGCCCCTTGGGGCGGCCGAAATGGGCGAGGATCAGCACGACCGCGCCCTTGTCGGCCAGTTCGGTCACCGTCGCGATGGTCGCACGCAGGCGGGTGTCGTCGGTCACGCGACCATCGGCCATCGGCACGTTCAGATCCTCGCGGACCAGCACGCGCTTGCCGGACACGTCACCCATATCGTCGAGCGTCTTGAAAGCCTTGGTCATGATTCCTCGATCCTGATGTTGTCGCCGATGCGGATCGTGCCGCCCTCGATCACGCGGGTACACACGCCGCCGCGCCAATCGGGACGGAGGGCCGCCTGCAACCCGTCGGCGATCGCGTCCATGCGGTGGCACGGATCGCATTCCATGATGATTTCCAGAAGGACGGACCCGATACGCAACCGGGTGCCCGGAATTTGGGGAAGGTCGAAATCCTCGACCAGCAGGTTCGCGCGGCGTTCCTGCCAGGGGATATCGCGGTCGATCTCGGCCAGCGCGGCGTCCCAGTCGGCGCGCTCGATCAGCGTCACCTGACGCCTGCCCCGCCCGCCGGGCTTGATCCGCCCGCGACAATCGCCTTCCACGCCGCCCGCCAGGGTGACGATGGCGGTGTCGATCACCTCCATCGGCCCCTTGGGTACGGCACGGCGGGCGATGCCGGCCAATTGCCCGGTCATCGCCCGCCCGTCCGTCATCAGAGGAACTTCGCCATCGCGGTCGCGGTGTCGACCATGCGGTTCGAGAAGCCCCATTCATTGTCGTACCAGGACACGACACGCACCAGCTTGCCGTCGAGCACCGCCGTCTCCAGGCTGTCGACGGTCGAGGACTGGGGCGAGTGCATCAGGTCGATCGAGACCAAAGGCTCGTCGGTATAAACCAGCACGCCCTTGAGCGGACCGCTCTCGGCGGCCGCCTTCAGGATGGCGTTGACCTCTTCCTTGGTCGTGTCGCGCGCAGGGGTGAAGGTCAGGTCGACCAGGCTGACGTCCGGCACCGGCACGCGGATGGCCGAGCCGTCCAGCTTGCCCTTCAACTCGGGCAGAACCTCGCCCACCGCACGAGCGGCGCCGGTGGTGGTCGGGATCATCGACATGGCGGCGGCGCGGGCGCGGCGCAGGTCGGGGTGGATCTGGTCGAGGATCTTCTGGTCGTTGGTGTACGCGTGGACCGTGGTCATCAGGCCGCGCTCGATCCCGATCGCGTCGTTCAGCACCTTGGCGACCGGCGCCAGGCAGTTGGTGGTGCACGAGGCGTTCGAGACGATGGTGTGGTCGGCGGTCAGCTTGTCATGGTTGACGCCGTACACGACGGTCAGGTCGACATTCTTGCCCGGTGCCGAGATCAGCACCTTCTTGGCGCCCGCCGCGATGTGCTTCTCGCACGACGCCTTGTCGGTGAAGAAGCCGGTGCACTCCAGGACCAGGTCGACGCCCAGTTCCTTGTGCGGCAGGTTGGCGGGGTCGCGCTCGGCGGTGACGCGGATGCGCTTTCCGTCGATCACGATGTCGTTGCCGTCCGCCGACACCTCACCCGGATAGCGGCCATGGACGCTGTCGCGGCTGAACAGCCAGGCGTTGGACTTGGCGTCGGCGAGATCGTTGATCGCGACCAGTTCCAGCGCGTCGCCGCCCCGTTCGAGAATGGCGCGCGCGACCAGTCGACCGATGCGACCGAAACCATTGATTGCAACCTTGACCGTCATGCCAGCAAGCTCCTGTCTCATACGGGCACTGCCTGGACGGCACCGCCCCCGGTTGGATGGTGAAGGCGGGCACGTCCCGCGATTCCATCGTTCGCGCCACGCCTTTCGGAGCCGATGGGTTCGCTGTCAACCGCCCCCAGGCTTCGCATCGTCCAATTGCGGGTTGCCGCGTCAAGCCATCCTGCTAAGCCGATCCCATGCCCGAACCCATTGCCGACGATGTCCTCTCCTCCGTCGAGCGCATCGACCGCGCGATCGCCCGCATCGAACAGACGATCCGCACCCGCGCGGCCAAGGAAGACGCGCTCGCGCGACGCCATGCCGCACTCAAGGCCCGCATGGCCGACGCCGTTTCCGCGCTGGACGAAGTGATCAGCCGGGGGAGCGCCGTCTGATGGCCGAAGTCACGATCACGATCGGCGACCGCCCCCATACCGTCTATTGCCAGGAAGGCGGCGAAGCGCGGGTCCGAATGCTCGGCCAGATGCTCGACCAGCGCTGGCCGGCGGCGATGCGCGCGTCGGGCGGACATAATGGCGAACGCGCGCTGCTGTTCGTCGCACTGATGCTGGCCGACGCGCTGGAAGAGGCGGAGCGTCGCCCGCCCGCCGGGGCCGCGGTCAGCGAGGCCGCGCTCACCCGGATCGCCGAGCGGCTGGAGGGATTGGCCGATGCGCTGGATTCCGAAGGACGCGGGCCCCTTGAGTAAGCCGGGCCTCTCCCCTACATGGGTCAGTGGCGGGCTCTGCCCGGTACGAGCCACGATAATCCCTGAGGCTATTCTTCATCCAAGGGGGCTGTCCCTGCCCGGACCCTGGTCCGACGTACATGGTCCCCACCTGACGTATCGGGCGTCGGTGGATATTACGGCAAACGGCCATGGCGGTCCCGCCACCCGCCCCTCCCGTCCATGACGGACAAGCGCGCCCTTCGTGCCCGGATGCGGGCGGCGCGTGACGCGCATGGCCCCGGCCTGTTGCCTGTGGCGCGCCCCTTTCTCGACCGATTGCTGCCCAGACAGGTCGTCGCCGCCTATCGCCCGATCGGGGCGGAGGCCGATCCGGCGCTGTGGCTCGAGGCGGCATTGCACGCCGGTGCGACCATCGCCCTGCCCCATGTCGTCGACCGCGCGAGCCCGATCCGCTTCCTGACATGGGCAGAAGGGCAGGATCTGCACATCGGCGCGTTCGGCCTTCACCAGCCCGACCCCCATGGCCCCGAATGCGCCCCCGACATCATCCTGACGCCGCTGCTGGGCTTCGACCGGCGCGGCAACCGGCTGGGACAGGGCGCTGGGCATTATGACCGCGCCTTCGCCGCGCACCCCGGGGCCTGGCGTGTCGGCATCGCCTGGGGCTTGCAGGAGATCGAGGCGCTGACCCCAGACCCGTGGGATGTGCCGCTCCACGCCATCGCCACCGAATCGGAATGGATCGTCCCATGACCCCCAGTTGGCGCAAACCCGCCGGAATGCTGCTTATCGTCGCGATCATCGTCTTGTGGGCGGTGCTGATCGCCAGCCTGTCGGGCGTGGTCGGGCAGTGGCACTGGGTGTTGCAACTGGCGTTCTATGTCGTCGCCGGGATCGTGTGGATCACGCCGATGAAGCCATTACTGCGGTGGATGGAGGGGGGACGGGGTTAGGGTTTCCCTTGGCCTTCGACTTCGCTCAGGCTGAACGGAGGGAGAGCTTCGTCACCAGTATCTTAGCCACGCGCCCCGACAGCCGTTCAGCCTGAGCGAAGTCGAAGGCCACGCCCCGACGCTCACCGAACAGCCACCATTCCCAGCCTGGAAAACGAAAACGCCATCCCGAAGGATGGCGCGAGTGACGGGGCTCGAACCCGCGACCTCCGGCGTGACAGGCCGGCGCTCTAACCAACTGAGCTACACCCGCTTGAAAGCCATATGATGCCGCATATATCCGGCATCGGCCCTTTCGGGGATTTCGATATTTTCCACCATTCCAGGGAAGGAATGGCGCGAGTGACGGGGCTCGAACCCGCGACCTCCGGCGTGACAGGCCGGCGCTCTAACCAACTGAGCTACACCCGCTGAAAGCGTCGAGGCGCGCCAACTAGGCGAGCCTCCCGACCCTGTCAACGCTTCATTTCGAACTTTCTTGCGGAACGTCCTCCGGGTCGCTGTCACGGTCGAGATAGGTCAGCGTGCCATGCTCGAACAGGAAGCCTGCAATGTCCGGTTTGCCCGCCGCCTTCAGCACGGTTTGCAGGATGATCAGCAGCGGAACGGCCAGCAGCGCGCCCAGCGTCCCCCATACCCATCCCCAGAAGCTCAGCGAGACCAGGATCATGACCGGGCTGATGGTCAGGCGGTGCCCGACGATCAACGGGGTGATCAGGTTCGCCTCGATCAGGTGCATCCCGTACATGATCGCGGGCGGCGCGAGCGCGACCCAGATGTCGCTGAACGTCATCAGCCCCCCGACCGCGAGCAGCAGCGCGCCGATCACCGGTCCGAAATAGGGGATGTAGTTGAGCAGCGCGACGATACCGCCCCACATCAGCGGATAGGGCATGCCGAACAGCGACAGCGCCCCCGCCACCGCGCCGCCCAGCGCCAGGTTGATGATGGTGATGGTCCCCAGATAGGCGGACACGTCGTCGACCACCTCCTGGATCACCCGCGCGGTCGCCATGGCGCCGTCGAAGCTGGTCCGCCCCCGGATCGTCTCGCGCCGCATCCGGGTCCAGCCCGACAGGACGAAGAAGACGACGAGGACGCCGAACAGGAACTGGACGATCAGCGTCGGGGCCGAGGTCGCGGCAAGCTCCAGGATCGAGCTGGGCGGCGAGACGGCGCTCGTCTGCGGCTGGCGGATCGGGGTCGAGGCGACCTGCCGCAGCGCCTTGTTCACATAGCGTTCGAGGTTGGAATACAGGTCGAGCAGCGGCGCCAGATTGTCCTGGATGCGCCCGATCCGGCTGGGCAGCAGGCGAAAGAAATCGGTCGCGGGCACGATGATCGCGGCCAGCGCGATATTGGCGACGACAAGGAACAGCAGGACGCACAGCAAAGCCGCCAGCGGAGACGGCACCCGCCGCCGCTCCAGCCATTCGAGAATGGGGACCAGCGCGATCGCGATGACCAGCGCGGTGGTCAGCGGGAGGAAGAACTCCGCTCCCTCCTTGAGCGCGAAGGGCAGTGCCAGGGTAAACCCCGCCCCCGCCGTCAGCGTCAGCCCGGCGAGCAGGCGGTCACGCCGCATCGCGATCCGCATCGCCTCCCGCGAGCCCATGCCCGCCGGGGTTCCCAGGATCGAATCGCCGGCCATGGGAGCCTTGGCGGTCGCGTCGTCATGCACGTCACTCATGGCGATCACGTTAGCGGCTTTCCCCGGTCAGAAAAGCCGCTAACGCCGTGCGGGGATGACGTTTGTGTCATGAAGCGCACCGATCACCGGCGCGCACGGCCTTACCAGGCGCGCGGGATGCCGCCGGTCCGTTCGGCGACCGCATTCTCGATCGACTGGAGCTGCGTGCGGGACAGCACGCCCGCCTCCATCAGGTGACGCATCAGTTCTTCGGTCAGGGCCGCCAGAAAGTGCAATTCCGCACGCTCCGACGCGCCGTCTTCGTTCAATGCGTCCATCGCCAACTCCCGGATCTGATCGACCGCGACTGTGTAGCGATGCCCAGGCACCGGTGAAAGTATCTTTTCTGCACAAGGGATCAGCGGTTGACGTTTACGTCAAGGATAATCATCACCACGACATGGATCATCGACCGCCCCCTTCCCCCGAAATCATGGCCCAGGGCCTTGTCGCGCTGCTGGATGTCGAGGAAATCGACACCGACCTCTATCGCGGCGCGCGGCGCCCCGGCGGCGAGGGGCGGGTCTTCGGCGGACAGGTGATCGCACAGGCGCTCCAGGCGGCGCAACGCTCGACCGAGGCACCGCGCACCGCCCATTCGCTCCATGCCTATTTCATGCGGCCGGGCGACGAACGCTACCCGATCGTCTACCGCGTCGAGCGCGATTTCGAGGGGCGCAGCTTCGCGACCCGGCGGGTGATCGCGATGCAGAAGGGCAAGCCGATCCTCAACCTGGCCTGCTCGTTCCAGACGCCGGAGGAAGGGCTGCATCATCAGGACGCCATGCCCGACGTCCCCGCACCCGATACGCTGACGCCCGAACGGGAGCTGCTGGCCGCGCTGGGCGACCAAATCCCTGAGCCGCTCCGCGCCTTTCTGTCACGTCCCCGTCCCATCGAACTGCGGCCCGTCGATCCCCGGCAGTTGCTCAAGCCCGAGCCCCGCGCGCCGTCCCAGTCGATCTGGTTCCGCCTCGTCGCGCCGGTCGGCGACGACCCCGCCCTGCACCGCGCGATCCTGGCCTATGCCAGCGATTTCGCACTGCTCGGCACCTCCACCCTGCCGCACGCGGTCCACTGGCTGATCGACGATATGCAGACGGCCAGCCTGGACCACGCCCTATGGCTGCACGAGCCGTTCCGGGCGGACGAATGGCTGCTCTACACGACCGACAGCCCTTGGGCGGGCCATGCGCGCGGGTTCAACCGGGGCCGCATCTTCACCAGCGACGGACGGCTGGTCGCCAGCGTCGCGCAGGAAGGGCTGATTCGCCTGCGTTCGCCCAAGGCCGGCGGTTAACGGCGCAGCATCTCGCGCACCGACTGAGTGGCGCTGCGGGAATCCTCGGCCAGCTTCTTGACCTCGGCAGCGACGATGCCGAAACCGCGCCCGGCGGGGCCCGCCCTTGCCGCCTCGATGCTCGCGTTCAGGGCCAGCATGTTGGTCTGTCCGGCGATGGCGGCGATGCTGTCGACGAGGCCCTCCATGTCGCGAAGCATGGTCTCCAGCGCGGTCTGGCGATCCTCCGCCATCAGGCGAAACCGCTCGGCCTGATCCAGCCGCTCGCTCGCCTCCGCCTCCAGCCGGACCCGGTCGGTCATGTCGGTCGCGAACTTCACGATCTTGTACGGCACGCCCTCGGCGTCGAGGATCGGGGTGTAGGTGGCCTGAAGCCAAAGGGCCGTCCCATCGGCGCGCCGCCGCTCGAACCGCCCGGCGATGAACCGCCCCGCCGCCAGATCGGCCCAGAAGCGTGCATAGGCGGGCGAGCGGACATGGTCGGCACTGCAAAAGCGGCTGTGATGCACGCCGATCGTCGCCGCGCGCGAGTATCCGATCAGCGACAGGAAGATGTCGTTCGCGGCCAGCACACGGCCCTTCAGATCGAATTCCACCACCGCCTGCGACAGGTCGATCGCAGCGAGTTTGCTATGCGCCTCCCCATCGGTCAGGCAATGCCCGGTGATATCGGTCGCGATCTTGAGGACCTGGGTGACGGTCCCGTCCGCATCCAGGATGGGCAGATAGCGTGCCTCCAGCCAGATCGACCGCCCCTGCCGCCCCATCCGGCGATAGGCCCCGCTATGGGGCAGGCCCCGGCGCAGATCGGACCAGAATTGTTCATGGTCCGCTGACGCGGCGATATCGGCGGGACACAGCATCGCATGGGGCCGCCCTGCCAATTCGGTAGCGGTATGACCAAAGACCTGAAGGAAATTGTCATTGGCCCATTGAATGACGCCATCGGTATCGAACACCACCAGTAGATGCGCTCGGTCGATCGACCGAAACATCATGTCCTCCCGCTGCCAAATCTGGTCAGGCTTTGCGGGGAAAAATTCGATACCCATGGGCCCTTATTGCCCAAAATGGACTAAACCTTTGTTAATGGCTCGTTACCGGCGCGATATGATCCAAAGACGGTCCAAGCCGTTTCGGCCATACCCGATTTCGGATTTGAGAGGGGCGGCGCCCGCGCCCAATCCTCGATTCCGCAAAAAGCGATGACCGGCGTCGTTTTTCGAGATAGGGAATATCGGTCCGTCGCGGATCGACGGATCGACGGGCGAGTATCGAGAGGGTGACGGCAATGGCGGCAACGTCCGTCGAGGAAGAGCAGAGTACCGAACGCTATCGACAGAAGCGTGACGCCATCCTGGCGGCGGCGGCGCAGGCGATCAACGAACAATCGGCCAAGGGCATGACCTTCGCCGATGTCGCGCAGCGCGTCGGGCTGAACACCACCAGCGTCACCTATTATTTCCGTCGCAAGGACGAACTGGCGGCGGCGGCGTTCGAGCATACGCTGGACCGGCTGCTCGAAATGCTGACGCTCGCTGCCGAGGCACCCACGCCGCAGGCCCGCGTCGCGCGCTATCTGTCGATCAACATGGCCCGGCTCGCCCGGATCGAACGGGGCGAGGAGGCGCCCTTCGCCGTCTTGTCCGACCTTCGCGCCATGGAGGAGCCGATCCGGGGGCGCCTGATGGCCGGGTGGCAGAAGGTATTCCGCGCCACGCGCAGCCTGTGGGGTCCGGCCCCCAGCCGCGCGCATACCGACCTGCACGGCGCGCGGGCGCATGTCCTGCTGGAAAACACCTTCTGGCTGCCGATCTGGCTGGTCCGGTATGAACTGGACCAGTTTCCCCGCGTCGAGGAACGGCTGCTCGACGTGTTGACCCATGGCATCGCGGCGAAGGAATCGAATTGGTCCCCCGCCATGCTCGACCTGGACGCGCGGATGGCGCAGCGGACCGAGCCGGGGCGCGAGGCGTTCCTGCTGGCCGCGACCCGGCTGATCAACCAGCTCGGCTATCGCGGGGCCAGCGTGCAGCGGATCGCCAGCGAGCTGAACGTCACCAAGGGCAGCTTCTACCACCATCTCGACGCCAAGGACGATCTGGTCGCCGCCTGTTACCGCCGCAGCTTCGACACGATCACCGCCGCGCAGCAACTGGCCGATGCGGCGGGGGGCAGCCATTGGCATCGGCTGTCCAGCGCGATCGCGACCCTGCTGGATGTCCAGTTCGCGGAGCGCGGGCCGTTGCTCCGCACCACCGCGCTCGCCAGCCTGCCGGGCGACGTGCGCGCGCAAATGGTCGAGCGCTCCAACGGGATCGCGCGGCGCTATGCGGGCACGATCATGGACGGCGTGGCGGAAGGATCGATGCGCGCGGTCGATGCCCTGATCGCGGCCCAGGCGCTGATGGCAATCCAGAACGCGGCCTTCGACATGCGCAAATGGGCGGGCACGATGGAGCGCCCCCACGCCATCGCACTCTATGCCTCGACCATCCTCTACGGCATGTTCGACGATCGTTTCCTGGACTAGGGCCGATCGACATTCCTGCTACTTCCCTCTCCCCTGGACAGGGGAGAGGGTTAGCGGAGCTTGCCAGCCTGCTGGCTAGCGCAGCTTGGGTGAGGGGTTGAGCGAGCCGCAGGCTCGCGCGCTATTCGAGCGCAGCACCCCTCACCCAGCTCCGACTAAGCCTTTGCTCGCGCAAAGACCAAGTCTGCGCAACCCTCTCCCCTCTACGAGGGGCGAGGGAAAGTAAGGGCAAATTGGAATGTCGATCGATCCCAGGCCGCACAATTTGCGACAATTGCGGCTGTCGCCCGACATGATCGGGCGACAGCCCTGGGCGAGAAGGGCCATCGATCGGAGGGGATTTTCCGCTCCGCCGCAAAGGACCCGAAACCCATGCGAAAGACCCTGATCGGCCTTTCCCTCGCCACCCTGCTGACCGCCACCGCCGCGCAGGCACAGACCTCGGCCCCTCCTCCCCCGCCGCCCGGCCGGATGGGTGGTGCGATGATGGGGATGCAGCCCGATGCCTCGGGCAACATCACCCGCGCCGCCGCCATCGCCGCTGCCGACCAGCGCTTCGCCGCGATGGACGCCAATCACGACGGCACCGTGACCCCGGACGAGATGCGCGCCTATCGCGAGCAGCGCCGTGCCGAGTGGCAACAGCGTCGCCAGGGCGGCGGTGACCGCCCCGGCCGTCGCGCCCCTCAACCCATCACCGCCGACGCCTTTCGTGCCCGCGCCGTGGCGATGTTCGACCGTCTCGACACCAATCATGACGGCAAGATCGACGCGGCCGAACGCGCCGCCGCCCCCCGGTTCGGTGGCCGCCGCCATGGCGGCATGGCCCCCGGAGCTCAGCCTGCCTCCCAGCAGGACGACTGAGCCGTCGGGCGGGGCGACCGATCCCCCCATCGGTCGCCCCGCTTGCGAGCCGCGCTTGCCATGCTAGACCCCTCCCCCATGTCCGACACGCCGCACCTGCTGCTCGTCGATGACGAGCGTTCCATCCGCGAGCCGCTCGCCGTCTATCTGACCAAACAGGGGTTCCGCGTGACCCAGGCGGGCGACGCCGCCTCGGCGCGCACCCGGCTGGCGGCCTATGCCATCGACCTGGTCATCCTCGACATCATGATGCCGGGCGAAGACGGACTATCGCTGTGCCGCCATATCGCGGCGACCAGCGAGGTGCCGGTTATCCTGCTGACCGCCCGTGCCGAGGAGACGGACCGGATCGTCGGGCTGGAGATGGGCGCGGACGATTATGTCGTGAAGCCCTTCTCCCCGCGCGAACTGGCGACCCGGGCCAAGGTCGTGCTCCGTCGGACCCAGGCGGGCGGCGCGCGGCTCCATGCGCCGGACAGCGGCTCCTACGCCTTTGCCGGCTGGGTGCTGAAATCGGGCGAGCGGTCGCTGGTCGATCGCGAGGGCGTGTCGGTGATGCTGTCGACCGGCGAATATAATCTGCTGCTCGCACTGGTCAGCCGTCCGCGCCAGGTGCTGACTCGCGACCAGCTGCTCGACCTGACCCAGGGGCGCGAGGCCGCCGCCTTCGACCGCGCGATCGACAATCAGGTCAGCCGCCTTCGCCGCAAGATCGAGGCGGACCCCAAATCGCCCGAGATCATCAAGACGGTCTGGGGCGGCGGCTATACGCTGGCCGCCGAAGTGACGCGCCTGTGAGACTCCGCTTCTGGCCGCGTCGGCTGGCGGCGCAGATGGCGCTGCTGCTCGCCATCGCGCTGTTCGTGGCGCAGGCGATCAACTTCGCGCTGCTGTTGCATGAGCGGCGAACGTTGCTGCTGGAACAGACATCAGGGCCCGCCATTGCGCGGCTGACCGACGCGATCGACCGCGCCGCCAATGGCCGCCCGCCCGCCCCCGATCGCGGCCGGGTGCGGATGTCGCTCAACAATCCGATCCGCCCCGACCTGCCGCGCGTGCCCGCGGTGGAGGCGCTGGTGCGGGAGGGGCTGGTCGAATCGGGGCATCCGGTGCTGCGCGTCGTCACCGGTATCCGCCCGTTCCGCCCGGAGGATTTCGACTGGTCCCGCCGCCGTGTCGACCGGCGACGTCCGCCGGCGCAGGAACTGCTGATCGCCGTCGAGCGCAAGACCGGCGGCTGGCTGGTCACGCGCTCCTTCTGGCCCAATGACGGGATGTTCCTGGTCTGGCGGCTGATCGCGCAGACATTGATCCTGTACGGCGTCATTCTGCTGCCCGTGCTGTGGATCGGACGGCGCATTTCGCGGCCGCTGCGCGACCTGACCCGCGCCGCCGAACGTTTCGACCCGCGCGAGCCCGGCGAGCCCATTCCCGAACAGGGGCCGCTCGACGTTTCCGGCCTGATCGCGGCGTTCAACGCGCTGCGGCTGCGGATCGGGGCGATGCTGGAGGAAAAGGATCGGATGCTGGGTGCGATCGGTCACGACCTGCGGACGCCGCTGGCGGCGCTTCGGGTGCGCATCGAGTCGGTCGAGGACGAGCAGGATCGACTGCGCATGGCGGACACCATCGCCGAGATGAACAAGACGCTGGAGGACATACTTTCGCTGGCCCGCGCGGGGCGTCCGAGCGAGGCGGAAACCGATGTCGACCTGAACGCGCTGGTCGATGCGGTCGTCGCCGATTTCCTCGACCTGGGACAGGACGTGACCTTCGAGGAAGGCGGGCGTCTCCGGCTGAAGCTGCGCCCCACGCTGATGCGGCGCGCGGTGCGCAACCTGATCGAGAATGCGGTCAAATATGGCCATTCCGCCGATGTGCGCATCGATGCGCAGACCGATCATGTCGCGATCATCGTCGCCGACCGAGGCCCCGGCATCGCCGCCGATCAGTTGGAAGCGGTGTTCGATCCCTTCATCCGCCTGGAAAGCTCACGCAACCGGGATACGGGCGGCATCGGACTGGGCCTGGCGCTGGCCCGCTCGATCGTGCGCGAGGCGGGCGGGGATATCCGCCTCTCCAACCGGCCGGAAGGCGGGTTGGCCGCGACGATCACGCTGCCGAGATAATCCTCCCCGTACCAGGGAGGAGTTGGCTCAGGCGTCCTTCGCCACCCTCAGCATCGCCAGTGCCGCCAGTCCCATCACCCCCGCCGCGATCGCCATCGCCCAGACCAGATCGCCGGGGAAGAAACGGCTGACCACCGCCCCCATGATCGACGACACGATCAGTTGCGGCAGCACGATGAAGATGTTGAACAACCCCATGTAAATGCCCAACTTCTCCGCCGGAAGCGCCGCCGACAGGATCGCATAGGGCATGGTCAGGATCGAGGCCCAGGCGATGCCCACGAACACCATCGCCCCCAGCAGCCACCAGGCGTCCCGGATCACCAGAAACGACGCGAACCCCGCCGCGCCGCATAGCAGGCCGACGACATGCGTGTTACGCCGCCCGATCGCCCGCGCCAGCCATGGCAGCGCGAAGGACCAGAGGGTCGCGACCCCGCTATAGACCGCGAACAGCACGCCGACCCAATTGGCCCCCTCATTGAAGGCCACGCTAGAGGCGTCGGTGGTGTGGAAGACCCGCGCCGCGACGATCGGCGTGGTGTAGATCCACATAATGAACAGCGCCGACCAGGTGAAGAACTGGACCAGCGCCAGCCGCTTCATCGTCGTGGGCATCGCCGCCAGATCGGCGAGGATCTGGCTGAGCGCATTCGCCCCTCGCCCGCCCCGCACCAGCGCCGCGCTGACGATCCGCGCCAGACCGAAGGCGATCAATCCACCGCCCAGCAGATAGACCGGCTTGTCGAGCCCCAACAGCCCCACGCCCGCGACGACCAAGACGCCCGCGACGATCCAGAGCGGCGCGGTGCCGATCCGGTCGGAAGGAATCGCATCGCTATGCGCCACCTGCCCCTCGTCGCTCTCGGCAAAGGCCGCTATCTGCCCGGGCGAATATTCGCGGGTGGTCAGCACGGTCCAGAGCACCGCGCCGAACAAGGCCGCCGCCCCGATATAGAAGCCATAGCGCACCGATGGCGGCACCTCGCCCGGCCCCGCGACATTGGCGACATGGAAGACATCGGTCAGCACCATGGGCGCGAGCGACCCCAGCACCGCGCCCGCCCCGATGAACCCGGTCTGGAAGGCATAGCCCGCCGTCCGCTGGCGGCTGGGGAGCATGTCGCCGACAAAGGCGCGGAACGGCTCCATCGACACGTTGAGCGAGGCGTCGAGCAGCCAGAGCAGCATCGCGGCGCCCAGCAGCCCACCCGCATTGGGCATCCCCACCAACGCCAGCGTCGCCAGCACCGCGCCCGCCAGGAAATAGGGCCGCCGCCGCCCGAACCGGCCCCAGGTCCGGTCGCTATAATGGCCGATCACCGGCTGGACGAGCAGCCCGGTCAGCGGTGCCGCGATCCACAGGAACGCCAGATCCTTCTCGGCGGTGCCCAGCGACTGGAAGATGCGGCTGACATTGGCGTTTTGCAGGGCGAAGCCGATCTGGATCCCAAAAAAGCCGAACGAGGTGTTCCACAGCCCCCAAAAGCCCTGACGCGGCTTCTCCATAACCTCTCCCAGTTGTCTGTTATCGCTGTGTTTTATGGCCGGATGCTGGAACCGCGCACGACCAGCGTGGCGGGCAGCAGGGTCGGTGTCCGGGGCTTGCCCGAAATCTCGGCGAGCAGCGCGCGGACGAGCAGCCGCCCCGCCGCCGCCGCATCCTGTACCACCGTGCTGAGCGGCGGATGCGCGAAGCTGGCCGCCGGAATATCGTCGAACCCGACCAGCGAGACATCGTCGGGCACCCGCAGTCCCGCCTCGGCCAGTACGCGCATCGCCGCCAGCGCGATCAGGTCGCTCGCCGCCATGATCGCGTCGAAGGGCCGCCCCCGCGCCAGCAACTCGCGCGCGGCGCGTTCGCCCTCTTCCTCGCTGGAAATCGCCCCGGCCTGAAGCGCGGGATCGCAGGGCAAATCCGCCTCGGCCAGCGCATCGCAATAGCCGCGATAACGGTCGTGGAATTCGGGATAATGGTCGGTCGCATCGCCCAGGAACGCGATCCGCTTGCGCCCCTGCGCCACCAGATGCCGCGTCGCCGCCAGCGCCCCCGCATGATTGTCGCACCCGATGGTCAGCCCCGGCTGCCCCGGCGCGACCGAGCCCCAGCGCACGAAATGGGTGCCGCGCGCGACCAGCAGATCGAGCTGCTCGCGATAATCGGCATAATCGCCATAGCCGAGCAGGATCAGCCCGTCGGCACGGTGGCTGTCCTCGTAATCGGCCTGCCAGTTGCTGGTGGGGTTCTGGAAAGAAACGAGCAGGTCGTATCCGACCTCCGCACAACTCTCCATGATCGAACCCAGCATGCCGAGGAAAAAGGGATTGATCAGCGTCCGCCCCGGCGAAGGATCGCGGAACAGCAGCAGCGCCAGCGTCCGCGTCTGCCCGCTGCGCAGATTGGAAGCGGCGCGGTCGACCGTATAGTTCAGCGTCTTGGCGATCGCCTCGATCCGCGCGCGGGTGGCGGCGCTGACCGACGGACTTCCCCGAAGCGCACGGCTGACCGTCGGCTGCGACACGCCCGCCATTTGCGCGATATCGAACGATGTGGGCTTTCGCTGGCCGACCAAGATCAGGGCATCCTCCTCGCCCCCCCATACCGGCTTTGCTGTATCAGGTTAAGCGGGAGCCCTGTCGTAATAATGCAACAGGCCGATATGGCCGCATTGAATACGTATGCGGCATCATTCCCTTTCATCGCGATCGATTTCACAGGTGCGGCAACAACCATACCCGTTCGTCGAAAGAAAACGGGGTTTCCTGGAGGGGATTTCATGACGGTTCGCCCTGTGGTGCCGGCCGATGCCGCGCGCTCGTTCCTGAAGCTCGGGGTCAGCATGCTGGCTCTGGTCGTCGCTGCGCCGGTATGCGCGCAGAGCGTCGCAGTCGTGCCCGCGCCCAACGCCGGCACCCCGGACACCGCCGCCCAGCAGGCGCAGGACAATGCCGAACCGGGCGATATCGTCGTCACCGGCTTCCGCGCCGCACTCGAAAACGCCGTCGCCGAGAAGAAGAACCGCGACCTGGTCGTCGAATCCGTCTCGGCCGAGGATATCGGCAAGCTGCCCGACGCCTCGATCGCCGAGTCCATCGCCCGCCTGCCCGGCGTCACGTCGCAACGGGTCAACGGCCGTTCCAACGCCATCTCGATCCGCGGTTTCGCCCCCGACTTCTCGACCACGCTGCTGAACGGTCGCGAGCAGACCTCGACCGGCGACAACCGCGCGGTGGAATATGATCAGTATCCGGCGGAAGTCGTCAACCAGGTGCTGATCTACAAGACCGCCAATGCGGCACTGATCGGCCAGGGCCTGTCGGGCACGGTCGACCTGAAGACCATCCGCCCGCTCGATTATGGCAAGCGCGTCTTCTCGGTCGGCGCGCGCGGCACCTATGCCGATATCGGCAAGCTGAACGCGGGGTCGAAAGACTTAGGCTATCGCGCCTCGGCCACCTATGTCGACCAGTTCGCGGACGACACGATCGGCGTCGCGCTGTCGGCCAGCTATCTGAACGAGCCATACCAGATTCAGGAAGGCAATGCCTGGGGCTATGCGCCGGTCACGGTGAACGGCGCCTCCGCCAACGTCATCGGCGGCTCCAAATCCTATGTCACCTCGACCACGCTGAAGCGGCTGGGCCTTTCGGGCACGCTCCAGTGGAAGATGAGCGACACCTTCACCAGCACGCTCGACGGTTTCTATTCCGACTTCAACGACGACCAGATCAAGCGCGGCATCGAACTGCCGCTGGCCTGGGGTAGCGGCACCACCCTGACCAATCCCACCGTCAGCAACGGTCTCATCACCTCGGGCACATTCAGCGGTGTCGAGGGCGTGGTCCGCAACGACTCGTTCCAGCGCAAGGCCAAGCTCTACTCGTTCGGCTATAACGGCAAATACAAGGGCGATGACGGCTGGAGCGCGTTCATCGACCTCAGCTATTCGCGCACCGACCGCGACGAAGTGACGCTGGAAACCTATAGCGGCACCGGTTACGGCCAGGGCAGTGGCGCGACCGACACGCTGGGCTTCACCACGGGCCGAACCGGCACCGTGTTCCAGCCGACGCTGAACTATTCCGACCCCAATCTGATCCAGCTCACCGATCCGCTGGGCTGGGGCGGCACGACGCGTCAGGCGGGCTATTATAACGACCGCAAGGTCACCGACCAGATCAAGCAGTATCGCGTGGAGATCGAGCGCGAGGTCGAAACCCCGATCGTCCATGCCATCCGCTTCGGCCTGAACTACACCGATCACGCCAAGTCGCTGGCCCCCAACGAGGCGTTCGTCACCCTGCCCGGCGGCGCGACCATCGCGCCGCTGCCCCAGCAATATCGCCAGACGCCGACCGACCTGACCTATCTGGGTCTGGGACCGATGCTCAGCTACGACCCGCGCGCACTGCTGGCGGGCGGCGTCTATACGCTGACGCCCAACACCAGCCCGGACGTGCCCGCCAAGGCGTACACCACGACCGAGCATCTGATGACCGCCTATCTCCAGGCCGATCTGCGCGCGCAACTGGGCGCGGCGGAGCTGACCGGCAATATCGGCGTGCAGGCGGTGGGAACCGAGCAGAAGTCGCGCGGCCTGGTCTATAACGGCACCGGCTTCAACGCGATCGTCCAGGGCGACGATTACTGGGACATCCTGCCCAGCGCCAATCTGTCGCTTCGCCTGCCCAGCGACTGGGTGTTCCGCGTCGCGGCGGCGCGCCAGATGATGCGCCCGCGCTTCGACGATATGCGCGTCGCGCTGTCCTATGGCTTCGACACGGCGCAGGGGATCATCTCGGGCAATGGCGGCAATCCGTTCCTCCGCCCGATCCGCTCCAATTCCTACGACGTGACGATCGAGAAGTATTTCGGTACGCGCGGCTATCTGGCGGCGCAGGGCTTCTACAAGGATCTCAAGAGCTTCGTTTACAATCTTGAGCAACCTTACGACTATACCGGCCTGCCGCTTCCCGCGTCGCTGCCGGTCGGCATCCCGCTTCAGGGCCGGATCACCCGTCCGATCAACGGGACCGGCGGCACAATCTATGGCGTCGAACTGGCGGGCACGCTGCCGCTGGGTCAGGTGGTCGGCTTCCTCGACGGCTTCGGCCTGACGGGCGGCGGGTCGTACACCAAGACCGAGATCACCCCGACCCCCGGCGGCGAGCCCGAGGATATTCCCGGCTATTCGCGCTGGGTGGCGAACGGCACCGCCTTTTTCGAGAAGTGGGGCCTGAACATCCGTGGCTCGGTCCGGTACCGCTCGACCTTCGTGGGTGAGTTGTCGGGCTTCGGCGCCAACCGCGTCCGCCGCCGCGCGATCGACGAGACGATCGTCGACGGCCAGATCGGCTATGACTTCCAGGAGGGGACGTTCAAGGGCCTGTCGCTGTTCGTCCAGGGCCAGAACCTGACCGACACGCCGTTCGTCACCACCAATGGCGGACAGCGCGATCAGGTGATCGACTATCAGAGCTATGGCCGCCGGTTCCTCGCCGGGTTTACCTATCGCTTCTGATACAAGTTTTCCGCGCCGGTCCCCCCATATCCGGCGCGGGAATCCCGAATGTGAGACGCCGCATGGACGCCCGCCCCCCCACAGACCATATCGCCAGAAAGGTCGTGATCGTCGGCGGCGGCACCGCCGGATGGATGGCGGCGGCGGCGCTGGTGCGGTTCCTGCCTGCCTCCACGCGCATCACCCTGATCGAGTCCGACGCGATCGGCACGGTCGGGGTGGGCGAGGCGACCATTCCCGGCATCCGCCTGTTCAACCAGATGCTCGGCCTGGACGAAGCCGAGTTCCTCCGCGCAACGAACGGCAGCTTCAAGCTGGGCATCCGGTTCGAGGGCTGGTCGGGCGAGGGCAGCGGTTATCTCCACGCATTCGGCAGCATCGGGCGGGCGCTGGGGCTGGTGCCGTTCCACCATTATTGGCTGCGCGGCGGCGGAGCGGCGAACCCGGCCTCGCTCTGGGGCCATATGGCGAGCGCGCAAGCCGCGATGAGCGGACGCTTCGCCCCCGATCCCGGCCGCCCCGACCTGCCCAGCGGCCTCGCCTGGGCCTATCATTTCGACGCCAGCCTCTATGCTGCCTTGCTCCGCCGTCATGCCGAAAGCGCGGGCGTGGTGCGGGTGGAGGGGCGGATCGCCTCGGTCGCGCGAGGGTCAAGCGGGCGGATCGATCATGTCGTGCTGGAGGGTGGCGAGAGCCATTCGGGCGACCTGTTCATCGACTGCACGGGCTTTCGCGCGCTGCTGATCGGCGAGACACTGGCCGAGCCGTTCGACGACTGGTCGGACCTGCTCCCCTGCGACCGCGCGCTGGCGGTGGCGGGAGAGCGTGCCGTCCCCCTGCCCCCCTATACCCGCGCCATCGCTCATGGTGCGGGCTGGCGCTGGCGCATTCCGCTTCAGCATCGCACCGGCAACGGCCTGGTCTATGACAGCCGGCATCTGTCGGAGGACGAGGCGACCGACCGCCTGCTATCCGCGCTGAACGGCGAGGCGGCGGGCGATCCGCGCCTGTTGCGCTTCACCACCGGACGGCGGCGGCGCGCCTGGGTGGGCAATTGCGTCGCCCTGGGGCTGGCGGCGGGTTTCCTGGAGCCGCTGGAGTCGACCAGCATCCATCTGATCCAGTCGGGCATCGCGCGGCTGCTGGACTATTGGCCCGGCCAGACGCTCCAGCCGGTCGAGATCGACGCCTATAATCGCGAGACCGAGGCCGAGTGGCGGGCGATCCGCGATTTCCTGATCCTCCATTACTACGCCAATGCCCGCCCCGAGCCCTTCTGGACCGAGCGGCGTGCGGTGCCGCTGCCCGACGGCCTCGCGGCCCGCATCGCGCTGTTCCGCGCCCATGGCCGGTTCCGCCGGGAGGGCGACGAGCTTTTCGCCGAGCCCGGTTGGATACAGGTGATGATCGGCCAGGGCATCGTCCCCGCCGGGTATCACGCGCTCGCCGATACGCTGTCGGCGGACGAACTGGACGATTTCCTCAGCCTCACCCGGCGTCACGCCGCGCAGGTGGCCGCCCGGCTACCGACGCACGATGCCTTCCTCGCCGCGCACTGCGCTGCGCCCCATCACAAGGTTCTCGCATGAAGAAGCTGCTGCTCGCCCTGCTCGCCACCGCAACGCCGCTGGCCGCTCAGGATTACCGCCAGCGCCTGCCGCAGGACGAGGTGATCTATTTCGTCCTGCCCGACCGGTTCGAGAATGGCGACCCCGCCAATGATCGCGGCGGCCTGAAGGGCGGGCCGCTGACCACTGGCTTCGACCCGACGCACAAGGGATTTTACCATGGCGGCGACCTGAAGGGGCTGACCCAGAGGCTGGACTATATCCAGGGGCTGGGCGCGACCGCGATCTGGCTGGGGCCGATCTTCAAGAACAAGGCCGTGCAGGGCGCCAAGGGCCAGGAAAGCGCCGGCTATCACGGTTACTGGATCACCGACTTCACCACGGTCGACCCGCATCTGGGGACCGAGGCCGATCTACACGCCTTCATCGACGCCGCGCATCGGCGGGGGATGAAGGTCTATATGGACATCATCGTCAACCACACCGCCGACGTGATCCAGTATCGCGAGTGCGCCGAGGGCTCGCCCTGCCCCTATCGCGACCGGGCGACCTACCCCTATCAGCGACGCGGTGGTGTCGATGGCAAGCCGATCAATCCGGGCTTTGTCGGCGACGATATCCAGACGGCGGCGAACTTCGCGAAGCTGACCGACCCGGCCTATGCCTATACACCTTACGTCCCGGCGGGTGAGCGGAACGCCAAGACCCCGGCCTGGCTGAACGACCCCATCTACTACCATAATCGCGGCAACACGACCTTCGAGGACGAAAGTTCGACCACCGGGGATTTCTCGGGGCTGGACGATCTCTACACCGAGAATCCGCGCGTCATCGCGGGCATGATCGACATCTATGGCAGCTGGATCGACCGCTTCGGCATCGACGGCTTCCGCATCGACACCGCCAAGCATGTGAACCCGGAATTCTGGCGAAGCTTCGTCCCCGCCATGCTGACCCGCGCGCAAGGAAAGGGCATCCCGAACTTCCATATCTTCGGGGAGGTGACGGCGGGCATGGACCCCGGTTATCTCGCGCGCTGGACCAAGATCGCCGATTATCCGGCGGTCCTCGACTTCGCCTTCATGAACGCGGTGATCCAGACGGTCGCGGAGAACAAGCCGACCCGCGTGCTCTCCAATCTGTTCGAGAGCGATGTCCTCTATGCAAAGGGCGAGGCCACGGCGGACATATTGCCGACCTTCCTCGGCAATCACGACCATGGCCGCTTCGCCCGCGACGTGAGGGCGGCGAACCCCGACGCCACGGACGATGAAATCCTAAAGCGCGTCGAGCTGGGCCATGCCATGCTGCTGACCCTGCGCGGTGTGCCGACCATCTATTCGGGCGACGAACAGGGTTTTGCGGGCGACGGCAACGACCAAGACGCGCGCGAGGACATGTTCGCCAGCAAGGTCGCGAACTACAACGACAATCGCCTGGTCGGCACGTCGAAGACCACCGCGACCGACAGCTTCGTACCCGACCATCCCCTCTACCGCGAGATCGCGACGCTGGCCCGACTGCGCGTCGCCAACCCAGCCCTCACCCGTGGGCGGCAGGTGATCCGCGCGCGGGGCGATGCACCCGGCCTGTTCGCGGTGTCCCGCTTCGATCCCGCCACGGGGCGCGAATATGTGATCGCCTTCAACACCTCGGCCAAGCCCCTGCGCCAGGCCGTGCAGGTTGAAACGGCATCGCAACGTTTTGCGACCATGGCTGGCGCGTGTGCTGCCAGCGCCGCCGCGCCGGGGAGCCTGATCCTAGACTTGCCCGCCTTCGGCTATGCCGTCTGCGCGGCGGAGAGCCGTTGATGACCGAGACTGTTCCCACCGCCCCCCGCCCCTGGTGGAAGGGCGCGGTGATCTACCAGATCTATCCCCGCAGTTTCGCCGACAGCAATGGCGACGGCATCGGCGACCTACCGGGCATCACCTCACGGCTGGAGCATGTCGCCAGTCTGGGCGTCGACGCCATATGGCTATCGCCCTTCTTCACCTCGCCGATGAAGGATTTCGGTTATGACGTGGCGGATTACCGCGATGTCGATCCGATCTTCGGCACGCTGGCCGATTTCGACGCGCTGGTCGCGCGAGCCCACGAACTAGGGCTGAGGGTCGTCATCGACCAAGTGTACAGCCACACCTCCGACGAGCATCTCTGGTTCACCGAAAGCCGCTCCAGCCGCACCAATGCCCGCGCCGACTGGTATGTCTGGGCCGATGCCAAGCCCGATGGTTCGCCGCCCTCTAACTGGCAGTCGGTGTTCGGCGGCCCGGCCTGGACCTGGGACGCGCGGCGCGGGCAATATTATCTGCACAATTTCCTGAAAGAGCAGCCGCAGCTTCACGTTCATCACCTGGACGTGCAGGCCGAGTTGCTGGCAACGGCGCGCTTCTGGCTGGACCGGGGCGTCGACGGGTTCCGGCTGGATGCGATCAACTTCATGATGCACGAGCCGACGCTGCGCGATAACCCGCCTGCGCCGGACACGGGCAAGATGCGCACCCGCCCGTTCGATTTCCAGCTGAAGCTCTACAATCAGAGCCACGCCGATATTGTGCCGTTCCTGGAACGCATCCGCGCCACGCTGGACGAGTATGGCGACCGCTTTACCGTGGCCGAGGTCGGCGGCGACGAAGCGGATCGCGAGATGAAGCTGTTCACCGCCGGAGATCACCGGCTGAACACCGCGTACGGCTTCGACTTCCTCTATGCCGACCGGCTCACCCCGCGCATCGTCGCCGAGGCGCTGGCGAAATGGCCTGCCGAGCCGGGCGTTGGCTGGCCGAGCTGGGCGTTCGAGAACCATGACGCACCGCGCGCCGTCTCGCGTTGGACGACGCCGGAGCATCGCGAGGCGTTTGCGCGGATGAAGATGCTGTTACTGCTGTCGCTTCGCGGCAATGCCTTTCTCTATCAGGGCGAGGAACTGGGGCTGACCCAGGTCGATGTCCCCTTCGAGCGGCTGCAAGACCCCGAGGCGATCGCCAACTGGCCGCTGACCCTGTCGCGTGACGGGGTGCGCACGCCGATACCGTGGAGCAGCAATGCCATCAATGGCGGGTTTTCGGATGCCGAACCCTGGCTGCCGGTCGGCCCCGATCACGCCGCGCTGGCAGTCAACCGGCAGGAGGGGGACCCGGACTCGCTGCTGAACCTGACGCGGCGATTGGTGCGGCTGCGCGCGGAGACGCCCGCGCTGGCGGTCGGCGACCTGACACTGCTGCATGCCGACGAGCAACTGCTCGCCTTCGAGCGTCGCGAGGGGACGCAACGCCTGCTCTGCCTGTTCAATCTGGGCGACACGCCCGTGACCCTGCCCCCTGCCCTGCCACGCGGCGGCTGGGTGCTGGTCCAGATCAATAGCGCCACCGACGAACGCCTGGGCGCGTTCGGGGCGGCGATCCGGGAGATGACTGCATGAAGACGACAATCGCCATCGGGCTCGGCCTGATCGCTAGCGCCGCTCAGGCCCAGAACGGCCCCGCCGATCCGGCGGTGAACGAGACGTTCAAATTTGCCAAGCCCGTGGGCCAGCCCGATGCGGTGGAAACCTCGCCCGATGGCAAGATCACCGTGCAGGTGTCGACCGACAATGACGGCCGCGCGGTCTATATGATCGCGCGGAACGGCAAGGCGATCGTCGCGCCCTCGCGGCTGGGCATGATGTTCACCGACGCGCCCAAGATCGAACGGGGCATGAAGATCGAGGGCGTCACCCACGCCAAATCGGACAGTAGCTGGACCCAGCCCTGGGGCGAGTGGCGCACCATCCGCGACAATCACCGCGAGATGCGCGTCCGCCTGATGGAGTCGAGCGCGCTCCACCGCCGTTACGACGTGGTGTTCCGGGTGCAGGACGACGGCGTCGGCTTCCGCTACGAATTTCCCGAGCAGCAGGCGAAGCACAGCACCAACATCGCGGAGGAACTAACCGAGTTCAACATCGCGCAGGGCGGCACCGCCTGGTGGAAGCCCGCCTTCCTCTGGAACCGCGAGGAGTATCTCTACAACCGCACCCCCATCAACGCGGTCGGCACGGCGGCGACGCCGATCACCATGAAGCTGGACGACGGCACCCATATCGCCATCCATGAAGCGGCTTTGGTCGACTATGCCAGCATGGCGGTGATGAAGACCGAAGGGAACAGCTTCAAGGCCGTCCTCACCCCCGGCTCTGGCGCGCCCAAAGTCATGAAGACCGGTGCCTGGACGACGCCGTGGCGGACCTTCCTGATCGCGCCCGATGCGGGTGGCCTCTATATGAGCCACCTGATGCTCAACCTGAACGAGCCCAACAAGCTGGGCGACGTGTCCTGGGTGAAGCCGGGCAAGTTCGTCGGCGTCTGGTGGAAGATGATCAAGGGCGAATGGAGCTGGGCGCGTGGGGCCCGGCACGGCGCGACCACCGCCAATGTGAAGACCTATATCGACTTCGCGGCGAAGTACGGCATCCCCGGCGTGCTGGTCGAGGGGTGGAATATCGGCTGGGACGGCGACTGGGCGGGCAATGGCTCGGCGATGCAGTTCGCGACCCCGGCGGAGGATTTCGACGCCGATGCGCTGGCCAAATACGCCAAGGCCAAGGGCGTCTCATTGATCGGCCATCACGAGACGGGCGGCGCGGCCAGCCATTATGAGAGCCAGTTCGACCCGGCCTTCAAATTCGCCGCCGATCATGGCGAGCATGTGGTGAAGACCGGCTATGTCGCTGATGCCGGACAGATCGAGCGGGTGAACCCGGACGGATCGGTGTCGCGCGAATGGCATGAGGGCCAGTGGATGGTGAACCACCATCTCCGCGTGCTGGAAGCCGCCGCGAAGTACAAGGTGTCGATCGACTCCCATGAGCCGGTCAAGGACACCGGCCTGCGCCGCACCTATCCCAACTGGCTGGCGCGCGAGGGCTCGCGGGGGATGGAGTATAATGCCTGGCCGGGCAAGAACCCGCCCGAGCATGAGGCCAATCTGGCCTTCACCCGGATGCTGGAAGGGCCGATGGACTTCACGCCGGGTGTGCTCAGCCTGACCGGCAGCGACAACAGCCCGATCCAGTCGACCATCGCCAAGCAACTCGCGCTGTACGTGGTGCTGTACTCGCCGGTGCAGATGGCGGCCGATACGCCGGAGAATTACGCCAAATACCCGCAGGCTTTCCGCTTCATCGCGGATGTGCCGGTCGACTGGGAGGATAGCCGTGTTCTGAACGGCGAGGTCGGGGATTACGTCACCTTCGCGCGGCGGGATCGGAAGAGCCGGGACTGGTATGTCGGGTCGATCACCGACGAGAATGCGCGGGAGCTGACCGTGACGCTCGACTTCCTGGAGCCGGGTAAGGCGTATGAGGCGCAGGTCTATAAGGACGGCCCCGGCGCGACCTATGCGACCGAGGCGCGCCATTCGATCGCATTCGAGACCAAGCGGGTGAGGAAGGGCGATACGCTGACGCTATCCCTAGCCCCCGGCGGTGGCCAGGCGATCCGCCTGAAGGCGCTCTGACCTTCCATTCCTCCCCATCTTTGATGGGGAGGGGGACCGCGGCCGAAGGCCGTGGTGGAGGGGCATGGCCGGTCCGTCCTGCCCCTCCACCATCGCTGGCGCGATGGTCCCCCTCCCCAAGCATAGCTTGGGGAGGAATTTACGCGTCACTTCGTCGGGAAACCGCGCTGCTTTAGGAGCGCATTGACGTCCGGATCACGGCCGCGGAACGCACGATACGCCTCGGCACGGTCCGTTTCGTTGCCGGTGGACAGCAGGATCCGCGCGAAGCGTTCCGCCGTCGCCTTGTCCCACGGACTGCCCGCCTCCTCGAAGGCGGCGAAGGTGTCGGCGTCCATCGTCTCCGACCAGAGATAGCTATAGTAACCCGCCGAATAGCTGTCCGACGAGAACAGGTGATTGAACTGCGGCAGGCGGTGCCGCATCACCAACTCCTTCGGCATCCCGATCTCGCGCAGGGTCTCCGCCTCGAACGCCGCCGGATCGACCACGCCGTCGGGGATGGTATGCAGCTTCATGTCGACGATCGCCGAGGACAGATATTCGGTCGTCGCGAAACCCTGGTTGAAGGTCTCCGACGCCTCGATCTTGTCGAGCAGCGCCTGGGGCATGGGCTGACCGGTCTTGTAGTGGCGGGCATATTTGTCGAGCACATCGCGGGTCAGCAGCCAATGCTCGTTCACCTGGCTGGGATATTCTACGAAGTCGCGCGGCGTGCCCGCCAGCCCCGGATAGGTGACGTTCTGGAGCATCGCATGGATCGCGTGGCCGAATTCGTGGAACAGCGTCTCGGCATCGTCCAGGCTGATCAGCACCGGCTCGCCGGGCGCGCCCTTGGCGAAATTGTTGTTGTTCGACGACAGGACATTCTGCACCGGCGGCAGGTTGCGCTGGCCGCGATAGGTGTTCGCCCAGGCGCCCGAACGCTTGCCGGTCCGCGCGAAATCGTCGCGGTAGAACAGGCCCACTTCCTTGCCGTTCCGCGTCACATGCCAGACGCGCATGTTCGGCTCGAACACCGGGACCGTGCCGGTGATCTCCTTGAACTCCAGCCCATAGAGCCGGTTCGCGGCATAGAGCGAACCCTGAATGATGTTGTTCAACTCAAAATAGGGCTTCAGCTCGGCCTGGTCGAGGTCGTAGCGGCTCTTGCGCACCTTCTCCTGATAGAAGCGATAGTCCCAGGGCTCGATGGTGATCTTCGCCCCCTCCTTATCGGCGATCGCCTGCATGTCGCGGACCTCCTCGGCGACGCGCGCCTTGGCGGCGGGCCAGACGCGCATCATCAGGTCCATCGCGGCGGCCGGGGTCTTGGCCATCGTGTCCTGCATCCGCCAGTCGGCA
>Ga0308171_1001520_pt1 | contig 30331 bp, 24 predicted proteins | sample PhyGR1_FD_202135 | JGI IMG/M metagenome (GOLD analysis project Ga0308171, IMG submission 202135) | Phyllosphere microbial communities from UC Gill Tract Community Farm, Albany, California, United States - DLSLSG.R1 | ecosystem: Host-associated > Plants > Phyllosphere > Unclassified | place: USA...
TCGGCGGCCGCCCGCCGAAGGTCGACCTCGGCATGGAGCGCAAGCTCGCCGAGCTGCTCCAGGCCGCAGGCTCCCAGTCGCTCGTCTCGAGCGCGCACGACCTGTCGTCGGGCGGTCTCGCGCAGACCCTCGCCGAGGGCGTCATGCGCTTCGGCGTCGGCGCGCGCGTCTGGCTGACCGAGCTCATGGAGCGCGACGGCGTGGACGCCACGGCCGCCCTGTTCAGCGAGTCGACCGGCCGCGTGCTGGTGAGCGTGCCCCGCGAAGAAGACGTGAAGTTCCGCGGACTCTGCGACGGTCGCGGCTACCCGGTGCTGCGCATCGGTGTGACCGACGTCGAGCCCGGCACCGAGGCCACCCTCGAGATCCAGGACGTCTTCACCGTCCCCGTCTCGGAGCTGCGCCGCCTGTCGAACGAGACGCTGCCCGCGGTCTTCGGGCCGACCGTCTCGGAGCCGGTGGCCTGAGGCCCGGGCTCCGGCCATGCACCGCACCCCCGCACCCCCGCACCGACGAGAGGAGACGCCGATGACCGATGAAGACGACGACATGACCGTGTTCAGCGACAAGCGTCAGAAGCGCGTCAAGATCACCGCGTGGGTCGTGATCGGCGCGCTCGTGCTCACCGGCGGCGGTGCGACGGTCATCTCGCTGATCCTCGGCTGAACCCCGCGATCCCCGCGTGAGGGGTCATCTCCTGTCGCCTGGCGAGCGCCTCGGCGACAGAAGATGACCCCTCACGCGTTCTCGAGCAGGGCGCGGAGGTCGGCGGCGAGCATCGCCGGGTGCTCCATCGCGCCGAAATGCCCGCCCGACGGGAAGCGCGTGAACCGCACGGTCGGGTACCAGCGGCGGGCGAACGACTCGACCCCGTGGTCGAGGTCGTGGGGGAAGAGCCCGAACGCCGTCGGCACGCTCACCCGGCCGGTCGGTGGGAAGCGCCGCCGGTCGAAGTACACGCGGGCGGCGCTGCCGGCCGTGCGGGTGAACCAGTGCAGCGACAGGTTCTCGAGGATCAGCTCGAGGGGGATGCGCTCGAACACGTCGCCCTCGCCCCAGGCCTGGAACTTCTCGAGGTACCAGCTCGCGAGTCCCGCCGGTGAGTCCGTCAGCGCGGCGGCCAGCGTCTGGGGCTTGGTGCGCTGCTCGGCGGCGTAGGCACCCTCCGCGGCCTCCCAGGCGGCAGCGGCATCCGCCCATTCCTTCTCTTCGACCGACAGATCGTCGTCGTCGTCGATCGTGTGCCAGAGCGGCACGTCCGAGAGGTGCAGGGCCGTCACGCGCTCGGGGGCGAGAGTGGCGATCTGGTCGGCGATGGCGGTGCCCAGGTCGCCGCCGTGCACCGCGAACGACCGCACGCCGATCTCTTCGAGCGCGGCGAGGAGTCGCTCGGCGTTCCATCGCGGACCGCCCTCGTCGCGACCCGCCGGGTCACTGAACCCGAACCCCGGGATGCTGGGCACGATCACATCGAGGTCGGCCAGGTGCTCGACCACTCCGCGAAAGCGCACGAAGCTGTCGGGCCACCCGTGAACGAGCACGATCGCCGGAGCACCGGGCGTGCCGGAGCGCCACAGGTGCACGCGGCGGCCCGGGTCGCCGACGAGCAGGTGCTGCTCGTCGCGCAGCCGCCGCTCGACGCGGCTCCAGTCGAACTCCGCCCAGGCATCGAGCACGCGACGAAGCGCCGAGGGACGTGTCCCGCGCGACCAGTCGTCGCCCACGTCGTCGGGCCACCGCGTCGCGGCGATGCGCCGTCGCAGGTCGTCGATCTCGTCAGCCGAGGTGCGCGGGTCGAGACGGGTGATCATGGGGTCCACCCTGGCACGGCAGCCGCCGGTGCCGCAGAGGGAGGAACAGGGTCCGTGAGGGCTGCGCCCGCGGGTGCCGCGGCTGCGGATTCCGGCTCGACACCCAGCCGCACGTCGGACCCCCGGCATAGCATGGGGACCGTGGAACCGCTGATGGCCCTTCTGGTCGACTGGTGGTGGATCGGCCCGGCCGCGGCCGGTGCGGGCACCGTCGGCTGGCTCGGCGTGCGTCGTTCCCGCCAGCGGGCTCTTCCCGCGGGCACCACGACCACCACAGATCGCGCCGTTCGCGCCTGGTCGTCGCGCCCTCTCGGCAAGGCGGCCGCGCGCCGCCTCGAGCTCGACGCCGCCGTGCTCGATCTCCAGACCGCGCGCCATGCCGTCACCCGCGGCCGCGCCGACGTGAAGGTCGCCGACGCCGAAGTCGTGCGCGCCCAGGCCGAGCGGGCGGCATCCCGCATCCCGTCCGACGCGGTCGCCGCCGCGCGGGGGCGGTTGACCGACGCTCAGCGCGACCTTCGCGCCGCCCTGGCCGAGGTGCGCGCGCGCCGCGCCGGGGTGAAGGCCGCGAAGGCGATGCTCCCCGCGATCCGCTCGGGCAGCGCGCCGTTGCCGGTCGCCCGCCTGCTGGCGGAGCACGACGCGATCCTCGCGCGCTGGATGGCCTACGAGACCGACCCCGGGCTCGCAATCGACTACCCCCAGATGAGCGACTCCCGCTCCCCCCTGCTCGCGGAGTTCCTCCGCGCGCACGAGAAAGCGCAGTGGCTCCGGCCGGCCTCGGTGCAGACGCGCCTGTCTCCCGCCGACTTCCTCGCCTACCGCGACGCCGTGCGCCGCACCGCTCACGCCTTCGACCGCGCCGAGCGGGCGGCCCGCCGCGGTGCCGGCGAGCAGCCGAGCGTCGAGGGTAACGACGCGTGGAGCCGCGTAGCATCCGACCTCGCCGAGACCGCCCAGCGCGCCCTCGCCCGCTCGATGGAGTCGGTGGGGCGTGCTGCCGCCCGCAACTGGAGCGAGCGGGGCGCGAAGCGTGCCCAGAAGAAGTCCCCGGATGCCGGGAGCCCGCCGCCGTCGAGCGGCCCGGTCTGGCCGCCGCCCGCACGCGACCGGCCGCCGACGTCGTCTTCCTGAGAAGTCCTTGTTCGGGCGGCGTAACATGACGCCGTGCACGACTTCTGGTCCTTTGCGGGCACCTACTGGTGGCTCGCCTTCCCCCTCTTCGGAATGACCATGGGGGTCATCAATCGGCGCGTGAAGTTCCGCGAGGCCAGTGCCCGCCGTCGCCACCGTGAACAGCTCGAGCTGATCCGCGCTCAGGGTGGTGCGATCGAGACGTCGGGTGCGGCGCCGATGCCCCTCGCCGCCCCGACCGACGGTCAGCAGCGCCTGATCGCCGCGCAGGACGCCGTCACGCACCGCTGGCTCGAGTACGAACTCGACGCGACGAAGCTCATCACCTATCCCGCGATGAGCGATGGCCGCCAGCCGCTCACCGCCGCGTTCCTTCGGGCGAAGAAAGCCGCCGACAACCTGCGCCCGGCCGAGGGCGAGATTCTTTCGCCCTCGCGGCTGCGGGAGTACCGCGACGCGGTCACCGACTACGAGGTCGCCTTCGACGTGGCCGAGCGCGACGCGCGACGCGTGAAGGACGCGGCGTTCACGGCCGACGAGCGCAAGCGCCTCGACACCGCCAAACAGTTGCTGACCGTCGCGACCGATCAGGCTGCCACCCCGAACGAGCGCCAGCTCGCCTACAGGCGGGTCCGTGAGGAGCTCGACGGGCTGATCCTGCTGTCGGACGAAGCCGTCGACGTGCTCGAGAAGAAGGTCGCGCTCGAGCTTCCCCGCGAGCGCACCGCACCCCCGGCATCCGGGCCCTCCGCCGAGGCGGCGCCGGGCTCCGCCGCCTGACCGCGCGGGCTCCGTCGGATCCGACTCCGGACGCGCTCCGCGAGCGCGCCCAGCCCCGGTTCACCGGCTGAACACGCGCGCCCTCAGCCCACCCGACGGATGCGCACCGGCCCGCGGGCAGTGGTCACGTCGGCCACCTCGCCCCTCTGCGTCACCTCGACCTCGCCCCGCTCGACCAGCGCGTGCGCGGCGTCGCGCGCGGGCTGCATGAGGTCGCGCCAGTCGTCGCCGCCGACCGCGCGCGCGGCCTCGGAGGGGCAGATCGTCTTCCCGGCGTCGCGCGCCGCGAGCAGTTCGCGGATGGATGCCACGAGCCGAGGGTCTGCACCAGATGACGGGGCCATCTGTCCAGTGTCCCTCCGCGCCGAAGCGCCGGGGCCAGAATGACCCGGTGATCACAGAGCGACACGCCCCCGACCTCCCCGGACGCGCCGTCATCGCGCAGCGATGGAACCGCGCGGTCTTCGTGCATTGGCGCATCGACCCCGCCGAGGTCGCTCCGCTGCTTCCCCGGGGTACGCGCCCCGACGTGCACGACGGCTCCGCCTGGGTGGGGCTGGTGCCGTTCGTGCTGAGCGAGTTCCGGTTCCTGCCGCTGCCGCCGGTGCCGCTCTTGGGCACCTTCACCGAGATCAACGTGCGCACGTACGCCGTCGACGATGAGGGACGTCAGGGGGTCGTCTTCCGCACGCTCGAGGCTGAGCACCTCGCCCCGGTGCTGGCGGCGCAGGCCCTGTTCGGACTCCCCTATCGCTGGGCGCGCGCGGGGGTGCGCACCGACGGCGCGCGGATCGAGTTCCGGTCACGGCGCCACGGGGGTCGGCATCCGGGAACGCGCGTGCGGGCAACCCTCGGCACCGAGACGGTCGACACCCCGCTGTCGCGCTTCCTCACCGCGCGGTGGGGCTTTCACGAGCGGCACCTCGGTCGCACGATCTGGGCGGCGAACGCGCACGAGCCATGGCCGCTCGTGAGCGCGGAGCTCGATGCACTCGACGACGACCTGGTCGCCGACTCCGGCTTCCCCCAGCTCGCCGGCCGCACGCCCGACTCCGTACTGGCGATGCCAGCCGATCACCCCGGCTTCATCACGCGGTTCACGGGCGCGCACGCGATCGCCTGACATGACGAAGCCCCCTCCGCCGCGAAGGGAAGGGGGCGTCATCGAGCGGGGCGTCAGTCGCGCTGCGTCGAGAACGCCGAGGGGTTCTTCTCGAGCCAGGCGTCCACGGCCTCGGCCTCGCGGCCCTCGCCGTACTCGTTCACCACGAGGTCCTCGAGCGAGCCGTACTGCTCGTCATCGAGCTGGATGCCCTTGATGAGCTCAGCGGCATCCGGGTACTTCTCGGCGAAGCCGGACGTACCGAGGAAGTGCAGCGCCTCGGGGTCGCCCATCAGACCCTGGGGGTCTTCGAGATCCTTGACGTCGTAGGTGTCGTTGGCCCAGAACGGACGCCACAGCGTGACGGCGATGTCCTTCTGCGCCGCAATGGCGTTGTCGAGCTCGGTGAGCATCGCCGCGGTCGACGAGGTGACGAGCTCGAAGTCGCCGTCCAGCCCGTAGCCGGGCATCATGGTCTCCTGCGTCTGCTTGGTGAGACCGGCACCCGGCTCGATGCCGTAGATGCGGCCGTCGAAGCGCGCGGCGTTGGCCTTGAGCTCTTCGATGGAGTCGATGTCGACGTAGCTGGGCACCGCGATGGTCAGCTTGGCGTTGTCGTAGTAGGCGCCGAGGTCTTCGATCTTGTCGCCGTAGCGGTCCATGTACGACTTGTGCGTCAGCTCGGGCCATGCCGAGGGGTAGATGTCGACATCGCCCTGGGCGAGGCCCGTGTAGAGGGGACCCGCCTCGGTGAGCGTCTGCATCTCGACGTTGTAGCCGAGCTTCTCGAGCTGGTCTTCGAGGAGGTACGCCGTGCTGAGGCCGTCCGTCCACGAAGGCAGGAAGCCGAGCGTGATCGTGCCCTTGTCGCCGCCGCCGCCGTTGCCGCCTTCGGCCTGGTTCCCGCTGGCGCAGCCGGCGAGGGCGAGGGCGCCCACGGCGCCGAGGGCGAGGGCAGAGGTGAGGTGTCGCGTGTTCATTGCTGTGTTCTCTTCCTTTTCGTATGTGATTCCGTGGGTGCCTTCCCGCGTGAGGGGTCGATTCGTGTCGCCTGGCGCGAGCCGGAGCGACCGGAAGCGACCCCTCACGCGGAAGAGGGAGGGATGCCGGGACTCAGTGCCCCGTCGACACCGGCGCTCGACGCGGCGAGGCCTTCTCGCGCTCGGCCTCGCTCGCGGCATCCGACGAAGACGTGTCGGCGTGCGGCGCAGCGGTGGGTCCGGCCGTGACGACGGTCGCGGAGCGCGCGGCGCGGCGACGCGAGAGCAGGCCCAGCAGCGAACCACGGTTGTCGGCACGGTTGCCGAGGGCCGCGGTCAACCGGTCGAGGTAGACCGCGAGCACCACGACGCTCAGACCCGCCTCGACACCCTTGGGCAGGTTGACGGTCGAGATCGACTGCACCACTTCCTTGCCCAGGCCGTCCGCCCCGACGATGCCGGCGACGACCGCCATCGACAGCGCGAGCATGATGACCTGATTGACGCCCGCCATGATGGTGGGCATCGCGAGCGGCAGCTGGATGCCGCGGAGGATCTGACCGGGGGTCGCACCGAACGCGTGTCCGGCCTCGACCGTCTCGGAGTCCACCCCGCGGATGCCGAGCTCGGTCAGTCGCACGCCCGGCGGCAGAGCGAAGATGACGGTCGAGACGACACCGGGAACGACGCCGATCGAGAAGAAGGTGATCGCCGGGATCAGGTAGACGAAGGCCGGCATCGTCTGCATGAAGTCGAGGATCGGCTTCAGGATCGCGCGGACGGTGGGGTTGCGAGCCGACCAGATGCCGAGAGGCACCGAGATGGCGACCGCCACGATGGTCGCCACGAGCACCAGGGCGAGAGTCTGCATCGCGGTGACCCACTGGCCCATCGCCAGGATCAACGCGAAGCCGATGACCGTGCCGAGCGCGAGCTTCCACGAACGCAGCAGCCACGCGAGGGCCGCCGCGACCACGATGACCACGATGATGGGCGCTGCCAGCAGCACGTCGCTGAGCCCGCCGACGAGAAAACGCACGACCAGGGCGACGACGTCGAACAGGCCCGAGAGGTTGTCGCGGACCCAGTCCACGCCGGCATCCACCCAGGATCCGACCGGAATGCGGAAACCATCCATCAGCGCACCCCCTCGGTCTCGGATGCCGAGACCCCGGCATCGGCGGGAGTCCCGTCGAGGGCCGCGTCGATCTCGGCGGAGGGAAGGGGCTGGGGCAGCACGGTGAGCTCCTCGGTCGCGGTGGGGCCGGGGCCGAGAGCCGCGAGCAGGGTCACGCGGGGGATGACCCCGGCGAGGCGCCCGTCGGCGTCGAGGACGGCGAGGGGAAGGGGCGATTCGACCGACGGCACGAAGAGGTTCATCAGCACGTCGTCGACGCCCACGCTCTGCGGCAGCGGCCTGAGCGTGCCGAGCAGCGAGTTCTCGCCGGCGCGCACGAGCTTGATGGCATCCCGATCGGTGATGATGCCGAGCGGCTTGCGATCGCGGTCGGTCACGTAGACCGCGGACATGTAGGCGTCGCGCATCTGACGGAGCGCGGTGCGGGGACCGGCGGAGGCGTCGACGCGGGGACGCGCACGCTCCATGACGTTGCCCGCGGTGAGCACGCGGGCGCGGTCGACGTCCTGCACGAACTGCTCGACGTAGTCGTTCGCCGGGTCGGTGAGGATGTCCTCGGGGGTGCCGATCTGCACGATGCGACCGTCGCGCATGACGGCGATGCGGTCGCCGAGGAACATCGCCTCGTTGAGGTCGTGGGTGATGAAGACGATGGTCTTCTTCAGGGTGCGCTGGAGTTCCAGCAGCTGCTCCTGCATCTCGCGACGGATGAGCGGATCGAGGGCGCTGAACGCCTCGTCCATCAGCAAGATGTCGGTGTCGGCGGCCAGGGCGCGGGCGATGCCGACGCGCTGCTGCATGCCGCCCGAGAGGGCCGAGGGGAGCTTGTCACCCCACCCGTCGAGACCGACGAGGGCGAGGATCTCGTTCGCTTTCGCGAGGCGCTCGGTTTTGCCGACGCCGCGGAGCTCGAGCGGGTACGCGACGTTCGCCGCGACCGTGCGGTGCGGGAGGAGCGCGAAGTGCTGGAAGACCATCGCGAGGCGATCGCGGCGCAGGGACCGCAGGCGCGCGGCGCCGACGCCGGTGAGAGCGTCGCCCTTCACCTCGACGGTGCCGGCGGTCGCCTCGTGCAGGCCGTTGAGCATGCGGATGATGGTGGACTTGCCCGAGCCGGAGAGGCCCATGATGACGAAGATCTCGCCGGGCTGGACCTCGAAGCTGGCATCGATGACGGCGGCGGTTCCGTCGTCGGCCACGTCTTCTCGTCGGGCACCGGAGCGGAGCTTGTCGACGGCGGCCTGAGGGGCTCGACCGAAGACCTTGAACAGATTCTTGGCGGAGAGAGCGGGCGCCGCGGTTGCGGGCGGCGCGGAGGCAGGCGGATGGGTCACAGTGTGCACCTCAGCGGCCTCGGGTGGCCGCAGCGGTCACGCCCGGGTGGCAGCCGTCGGCGCTCTCCGGGGGTGGAGCGCGTCAGCACCGGATATCGGATCCGGCGCTCAGGCCGCCGACCGTACGCTCACCGGGTCGACTCCCCCGAGTCGTCACCGGCGACCGCGGACTGGTCGGGTGGGCGGCCCGAGAACGGGCCTCCACAAACGTTTCACGCTGATGGAATCCCTGGCAAATCGCCCACGGCCTTGCGATCCCGGATGCCGTGTGGCACGCGTGCGCGTGTGGGTGAGGTGGCTCCGCAGCCCCTACCGTCGACGCCGCCGATGTCAGCCCGGGCGTGTCGCCGACCCCGTGCGCGGGAAGGGAACGGTGCGGCGACGCCTCAGTCGACGGCCGGTTGCGCGGCGGCGGAGCGGTGGTGACGGATGACCTCGGCCACGACGAAGTTGAACCACTTCTCCGCGAAGGCCGGATCGAGGTCGGCCTGCTCGGCGAGCTGCATGAGCCGGGCGATCTGCTGTTCCTCACGAGAGGGGTCGGATGCCGGCATCCCGTGCTTCGCCTTGAGCACGCCCACCTGCTTGGTGCAGCGGAAACGTTCCGCCAGCAGGAAGATCAGGGCGGCGTCGATGTTGTCGATGCTGCCACGGAGCCCCTGCAGAATCGTCGAAGGATCGGCCTCGGTCATGTGTCCTCCTCAATCGCTCCGACCCTACCGGTCGGCGCCGCCGCCCGAGCACGACTCTCAGCGAGTCCTACAGTGTGAGCATGAGCCGATCGACGCGCCCCGACCCGACCGCCGAAGGCGCAGACGCCGGGGCCACCACGTCGCGCGACAAGCCGGTCTGGTCCGCCCTGGCCCGCCCGTATGCGGCCGGGTTCTTCCTCACCCTGGGCGGGCTCACGGCGATCCTGCTCGCACTCGCTCTGTCGAACCTCTCGACGGTGCTGATCTACATCGCCATCGCACTGTTCATCGCGCTCGCCCTCGACCCCCTCGTGCGTCTGCTCGTGCGGCGCGGACTCTCCCGCGCGTGGTCGATCCTCATCGTGTTCGGCGGGCTCGCGGTGATCCTCGCCGGCGCCCTGTGGCTGCTCATCCCTCCGGTCGTGCGCCAGATCGAACAGTTCGTCGGCGACATCCCGACGTTCGTGAACGACCTCATCGACAGCGAGGCCGTGCGCTGGGTCGAGACCAACTTCGGCGACAGCCTGGGCGACGTCCTGAAAGAAGTGCAGGGCTTCGTCACCAACCCCGCCAACATCGCCGCGATCGGCGGCGGGCTGCTTCAGGTCGGGATCAACATCGGCACCTTCGTCTCGGGTGCGATCATCGTGCTCGTGCTGAGCCTGTACTTCTTGGCATCCCTGCCGAAGATGAAGAACTCGCTCGTGCGCCTCACCCCCGCCCGCAGCCGGGAGACCGTCGCCGACATGACGGGCCAGATCACCGATTCCGTCGGCGGCTACCTCGCGGGGATGGTCGTGCTGGCCCTCTGCAACGCGGTCTTCGCGTTCATCGTGCTGACCATCCTGCAGCAGCCGTTCGCCGCCCTGCTCGCCGCGCTCGCGTTCGGCATCACCCTCATCCCGCTCGTCGGGTCCGTGCTGTTCTGGGCGACCGCGACGATCTTCACGCTCATCGTCAGCCCGAGCGCCGGCCTGATCTTCGCGATCGTCTACCTCGTCTACATGCAGATCGAGGCATACGTCCTCACGCCCCGGGTGATGAACCGCACGATCTCGGTCCCCGGCGCTCTCGTCGTCATCGGCGCGCTGGTCGGCGGCACGCTCCTGGGCCTTCTCGGAGCGCTCGTGGCGATCCCCGTGACCGCGTCCGTGCTGCTGATCGTCAAACAGATCGTGATCCCGCGACAGGATGCCAAGAAGTAGCCGCCCGCGCGAAGGGCCGGGAGCGAGAACGCCCCGGCCCCTCGCGCGTCACGCCGTCCGGCGTCGGCGGTGAAGGGCGATCGCCATCACGAGCAGCCCCAGCGCGAGGACGCTCGAGCCGAGGACCGTCGCGATCCGAGCGGGCGCGGGGTCTTGACCTGTCGCGGCGAGCGGCGGCGTCTGCGAGGACGACGCGCCCGGTGCGACCACGGTCACCTGAGCGGTGATCTCACCGCCCGGCACCATCAGCGCCACGGTGTGCGTCCCCGCCTCGGCGTACGCGGGGACGGTGAACACCCCGCTCCCTGTGCCGTCGGCGCCGATCGTGAGAGTGCCCAAACGAGCCGGCGTCGAGCGGAACTCGACGGCGAACACCGTTCCCGGCGCCGCCCCGGTGACCGTGACGGGCAGCTGGCCGCCCGGGGAGACCTGCGTCACGCCGACGCGGAGCACCTCTTTACCGGTGAGCGCCCCGGTCGGTTCCGCGCCGAGGCCCCCTCCGCCCTCGCCGGGTCCCGTGCCGGGGTTCCCCCCGGCAGACGTCCCCTTCGCGGGAATGCTCGCCTCGGCGACCTCCGACAGGTTTCCGGCCACATCGACGACCCGTACTCGGACCGTTGTGGCGGCATCGCCGACGGCAACGCTTCCCTGGGCCGGGGTCCACGCGCCGCCGCCCACTTGGTACTCCACCAGAGCCACACCGGAGCCGGTGTCGGTACCCGCGGGGGTCACCGTCCGCGCCCCGGCGTTGTAGCCGACATCGGCGACCGGCTTGGCGGCATCCCTCTTGACGTCGACCTGAACGGAGGCGGAGATGTTCCCCGCTGCATCCCCCGCCCGGAACCGGACCGTCGTCACGCCGTCGGTCGAGACCTCGACCGGCGCGGTGTACGCGGCCCATTCGCCGTCTCCGACGCGTGCCTCGATCTTCGGGGCGTCGTCACGGTCATCGATCGCCGTCGCGGAGACCTTGACTGTGCCGGTATACCAACCGCTCGTCGGGGCGACGGGATCGACCGTCGTGGCCACGACAGGGGCCTGCGTGTCGGGAGTGGGCATCGTGGGCTGTTCCCACACCTGCCATTCCTTGATGCCGACGCTGCCCTTGCCCTGCTCGGTCCCGACCGGGTCGAGCGCCAGGCGCAGGCGCGTGGTGGTCACGGGGTCGAACGACACCGTGTTGTAGGTGTTCTTCGCCGTGCCGTACGTGCCCGCGTTCTTCACCGGCACCCACGCGCTGGTCGTGGCATCCCAGTACTCGGCCTCCCACTTCGCGGGGACGTCGATGCCGAGTCCCTGCGCATCGATGTTCGACACGAAGTACACGCCCAGTTCGCCGACCGTCACCGGCTCGGTCCAGTCGTACTGCACCCACTGGTCGGTCACCGCGGGCCAGACGCCCCACACGTTCGCGTTGTCGTTGGGTGCGACGTCGCCGGAGGACGTGGGCTGGACGTTGTCATTCAGACCCGTGACCTTGTTCCAGGCGGCGGTTCCGGATGCCGTGGGCGTGGCGAGCAGGGCGACGTTGCGCCGCTGCATGCCATCGGCCTTCGGCACCGTGCGCTCGATCACCGGCGAGACGTTGCCCGCGGTGTCGGTGGAGCGCACCTGCACCTTCGTCTCGTCGAGTCCGACGAGCACAGAGCCCGTCAGCGCCCTCCAGCCACCGGAGTCGCCCAGGCGGTACTCGATCGAGGCCACACCCGAGCCGGAGTCCGTCGCGGTGGCCTTGATCGTGCGCGAGACCGCGTCGGTGGTCACCTCGACGGCCGGAGCCGTGGTGTCGATGCGCACGGTCTGCTCGGCCACCGACGACGTGTTGCCCGCCGCGTCGGTCGCCCGGGCCTGCATGACGTGGGCTCCGTCGCCGGTCACCGAGACGGTGCCGGTGTAGGCCGCCCAGGCGCCCGCATCCACGCGCACCTCGATGCGCGGGGAGGCGTCCTTGTCGTCGCGCGCCGTCACGTCGACGGCGACCGCCTGCGTGTACCAGCCCGACCCGGGAGCCGCGGGCGAGACCTGGAAGGCGACCGTGGGCGCCTTCGTGTCGTCGCCGCCGGTCCCGACCGTCACCGCCGCCGAGGCGGCCTTGGCGCCGGGCAGGTCGCTCTGCACCGTGCCCGCGACCGTGAACTGTCCCGGTGCGGCGTACGAGTCCGCGGCGACCGCGTTCCACGTGACCGGGAGGTCCTGGCGCGAGCCGTCGTTGAACAGCACGCCCACCGTCTTCGGCAGCACCGGCGCGACACCCGGCTGGGTGCGGCTGGTCACGGCATCCACCTGGTTGATCTGGCCGGGAGGGGTCGCGCGGACCCACACGGTCGCCTTGGCCGAGACGGGCGAGCCGGGGACGATACCCGACACCGGGAAGCTACCCTCACCCGCGACCTGCGCGTCGCTGACCTCGGCCCACGTCACGGCGAGGTCGGCGTGGCTGCCGTCGGAGTACGTGGCATCCACCGTCGCGGGAAGCGTCGGCTTCGTGCCCACGGCCGTGCGCACGTCGATCGGCTCGATCGAGGTGGGCGCGTCGGCGAACACCTTCAGCTCGCTGACGGCGACGGCCGCGTACGGTCCGGTGCCCGCGGCCTGTAGCACGACGCGGAGCCGCGTGGTGGTCACGGCGTCGAAGGTGACGGAGGTGGTCGCGTCGCGCTTCACCGTGTAGTCCGACGGGTTCGCGACGTCGGCCCAGGCCGATCCGGTCCAGTATTGCGCCTTCCACCCCTTGGGGACGTTGACGCCGTTGCTGGAGTTCGGGTCGGTCTGGTCGCTCCAGAAGCCGATCTCGGCCCCCGCGATGCGCTGCGGCGTCTTCCACTCGTACTGGAGCCAGCGGGTCGCCGGGTGGTTGCCCGACCACGTTCCCCAGATGTCGCTCTGGCTGCCGTCGGTGAAGAACACCTTGCCGTCGTTGACCGCCTTGACGTTGTTCCAGCCCGCGGTGTACTCCGCGGTCGGGGTCGCCTCGGGGGCGACGTTCGTGCCGGCGGTGACCGGCTCGCCCTGCACGGTGACGTCGGTCTGCGACGTCTTCTCCCCATCGTCGGCGGTCAGGCGCAGCACGTACTGCCCCTTGTCCGAGAAGCGGGCCGTGGTCGAGGCGGACGCGGCGTCGTCGAAGAGCACCGTCGCCCCCTCGGGTGCGCTCACCACCGACCAGGTCGACGACACGGTGCCCGCGGGCAGCCCGTCGTCCTTGACCGTGCCGACGAGGGCGGCCGCGCCGCCGACCGACGCCTGGAGGTTCTGCCACGCCGTGACCAGGGGAGCCTGGTTCGTGGATGCCGGGGCGGCGACGCCCGTGTGGAACACCTGCAGTTCCTTGACACCGGTCTTCATGCCGCTGGCGTGGGTCACCGTCAGGCGCACGGCGTCACCGGTCACCTCAGGGAACTGGACGTGGTTGTAGTTCGCGCGGGGGTACGCGGGTGTGCGGGCCTGCTGCGGGATCACCGACCACTGCCCGCCCCGGCGCACCTCGAGCGTGTAGACCGACGGCTCGGCGTACCCCGGCGCGGTCGCCGACGACGAGCTGTCGTAGAAGTAGGGGCGGATGTCGTCGAAGGTCTTCTCGCCGCCGACCTCGACCGTGAGGGAGTCCTTCGCGTTCGGCGATCCGGCGGTCCCCCAGAAGGGCTCGTTGATGGTCGTGCCGTCGACCGCGCCCTTCGGGTCGCGGCCCGCCGCCGAGAACGTGGCCGTCGCCGAGGCGGCGAGGTTCGCGCTGCCCGTGCTGGCGGTGCGGACGTCGGCACCGGCCTTGGCGAACAGGTCGACCACGCGGGCGTCGTCGGCGAAGCGCACGTCCTGCGGCGCCTGGACCGATGAGGCGGTCGCCGTGGTCACCTGCGCGTCGCCCTTGACGACCTGCACCGTTCCGGTGGCCGGGTCGTAGACGACGTGCGACAGCTTGTCGACGGTGAAGGCGAGCTTGCCGTCGAGGAACACCGAGTACCCCTCGGGCACGTCGTCGCCGTAGTACCGCGTCCCGCCCGGAGCGTCCCACGTGACGGTCAGGTCACGATCGCGGTACCGGATGTTGTTCGCGGTGAAGTGGTCCCACCCGATGTCGATCGGGTCGAGCTCGATCTTGGCGTCGCTGCGGGTACGCACGCCCATCGTGTCCTCGATCATCGTGAAGTTGGTCGCGCCGAGGATCGTGTGGTGGATCCACGACCGGTAATCGATCTTCTGCGGGTCGGCCGAGCCGTTCGCCCAGAACTCGTTCTGGTCGGGCAGGCGGTTGTCTCCACCGTTCTGGTAATGGGCCCACGCGTTCCAGTACAGGAGCTTCTTGTACCACTCGGCGTTGATCGCGTCGGTGGGGTAGTCGCGAAGCACCTTGGACAGCATGCGGAACATGACCGTCGAGTTGATCACCGAGAAGTTGTTGCTGCCCTGTCCGCCGGTCGCGTTGTAGGCGGCCTGGTCAGCTTGGTTCGCCGTGTAGAAGGGGAAGATCGGGTACTGCTTGTCGTCGCCGAAGAGCCGCAGCGCTTGGACGTAGTCGTCCTTGTAGTCGGCATCCCCCGGCTTCGGGACGAGACCCACGGTGAACGGGTAGTAGTTGTTGATCTCCTTCCAGGGCACGTGCTCGCCGTTGTTCGCCATGGCGTGCTCGATCAGCTTGGTGTCGGGGTTCCAGAGCACCTTCATGAGCTGGCTCTTGATGTTCTGCGCGAAGGCATCCATCTCGTCGGCCTTGGCCGTGTCGCCCGCCGTGCGGTATGCCTGCGCCGAGGCGAGGGCGTTGGAGTACAGGTACGCGTTCTCGGCGCGGTCCTGGTAGCCGCCCTTCCAATGGAACGACACCGCATCCGCGTCATTGCCGGTCATGGCGCCCCAGTTGTACTCGATGAGGCCGTTCTTGTTGAAGTCGTAGGCGTCGACCAGCCCCTTCACGTCGTCCTCGGCGTACTCGGCGAGGTTCTTCGCGATCGCGGTAGGACCGCCGTGCAGCTCGTAGGAGCGCCATGCGGCCTCGGAGATGTACTGCGTGTAGCTGTTCGACCAGTTGGCCGGATCGCCCGGATTGTCGACGAACTTGTAGCTCTTGCTGGTCTCGCCGGTCGACACCCACGGACCGTAGGAGTAGATCGGGTCCCGGAAGTACTTGAGGTCGTCGATGAACATCCCCGTGGTGAGCACGATCGAGTTGTTGTACCCCAGCACGCCCTCCATCGCGACGGGGAACTGGTACGTGTTTCCGGGCATGTCAGCGTCGAGGAAGTTGTACCTCATCAGCCACCAGCGGTAGTACAGCGTCTTGTCGATGTTGTCTTCGGGGGTGTCGAGGTAGGGCACGTTGTCGGCCCACCACTTGTTGTAGGCGGTGACATGCGAGGTGAATGCCTCGCCCGGGGACTGGGCGCGGGTGGCGTCGTAGTCCGTCCGGGAGGCGGCGATCTCGTCGGTGACGAGGCCGAGCTGCACCTTCGCGGTGACAGAACCGCCGGCGGGCACCGACAGCGTGCGGGTGAGGCTCTCCCCCGCGGGAGCGAAGCCGTCACCCGAGAAACGCGGCGAGAGCTTCGTCAGGTCGTTCAGCGCCTGCACGTGACCGACGAGTTCATCGCCTTCAGCCGTGAGGGCGTAGGGGGAGGATGCCACGAGTTCGACGTCGACGGCACCGCCGGTCGAGCGCAGCTCGAGGTTGGTCACGAGCACGTTGGCGTCGGTGATGAACTTGGTCTGCACGACCTCGAGCCCTGCTCCCCGGTGAACGCTCCGCCAGTAGCTGGGGGTCTGCTTCCGCTGCGTGACGTCCTCGGTGAGCGGCACCTCCGTGCCGGCGACCCGCGCGGTGATGGCGTATCCCGAGCGCCCGTCGATGGACTCCCAATAGGCGAGCTGTCCGCCGAACCCGAGGACCGACGGGTTGTGCTCCTTCATGAAAGCCGCCCGCCCGCGGGTGAACAGCCATTGATTGTTGTCTCCGAAACTGCCCGCGTCGCCGGTGCGCGCGAGCATCTCGTCCATCCAGAAGTCGTTCGACGCGTTCGAGCCGGCGCCCGCCGCGACATCGGCGTCGAAGATCCTCTGCAGCTGGTTGCCGGGGGTGTAGGCCACCCCGGTGTCGGGGACGGGCGTCGGGCTTCCCGAGAACGTCGGGTAGCCGATGTCGGTGTTGGCGGCGTGTGCCGGCGCGACCACGAAGGTCGTCGCCAGCACCGTCGCGATCGCCGCTGTGGCGATCGCGGAGCGCCCGACGCGACGGGGGGTCGTCGGATTGCAGTCCACGGTGTCTGTTCCTCTCGGCGCCGCTCATCGATGAGCAGCGGGTGCGTGGCTGGGACGCTACAGAGGAACCTGAGAGTTTCGCAATGGTTTTCGTAGATTTCGAAAGATCCCGAAAAAGCCCACCGCCGCGCCCTCAGCGGTGGGCGATCGTCGACCCCCGGATGACCAGCTTCACCGGCATCGGGTGAGTGCCGGCTCCGACATCGACCCCGTCGATCGCATCGAAAACCCGCTGCGCGGCCTGCCTGCCGAGCTGCTGGAGGTTCGCGTTGATGCTGGTGAGGGGCGGGCGGGCGTTCTCGGTGAGCAGCTCCCAGTCGTCGTAGCCGATCACGGCGAGGTCGCCCGGCACGTCGCGGCCGAAATCGCGGGCGGTGTCGAGCACCCCGCGGGCGATCTGGTCGGACCCGCAGAACACGGCGTCGACCTCGGGATGCCGCTCCAGCAGCATCGCGGCCGCGTCACGGCCCCAGTGCTCGTTCCACGCCGCGAACATCGGTTCACCGACGAAGTCGAGGCCCGCGGCCGTGAGCGCCGCCCGCGCCCCGGCCAGGCGGTCTTGCGCGGCGGCATAGGAGGGATCCCCGGAAATGTGGGCGATACGCCGGCGACCGCACGCGAGGAGGTGCTCGACCGCGAGGCGCCCCCCCGAGTAGTTGTCGGGCGTCAGGGAGAGATCACGAGGATCGTCGGAGGGCGAGTAGGCGTACACGACCGGGACGGGGAGTTCCTGCCCGAGCGAGGGCCGGGGGTCGGTCTGGCGGCCGACGACGATGATCCCGTCGACGCGACGACTCAGCAGGGCCCTCAGGTGGTGCTGCTCGCGGATGGCGTCGCCGCGCGCGTCGCACAGGAAGACGTTGATCTGACCGGCGCCGAAGGCGTCTTCCGCGCCCATGAGGATCGGGATGACGAAGCGACCCTCGAGGTCGTTCGTCAGCAGACCCACCGTCCCCGTGCGACCGGCCAGGAGCCCCCTCGCCATCGCGTTCGGGGTGAACGCCAACTCGGCGGCCGCCTCCATGACGCGCTTGCGCGTCCCCGCGGCGACGTCGCCCCGGCCGTTCAAAGCCTTGGACGCCGTGGCGATGGAGACGCCGGCGCGACGCGCAACATCGCTCAGAGTGGCGGCACGCACGGGATCTGTCGTCATCGGCATCCGTTTCGTTTTCGTGATCTTCTGCCGTCTTGACGGATCGGCAGAACTCACGTTACCGTCCCGAAAGGGATTTCGGTCATTTCGATTTCCCGCCCTGAAAGCGGTGCCGACCCCGAATGTCGCATCCGCTCAATGAAGAGCTAGAGGAGACTGCAATGACCCCATCCCGGCGCCGCTTCGCCCTTCGGGCCGCGACGGCCATCCTGGCCGCGAGCGCACTCGTCGGCGGCCTCGCCGCGTGCTCGGGCGGTTCGACCACCACCGCACCGGCCGACATCCCCGCTGAAGGCACCGACGACGGCACGACCCTGACGCTGTGGACGCGCGCACCCCTCGAGAAGCAGGCCAAGCTGCTCGTCGAGGCGTACAACGCCAGCCACAAGAACCAGGTCGAGCTGACCGTCGTTCCGAACGACGACTACGTGGCCAAGGTGGGCGCTGCCGCCGGCTCCGGCGGCCTGCCCGACCTCTTCGCCGCCGACATCGTCTACGTGCCCAACTGGGTGGAGCAGGGACTGTTCCAGGACATCACGGCCCAGATCGACGGGCTCTCCTACAAGGACACGATCAACCAGGGTCACCTCGACGCGGGCACGCTCGAAGGGAAGGAGCACGTGCTGCCCTTCGTGCTCGACCTCTCGGTGATGATGTGGAACAAGGACCTCGTCAAGGAGGCCGGCCTCGACCCCGAGAAGGCCCCCGCCACCATCGCCGACTTCGCCAAGACCGCGAAGGCCGTGCAGGCCCTGAACAAGCCCGGGGTCTCGGGCACCTCGACCGGACTGAACTGCGGCGGCTGCCTGCTCTTCACCTGGTTCCCGTCGATCTGGGCTTCGGGCCAGGACGTCCTCAACGCCGACGGCACGCAGTCGCTGTTGAACAACGACGCCGCCAAGGAGGTCTACTCCACCTGGAAGGACCTCGACGCGTCGGGAGCAGTCGCCCCCGGCTCGGCTGACGAGACGGGCGCCACGTGGGTCGCCGGATTCCAGGAGGGAAACGTCGGCATCATGCCGTTCCCCGCCACCCTGCTGTCGAGCCTGACGTTCGACGCCGGCGTCTCGGGAATCCCGGGTGTCGACGGCGGCGAGTCCACGTTCGTCGGCGGTGACGGTATCGGCATCTCGAAGGATTCCAAGCAGTCGGCGCAGGCGTGGAACTTCCTGTCGTGGCTCACCTCCGAGGACGCCCAGGTGGGCGTGCTGGCGAAGGACGGCAGCACGGTCTCCCGCTCCGACCTCGCCAACAACGAGTATTCGGCGAAGGACCCCCGCCAGGTGGCGATCAACGAGGTCGCCGGCAAGGGCAAGACGCCCGTGGCGCTGAACTTCCAGCAGGCGTTCAACGCCCCCGGGAGCCCGTGGCTGACGCTCGTGCGCAACGCCGTCTTGAACGGTACGAGCACCGTCGACGCCGACAACGACGAGATCTCCGCGGTCCTGTCCCAGTGATCCCCGTGGGGGTGCCGGTCCTCCGGCACCCCCACACCCCCGGAAGGAACAACGTGGCTCTCTCCACCTCATCCCGGCGCTCACGCTACGGGCGCTCCGCGCTCGGCGGCCCCGTTCAGGGCTGGCTGTACGCCGCGCCGACGGCGATCTTCGTCATCGCCCTCTTCGTCATCCCGCTGCTGCTCGTCCTGCAGATGTCGGGCTCGGATTGGCCGCTTCTGCGCGGCAACAAGGGCCTCAACTTCCCCGAGAACTTCGTGGATGCCGCGACCCACCGTCTCTTCTGGGATTCGGTGCAGTTCACGGTCCTCTACACCGTAATCACCACGGTCCTGTTGATCGGCCTCGGTCTCGGTCTCGCGTTGCTCGTCCAGGAGTCCACGGCCTGGAAGGGATTCCTCCGCACAGCGTTCCTGCTGCCGAGCGCCCTGGGCCTGGCCTCGGCATCCCTCCTCTTCTACGTGCTGTACTCCCCCATCGCCGGACCCTTCTCGAACCTCATGGAGTCGTGGGGAATCACCTTCCTGGGCTCTCCGGAGGGGGCTCTGTGGTCCACGGTGTTCCTCATCGTGTGGCGCTTCGCCGGGTTCTACATGCTTCTGCTGCTCGTGGGCCTCCAGGGCATCCCCGAGGACATCTACGAGGCCGCGCGCATCGACGGCGGTTCGCGGTGGCAGATCTTCCGCGACATCACCGTGCCGCTGCTGCGCCCCACCTTCGCCCTGACCACCGTGATGTGCGTGACGGGGTCGCTGCTGGCGTTCGATCAGTTCTACATCCTCACCAAGGGCGGGCCCGACAACAGCACCATGACCGTGGTGCAGCTCATCTACAACATCGCCTTCCAGGGGCAGAACAGCCTCGGCATCGCCGCCGCGCTGTCGGTGATCGTCCTCCTCGCCCTGGTCATCATCAACGTCGTGCAGCTGCGCGCGTTCCGTCGTCCCGAGGAGTCCTGAGATGGCCACGACCGACATCCGCCCCCGCGCGGCCGCCACCGGAAGCACTCGCGCGATCGTCGCCCCCGGCTTCCGCGATCGCCGTCGCCCCACCGGACGCCTGTTGTGGGGCGTTCCCTCGAAGGTGTTCACCGGGGCGCTCGCGATCATCTTCCTCTACCCCCTGGTGTGGACCGGGGTCGCCTCGGTGAGCCCGCAGGCGGGCACCACGCAGTCCGAGGGCTGGGGGTTCGGCAACTACGTGAAGCTGTCGAACTTCCAGTCCGGCATCTGGGTCTACCTCGGAAACTCGATCTTCGTCTCGGTGCTGACCGTGGTTCTCACGCTGCTGGTGTCGTTCCTCGGTGGATACGCTTTCGCCCGCTTCCAGTTCCCGGGCAAGAACCTGTTGTTCCTCTCGGTCCTGGCGATCCTCATGGTCCCGTACGCGACGCTCCTCATCCCGCTGTACGTGATCCTCAACGCCGTCGGTCTTCAGAATTCCCTCGTGGGCGTCGCGCTCGTGCTGACGATGTTCCAACTGCCGTTCTCGATGTTCATGATGCGCATCTCGTTCGAGTCCGTGCCGCGCGAACTCGACGAGGCAGCACTGGTCGACGGGTGCACGAGTTTCAGCGCTCTCTGGCGTGTTCTGCTGCCCGCGGTGAAACCGGGGCTGATCACGGTGGGATTGTTCGCCTTCCTGACCGCGTGGAACGACTTCATCGCCCCCCTGATCCTCATCAACGACCAATCGCGCATCACGCTGCCGCTCGCGGTGGCGAACCTCCGCGGCCAGACGATGGGCGTCATCGACTACGGGGTCACCGAAGCCGGTGTCGTCGTGCTCGCGCTGCCGTGCATCGTGCTGTTCCTGATCCTCCAACGTCACTACGTGCGCGGCTTCATGTCCGGCGCCTTCAAGGGATGACCATGTCGACCACTCTCCCCGCCCGTCCCCTCGACCCCGACACGGCCCGCACCGTCGCCGCCCCCGTCGTCCCCTCGCACTCCCGGCTGCGCCCGCTCGGTTTGGGCGACGTGCGCATCACCGGCGGGTTCTGGGGCGAGCGACAGGGCGTCAACGCGCGGCACACCCTCGCCCACATCCTCGGACGACTGGAGTCGGAGGGATGGCTCCCCAACTTCGACCGTGCCACCGCCGGTACCCTCCCCCTCGGCCGCCGCGGTCGGGAGTTCAGCGACTCCGAGGTCTACAAGTACCTCGAAGCGGCTGCGTGGGAGATCGGCCGCAGCGACGACACCGCCCTGGAGGCCACCTTCCGGGCGGTCGTCGATCGCGTCGCCGCGGCTCAGGAGGACGACGGGTACCTCAATACCGAGTTCGGACGGGAGGGACAGCAGCCCCGATGGTCGGATCTCGAGTGGGGTCACGAGTTGTACTGTCTCGGTCACCTCTTCCAGGCGGCGGTGGCTCGTGAGCGCACGCGACCCGGGGCCGACGACGGACTGCTGCTCATCGCCCGGCGCGCGGCCGACCTTGTCTGCGAGGTCTTCGGGCCCGATGGCATCCCGGCGTTCTGCGGCCACCCCGAGGTGGAGACCGCACTGGCGGAGTTGGCGCGCGTGACCGGTGACGCGCGCTACGCCGAGCAGGCCGCTCTCTTCGTCGCCCGGCGCGGGCACGAGACGCTCGCCGACATCGAGTGGGGTCGCCGGTACTTCCAGGACGACGTCCCGGTCCGCGATGCCGAGGCGTTGAGCGGCCATGCCGTACGCGCCAACTACCTCGCGGCGGGTGCCGTCGACGTCGCCGTCGAGAGCGACGACCACGAGCTGCTGACGTCGTTACGACGGCAGTGGGCGCGGACGCGCGGACGCCGCACCTACATCACCGGCGGTCAGGGATCGCATCACCAGGACGAGGCGTTCGGCGACGACTGGGAGCTCCCGTCGGACCGTGCCTACTCCGAGACCTGCGCCGGGATCGCCTCGGTCATGTTCTCGTGGCGTCTTCTTCTGGCGGGCGGAGAGTCGGCGTACGCCGACCTGATCGAGCGGACGCTGTTCAACGTCGTGGCCACCTCACCGGCCGCCGACGGGCGCAGCTTCTTCTACGCGAACACACTCCACCAGCGCGTTCCCGGCATCGTCGCAGACCCCGACGCCACCTCCCCGCGCGCCTCCTCATCGCTGCGTGCGCCGTGGTTCGACGTGTCGTGCTGCCCTCCGAACGTGGCCCGCACCCTGGCCAGCCTCGACGCCTACATCGCGACCGCCGATGACCACGGCATCCAGATCCATCAGTACGCGCCGAGCGAGATTCGAACGACCCTCTCCGATGGGAGGGCCGTGTCTCTCGACGTCGCTACTCGCTACCCGAGCGAGGGGAGCATCCGTGTGAGCGTCATCGACAGCGCGGACGAGCCCTGGACCCTGTCGTTGCGCGTCCCGGAGTGGGCAGACGGCGCGCGGCTTCGCGTCGAGGGTGCCGACGGAGTGACGCAGGAGGCACCGACTGCGGGGGGATGGGCTCGAGTGCATCGCGCCTTCCGAGCGGGTGACGTCGTCGAGCTCGAACTGCCGATGGCCCCCCGCGTCGTCGTCCCCGACCCGCGTATCGACGCCGTCCGCGGCTGCGTGGCCGTGGAACGTGGACCCGAGGTGCTCGCCCTGGAATCCGTCGACCTCGACGGCGGCCACGACGTGGGCGAGGTGGCCGTGCTTCCCGACGTCCCGCCGGTCGAAGACGGAGGACGCGTCTGGATGAGCGTCACCACTCGAGGCTCCGCGCCCGACGGCTGGCCCTACGGCACCGAGGCGACCGTGGCCCCCGCCGCCGCGGGACGTGTCGCTCTCGTCGCCTATCACGACTGGGGTAACCGCGGCCCGTCGACGATGCGGGTATGGATGCCGATCGCCTGAGCGCGCGTCCACTCGACCGAGGCTGAACCGACGTCCCGCAGCAGTGGGGCGCCGGTTCAGCGCATCGGCAGCAGGCGCGTCGGAGACGGAGACGGGGTGCGGTGGCGCACCTTGCCGGGGATGCCGGTGCGGCCATCGAGCGGCAGCGAGACGATCTCGTGCGCCAGCTGACCCGCGACGAGCAGGGTGTCGTCGACGACGACGTGATGTCGCGGCCAACGGGTGCCCGTCTCGGCGAGAGCGAGCAGCTGCAGCTCTTCACCGTGCCCGCGCACCGAGAGCACGCCCACGGTGTCGCTGCCGCGCACGCCGGCGTACAGCGTCGACCCGTCGCGACTGCTCGACAGCTCGGCGGCGGTGTCGGTGTCGAGGGTGCCGAGCAGCGGCTGACCCGAGACGAGGTGCCACCGTCCCGCGCGGTCGGGCGCGAGGACGAAGACCTCGCAGCTCAGCTCGGTCACGACGTAGAGATGACCCGAGGGATGCCACAGACCGTGGCGTGGACCGCTGCCCTTGGGGAGGGCGACCTCTTGCGCGAGCCGTAGCCCGCCCTCGTGCGTGCGCCAGAACCGCACGAGGTCGAAGCCCATGTCGGTCGTCGCGATCAGGCCGCCGGGCAGGAACACCGCCTGGTGAGCACGCGACACGCGGGCTCCCGCGACGGCCTCTTCCGACTCGGCGTCGGTGACGGGGACATCGTCGTACGCGGGCACGAGGTGGGAGTACTCCTCCCCGGCTGCGTCTCGAAGAGCCCGTGCCGCGGCGGCCAGGTCGGGCACCACCGCGCCCGAGACCCGGGCGCCGGTCGAGACGGTGCCCTCGTCTGACGCCGCCCCGTGCGGATCCGCGGCCTCGGCGGCGACGACCGGGCGCGACGGCCGACCCTGGGCGTCGAGCGCGATGCGGACGATCCGGCCGTCCCCCCAGCAGCTCGCCACGAGGAACGAGGCGTCGGACGCGACCGCGATGTGGCAGACGGCACCACCCGCCTCGACGGGCGGTCCGAGAGGTGTCAGGCGGGTCTCGGCGGTCCGTCGGAACGCCTGCACGGTCCCGTCGAACTCGACAGCGGCGTAGACGATGTCGTCATTCGACGGGTGCGCGGCCACCCACGAGGCGGAGCCCGGCACGGCGGCGGCGGTCGCGACCATGCCGAGGGGGCCGCCGGCCCCGAGCGAGTCGAGCTCGCCCGCCTGCAGGATGCCGATGCCCTCGGCCGCCCCGGTGTCGGGGGCATAGGCGCCGACCCAGAACCGCATCAGTCGATCAGGTCGTGGCGCACGATCACCTGATCGCGGGCCGGGCCCACGCCGATGACCGAGATCCGCGTGCCGCTCATCTTCTCGAGCGCGAGCACGTAGTCCTGTGCGTTCTGCGGCAGGTCCTCGAAGGTCCGCGCGGTCGAGATGTCCTCGCTCCAGCCCGGGTAGTACTCGAGGATCGGCTTCGCGTGGTGGAAGTCCGTCTGGTTGACGGGCAGGTCGTCGAAGCGCTCACCGTCGACGTCGTAGGCGACGCAGACGGGGATCTGCTCGAGCCCGCCGAGGATGTCGAGCTTGGTCAGCACGAGGTCGGTGATGCCGTTGATCCGCGTCGCGTAGCGCGTGATGGGCGCGTCGTACCAGCCGACGCGACGGGGGCGTCCGGTGGTCGTCCCGAACTCGAAGCCGCGCGAGCGCAGCCAGTCGCCGCTCTCGTCAAACAGCTCGGTCGGGAAGGGACCCGAGCCGACGCGCGTCGTGTACGCCTTGACGATGCCGACGATGCGGTCGAGACGGTTGGGACCGACGCCCGAACCCGTCGAGGCGCCGCCGGCCGTCGCCGACGACGACGTCACGAACGGGTAGGTGCCGTGGTCGACGTCGAGCATGGTGGCCTGGCCGCCCTCGAAGACGACGACGTCGCCGGCCTCGAGCGCGTCGTTCAGCAGGAGCGAGGTGTCGGCGACCATCGGGCGCACGCGCTCGGCGTACGAGAGCAGGTCGTCGACGATCTCGTCGGCCGTGATGGAGCGGCGGTTGAAGATCTTCACCAGCAGGTGGTTCTTCTGGTCGAGGGCACCCTCGACCTTCTGACGCAGGATGTTCTCGTCGAAGAGGTCCTGCACGCGGATGCCGACGCGGTTGATCTTGTCGGCGTAGGCCGGGCCGATGCCGCGCCCGGTGGTGCCGATCATGCGCTTTCCGAGGAAGCGCTCGGTGACCTTATCGAGCGTGCGGTGGTACTGCGTGATGATGTGCGCGTTGGCGCTGATCTTGAGGCGGCTCGTGTCGAGGCCACGGGCGTTGAGGGCCTCGAGCTCGTTGAAGAGCACCTCGAGGTCGACCACGACGCCGTTGCCGATCACGGGGGTGACCCCCGGAGACAGGATGCCGCTGGGCAGCAGGTGCAGCGCGTACTTCTCGTCTCCGATGACGACGGTGTGCCCGGCGTTGTTGCCGCCGTTGAACTTCACCACCCAGTCGGTGCGCTCACCGAGCAAGTCGGTGGCCTTGCCCTTGCCTTCGTCGCCCCACTGGACGCCGACGATCACGATTCCGGGCATGTGCGCTCCTCGCGTCTGATTCCGGCGGTACACCCCATCCTATCGAGCGGGTCCGATACGGCCCGCGCGCGCCCTATGCGCCGAAGGTGCTCGTGATGTCGTGCCAGGCGATCGACGCCGAGACGCTCGCGCCCTGCGCCGATGCGAGCACCAGGGTCACGGCATCCGGAGCCGACAGGACCTCGTTCGGCAGGACGCGGAACGAGCGCGTCGCGCCCGGGAGATCGACGAGGTCGCCCGCGGTGCTGGCCGAGGTGGCGGCGACCGTGTGCCGGAACCCGGGCGGGGTGGCTGCCGGCGTGCGCCTCTCCACGGTGAGACCGTCGCGCCCACCCGCGTACTGGACGTAGTCGTCCTCGCCGAGGTTGAGGATCGCGAATGCAGGCCCGCGGTGGTCGGCGATCCAATCGACCGACGCCGCCAGATGAGCGCGCTGGGCTGCTCGTCGCGGGCGGGTCCAGCGAGCCATGCCCGCAGCGCCTCTCGTCCGATGGGGGCGGCGGCGGGGTCGAACACGCGGATGTCGTAGCTCACGGCGCACTCCTGGATCGGGGTGCGACCACCATAGCGGCCCGCTCGCACGAGCCGCCCGCCGCAACCCCTGCCCCCGCGTGCGGCCACTCACTAGCCTGGGGCGATGCAGACATCGCGCGGGTGGACGACCGGGTGGAACGCGGCACGCGTGGCGATCGCGGTGCTCATCCTCGTCGCGGTGGGGGCGCAGTTCTCGTCGTCGGTGGCCGAGGCGGTGGCACGCGACCGCGACGTGGCGACCGTGACCGCGAACTTCTTCAGCTTCTTCACGATCCTGTCCAACGTCTCGTCGGCCGTCGTGCTGGTGCTTCTGGGCGTGCGGTTCTTCGCACGCGGCCGCCGGGTCGAGGTCGATCCGCCGGCCCTCGCGACCGCTCTCGCCTTCGTCTCCACGTACATGATCGTGACCGGCATCGTCTACAACCTGCTGCTGCGCGGCATCCCCCTCCAGCCCGAGACCGTGCCCTGGTCGAACGAGATCATGCACGTCTGGGGTCCGCTCTTCCTCCTGCTCGACGTGCTGCTCGGGCCGACGCGACGCCGCTTGCCCTGGTCGGCGGCGTTCGCCGCGGCGATCTTCCCCATCGTGTGGATCGTCTACACGCTCCTGCGCGCGCCCCTGATCACGAACCCGACCACGGGGGCGCCGTTCTGGTACCCGTACCCCTTCCTCGACCCGAACACCGGCGGGTGGGGCAGCGTCGCGGTCTACATCGTCGTCATCGCCGTGGCCATCATCGCCCTCGCGGTCGGTGTCGTCGCGATCGGTCGGGCACGTGGCATCCGGATGCCGATCGACCCGACGCCCGCGACGCGCGCACGGCCCTGACGAGTCGACGTCGACGCCCTACCCTGGAACCCGTGCGCACTCGACTGATGTCTGCGGCCCTCGCCGCTTCCACCCTGCTCCTGCTCGCCGGCTGCGCCGGTGGCACGTCGTCCGCCCCCGCCCCCGCGGCGAGCGCATCGAGCGCGAGCACCGCCTCGGGCGAGTGCTCGTACCCCGCCTCGGGACAGCCGTCCGTCGACGTGACTCCCCCCTCGGCGGGCACCGAGCGTCCCACGGGCACCGTCGACGCGACGCTCGAGACCTCGGCCGGGGCGATCCCGATGACCCTCAGCGGCGAGCGCACCCCCTGCACGGTCGAGAGCTTCGTCTCGCTGGCCCAGCAGCAGTACTTCAGCAACACCGAGTGCCACCGCCTCACCACCCAGGGCATCTTCGTCCTGCAGTGCGGTGACCCGACCGGCACGGGCCGCGGTGGCCCCGGGTACCGCTTCGCCGACGAGCTCGACGGCAGCGAGACCTACCCCGCGGGCACGGTCGCGATGGCGAACGCGGGCCCCGGCACGAACGGCTCGCAGTTCTTCCTGGTGTACTCCGACTCCCAGCTGCCCCCGGACTACACGGTGTTCGGCACGATGTCGCCCGAGGGGCTGCAGGTCGTGAAGAACATCGCCGCGGCGGGTACGGCCGGCGGCTCGCCCGACGGCGCCCCCGCCACCCCGGTGACGATCAGCGCCGTGACGATCGGCTGACGCTCCTCCCCATCGCTTTGGGGCGCCCGATCCTCCCCCGAAGTCGGGGCTCGGCATCCCTCCGCTCTAGAATCGAGGGCATGTCCAAGGTCTTGCAGTCCCTTCCCGTCGGCGAGCGCGTCGGCATCGCCTTCTCGGGTGGTCTCGACACTTCGGTGGCCGTCGCGTGGATGCGCGACAAGGGCGCCGTCCCCTGCACCTACACGGGCGACCTCGGGCAGTACGACGAAGACGACATCGCGTCGATCCCGGGCCGCGCGACGCAGTACGGCGCCGAGGTCTCGCGCCTCGTCGACTGCAAGACGGCGCTCGTCGAAGAGGGCTTCGTCGCCCTCGCGTGTGGCGCGTTCCACATCCGCTCGGGCGGACGCACCTACTTCAACACCACGCCGCTGGGCCGCGCCGTCACCGGCACCCTGCTCGTGCGCGCGATGAAAGAAGACGGCGTCGACATCTGGGGCGACGGCTCCACCTACAAGGGCAACGACATCGAGCGGTTCTACCGCTACGGCCTGCTCGCCAACCCCGCGCTGCGCATCTACAAGCCCTGGCTCGACGCCGACTTCGTCACCGAGCTGGGCGGGCGCAAAGAGATGAGCGAGTGGCTCGTCGCGCACGACTTCCCCTACCGCGACAGCGTCGAGAAGGCGTACTCGACGGATGCCAACATCTGGGGCGCCACGCACGAGGCCAAGACCCTCGAGCACCTCGACGTCTCGCTCGAGATCGTCGAGCCCATCATGGGCGTGCGCTTCTGGGACCCCGAGGTCGAGATCGAGACCGAAGACGTCACCGTGGAGTTCGAGGCCGGTCGCCCCGTCGCCGTCAACGGCACGCGATTCGCCGACCCCGTCGAGCTCGTGCGCGAGGTCAACACCATCGGCGGCCGTCACGGCCTGGGCATGAGCGACCAGATCGAGAACCGCATCATCGAGGCCAAGTCGCGCGGCGTCTACGAGGCCCCGGGCATGGCCCTGCTGTTCCTGACCTACGAGCGCCTGGTCAACAGCATCCTGAACGAAGACACCCTCGCCACGTACCACGAGCAGGGCCGCCGCCTCGGTCGCCTCATGTACGAGGGCCGCTGGCTCGAGCCGCAGTCGCTCATGCTGCGCGAGTCGATCCAGAAGTGGGTCGGGTCGACCATCACCGGGTCGGTCACCGTGCGCCTGCGCCGCGGTGAGGACTACACGATCCTGAACACCGTGGCATCCGGAATGTCGTACTCGCCCGAGAAGCTCTCGATGGAGCGCGTGGGCGACGCCGCGTTCGGCCCGGTCGACCGCATCGGTCAGCTCACCATGCGCAATCTCGACATCGCCGACTCGCGCGCGCGCCTCGAGCAGTACGCCGCGATGGGCCTGCTCGGCGGACCGACCGGCGAGCTCGTCGGCGACGTGGCCGCCGGCGGCGCGCAGGACATCATCGAGTCGGCCTCGCCGCTCGACGCGGCCGGCGAGCGCCTCGCCGACGCGACGGATGCCGCGGGCGAGGGCGCCGCGTTCGACGCCGGCACCGACTGACGCTTCCTTCGACGAGAGCCCGCGACGCCCCTCCGGCGCCGCGGGCTCCGTCGTTGCGCGGCGCACGCTCTCCCGCGCGCGCCCCGCACCCGCGCGCCCCCTCTCCCGCGCCGCCGCCTCTCCCGCGCTCCGCGCGCGCGTGAGTCGCCACTTTCTGTCGCTTGCCGCGGTCTCGAAGCGACAATTCCTGGCGACTCACACGCGAGGAGGTCGACGGGACGGCAAGAAGTTGCACACAAGCGTGCACTTTCGGCGTACACTGGTCACCCGTGACTACCCCCACCCGCCGCGACGCCGTCGAGAACCGCGCCGGCATCCTCGACGCCGCCACCGCGGCCATCGGCCACGACCCTCGCGCCTCGATCGACACGATCGCCCGCCGCGCCGGCCTCTCGCGCCGCGCCCTCTACGGCCACTTCGACGACCGCAACGCCATCGTGCGCGAGGTCATCGCCGCCGGAGCAACCCGCTTCAACGCCATCGCCGCCCGCGTCGACGACCAGGACTCCCGCGTCGCGCTCGCCCGCCTGGCATCCGAGCTCTGGCGCGAAGCCGCCCACGTGCAGGCCGCCGCCGCGCTCGCCCTCGACGACGCGCACCTCGCCGAGACCTCCGACGCGCTCGCCCCGCTCCGCCGCCGCATCGACCAGATCGTACGCCGCGGGCAAGAAGCGGGAGAGCTGCGGACGGACCTTCCCGCGCCGACCCTCGCCCGCCTGCTCGAAGAGACCGGCCGCATGGTCGTCGCCCGAGTGGATGCCGGCTCCTCGACGGCCCGATCGATCGCGGTGTGCGCGGTTCTGAGCATCGCCGGCCTGTCGTGGATCGAAGCGCGAGCCATGCTGGAACAGCACCCCGACCTGGAGGCGCAGTGAGAATCGTCCTGAACGCCGTCGCCAAGGGCCGCGCGCAGAGCGCCCTGCCCGAGACGTCCACCGCGTATGAAACCGGCGGCGCGACCCTGGTGGTCGCCGAGACCGAGCAGCGTCCCACGGTGCTGGGCCTGGTGGCATCCGGTCGCATGAAAGTCGACAGCGGAACGGTCACGATCGACGGCCGCGCCGACGCGTCGGCCATCCGTCGACGTGTCGCCCTCGTGGACGCCCCTGTCGTGTCGGAGCCCGAGTCGAACGTCACCGTGACCGGTGTCGTCGCCGAAGAGCTGATGTTCGCCGGCCACGCCCCCAACCCGTTCGCCGCCGCGCGTTGGCTCGAGGGCGTCGGGCTCGAGTCGCTCGCCACCACGGCGATCGGCAACGTCGAGCCGGCCGCCCGCGTGCGTCTGCTGCTCGAGCTCGCGGCGCTCCGAAAGGACGTCGAGGGGCTCGTCCTGG
>Ga0308171_1001522_pt1 | contig 30313 bp, 22 predicted proteins | sample PhyGR1_FD_202135 | JGI IMG/M metagenome (GOLD analysis project Ga0308171, IMG submission 202135) | Phyllosphere microbial communities from UC Gill Tract Community Farm, Albany, California, United States - DLSLSG.R1 | ecosystem: Host-associated > Plants > Phyllosphere > Unclassified | place: USA...
GGGTGGAAGGTCCTCGGGAACCGGCCGGTACTGGCCGATCTCGGACCAGCCGCCAGGGCCATGGAAGTCACTGCCGGCGCTGACCAGCAGACCGAACTCACGGGCAAGGATCGCCAGGCTGCCCACCTGTTCTGCGGGCTGATGGCCATTGACCACCTCGATAGCATGCCCGCCTGCTTGAATATAGTCGGCAATCAGCTTTCGGCGCTTGCTACGGGTGAAATCGTAGTGCCATGGATGCGCCAGGCTGACCCAGGCTCCGGCGGCGCGCAGGGTACCGACGGTGTCTTCCAGCGTCGGCCAGTGCAGTTTGACGTCGCCGAGTTTGCCGGCGCCGAGCCATTTGCGAAATGCCTCGGCGCGATCCTTTACATAACCTTCACGCACCATCCAGTCGGCGAAATGCGGCCGGGCCGGCGCGTTGCCGCTGTCGCCCAGTTCCTGCTGGATCTGCCGGGCGCCGTCGAGGGCACCGGGCATCCCCTTGAGTGCGAGCTTGCGGCTTATTTCTTCCGACCGCAGCCAGCGGCCATCGTGCAATTTGGCGATCGCTTCGACCAACGGCGCGGCGTTGACGTCGAAGCCGTAGCCCAGCACATGAATGGTCGCCCCGCCCCAGGTGCAGGACAATTCGACGCCGTTGACCAGTTGCATGCCTAACTCGGTGGCGGCAGTACGCGCCTCGGCGAGCCCCTCAAGAGTGTCGTGGTCGGTCAACGCCAGGACTCGCACGCCGTTTTCGAACGCTCGCGCAACCAGAACCGCAGGCGCCAGGGCGCCATCGGAGGCCGTGCTGTGGCAGTGCAAATCAACATTCACGGGGAGTTGTAACCTCAAATCAGCTATCGCGCGCCCATATGTTTGTTATTATGCCGCCACATCCAGCTTCTGGCTCTCACTGTGAAACAATTCATCGATTTCATCCCGCTTCTGCTGTTCTTCATCGTTTACAAACTTGATCCACGGGTCGTCGACATTGCCGGCCAGCAAGTGACCGTAGGCGGTATCTACAGCGCCACGGCGATGCTGATCATCAGCTCCCTGGTGGTGTACGGCGCGCTGTTCATCAAGCAGCGCAAGCTGGAAAAGAGCCAGTGGCTGACGCTGATCGCCTGTCTGGTGTTCGGCAGCCTGACGCTGGCCTTCCACAGCGAAACCTTCCTGAAATGGAAAGCGCCGGTGGTCAACTGGCTGTTCGCTGCGGCGTTCATCGGTAGCCACTTCATCGGCGATCGCCTGCTGATCAAACGCATCATGGGCCACGCGCTGACCCTGCCAGATCCGGTCTGGACGCGCCTGAACATCGCCTGGATCGGCTTCTTCCTGTTTTGCGGCGCGGCCAACCTGTTCGTCGCCTTCACCTTCCAGAGCATCTGGGTCGACTTCAAGGTGTTCGGCAGCCTGGGCATGACCGTACTGTTCCTGGTCGCACAGGGCGTTTACCTGTCGCGCCATCTGCATGACACCGATACCACAACGCCAAAAACCGAGGACTGACATGCTCTACGCCATCATTGCCACCGATGTTGCCAACTCGCTGGAAGCTCGCCTGGCCGCACGCCCGGCGCATCTGGAACGCCTGCAAGCGCTCAAGGGCGAAGGCCGCATCGTGCTGGCCGGCCCGCACCCGGCCGTCGACAGCAATGATCCGGGCGCAGCGGGTTTCACCGGCAGCCTGATCGTCGCCGAGTTCGATTCCCTCAGCGCCGCCCAGGCCTGGGCCGATGCCGACCCGTACATTGCCGCCGGCGTCTACGCCAATGTGATCGTCAAGCCGTTCAAGCAAGTCCTGCCGTAATCCCGCTATTGAAATGCCGACGGGTTTTATGTGGCGAGGGGATTCATCCCCGCTGGGTGGCGAAGCCGCCCCAATACCCATCCAACGCGGTGTGTCTGACACACCGCATGCTCCCATTTCAGGACTGCTACGCAGCCCAACGGGGCGGTGCGACGTTTCGCTAAATCCCCTCGCCACAGAATATTCATCAGCCACGAATTATTTGTCAGCCACCAACATCACGTCCTGCGCACTGAACCTTCTCGCTTCTCACCCATCTCAATCGCTCATTATTCTCGTTTGCCTGCCGACAACCTGCCCAATATCCATTTGGAAACAGGTGTCGCGATGCGCAAGGGTCCGTTGTGTCTGATGTTGCTCACGTTGTCGATCATGGCCCCCGCCCATGGTGAGGAAACCACCGAAGGCGGCAGCTCGACGCCATTGTCATTGAGCGCCGGCAGCCAGATCACCGAGCTGCAACAGCGGCTCAAGGCCAGTGAGCAGCAGCGCGAAGAACTGAACAAACAACTGCAAAATGCCGACAACACTCGCGAAAGCGCCCAGCTCGCCCGGCTGCGCCAGGAGAACCAGCGTCTGAAGCTGCAACTCAAGGAAGCCCAGGCCAGCCCGCTGCCGCGTTTGCTGACCGATCAACAGCAGTGGTTCGTCACTGGCGCCGGGGTAGCGCTATTGGCGCTGCTCTGCGGTATCTTTGCCAGCGGTGCAAGCCGAAAACGTCGGCAATGGCTAAATTGAGTGAGTCATGAGCGAGCTGTTATTGATTGATGATGACCAGGAGTTGTGCGAACTCCTGAGTAGCTGGTTGAGCCAGGAAGGCTTCCAGGTGCGCGCCTGCCACGACGGCCAGAGCGCCCGTAAGGCGTTGGCCGAAACCGCCCCGGCGGCGGTAGTGCTGGACGTGATGCTGCCCGACGGCAGCGGTCTGGAACTGCTCAAGCAATTGCGCAACGACCACGCCGACCTGCCGGTGCTGATGCTGTCAGCGCGTGGTGAACCGCTGGACCGCATCCTCGGCCTCGAACTGGGCGCCGACGATTACCTGGCCAAACCCTGCGACCCCCGCGAACTGACCGCGCGCCTGCGCGCCGTGTTGCGCCGCAGCCATCCCGCCGCTGTGTCAACGCAACTTGAGCTGGGTGATCTGAGTTTCAGCCCGGTGCGCGGCGTGGTCAGCATCGACGAAAAAGAACTGACCCTGACCGTCTCCGAAAGCCGCCTGCTCGAAGCCCTGCTCAAGCAGCCCGGCGAGCCGCTGGACAAACAGGAACTGGCGCAACTGGCCCTCGGCCGCAAGCTGACCCTGTACGACCGCAGCCTCGACATGCACGTCAGCAACCTGCGCAAAAAAATCGGCCCCCACCCCGACGGCCGCCCACGCATCGTTGCGCTGCGTAGCCGTGGTTACTACTACAGCCTGTAAAACCATCTAGTTTCGTGTACGAGCTGCCCAAGGCGGCGATCTTCAGGCTGCAGGACGCAGAGCGTCCTCGGCTGCATTCCCACGCAGAGCGTGGGAACGATCAGATCGCAGCCTTCAGCACCTCCTGCACTGGATATGTGTAAGGCCGGGCACGAAGCGTCTTTACCGAAGCTTTACGCTGCGCTGACCGCCGCTGACCTTGATCTGCGTAATCTGAACTCATCCGGAACGTACCGGGAACGAGACAAGGAGATACACCATGCGCAAGACTCTTATCGCTCTGATGTTCGCTGCCGCTCTGCCAACCGTGGCCATGGCCATGCCGCAAGATGGCGGTCCGCTCGGTGGTCCGCTGGATGGCCCGCGCCACGGTGGTCAGATGCACGGCGGCATGCACGGCAAAGGCCCGTACAGCCAGCTCGACCTGACCCGCGAACAGCGCGAGCAGATTCGCAAGATCATGGGCGAGCAGATGCAGGAGCGTAAGCAGGTGGTCGACAAGTACCTGGAAAAACTCTCGCCGGCCGACCAGAAAGCCATGAAGGACGAGATCGCGGCCAACCACAAGAAAGCCGAGTCCGATGTCCGCGCACTGCTTAAGCCCGAGCAACAGAAGCAGTTCGACGAGATCCAGAAGAAACGCGCCGAACGCCGCGCCGAATGGGCCGAGTTCAAGGCCTGGAAAGCGCAGCAGGCGCAAAAGGCGCAATAATGGCTTGACCCTGGGCCCGACGACTCACCTCGTCGGGCCTGTTCCATTCAAATCGAATGTGGGAGCGAGCCTGCTCGCGAAGGCGGTGTATCAGCCAGCGATGAATTGACTGACACTACGCCTTCGCGAGCAGGCTCGCTCCCACATTTGAACGGTGTGATTTTCGAGGAGTTTCTGTGCGTTCACTGTTCTGGCGGATTCTTGCGAGCTTCTGGCTGGCCATCGCTCTGGTAGCCGGGCTGTCGATTCTGCTCGGGCACATGCTCAATCAGGACGCGTGGATTCTCAGCCGCCATCCCGGCCTCAACACGCTGGCGGCAGAATGGACGCAGACTTACGAAACCCAAGGCGAAGAAGCCGCGCAGGACATTCTCGAACAACGCAAACGTCAGTATCACATCGACGTTCAAGTGCTCAACGAAACCGGCGATCCGGTGGTGCGTGGCACCTTCCCGCGCCGCGCCGCAGCATTCGAAGCGCGGCAGAACAACGATGACCGCCGCCTGCCATGGCGGCGTCTGACCGACGAGATCACCAGTGAAAAAACCGGTGATACCTACCTGTTCATCTACCGCATCCCGCACCCGGAACTCGACGCCTGGCACCGCGAAAGTCTGCTCTGGCCGCTGAGCGCGCTGGGCATCGCGCTGGTGGTGCTGACCCTGTTCAGTTTGCTCGTGACTTTCTCCATCACCCGCCCACTGAGTCGCTTGCGCGGCGCGGTGCATGATCTGGGGCAGACCACATATCAGCAGAACAGCTTGGCGAAACTGGCCAACCGCCGCGACGAATTCGGCGTGCTGGCCACCGATTTCAACCGCATGGGTGCGCGCTTGCAAAGCCTGATCGGCAGTCAGCGCCAGTTGCTGCGCGATGTCTCCCATGAACTGCGCTCACCACTGGCGCGCCTGCGCATCGCGTTGGCTTTGGCCGAGCGCGCCAACCCTGAAGAGCGCGAAAAACTGTGGCCACGCCTGACCCGCGAATGCGATCGGCTGGAGGCGTTGATCAGTGAAATTCTGGTGCTGGCGCGAGTCGATGCCGACAATGCCAGCGCTGAAGAAGTCGACCTGAATGCGTTGCTCGCCGCGCTGCAAAAGGATGCGCAGCTCAGCTCCCCCGAGCAGCCCGTGCGCCTGCAAGCCGAGCCGCAGCTGAATCTCAAAGGCTGGCCGACGATGATCGAGCGCGCCGTGGACAATCTGCTACGCAACGCCCAGCGCTTCAACCCGAGCGATCAGCCGATCGAATTGCAGGCTGCGCGGCAGGGAGAGCGGATTGTCATCAGCGTGCGCGACCACGGGCCGGGGGTGCAGACCGAACATCTGAGTCAGTTGGGCGAGCCGTTCTACCGGGCGCCGGGGCAGACCGCTGCCGGGCATGGCCTGGGGCTGGCGATTGCCAAACGCGCGGCGGAACGGCATGGCGGCACGCTGACGCTGGCCAATCATCCGCAGGGTGGCTTTGTGGCGAGTCTGGAATTGCCTTTGGTACCGGGAGTCGTGGTCCAGCCCTGAAGCAAAAAATGTGGGAGCGAGCCTGCTCGCGAAAGCGGTGTGTCAGTCAACCAATATGACCACTGACACTCCGTCTTCGCGAGCAGGCTCGCTCCCACAGTTTGAAATCGGGTCAGGCTTTACCGGGCCAAGCGCTGACGAACTCAGCCAGATCAACCTTCTCCGCCACCCGCGGCTCTTTCTGCGGCGTGCCGAGATAGAGGAACGCGATCACCTCCTCGCCTTCCACCAGTCCCAGACCTTCGGCCACATGCTTCGAGTACGCCAGATCCCCGGTGCGCCACACCGCGCCAATCCCCTGCGCATACGCCGCGAGCAAAATCCCGTGGGCCGCACAGCCGGCAGTGAGCAGTTGCTCGGCCTTCGGGTATTTCACGTGCTCCTGCAATTTCGCGATCACTACAACCACCAGCGGTGCCCGCAACGGGCCGTTGCGCGCCTTGTCGATCATCGCGTCGGTGACTTCGCCGCCCTGCTGGCGGGCCGCCTCGGCCAGCAACTCGCCCATTTGCTCACGCGCCGCGCCTTCGACGGTCAAAAAGCGGTACGGCTGCAAATGCCCGTGATCCGGGGCACGCAAGGCCGCGCCGAACAGGGCTTCGCGCTGCTCGGCAGTAGGGGCCGGTTCGACCAGGCGGGGAACGGAAACACGGTTGAGCAACGCGTCGAGAGCCTGCATCGGCCACCTCCTTTGAAAAATGTGCAGCTATTCTAGCTGCAACTGCGCAGCGCCTGCCGGTTTACATGCCTTGCCCCGCAGGTAGAATGGCGCCCTTCTCCCACCAGCCCGAGCGGATTTCATGGCGTTGCCGACCTTACGGATCATTGGTTTTATCATCGGCATCTTCCTGATCACGCTGGCTGTGGCCATGGTCGTGCCGATGGCCACGCTGGTGATTTTCGAGCGCACCAGCGACCTGCCGTCGTTCCTCTGGGCGAGCATGATCACCTTTGTCGCCGGCCTCGCTCTGGTGATCCCCGGCAGACCGGAACACATTCACCTGCGCCCGCGCGACATGTACCTGCTGACAGTCAGCAGTTGGCTGGTGGTGTGCATTTTCGCCGCGCTGCCGTTTCTGCTGACCCAGCACATCAGCTACACCGACTCGTTCTTCGAAAGCATGTCCGGCATCACGGCCACCGGCTCCACCGTGCTCAACGGCCTGGACAACATGTCGCCGGGGATTTTGATGTGGCGTTCGCTGCTGCACTGGATCGGCGGCATCGGCTTCATCGGCATGGCGGTGGCGATTCTGCCGCTGCTGCGCATCGGTGGCATGCGCCTGTTCCAGACCGAATCCTCGGACCGTTCGGAAAAGGTCATGCCGCGTTCGCACATGGTGGCGCGGTTGATTGTGGCGGCCTACGTCGGTATCACCATTCTCGGCAGCCTGGCGTTCTGGTGGGCGGGAATGAGCCCGTTCGATGCGATCAACCACGCGATGTCGGCGATTTCCACCGGTGGTTTCTCGACCTCCGACCAGTCGCTGGCCAAGTGGACGCAACCGGCAGTTCATTGGGTGGCGATTGTCATCATGATCCTCGGCAGCCTGCCGTTCACCCTCTACGTGGCGACGCTGCGCGGCAACCGCCGTGCGTTGATCAGGGATCAACAGGTGCAGGGTTTGCTGGCAATGTTGCTGGTGACCTGGCTGGTGCTCGGCACCTGGTATTGGTGGACCACCAAGCTGCATTGGCTGGAAGCATTGCGGCATGTGGCGCTGAACGTGACCTCGGTAGTCACTACCACCGGTTTCGCCCTCGGTGACTACAGCCTGTGGGGCAACTTCTCGCTGATGCTGTTTTTCTATCTGGGTTTTGTCGGCGGCTGCTCAGGATCGACGGCGGGCGGGATCAAGATTTTCCGTTTCCAGGTCGCCTATATCCTGCTCAAGGCCAACCTCAATCAGCTGATCCACCCGCGCGCGGTGATCAAGCAGAAGTACAACGGTCACCGCCTCGACGAAGAAATTGTCCGTTCGATCCTGACCTTCTCGTTCTTCTTCGCCATCACCATCTGCGTGATCGCCCTGCTGCTGTCGCTGCTCGGAGTCGACTGGATGACCGCACTGACCGGCGCCGCCAGCACCGTGTCCGGCGTCGGCCCGGGTCTGGGCGAAACCATCGGCCCGGCCGGCAACTTCGCGACCCTGCCGGATGCGGCGAAATGGATTCTGTCGTTCGGCATGCTGCTCGGCCGACTGGAGATCATTACGGTGTTTGTGCTGTGTATTCCGGCGTTCTGGCGTCATTGACCGCATCTGGCACCTGCGCCAGGCGCAAGCGGTACTCGCCGGGCGTGGTGTCGAACCAGCGGCGAAACGCGCGGAAGAAGTTGCTCGGGTCGGCAAAGCCCAGCAGGTAGGCGATTTCCAGCAAGGTCATGCTCGGTTGCGCCAGATATTGTTCGGCCAGTTCACGCCGAGTGTCGTCGAGCAACTGCTGAAAACTGGTGCCCTCCTCCTGCAAGCGCCGCTGCAAGGTGCGTTGCGACAGGTGCAGCGTCTGCGCCACGGTGTCGCGCTTGGGCTCGCCCTGGGGCAGCAAACGACACAGCACCTGGCGTGCCCGGTGCGTCACGCGACTTTCGGAGAACCGTGCCAGATATTCCCCGGCAAAGCGATCATGCAACAGCGCCATGGCTTCGTTGGCTGTCGGCAGCGGCGCCTCCATGTCGGCCCGTTCGAAGATCAACGCGTCGTATGGCGCGTTGAACACCAGCGGTGCGTGAAAGGCTTCTTTATAAGGTTGCAGATTTGTCGGCTGATCGCCCTGAACCAACACTTTGACCGGGTGCAGCGGACGCCCGGTCAGCCAGCCGCACAGCGCCAACGCGCAGGCCAGTGACGCTTCGGCGCTCTGCCGGGTCGGCGGCAAATGATCGCCGTGCACGGTGAGAATCAGCGCATAACCTTCGTCGAGCAGGCGAAAGCTCAGGTCAGCGCTTTCGGCAATGATGCGTTGATAGCGCACCAGACGCTGGAAGCCTTCAGCCAGGGTATTGCTCGACATCAGCGCATAGCCGGCGACGTGAAACGAGGCCGGGCGCACCACTTTGCCCATGTTCAGGCCGATCGCCGGGTTGCCGGACACCTCGACCGCGCGCTGCCAGAGCCGGGTCATGGAATCCTGCGGGAAGCGCGCATCCGGATCTTCCAGGGCACTGAAATCCAGCCCCAGTTGTCTGAACAGAACCCGGCAATCCAGGCCGTCCATCTCCAGTGCTTTGACAATCCCCATCGCCCAGCTTGCAGAAGTCGTTCGTTCGCTCATGGTTGTTATTCTTTTACATGACGGGCTGCAGATAACCGCCCTATTTGCGAAGGATACTAAAGTGGCGCCGATTGTCACTGGCCCACGCCAATGATCACTCTAGACTCAAATAAGCTCCCCGCCGAACAACTTGTCGCCAGAACAATCACCACAGAGAGCCCGGTCGTGGAAAACATCAAGCAGTTCAACAGCTTCGCCGAGTTCTATCCGTATTACCTCGCCGAACACAGCAACAGCACCTGCCGTCGTCTGCATTTCATCGGCACCTCTCTGGTCATCTTCATTCTCGCCCTGAGCATCGCCAAAGGCGCCTGGCTGCTGTTGCTCGCGCTACCTCTGGCCGGCTACAGCTTTGCCTGGATCGGCCATTTCTTTTTCGAGAAAAACCGCCCGGCGACGTTTCAGCATCCGCTGTACAGCCTGCTCGGCGATTTCGTCATGTACCGCGACATGATTCTCGGTCGCGTGGCGTTCTGAATGAGGGTCTGCCGATGAGTGCCCATGCTCGCTTCACCCACATGAAAGACGGCACCGAGGAAGACTGGGCGATCATCGCCGCGGACTTCAGTGCCTATGCCAGACAGCTACCGTCGCGGATCCTCGCGCATTTGAAGCTGCTTGAGGGCGACTTTGGCGGTTTCCCCGTGGATCGCCTGACCCACTCACTGCAAACCGCAACCCGCGCCTTTCGCGACGGGCGAGACGAGGAGTACGTGGTCTGCGCGCTGTTGCATGACATTGGCGACACCCTCGGTTCCTACAATCATCCGGACATCGCCGCGGCGATTCTCAAGCCGTTCGTGAGTGCGGAAAATCTGTGGATGGTGGAGAAGCACGGCATCTTTCAGGGCTATTACTTCTTTCATCACCTGGGCATGGACCGGCACTTGCGCGAGCAATTCAAGGATCATCCGCAGTTCCACGCCACTGCCGAGTTCTGCGCCAAATACGACGCGGCGGCGTTTGATCCGGCGTACGACACGCTGCCGCTGAGTTTCTTCGAGCCGATGATGGAAAGGCTGTTTGCGCAACCGAAGAACTCGATCTACAAAGCCGCGATGCAAGAACACAGCCCGGCCTGAGAACACATGTGGGAGCGAGCCTGCTCGCGAAAGCGCTGTATCAGGCACATAAGCTTTGTCTGACACTACGCCTTCGCGAGCAGGCTCGCTCCCACAGGGTGATCTTTCGCTCAGGCGAGCTCGGCAACTTTGGCAGCTTTCAATTGCGCCTCCCGCGCCTGGGCATCCGCCAGCCGATACAACTCGATCGTGCCGTCCCAATGCTCGATCAGCGCCGTGCACGACTCGACCCAATCGCCGCAGTTGAGATAGTCCACCCCGCCAACCTTGCGAATCTCGGCATGGTGAATATGCCCGCAAACCACGCCATGCAGTTCGCGCTTCACGCATTCGTGGGCGATGGCTTCTTCAAAGTCGCTGATGAAACTCACCGCTGTCTTGACCTTGTGTTTCAGGTACGCCGACAGCGACCAGTAACCGTAGCCATAACGGGCACGCCAGTGATTGAGCCAGCGGTTGAGGGTCAGGGTGAATTCGTAGGCCGAGTCGCCGAGAAACGCCAGCCAGCGGTGATAGCGGGTGATCACATCGAACTGATCGCCGTGAATCACCAGCAAATGTCGACCATCGGCGGTGACATGCACCGCTTCGTCGACCAACTGGATATTGCCCAGAATCAATTTCGAATAGCGCCGCAGGAATTCGTCGTGGTTGCCGGTGACGTAAATCACCTCGGTGCCGCGCTTGCTCATGGTCAGCAGGCGGCGGATGACGTTGGTGTGGGCTTGCGGCCAGTACATGCCGCTGCGCAGTTTCCAGCCGTCGATGATGTCGCCGACCAGATAGACCTTGTCGGCGTGGTAGCCCTTGAGAAATTGCGACAAGTGCTCGGCCTGGCAATCCCGGGTGCCCAGGTGCACATCGGAGATCCACAGGGTTCGCACCCGTTGTTTGCGGCTGGGTCGGGCGAGCTCGGCGCTGGTCATGGGCAACCCTCTGCGATGTTTTCGCCAGCTTGCGCGCGCCGGGTTAATCGACCGTGACAGGCGTGAGTCAGTCGTGTGACAACGCATCCGGCGTACGGCGGTGTAGACTGACGGCCACTTCGGAGACAACCTGCCATGCGACCGATCCTCACCCTGCGCCAGTACACCCATGACCTGATTGTGCACAGCCACGAGCACGCGCAGTTGGTGTTCGGGCTGTCCGGTGCGCTGGATTTCGAGGTCGAGGGCTGTGGCAGCCAAGTGCGCCAGCAGAGTGTTGTGGTGGTTCCGTCCGGCGCTCATCATGCCTGCGACAGTCCCCAAGGCAGCAGCTGCCTGGTGCTCGACATCCCTGAAGGGCAATGGGTGCAGGAGTCGCTGGGCGCGCATGCCGAGGCCAGTCGGCGCTTGCTCGATCATCCGGGGCGGCTGTCGCTGGACTCGGGGCAGAGCCAATTGGTCAACTGGCTGGCGAACAGTCCGGTCAGCGATCCGTTGATAGCGCAGCAAGGCGCAGTGTTGCTGCTGGCCAGTCTCAATCACGCGCAACCTGCCGAACTCGGCGCGCGTCGCCTGCCCTACGCCGCGCTGGATGCGCACATCGAGCAATACGCCGGCTATCCGCTGCAAGTGGCCGACCTGGCGCGCGTGGCCGGGTTGTCCAGCGCGCGCCTGCACGCTCGGTTCATGGCCGAATGCGGACAGACGCCGATGGATTACATCCGCAGTCGACGCCTGCATCTCGCGGTGCAACTGCTGCGCGACACTGCATTACCGATTGGTGAAGTAGCCAGTCGCGTCGGTTACAGCTCGCAAAGTGCGTTCTCGGCCGCAGTCCTACGTGAGTTCGGCTCGTCGCCCGGACATCTCCGGCGCGATTCCTGCGACAAAAGACGATAGCCTGCCGACAGACTTGTAGGCCGAGACGCGGTTCAATGGCCCCATGAAGTTGAACCTGAAAAAAGGAATGCAATGACTCCGCGTACCGCCCTCGGCGCTCTGCATATCGGCGCTTTGATGTTTGGCCTGACCGGTGTGTTCGGCAAACTCGCTGCCGCATCCCCTGCTGTGATCGTATTTGGACGTGCAGCTTTCGCCGTGCTCGCCCTGGCATTTTTTGCCCGTTTCGCCAGCCAGCATGGTTGGCAGAAACTTCAGGCCGTGGACTGGCGGCGCCTCGCCCTCAGCGGCGTGTTGCTGGCCGGGCACTGGGTGAGTTTCTTCATATCCGTGAAGATCGCCGGGGTGGCCATCGCCACGTTGGGCTTTGCCAGTTTCCCGGCGTTCACGGTGATTCTCGAAGGACTGATCTTCCGCGAACGTATTCGTGCCAATGAAATCGTCCTGGTGGTATTGGTCAGCATCGGTCTGGTGCTGGTGACGCCCGCATTTGATCTGGGCAGCGGCGCCACCGTCGGCTTGCTTTGGGCAGTGTTGTCCGGCCTGCTGTTTTCCCTGCTGTCGCTGACCAACCGCGCCAGTTCCGGGCGCATCCCGGCGGTGCAGGCAGCGTTGTGCCAGAACGTCGTCGTGGCGTTGTGTCTGTTGCCGGTCGCGGCGCCGCAGTTGAGTCAGGTCCGAGCGCTGGACTGGTTGTGGATCGCCCTGCTCGGAGTGTTCTGCACGGGCGTGGCGCACAGCCTGTTCGTCGCCAGTCTGGCGGTGATCAAGGCACGCACGGCGGCAGTGGTGTTCGCCATGGAGCCGGTCTACGGCATCACCCTCGCCTGGCTGCTGTTCAGTGAAACCCCGACCCTGCGGATGCTCATCGGTGGCGCGTTGATCATCGTCGCGATTGTGGTGTCGGCGCGGATGTCAGGCGGCAGCGACAAGACAACCGTCGCCGCCGAGGCCGCCTCTCACTGAGTGCGGTCGTTGTGGCCGAGGTCGCGGTCAGGATCGATCTGATCGCGCACTCGCTGCTTCAATACCTTGGCCTCAGGGAAACCACCGTCGGTCTTGCGCTCCCAGATCTGCACACCCGCACAAGTGATATGAAACACCCCACCGGTGCCCGGCACCAACGACACTTTGCCCAAGTCGTCAGCGAAGGTGCTGAGCAGTTCCTGAGCCAGCCACGCCGCGCGCAGCAGCCACTGGCATTGAGTGCAATAAGTGATGACAACTTCGGCTTTGGCGACGGTCATGATCGCTGAAACTCCTGAGACAGAGGGCGCCGCTATAATAGCCGGCTTTACCGCTTGCCCCGAGACTCACAATGCGCCGTTTGCTGTTCTGCCTGCTGCTTGGTTTCCTTCCCCTGCTGGTTCACGCCAGTGAAGCGCCACGACCGAAAGTCGGCCTGGTGCTGTCCGGCGGCGCTGCGCGCGGGCTGGCGCACATCGGCGTGCTCAAGGCGCTGGAAGAACAAGGCATCAGGATCGACGCGATTGCTGGCACCAGCATGGGCGCGGTAGTCGGCGGCCTGTACGCCTCGGGCTATAAGATCGACGAGCTGGAAAAACTCGCCCTGAGCATCGACTGGCAAGCGGCGCTGTCCGACGCGCCGCCGCGTGAGGACGTGCCATTTCGACGCAAGCAGGACGACCGCGATTTTCTGGTGAAGCAGAAACTCAGCTTCCGCGACGACGGCAGTCTCGGCCTGCCATTGGGGGTAATTCAGGGCCAGAACCTCGCACTGTTGCTGGAAAGCCTGTTGGCGCACACCAGCGACACCCGCGACTTCGACAAACTGCCGATCCCGTTTCGGGCCGTGACCACCGACATCGCCAATGGCGAAAAAGTGGTGTTTCGCAAAGGCCACCTGCCGCAAGTGATCCGCGCGAGCATGTCGATCCCGGCGGTGTTCGCCCCGGTCGAGCTCGATGGGCGCCTGCTGGTGGACGGTGGCATGACCGACAACATCCCGCTGGATGTTGCGCGGGAAATGGGCGTCGACATCGCCATCGTCGTCGACATCGGCACGCCGCTGCGCAATCGCAAGCAACTGACCACGGTGGTCGATGTGCTCAATCAGTCGATCACCTTGATGACCCGGCGCAACTCTGAAGAACAACTGGCGACTCTGCATGCCAATGACGTGTTGATCCAGCCTGCGCTGGCCGCGTTCGGCGTGACCGATTTCGGCAAGGCTCAGGAGATGATCGACGCCGGTTACCGCGCCACGCGGATCCTCGATGCGCGGCTGGCGCAACTCAAGCCGACTCAAACCCAGGACGCGGAACTGAACGCCGCCCGTCAGCCGGGCCAGCGCACGCCGATCATCACCGCGATCCGCGTCGAAAATGACTCGAAGGTCGACGATGACGTGATTCGCTATTACATCCGCCAACCGATCGGAGCGCCGCTGGACCTGGGCCGCCTGCATTCGGACATGGGCACGCTGTACGGCCTCGATTACTTCGATCAAGTGCGTTACCGCGTGGTGCACAAAGGCCAGGATCACACCTTGGTCATCAGTGCCAGCGGCAAGCGCAGCGGCACCGATTACTTGCGGGTCGGCCTGAATCTGTCGGACGACATGCGCGGCGACAGTGCTTTCAACCTTGGTGCCAGTTATCGCGTCAACGGCATCAACCGCCTCGGTGCGGAATGGCTGACCCGCGCGCAGATCGGCGACAAGCAGGAGCTGTACAGCGAGTTCTATCAGCCGCTGGACGTCGGCTCGCGTTACTTCGTCGCGCCCTACGGGTCGTTCGAGGCGCAGAACGTTGACTCGGTGCTGGATAACGATCCGATCGCCCAGTATCGCGTCGAGCGTTACGGCTTCGGCCTCAATCTTGGGCGGCAGATCGGCAACAACGGTGAAGTGCGACTCGGCGTCGGCCAGGCCTGGGGCAAGGCTGACGTGCGCATCGGTGATCAGGATCTGCCGAGCGAGAGTTTCAACGAAGGCTTCTATACCGTGAAGTATTCCTACGACTCGCTGGACAACGTCTACTTTCCGCACGAGGGCAAGGACGTCAGCCTGACCTTCACCCAGTTCGAACCGGGGCTGAGCTCGGACACGCGCTATCGCCAGTGGGAACTGAATTTCGACAAGGCCATGAGCCACGGGCCGGATACCCTGATTCTCGGCGGGCGCTACGGCCGCACGCTGGACGATGCCAATGTGGTCACCTCAAGCTTCCTGCTCGGCGGCGCGCGGCAGTTATCGGGGTTCCGTGAGGACGCGCTGTCCGGGCAGAACGTCAGCCTGATGCGCGCCGTGTACTACCGCCGCCTGACGCCGCGCTCTTATCTGCCGCTGGACTTCCCGCTGTACGCCGGCGCCTCGCTGGAACGCGGTCGGGCGTGGAACAACGACAATGAATTCGACAGCGGCTACATCAATGCCGCGAGTGTGTTTATCGGCTTCGACACGCCGCTGGGGCCGTTGAACTTCACGTATGGGTTGAATGATGCGGATGAGCAGGCGGTTTACCTGAATCTGGGGCAGACGTTCTGACGCCTTCGCGAGCAGGCTCGCTCCCACAATGGAATGCGCTCTATCCTGTGGGAGCGAGCCTGCTCGCGAAGGCGGTCTCGGGTGAACCCAAAAATCCGTTGGCGCTCAGCGAATCCCCGCCAACAACGTCCTTGCCGTCTGCTTCAACGGCTCATCCCCTTCCCTGAGCAATTCATTGAGCAGCGCGATCGCACTGTCGATGTCGCCATCGTCGATGCAGGTTTGTGCCTGTTCGAGCTTGCCGGCGGACTCGATGTCGGTGGACTCGGGTGGTTGCAGATCCAAAGGTTCCAGCACCAGCGACGGCTCGGGATCGCCGAACTCATTGAGAAAGTCATCGTCGAGCGGCTGGGCGTCGGGTTCGGGTATCCATTCAAGTTCGGCTTCTTCAGCAGATGCAGCCTGTGGCAGGTCAAAATCGACAGGCAGCACTGACAAGCTAGTGCCCAGCTCTGGATCATCGATTGGCGGTGCGGCGGAATCGGTGCGGCTGTCGTTCAGATCCCAATTTGAATCCATCGACAGCTCGCCCAGATTCAATTCGAAATCATCCTCGAGAGCGCCGGGCGACGATGCAAGCGGCGCAGCTGCGGTCGCTGCCGTGGCCACGGGCAGCTCAGGCGCGATTGGCGTTGCTGCAAATGCCGCCGGTGCGGCGCCTGCCAGTTTGGGATGGCGAGCGCGGGTTTCAATCAGTTCGCGCTCATCGACGCCAAGCGCACGCAGGCGGTTTTCCTGCTGTTCGTAAGCGGCGCTGTCACCCTGGCGCCCAAGAACCTCCAGCAACTGCAAACCGAGATCGGTGCGTTCAGGCTCCTTGTGCAAGGCATCGCGCAGCAGCCCGGCGGCTTCGCTGAGCCGGCCGTAGGCCAGATAGATGCCCACAGCCTCCAGCACGTCGCCGGCACCGGGTTCGTCGCGATGATCGGCGGCCGCGTGCGCACCGACAGATTGTTGAAGTTCAGGCTCATCAACGTTGTCTTCGGCGCTCACAGGCAATAGCGGCATCGGCGTGCCATCTGCGGTCGAACCTTGCTGACGGCGACGTATGAGCAACGCAGCCAGCACGCCCAGCAGCAATAGAAGTCCGCCGAGCAGCGGCCAGTTCACGCCATCGTCTGCCGCCTCGACCGGGGCTGAAACAGCGGCCGGAACCGGAGCGACCACGGGCGGTGGCGGTGCTTTCTGCACTTCGGCCAAGCGGGTTTGCAAATCTTCAATCTGCTTCTTGCCGTCGGCTATTTGCACTTGCTGCTCTTGCAGCCTGAGGTTCTGTTCGTCGAGGGTCTTTTGCAGTTGCTGGGTGAGCAGCACGCTGGCGGCCAGTTGCTCGGCCTGCGCATCATTGGCAGGCGGCGCCGGCGTTGGCGGCACAGGCGTCGCAGGGCGTTTGCCTTGGGCAGCCTGGGGCGGTGCGGTAACCGGTTCGACGGTTGGAAACTCAGAAGATTGCGGGCGCGGATCCGGCTCGTCGGTGGCGGGCACGATGCCCGGCGAACCCGGCGGATCGATCAACACCGTGTACTCGCGCAGCAGACGGCCGTTGGGTTGATCGAGCTGCACGAGGAAATTCAGGAAAGGTTCGTTGACCGGTTTGCCGGACGTCACCCGGATCATCTGGCGGCTGCCGCGCAGGATCGGAGTGAACTTGAGGTCATTAAGAAAGAACACCCGCTCGACGCCCGCCCGGCCGAACTCATCCGCCGAAGCCAGGCTGGCCGAGAGATCGTTTTGCGTCAACGTACCGACATCGACCAGCGCGATGTCGGCCTTGAACGGCTGATTGAGGGCTGAGTGAACAGTGATTTCGCCCAACCCCAACGCCATCGACCAGGTCGAATAGCTGAATACGCCAGCGAGCAGCAGCCATTTGGCGCCCCCGCGCAGCACGTGCCGACTTGCGAGCATGAGCATCCCTTAAATAAGCAAAACCGGTTTCTATGCGTTCGCACATCCGGTACGAACACGATATTGCCCAGTAGTTCTTATAGTCCGCTCAGCGCGATCTCTCAAAAAATCGCTGTCGGGATGTGCCTCAAGATTTTTCCAGGTTGGCCAGAATGTGCCCGTGCACGCGCATGCACACCTTCAGATCCGCCTCGTCGACACCTTCGAACAGTTCGTGACGCAGTTGCGTGGCAATGGTTTCGATTTGTTCGATCAGGGGCAAGGCAGGTGCACAGAGCACGATTTTTTTCGCCCGGCGGTCTTCCATCACGGACTGGCGTTGCACCAGTCCCTGGTTCTCCAGACTATCGAGCAAGCGTGCCAGGGTCGGGCCTTCGACGCCGACACTCTGGGCCAGTTCGCGTTGGGTCGGCGCCTCTTCAAAACGCGCCAGATGCAGCAGCACCAGCCAGCGCGCCTGCGACAGGCCCAGCCCGGCGAGGCGACGATCCAGTTCGGCACGCCAGCCACGGGACATCTGGGCCAGTTGCATACCAAAGCGATGTTGATCGGTTAACGGCATAAAACACTCACGGTTAGACTGAAAATACGGAAAATCTAATTATTAGTCAGCTAAGCATGGGCGGCAGTTATAGGCAAGAGTGGCTCTGTACTGAATCGTTACAACTGCGCGAAGATCAAAAGCCCCTCACCCTAGCCCTCTCCCAGAGGGAGAGGGAACTGAGCGGGGGATGCTTTGAAAATTCGCCGACCCGACAGCGCTCGCTGAATCCATAATCGACTCGGTTTTGCAGGTCGAGTCTGCCGCCAGACACCGCGGTCGGCTCCCTCTCCCTGTGGGAGAGGGCTGGGGTTAGGGAACGGCCAGATTACATCTCGAATTCAGACTGCAACGCCGCCCGCACACAATAAAGCACGCCTTCAGGAACACGTCCGGCGAACAACTCGGCGACTTCGGCGACGGACGGCAACTCGCCCTCGCCATCGAGAAACGCGTCCTGCACTTCGCCCATCAATTCCTCAGGCAAATCCAGCGCCTGCTCCAGCGACAACTGCTGCTTGCCGATGGCTTCGGCGAGCATGGCGTAGACGTTCTTCTCCGAGCACTGCAACTGCCCGGCGATCTGCAGCGGGGTCATGCCGGCGCGGGCCAGGGTGATCAGCTCGTGACGGACATCGGCGACCACCTTCGGCGCCTCCGCCTCGCCGCCGAGCACTTCGAGGAAGGCTTCGCCATAGCGCTCCAGCTTGCGTGCGCCGACGCCGCTGACCCGGGCCATTTCCGCCAGAGACGTCGGCTGGCTGCGGAGCATTTCCAACAACGTCGAGTCGGGGAAGATGACGTAGGGCGGCACGCCGTGTTCTTCGGCCAATTTGCGCCGCAGTGCGCGCAAGGCTTCCCACTGTTCGCGTTCCTCGCCGCGCACCAGTTGGCTGGCCTGGCTCTTGCTGCCCGTTTTGGCAGTGACTTGCGGTTTCAGGTCACGGCGCAGTTCCAGTTTCACTTCGCCTTTGAGCAGCGGCCGGCAACTGTCATTAAGACGCAGACCGCCATAACCCTCGTGATCGACATCGGCCAACCCACGCGCCACCAACTGGCGGAACAGCGAGCGCCACTCGCTCTCGCTTAATGCCTTGCCAACACCGAACACCGACAAATGCTGATGGCCGAAGCTGCGCACCTTTTCGTTGTCCTTGCCCAGCAACACGTCGACCAGATGACCGACGCCATAGCGCTGGCCGGTGCGGAAAATCGCCGACAAGGCCTGACGAGCAGGTTCGGTGGCGTCCCAGGTCTGCACGCCGTCGACACAGTTGTCGCAGTGCCCGCACGGCTCAGGCATGTCTTCATCGAAATAGGCCAGCAACGCCTGCCGGCGGCAGCGGGTTTCTTCGCACAGCGAGAGCATCGCGTCGAGCTTGTGCTGCTCCAGACGCTTGTGCCGCTCGTCGCCTTCGGAGTTCTGCAGCATCTGCTTGAGCATCACCACGTCTTGCAGACCGTAGGCCATCCACGCATCCGCCGGCAGCCCGTCACGGCCGCCGCGCCCGGTTTCCTGGTAATACGCCTCGAGAGATTTCGGCAGATCGAGGTGCGCGACAAAACGTACGTTGGGCTTGTCGATGCCCATGCCGAACGCCACGGTGGCGACCATGATCAGGCCTTCCTCGTTGAGGAAGCGCTTCTGGTGATAAGCGCGCAGATCGTTGGGCAGACCGGCGTGATACGGCAGCGCCGGGAAGCCCTGCTCGCTGAGGAACGCCGCAACTTCTTCGACCTTCTTGCGCGACAGGCAGTAAACGATGCCGGCATCGCTGCGCCGCTCGGCGAGGAACGCCAGCAACTGTTTGCGCGGCTGCTCCTTGGGCACGATGCGATAGAAGATGTTCGGGCGGTCGAAACTCGACAGAAAGCGCTCGGCGTTCTGCAGGTGCAGGCGATCGACAATTTCTTCGCGGGTGCGCTTGTCGGCGGTCGCGGTGAGGGCAATGCGCGGAACGTTGGGGAACAGCTCGGCCAATTGACCCAGTTGCAGGTATTCGCGACGGAAATCGTGGCCCCATTGCGATACGCAATGCGCTTCGTCGATGGCGAACAGGGCGATTTCCAGGCTTTGCAGGAACGCCAGCATGCGTGGCTGCACCAGACGCTCGGGCGCGAGATAGAGCATTTTCACTTCGCCGCGCTTGATCCGCAGGGCGAGATCGCGCTGCTGCTCGGCACTCAGCGTGGAGTTCAGCGCAGCGGCGGCGACGCCCAGTTCTTCAAGGGTGGCGACCTGATCGTCCATCAGCGCGATCAACGGCGAAACGACCACCGCCAGGCCCTCGCGCAACAGTGCCGGCACCTGGAAGCACAACGACTTGCCGCCACCGGTAGGCATCAGCACCAGCGCATCACCGCCGCTGGCCACGCGCTCAATGATCGCACCCTGACGGCCACGGAAACTGTCGTAGCCGAAGATGTCCTTGAGGACGCGTTGAGCCTGTTCGAGCATAAAAACTCCAAAAATCTACCGATACATCCCTGCTCAGGCTGGTTCAGAGCAGCCTCGGCTGCTTAAACAAAACGTAAGAACACATTGCATGACCAGCGCAGCGCCGGCAGGGATCGCAAAACGCGGCAGTATACCCGAGGCCTTCGCCGCACAGGGTGCCGCTGAGAAGACACCTGATAAACCTGCCACACACAAAACCCTGTGGGAGCGAGCCTGCTCGCGAAAGCGACCTGTCAGTCGATGCAAAAGTGCCTGATACACCGCCTTCGCGAGCAGGCTCGCTCCCACAGGGTTATTCATCTTTCCAGTGAGGCCGGTAATTCGGGCAAATCTGCCAAGCGGCTGGCTAGAGCGCGCAAGAAAGCCTAGAATTCCCGCATTGTTTATTCCCCAAGGTAGCCCCGTAATGTCCTTCGCTGAGCAACTGACCCGCCTGCAAGTCTTCCTCGATGCCGACGAGCTGCACGACGAGGCGCTGGATTACGTCGCCGCCCACGGTTACCTGACCGCGCTGTCTATCTGCTCCGAAGACGTTCCGGAGCGCGAGTGGATCGACGCGCTGTTCGCCGAAGAGCCACATTACGCCGACGAAGCCCAGCGTGCCGAAATCGAAGCCACACTGATCGGCCTCAAAGCACACATCGCTCGCCAACTGGCCTCGGATGAAGAATTCGAATTGCCGTGCGAACTGGATCTGGGCGAAGAGCCGGACGATTCCGAACTGCGCGGCTGGTGCATCGGTTTCATGGAAGGCGTGTTCCTGCGTGAAGCGGCCTGGTTCGAAACCGCCGAAGAAGAAGTCAGCGAAATGCTCCTGCCGATCATGGTCGGTTCCGGCCTGTTCGACGAGCAGCCTGAGTTCGAAGACATCGCCAAGGACGCCAACCTGATGGACGACATGATCGTTCAGATCCCGGAAGCCCTGACCGCGCTGTATCTGCTGTGCCAGGCCCCCGACGAAAAACCGGCGATCCTCAAGCCTCGTCATCACTAAGAACCGGCCTATGGACAACCCCATAGGCAACCGCCCCCTGATGTTGCGCTACGTCCTGCTGGCCATCGGCTGGCTCAGCGTCGCATTGGGGGTGATCGGCATCTTCCTGCCGGTCCTGCCCACCACCCCCTTCCTCCTGCTCGCCGCGGCCTGCTTCGCGCGCAGCTCTCCGCGCTTCTATCGCTGGCTGGTCGAACATCCACGGCTGGGGCCATGGATTCGCGACTACCTCGAAGGCAACGGCATCCCGCTCAAAGGCAAGGTCTACGCGATCGGCCTGATGTGGGTGAGCATTCTGTTCTCGTGTTATCTGGTGCCGTTGGTTTGGGCGCGTGGGTTCATGCTGACCAGTGCGGTGTTGGTGACGGTTTATATTGTGCGGCAGAAGACCTTGAAAAAACGCTGATTGCTCCACCGTCGGCGGCACAACCGTTCATCCGATATCAGTCCGCACCTGTCAGAGTTGACAGGTGCGCGCTTTAACGTCGCATGCTTAATTCTTCCGTATCGGCGCTGACAGCCCAGGTAAGCGCCCCGTATGGAAGGCGAAAATTCATGACCAGCTCACAATACCTGATATTCCCTCCTGCGCCGCGTTCCGGTATCGGTGTGCTGGCCCTCTATCCGCCGCAACCACTCCTGTACAAGCTGCAAACTGACCAGAGCTACGGTATCAACATCGCCATGATTGCTCAGAACATTAACGGATTGGGCTTCAGTCTCCCGGCATATCTGTCTCAAGCCCTCGGTGACCGTATCGAAGTCTTCCTCGATAGACCCGATGTCACCACCCCTTCGTCCGTGATTGATTTCGCCCTTACAGAGGACGATTTTGAGGCCGATGGAAAGACCCCTAAAACCGTACTTTTTGACATTACAGCTGAAACCCTCGAGGAGAAATTCCTGCCGTTTACCGACGTCAGGCTGGATTGCTGGATTAAAGTCACGAGACTGAGCGGCAACCCGGGGGAATCGCCACACTCACAACTCTGGTTCAAACATCCCGCTCCGGGCGAAGCGGACATTGACGGCGGCAAGCCTTCCAATCAGGGCCTCAAGCTGCCGATCGCATCGGAAAGTATCGTCGATCAGAACGTCATCGATGAGGGCATGGAAGTCACGGTCAAGCATTACTTCAATCAGCAGATCGGCGATACGGTCGTGCTGACATTTGGTTCGCTGCGGCTGGACTTTGTCGTGACCGACGACTCGGCCGACATCGTTTTCAAGCTGACGCCTGACTTGCTCGGCAAATTGCAACAAACCAGCAATCTGGTGGTGCGCTGGAGCGTTTATGACATTGTCGAGAACTCCAGTGGTTTTTCGGAACCGCTCATTCTGCCGTTCAAGCCCGTAATAACCCTGCTGACCGCGCCGATTTTCGAGCAGTCCGATGCCGACGACGTAATACACCATGACTGGCTTGCAGGCGGCCCGACGAACATTCTCCTGACGGGCAGTTTTGCGATCAACGATGTGATCGCCCTGACACTGGGAGGATTCACCCGAAACAACGTGCCAGTCACTCATACCTATTCTTTAACGGTGACCGTAGACAGCAAGACACTGAACTTTCCCGTGGAAAATTTCCGCATTCAAAATGTGATAGGTGGAAGTTTACGGGCAACTTATATTCTGACCAGAGCAGGTCAGTCCAAACTTTCCAAACCTGCTGACGTCACCGTTGCGGGTAAATCCTTGCCACTGGGAGCACCGGAGGTCACCCCACTGGTGGAAGGTGAGCTGGCAGTCGACACTGCCAAAGCCTTTATAAATGTCGCCAGTTTCTGGCCCTTGAAACAAGGGGCAGAGGTCAAGCTGCATTGGCAGACCACAGACATCAACGGCAAGTTGGTACGGTTTACTTGGGGACAGCTTGTAACGGATCCTTCGAAGCCCATCGTTTTCGAGGCCGAGAACGAGTACATCAAGCCCTACGCCAGCGCGAGACTGGCCGTGCAGGCCACCATCACCAATCCCGGCGAAAGTGAAGTCTTTTCCGATATCGCGCAGTTGAAGATCGGCGATCCCAAGGAGCTTGTCCTCACGCCGCCCTCACTGGTATCGCCTTTCACTAATCCGCTTGATCCCTTGGCAGCGCTGCCGAGCATGCTGGTGGAATATCTCGATGCCAAGACCGAGAAGGTTCGCCTGGTGTGCACACCACTGCCCTTGGGATTTGATCGCTTCCCGCTGGTAGATCTGGATTCGGCCAAACAAGCCCGCTTTCCGTTCGACAGGCGCCTGATCGTGGCGCTTCACGGTGAAACCGTGCGATTCAAATTCAACCTGAATCAGGACGGCAAGAAAATCGGATCTTCTCCGGAAACTGAGGTTTCTTTCAAACTGATCGCTGATCAGGATCCCAGGTTTCCGAGACCGCGAATCATTGGCATTGATAACGCAATCCTGGACGTAAAAAAACTGACCAGCGCAGACAAATTGGCGGTCAACCTCTGGCACGGACAACGGCCGGGCCAGAGCATGACGCTGGTGCTGATCGGCATCGACAGCAAAGACAACCCTGTTCGCCACGTCATCATGAACCCGGAGGCGAGCGTCACCAGCGCCGGGCTGATACGGGAACTGTCAACGCCGACGCTGGAAGTGTTGAAAAATCTCAAAAGCGGCAGTACGGCGACATTGATATTTTCCGTGCGCCTGGGGTTGCGCGGCAATCCAGTGGAATTTCCCCACCAGACCTATCAGATCGAATCTCTGGTTGAGCTGCAGCCGGTCATCACACTGATTAAGGACTCGCAGAACAGGGAGATTCCGCATACCGACCTGACGGTTGATCCGAATGTCACGGTCGAGGGAACTGCGAGCGTAGAACAGCAGGTTGAAGTTCTGGTGAATGGCAAGTCGATAGAGACATTGACCACAGACAAGGAAGGGAAATTTTCGACGCTATTGAAGGGGCTCGTTGTCGATGTACTGACAGTCGTGCAGATTCGAGCACTCTATGGCGACGGTCTTCTCTCTCCTTTACGCTCGTTCACGCTGCGCACAGCGCTGCAAGTCAACAACAGCGCCATGGCCCTGTCAGGACTGAGAGTTTATGCATGGCGCCACACTCACAGTGCAGATTTTCCAAACAATACCCAAATCCGCGCCGCCGTCCCGTCTACAGGCGTCCACCCGATCACCTACAGAAGCAGTAATCCGAACGTGGCTTATGTCGACGGCAACGGGAAAGTCACGGGCATACGTAACGGCAATACGTACATTACCGTACAGGACCGATTCAGCTCATTTTCTTATTACGTCAGTGTGACGAATGTTTATCAGTTGGCTATCGGCGGCTACGGCATGACACACCAAGAGGCGCTCAACTGGCGATACAGCATTCCGGGCTCACTACCCATGGGTGGTGCACTGCACACAATGCAAGTGGTATATGGACCCGATCCTTATTGGCCAATAGCCGCTGGGGGCATATACCGGATGTGCGATGAAGGCGGCTGCCCGAGCAACTCGCGGTCGATATATGCGCATGCCAATGGCGGAATTGTTTGCCATCCGGACCTGAATGCCCGATGGGCGCCATGGTGTATCTATCCCATTTACGGGTAAGTCTGCTCGCGAAATCCGATTCACAGACAACACTTCTCTGCAGAAAGACAAAACCCGCCGTCCCGATTCAACCGGGGCGGCGGGTTTTGTTGTTTCAGACCTCAGCTCAGACCGTATCCACCTTCAACGAATGATCATTGAGCATGCCGCTGATGATCGTCGCTGTGTCGTGACCGCTGGCAATCATGCCGCCTGCGCCCGGGGTCACGCCGTAGTGGCTGGCGAGGTTGACGCCGGCCAGGTCGATGGTCTGGTTCGGCGTGCCGCCGGCCATGGCGCTGACGTCGATGCTGGTCATCACCGAGGCGCCGCTGCCGCTGACGGTGAAGTGCAGATAGTCGTCCAGCGACGCGGTACTGGCGTTTTCGCCTTGCAGCAGTTGCGACAGATCGAGCCTGTCGGTACCGGGGGTGAAATCGGTAATCAGGTCATGGCCGCTGTTGCCCTTGAGCCACTGGAAGGTGTCGGCCCCTGCCCCGCCCGTCAGCGTATTGTTGCCCATGCCACCGATCAGCAAGTCATCGCCAGCGCCGCCATTGAGGAAGTCGTTGCCGAGGCCACCGTTGATCACGTTGTTGTTGCCGTCGCCGGTGAGGCTGTCGTTGAAGTTGGAGCCGAGCAGGTTTTCGATGCCGGTCAACGTGTCAGTACCGGCGCCGAGGGTGTTCTGCGCACCCAGCAGACCGAGATTGACGGTGACGGCGGCTGTGGCGTGGGCGTAGCTGGCGGAGTCGCTGCCAGTGCCGCCGTCGAGCAGATCGTTGCCCGCGCCGCTGTAGAGCAAGTCGTTGCCAGCGTCGCCGTGCATTTCGTTATTGCCGGAGCCTGCCGTGAGTACGTCGTTGCCGTCGCCGGCATTGATCACGTTGTTGCCGCTGCCCGCCACCAACACATCGTCGCCAGCAGTGCCGGTCAGGGTGTGGCCGTCCTGATAGCTGATGCTGACGTTGGCCGTGTCGCTGCCGCCGTGGTTGTCGTTGGCGGCGTAAGTGCCGTGGTAGTCCGGCGTGATGTCGTGGGCCGCGGCGTAGTTGAGGGTCATGGTCAGCTGGTAGTTCTCCGCCGCATTCGGGTTGCCGCCACCATTACCAATGTTGGTGATGTGAATCTGGTAGACGCCGTCCGCCGAGGCGCTGAGGGTCTGGCCGTCCGCCAGCGCCATCCAGGCACCGCCGTTGAGCGAATACTCCATGCTGATCTTCCCGGCACCCAGATTGTGATCGAGGTTGAGGGTTTCGCCCTGGCGCAGGTTCACGGTAATGCGGTCTTCATCGTTGGCATTGCTGTTGCTCACCATGCCGAGATAACCGCTGACCACCAGCACGGCGGTCATGGTCGCGGCATTGGCGCTGAAGGCGCTGCGCACGTTGGCCAGGTTCTGGTTGGCTGCGTTATTGGTCTGCCCAGTGAAGCCGATCAGGCCGCTGCCGGTGAAGTCCGCCGCTTTCGACACCCAACCGGTATTGAAACTGGTGGGTGTGGCGTTGAGGGTGTCGCCGTTCGGATCGGTGTCATTGGCCAGCAACAGCTCGCCCGGCACCACGATATTGCCCGACAGCACGTTGGTGATGACGTGATCGTCCATCGCCACCGGTGGCGCGTTGGGGATCACTTTCACCGTCAGGGTGGAGCTGGCCAGATCGCCGTCGTTGTCGCTGACGGTGAAGCCGATGTTTTCGGTGATCACCACTGCGGTGGTTTTCTGCGAGGTGTAGCTGTATTCGCCGGTATCAAGATTGACCACCAGCGTGCCGCTGTTGTTGGTGGCAATGCTGACGCTGTTGTTGGCGGTATTGAAGGTGCCGTGATTGGCGCCGCCGCTCGCGGTCAACGAACCCTGGCCACTGAGGGCTTTCGGATCGTAGGTGTAGGTGGTGCCGTCGACCACGATCGACTTGATGAAACCGCCATCGGCGCCGAACGAACCGCCCTCGCCCAGCAGCGAACCGGTGACCGGCGCGCCCTGCACGGTGCCGGACAATACCGAGTTGAGCTGATTGAGATCGGTGACCACCACCGCATTGGTATTGGTGTGGTTGATGCCATCGTAGGCCAGCGGATCGAGGTTGGCGTTGCTCACGCCACTGCCCAGACCAATGGCGTAGTTCTTGATGTTGTTGGCGTCGAGGAAGTTTTTCAGCGCGGCTTCGTCAGCCGTGCCGATGTCGCCCTCGTTGGGCTTGCCGTCAGAGAAGAAGTAGCCGACGTTCTGTGCCCCGGTGAGTTTGCCGGAGGTGTTGAACGCGGTCTGCATCACTGCTACGGCAGCATCGTAGTTGGTGCCGCCGCCAGCGTTGAGACCGGCGAGGAGTGTCTTGGCGGTGGCGACATCCACCCACACGGTGGTGCGGTCGGCGGCATTGCTGCTGAACGTCACCAGCTGCACTTTCACATCGCCCAGATCATCGTACTTGTCGAGCAAGGCACCAATGGCCTGCTTGGCCAGTGCCAGCCGCGACAGGCCCGGCACGCCGGAGGCATCAGCCATACTGCCGGAGATGTCGAGGACGATGAGAATGTTCGAATCGATCTCCACTGCGGTTACCGAGCGATCCGAGGCAACGGCTTTCGGTATGTCGTCGACGATGTTGACCACGAGGGTGCTGGTGGTGCTGTTGCCCAGTGCATCGGTGGCTTTGTAGGTGAACGTTTCGCTGAGGGTGTTCGGCCCGTCGTTGGCGTTCGGCGCGGTTTTCGGCGCCGAGGTCAGCGTGTAGGTGTAGGTGCCGTCAGCGTTGAGCAGCAGTTGCCCGTAGCTACCGGTGGCGTTGCCGACCAGGGTGTAAGTGATCGCGCCGCTGCCGCCACTGACCGAACCGACCAGCGTGCCGCTGGCGGTTTCACCGGTATTGCCCGGTTCGCTGCCGGTGACTGTGCCGGGGGCGAGATCCTGGCCATCCTTGTTCAGGTCGAGGGCTTTTTCATAGACCGTCACATCCTGATCGACCGAGGCGACCAGTTTGCTGTCGGCGACGTTGATGGTCAGCGTCGTGGTGCTTTCATCGCCATCGCTGTCACGGATGGTGTAGGTGAACGTGTCGGTCGCGCCCGGCGGGCTCACCGAGTTCGGGTTGCTGTGGTAAACCGCATTGCCCGCCGCGTCGAGGGTCAGGTAGCCGTAGTTGCCGTTGATGTTGCTGTTGAGCCCGCCGCTGGCTGATGTCGCGGTGTTGCTGCCGGCGCGCACGCCGACCACCGTTGCGGCACCATCGGCGCCGCTGAGGTCATTGCCGAGCACACTGACATTGACCGTGCCGCCCTCCGCTACCGAGCCGGTATCGGCGTTGGCAGTCGGCAAATCGTCGACGATATTGACGTTGATCTGACCGCTGGCGGTACTGCCATCGGTATCAGTGGCGACCACGTCGAAGCTCTCGCTGAGGCTGTTGGCACCGTTGGCGTTCGGATGAGCTTCGTTGTCGACCAGGGTGTAGCTGTAACTGACCACGCCGGTGGCCGGATCGTAACCGGTGATGGTGAAGGTGCTGCCCAGTGGCGAGACCACCGATTGCGGCAAACCGGCGGCGACGCCATTGCTGATCACCGCAATGCCGCCGACCGTGAGGGTTTGCAGGCCATCAAGAGCGGTCACGGTGAAGCTGCCGCTCCGGCTCAGCGCCGAGGTGTCGGGGTTGCTGCCGTCGCTGAGGTTTTTCTCGTAAACAGTGATTTCGCCGCCCTTCACGTTGAGGCCGTCGAGGCACACCGGATCGTCATTGTTGTGGATGTTCAACACCAGGTTGGCGGTGCTGGTGTCGCCGTCGGCATCGGTGATGGTGTAGGCGAAGGTTTCCGTGCCGTTGCCGCCGCCATGGAGGTTTTTGAAGTCGGCGTCATTGGCGTCCAGCGTGTAGGTGTAAGTGCCGTTGGCGTTGAGCACCAGGGTGCCGTAAGTGCCAGTGAAAGTACCGGCGGTTACCGGGCCGCCGGCGACCCGGTCGGCGCCCTGCACGTCGTTGTCGAGGACGTTGCCGGTCAGGGTCAACTGGGCTTCGGTTGCGCTGACGGCATTGCTGTCATTCAGCGCCTTCGGCACGTCATCGACGATGCTCACAACGATCGTGCTGGTGACGACATTGCCCAGCGAATCGGTGGCCTGATAGGTGAAGGTTTCGCTCAGGCTGTTGGCGCCGTCGTCAGCATGCGGCGTGGTGGTCGCTGGCGAAGTCAGGGTGTAGGTGTAAGTGCCATTGGCATTGAGGACGATCTGCCCGTAATTACCGGTGGCGCTGCCGACCAGTGCATAGCTGATCGCACCGACTGCACCGGTGACCGAGCCGACCAGGGTGCCGGAAGCGGTTTCGCCAGTGCTGTTTGGATCGCTGCCGACCACACTGCCCGCCGCCAGATCCTCGCCATCCCTGTTCAGGTCGAGGGCTTTTTCGTAGACGGTGACGTCAGTGTCGCTGACCGCTTTCAGGCAGCTGTTATAGACGTCGATGGTGATCGTCGTGGTGCTTTCATCACCATCGGAATCGCGCACGGTGTAGGTGAACACATCCACCGCACCCGGACCGTTCACCGCGTTGGGATTGCTGTGATAAACGGCGTTACCGTTGGCATCAAGCGTGAGGTAGCCGTAGGTGCCGTTGATCTGCGAATTGAGTCCGCCGATGGCCGAAGTCGAGGTGTCGGCACCGGCACGCACGCCGACGACTGCGCCGGTAATCGCCGGACCATCCGCGCCGCCGATATCGTTATCCAGCACATTGCCGCTGACGGTGCCGCCCTCCGCCACCGAAGCCGCGTCCGCATGCGCGGTCGGCAAATCATCGAAGATATTGACGTTGATCTGGCCGCTGGCGGTACTGCCATCGGTGTCAGTCGCCACCACGTCGAAGTTCTCGGTGAGGCTGTTGGCGCCGTTAGCGGTTGGATGAGCTTCGTTGTCGGCCAGGCTGTAGCTGTAACTGACTACGCCGGTCGCCGGGTCATAACCGGTGATGGTCAAGGTGCTGCCCAAGGGCGTGATCACCGATTGCGGGAAACCTGCGGCCACGCCGTTGGTGATCACCGCGATGCCGCCAACCGTGAGGGTCTGCAGACCATCGAGAGCACTGACGGTGAAAGTGCCGTTCTGGGTCAGCGCTGGTGTGTTGGGGCTGGTGCCGTCGCTGAGGTTTTTTTCGTAGACGGTGAGTTCGCCACCGTTGACGTCGAGGCCGTTGAGCAGCACCGGGTCGTCGTTGTTGTGAATCTGCAGAACGAGGTTGGCAGTGCTGGTATCGCCGTCGGCATCGGTGATGGTGTAGGCGAAGGTTTCCGTGCCGTTACCGCCGCCGGTCAAGGCTTTGAAGTCGGCGTCGCTGGTGTTCAGCGTGTAGGTGTAGGTGCCGTCGGCGTTCAGCATCAACGTGCCATAAGTACCGGTGAAAGTACCCGGCGTGACTGGGCCGGTCGGTACGCGATCGGCGCCTTGTATGTCGTTGGTGAGGACGTTGCCAGTCAGGGTCAGTTGGCTTTCCGAGGCAGTGCCGTTGCTGTCATCGTTGGCCTTTGGCACATCGTCGACGATGTTGACGTCGAGGGTCCCGGTGGCGGTAGTGCCGTTGTCATCAACGACCGTGACCGCGAACTGCTCAGGCAGATTATTCGCGCCGTTGGCGTTCGGATGCGCTTCATTGTCGGCCAGGGAATAGCTGTAACTGACCACGCCGGTTGCAGCGTTGAAACCAGTGATGGTCAGCGTGCTGCCCA
>Ga0308171_1001524_pt1 | contig 30273 bp, 21 predicted proteins | sample PhyGR1_FD_202135 | JGI IMG/M metagenome (GOLD analysis project Ga0308171, IMG submission 202135) | Phyllosphere microbial communities from UC Gill Tract Community Farm, Albany, California, United States - DLSLSG.R1 | ecosystem: Host-associated > Plants > Phyllosphere > Unclassified | place: USA...
GCATATCTTCGTGCCGGCGCTGCCGCAGGCGGGGGCGGATCTCGGCGCCAGCACGGCGGCGATGCAATCCACCGTCAGCCTGTACATCCTCGGCCTCGCCGTCGGCCAGTTGGCCTATGGTCCGTTGTCGGACCGCTTCGGGCGGCGGCCGGTGCTGATGGGCGGGCTGGTGCTCTACACCGTCTCAGGCCTCGCAGCCGCCATGGCGCCGGATGCGCAGGCGCTGATCGCGGCACGGCTGTTCCAGGCACTCGGCGGCTGCGCCGGGCTGGTGCTGGGGCGCGCCATCGTGCGCGATACCGCCGCGCCGCAGGAAGCCGCCCGCCGGCTGGCGCTGATGAACCTGATGGTCACCGTTGGGCCCGGCCTGGCGCCGCTGGTGGGCGGGGCGCTGGCGGCCTCCGTCGGGTGGCGCTCCATCTTCTACGTCCTGTGCGGGCTGGGCGTAGTGAACTTCTTGTTCGCCTGGAAAATGCTGCCGGAAACCGGCCATCCAGGCCCGGCGCGTCCAGGCTCCGCCACCCTGGCGCAGAACTACCTCAAGCTGATCCGTTCCCGCGCCTTCCTCGGCTATTCCATCGGCGGCGGCTGCGCCACGACCTCGATGTACGCCTTCATCGCTTCCGCCCCCTTCATCTTCACGCAGGAACTGCACCGGCCGGCGCATGAGGTGGGCATCTACCTCGCCCTACTGATCTCCGGCGTCTGGCTGGGCAGCATGCTGGCCAGCCGGCTCATTTCCCGCATCCCGATCGAGACGGTGCTGGTGCGCGCCAACTGGATCAGCGTCCTCGCCGCCTTCGTGCTGCTGGCCGGTACCCTGGCCGGGCAACTCAGCGTACCGCTGGCCGTGGGCTGCATGTTCCTGTTCACGCTGGGCGTCGGCACCGCCGCCCCGGCAGCCCTGACCCAGGCCATCAGCGTGAACCCGCAGGTCATCGGCTCCGCCTCCGGCCTCTACGGCTTCACCCAGATGGCCACAGGCGCCCTCTGCACCGCCCTGGCCGGCGTGGGCCGGGACCCGGCCCTCGCCGCCGCCATCATCCTGGCCGTCTCCGGCGTCATCGCCCAGGCCTCGTTCTGGCTGGCATCGCGTCATCGTGCAGCGGCTTGAAGGAGGGGGTGTGAAGGCTGGGGAAGGAATTCCACAGACTCCTTCTTTTGCTTTTTCGAGTTTCCGGGCGTGGCTGCCGCAACCGATGGCCTTGAGAGACGGCTGGGTGCGCCGGAGGCCTATTACCTCCGGCGACTGACGGTTCAGCCCGCGTGGCCCATTGGCAAACATCAAGCAGCGCCCGCTCTCAGTCCTGAAGCGCGCTGCTAAACTCGCAGAAAAAAAGGAGGGGTCCGGGGAATTCTTTCCCCGGCCTTCCTCCCACCACACCCAAACTCCTCAGGCCAACGCCGCCGCGATCGCCGCCTTGAGATCGGCGATACGGAAGGGTTTGCGCAGAACGATGGCGTTGGTGCCGGCCACGTTCTCGATGCTGGCCGTATCGGCGTAGCCACTGGCGAAGAGGATGGGCAGGTCCGGCTGTTGTTGCCAGGCCAGCTTCGCCACTTCCGCGCCCGTCAGGCCCGGCATGGCGTAGTCGAGGATCATCAGGTCCGGCTGCTGCGTCCCGAGCGAAGCGAGGCCGGCGGCACCGTCCGCCGCCTCCGCCACCGCATAGCCCAGGGAGGCCAGAACTTCCGCCAGCATGGCGCGGACATCGGCGTCGTCGTCCACGACCAGGATCTTCGCGCCGGTGGGCAGCACATCGTCCTGCGGCGGCACCTGCGTCGCGTGCGGCCCGGCCGGCGTCACCGGCAGGTAGATGCGGATGGCGGTGCCAAGGCCCGGCTGGCTGTCGATCCGCACGGTGCCCCCGCCCTGGTGAGCGATGCCGTAGACCTGGCTGAGCCCGAGGCCGGTGCCCTTGCCGACGCCCTTTGTGGTGAAGAACGGGTCGAAGGCGCGCTCCAACACCTCGGGCGGCATGCCTTCGCCGGTATCGGCCACGGTGAGCACGGCGTAGCGTCCGGCGGCCAGGACGCCGTCGTCCGGCATCTCCGCCACGCTGGTGGAGATGGCGAGGTCGCCGCCCGCCGGCATGGCGTCCCGCGCGTTGATGGCGAGGTTCAGCACCGCCATCTCCAGCTGCGTCGCGTCCGTCAGCACGCCGGTGGCGGGCTCCCGCAGGTCCAGCCGCAGCCGGATCATCGGCCCCAGGGTCCGCTGCAGCAGGTCCGTCATGCCTTCCACCAGCGGGGCGAGCAGCAGCGGCTTCAGCTCGATCTTCTGGGCGCGGGAAAAGGCGAGAAGCTGGGCGGTCAGCTTGGTGCCGCGCTCGGCGGCGGCCAGGCCGGTCTCGGCGAAGCGGCGCACCCGCTCCACCTGGCTGGCACCGCGCAGGATCAGGTCCAGGCAGCCCACCACGGCGGCCAGCACGTTGTTGAAGTCGTGCGCGATGCCGCCGGTCAGCTGGCCGATCGCCTCCATCTTCTGGCTCTGGCGCAGGGCGGCCTCGGTATCCTCCAGCTGCCTCGTGCGCTCGGCCACCCGTGCTTCCAGCGTGGCGTTGAATTCCTCCAGCGCCTTGGCGGCCAGCCGCAGCTCGGCATCGGCGCGCACGCGCTCGACATAAGCCCAGGAGCGCTCGGTCACGTCGCGCAGCAGGTTCAGCTCATGCTCGGACCAACGGCGCGGCGAGCGGTCGTGGACCGCCATCAGCGCGGTCAGCCGGCCGTCGCGCAGCAACGGCATGCAGATGGTCGCGGCCACGCCGAGCCGCTGAAAGGCCGTGGCTTCATGGGACGCCAACTCGGCCGCGTTGTCGTTCACAACCAGCGGCCGGCCGGCGGAGAGATTGCGCACGGCCAGCGCGCCGAAATCCGCCAGGCTGTAGCGGCCGACGATGCTGGGCGAGCCCTCGGCCACCCAGTTGCCGCGGATGGTGAAGCCGTCCTCGTCCGCGTCCATGTCGGCATAGGCGCAGTTGGAGACGCCCAGATGCCCGGCCAGCAGCCGGGTCGTGGTGGCCATCACGCCGTCCGCATCCCGCTCCCCGGCAATGCTGCGGCCGAGCAGGTCGAGGAAGGCCAGCCGCTGGTTGGCCAGCACGGTGGCCGTGGTCTCGGTCACGGTATCCAGCATGCCGAGCACGCGGCCGCGGCCGTCGCGGATGGGGCTGTAGCAGAAGGTGAAATAGGCGTGCTCCGGCTTGTCGCCGCGCTCGATGGTGAGGGGGAAGTTCTCGATATAGGTGGCGCGGCCGTCGAAGGCGGCATCAGCGATCGGGCTGATACTCTCCCACGCCTCGCTCCAGATCTCGCTGAAGGGGCGGCCCAGCGGGGCCGGCTTGTCGCCCAGGATGGGGATGAAGGCGTCGTTATAAAGCGTGATGAGTTCGGGGCCCCAGGTCAGCGCCATGGGGAAGCGGGATTCCAGCATGAGCGCGACGGTGGTCCGCAGCAGGTCGGGCCAGGCGGTCAATGGCCCCAGCGGCGTGCGTGCCCAGTCGTGGCGGGCGATGGCGGCCGCCATCGTGCCCTCCCGGGGCAGGAAACTGAGATCGTCCGCGCTCATCGGCTTATGTTTGATGCAAGCCAGGGCTGGCGGCAAGGGAAGCGGGGCGTGCGTCGGCACGAGCGGTGCTGCCGGCCATCCACCCTGTGCCAGCCTGCATGCGGCGCCATGCGGCGGACACGGCACCGGCCAGCCTCACCGTGGCCGGACACACCCATCGTGGCGGCGCGCGGGGTCATCCCCGACGCACCGACCGATACCGACGCCCGGCGCGGCGCTGACGCGCACATGGCCGAGGATCGCCGCGGCGGACATGCGCCGGGCCACGTCAGTCACGTCTCCGCTTGATGCAGGCTGCAAGGATCGCGTCCTGAGCGCGATCCTCGCGTTCAAGAAGCCTGTGCCGGAACCGTGACACCGATGGTGGCGTCGCCTGGAGCCGATCGATGTTCAACCTGAGGCGTGGAGGATGGTCAGGGGAAGGAGTTCCCCTGAAACCCCATTATTTTCTGTCAGTTGCGTGAGACTTCGGGACCGGCGGATGCAGCCATGAGAAAAATCCACCTGGGCTGAACCCTCAGCCTCCGGTGTGATCCCGCCCTTGGCCTGGAAAGGCCCAACGCCGCCACAGCCAAACCCGAAAGACTCGCAGAAGAAAGATGGGGCCCGGGGAATTCCTTCCCCGGCCTTCCTGTCCAAGCCCGAATGCCAATCCGGCCTAGCCGCGCTGGCCCAGCGGCACGAACTCCCGGTTCTCCGGCCCGGTATAGTTGGCGGTGGGGCGGATGATCTTGCCGTCGATCCGCTGCTCGATCACATGCGCGCTCCACCCGGCCGTGCGGGCAATGACGAAGAGCGGGGTGAACATCGCCGTCGGCACGCCCATCAGGTGGTAGGAGACGGCGCTGAACCAGTCGAGATTGGCGAACATCTTCTTGGTGTCGGCCATCACCGCCTCGATCCGGTCGGCGATGTCGAACATCTTGCGGCTGCCGACCTCGTCGGAGAGCTCGCGCGCCACGTCCTTGATGATGACGTTGCGCGGGTCGCTGATCGTGTAGACCGGGTGGCCGAAGCCGATGACGACTTCCTTGTTGGCGACGCGGGCACGGATATCCGCCTCGGCCTCGTCGGCATCCGCGTAGCGCTTCTGGATCTCGAAGGCGACTTCGTTGGCGCCGCCATGCTTCGGCCCGCGCAGCGCGCCGATGCCGCCGGTGATGGCCGAATGCAGGTCCGCCCCCGTGCCGGCGATGACGCGGCACGTGAAGGTGGAGGCGTTGAACTCGTGCTCGGCATAGAGGTTCAACGAGGTGTGCATGGCGCGCACCCAGCTCTCCCGCGGCGACTTGCCGTGCAGCAGGTGCAGGAAGTGGCCGCCGATGCTGTCGTCATCGGTCTCCACCTCGATCCGCCGGCCGTTCAGCGCGAAATGGTGCCAGTAGAGCAGCATGGAGCCGAGCGAGGCCATCAGCCGGTCCGCGATGTCGCGCGCGCCCGCGTGGCTGTGGTCCTCCTTCTCCGGCAGCACGGTGCCGAGGACGGAGACGCCGGTGCGCATCACGTCCATCGGGTGCGCGGCGGCCGGGATGGCTTCCAGCGCCTGGCGCACCGCCGCCGGCAGCCCGCGCAGGCTGCGCAGCTTGGCCTTGTAGCCACGCAGCTCCGCCTCCGTCGGCAGGGCGCCGTGGACGAGCAGGTAGGCGATCTCCTCGAACTCGCAGCGCGCCGCGATGTCGAGGATGTCGTAGCCGCGATAATGCAGGTCGTTGCCGCTGCGGCCCACGGTACAGAGCGCGGTATTGCCCGCCGTGATGCCGGAGAGCGCGACCGACTTCTTGGGCCTGGGCGCGGATACGGGCTGCGTCTCGCTCATGGAACATCCTTCCTTGTGCGGGCGGTCGGAGCATCTCCGCCGCCTTCTCTCAGTACCGGTGAGGATCGCCAATCCCGGCGCCGATGGAAAGGCCGCGCGAGGACGCTTCCCTCCATCGTCATCTGGCGCCACCCTGGCCGAAAGGGAGAGCCAGCAGATGAAGATCGGCGTGATCGGACTGGGCAGCATGGGCATGGGGGCGGCGCAATCGGCGCTGCGGGCCGGGCTGGACGTGACGGGCGTGGATACGCGGGATGTGGCCCGCGATGCCTTCGTGGCGGCCGGTGGCCAGGCCGTGGCCAGCGCCGCGCAGTTGCCGCAGGGCATCAACGCCCTGGTGGTGCTGGTGGTGAACGCCGCGCAGACCGAGGCGGCGCTGTTCGGGCCGGAGGGTGCCCTGCCACGGCTGGCACCGGGGGCCGTGGTCATCTCCTCCGCCACCATGGGGCCGGAGGATGCCAGGCGCATCGCCGCCCGGCTGGAGGAAGCGGGGATGCTGGCGCTGGACGCCCCGGTTTCCGGCGGCGCGGCCAAGGCGGCGACGGGGGAGATGACCGTCATGGCCTCCGGCACCGCCGCAGCCTTCGATGCGGCGGCGCCGGTGCTGGGAGCGATCGCCACCAAGGTCTGGCGCCTGGGCGATGCACCGGGCATCGGCGCCACGGTGAAGGTGGTGCACCAGCTGCTGGCCGGCGTGCATATCGCCGTGGCGGCGGAAGCCATGGCGCTGGGCATCCGCGCCGGCGCGGACCCGCAGCAGCTTTACGACGTCGTCACCAGCGCCGCCGGCAATTCCTGGATGTTCGAGAACCGGATGGCCCGCGTGCTGGCGGCCGACGACGCACCGCGCAGCGCCGTGGACATCTTCGTGAAGGATCTGGGCCTGGTGGCGGAGATGGCGAAGGGGCTGGATTTCCCGGTACCGCTGGCCGCCCAGGCGCAGCAACTCTTCACCGCCGCGCATGCGATGGGGCAAGGGCAGAAGGACGACGGCTTCGTCATCCGCGTCTGGCAGGCGATGACGGGGATCAAGCTGCCGGGCGAGAGCTGAGGGAGGAAGGCCGGGGAAGGAATTCCCCAGGCCCCATCTTCTTTGTTCGAGTTTGGGGTGCGCCGGGGGAGCAGGGTCGCATGGGCTGCACCGGCTGTCTTGGCCCGTCCGTCTGTGGTTCAACGCATGGGGTTGTTTGAAGTGCCGCCATCGGCCTGATCGGCCCCATCATCCCGACAAGCCGAGGAACCCCATTTGGGCGAGCTGAGAGACGCGCTGGAACGCCGGCAGATCTGGATCTACCTGGCGGCGGTACTCGGCGCGGCGGTCGCCGCCGTCCTGCTGCCGGGCACGACGATGCTGGAAAGCGGCATCAACCCCGCGCTCGCCCTCATGCTGTTCGTCACCTTCCTGCAGGTGCCGCTGGCGGAGTTGGGGCGGGCCTTTACCCGGCTGCGCTTCCTGGCGGCGCTGGCGGTGGCCAACTTCATCGCGGTCCCGCTGCTGGTCGCGGCGCTGCTGCCGTTGCTGCCCGACCATCCCCTGGTCCGGCTGGGGGTGCTGCTGGTGCTGCTGGCCCCCTGCATCGACTACGTCGTCACCTTCTCCCATCTCGGCCAGGCGGATGCGCGCCTGCTGCTGGCCGCCACCCCTGCCCTGCTGCTGCTGCAGATGCTGCTGCTGCCCCTCTACCTGCACCTGATGCTGGGCGACGCCGCCGCCGGGCTGATCCAGCCCGGGCCGTTCCTGCACGCCTTCCTCTGGCTGATCGTCCTGCCCCTGGCCCTGGCGGCCCTGCTGCAATACGCCGCTGCCCACACCCCGGCAGGGCAGCGCGCCATCACCCTGCTGGGCCTCCTGCCCGTGCCGGCCACCGCCCTCGTCCTGCTGCTGGTCGTCGCCGCCGTGCTGCCCCGCATGGGAACGGACGTGCTGCAGGCCGTGCCCGTCTTCTTGGCCTTCGCCCTCCTGGCGCCGCTCCTGGGCTGGGGCATCGGACGGCTGTTCCGGCTGGAACCTGCGGCCGGCCGCGCCGTCGCCTTCAGCGCCGCTACGCGCAACTCCCTGGTGGTGCTGCCCCTGGCCTTCACCGTGCCCGGCGCCATTCCACTGCTACCGGCCATCATCGTGACGCAGACACTGGTCGAGCTGCTCAGCCAACTCCTCTACATCCGCGCGCTGCCGAAGCTGCATTGATGGCGACTTCGGGCTGGTGTTGAAGGTTGGACAAGCAAGGCCGGGGAAAGAATTCCCCAGACCCCCTTTTTCGAGTTTTGGCGAAGTCCGTCCTGAAAGACGGCTGGGTGCGCCGGAGGCCCTGGACCTCCGGCGACTGACGGTTCAGCCCGCGTGGCCCATTTTAAATATCATCAAAAGCGCCCGCTCTTAGTCCTGCAGCGCCTCGCCAAGCTCGCAGAAAAACGAAGGGCTTCGGGGAATTCTTTCCCCAACCTTCCCCTTCCCATTTTTCCGTAACCCCTAGCCCCGTGCCGCCAGCAGCCGCGCTAGCCGGTCGAACTCCACGACCGAGAGGGTTTCCGCCCGTCGGGTCGGCTCGATCTCGCCCTGCTCCAGCAGCACATTCGAGTCGCCGAGGGACTTCATGCTGCTGCGGAGCATCTTGCGGCGCTGGCCGAAGGCGGCGGCGGTCAGTTTTTCCATCGCGGCCAGCAGCTCGGGCGCCGGGTCTTCGGCGTGCGGGGTCAGGTGCACCACGGCGGACCACACCTTGGGGGGCGGGGTGAAGGCGCCGGGCGGCAAGCGCATGGCCATGCGGCAATGGCAACGCCACTGGGCCAGGACGGAGAGGCGGCCATAGGCGTCGGTGTCCGGCGCGGCGCAGATGCGTTCGGCTACCTCCTGCTGGAACATCAGCGTCAGGCTCTCGAACAGCGCGGCCTGCTTCAGCCAGCCGATCAGCAGCGGGGTGCCGACATTGTAGGGCAGGTTGGCGACGACGCGGCGCGGGCCGTCCGGCATCAGCTCGGTGGTGCGCACCTTCATGGCGTCGCCCTCGATCACCGTCAGCCGGCCAGGGAAGGCGTCGGAAAGTTCGGCGAGGGCGGCGATGGCGCGGCGGTCCAGCTCCACGGCCACGACATGCGCGGCCGGGCTGGCCAGCAGGGCGCGGGTCAGGCCACCGGGGCCAGGGCCGACCTCCAGCACCTGGCGGCCATCCAGCGGGCCGGCGATGGTGGCAATGCGGGCGCAGACGGCCGGGTCCAACAGGAAGTGCTGGCCGAGCGACTTGCGCGCGGCGAGCCCGTGCCGCGCGATGACGTCGCGCAGCTCGGGCAACCCCGTCTCTGGCGGCAGGCTCATGGCGGGCCTGTCAGCCCCGCGCTTCGATGGTGGCGCGGCGGCGCAGGTCCCGCTGCATCTGGCGGGAGATCAGCTCCGCCCGCTCGCGCATGATCTGCGCCTTCGCCTGGTCCGGCGTCAGCTCGGCCAGGTTGCGCGTCTCCTTGGAGCAGACGGCGATGACCATGACGCCATCCGGCGTGATGATCGGCTGGCTGCCACGGCCCACCGGCAGGCCAGCGATCAGCTGGCGCAGCGGCGGCGGCTGCATGGTGTCCAGCCGCACGGTGCCAGGGTCGCTCGGGCGGTTGTTGGGGCCGCCACGGCCGGCGGCGTCGATGGCCTCGCAGCTCTTGCCTTCCAGGGTGCGGGCGCGCTCGACGGCGTCGCGCTGCTGCTGGGTGGGGGCCTGCGGGTCCAGCGGCGCGCTGAACGGGTAGAAGGACTGGCGCAGCGTGACGAGGGTTGCGAGCTCGCGCCCCGTCTCCCGCTTCTGGCGCAGCGCGATGATCTGGAAGCCGCCTGGCACGCGGGTCGGGTTGGCGATGGCGCCCGGCGGCATCTGGGAGACGATGCGGCCCACGGCGGGGTCGAACTCATCGGGGCGCACCCAGCCCATGTCGCCGCCCTGCAGCGCGGTCTGGCTCTGGCTGAACTGGGTGGCGGCGGCGGGGAACGGCACGCCGCGGCGCAGCTGGGCCACCACGTCATCGACGAAGCGGCGCACATCGGCCTCGGCGCTGGCTTCGTCCACCGGGATGAAGATCTCGGAGACGAGGTATTCCGGCTCGCCGGTGCGGGCCTTGTGGGCGGCGATGAAGTCGTCCACCTCACGCTGCGCGACCTCGCCCTGGTTGCCCAGCATGCCGCGCACCAGCCGGGCCCAGCCGATCTGGTTGCGGATCTGGTCGTACAGCGCGCGCGGCTCGATGCCCGAGTTGCGCAGCTGGGCGGCCAGGCCGCCAGCCGGCAGGCCGTTGCGCTGCTCGATATCGCCCACCGCTTCCGCCACGTCGGCGTCGGAGACCAGCACGCGGCGGCGCTGCACTTCCTGCGTCCGCAGCCGCTCATCCACCAGCAGGCGCGTCACCTGCGGGCGCAGGCGGGTCAGCACCTCGGCGCTGGCGCCCATGCCGCTGTTGAGGGCGAAGAGGCGCGACCGGTTGGTGACCTCGTTGGCGGTGATGACATCGCCATTGACCACCGAAACGATGCGGTTGGTCTGCGCCATGGCCGGGGCCGCCAGCCATGGCATCAGCGCGCCTCCGGCCGGGAGGGCCAGGGGGAGAGCCAGTGCGGTGGCGAGGATCAGGGCACGGAAGGAGGTCATGGCACGCATAGTCAGTTCCTAGATCAGATCGCGCGGTGGCGACAGCGTCTTGCGGCACCGCACGTCCCCGGACGGGAAAGCCGCGCCTCCTGAAGCCGGGTCTGCGCACCGCGGTGCGCGCGCCCTGCCCTTCTCTCTACCCGGGCCACACGATCATGCCCTGCGGCGATCATGCGCCCGGCCCGCGTCAGATGGCGCGGAAGCCGAAATCCCCGATGGTCTTGAAGCCGATGCTGAACAGCAGCGTCTCGCCCGAGGGATAGTAGCTCTGGCTGGTCGTGTTCTCCGCCCAACTGCGGTTGTAGGAGGTGGAGAACACCAGGCACTCATCCTCATAGACCAGATTGACGCCGGCGGAGACAGGCTTGCTGTTCTGCACGTCGTACCGGCCGGCGGCGCCGACGCGCCAGTACTGGCCGACGCGGGCGGAGACGCCGCCCGAGACCTCGCGACGGGAGGCGTTGGGCGTGTTCACCAAAGCCGGGTTCGGCGTGGTGAACAGGTAGCCGGCGGAGAGGCTGACCGGGCCGAGGCCGAGGCGCGCCGACGTCTCCGTCATGCGGTTGGCCGCCGTCTCGCCATCGAAGCGGCCACGGGCGATCAGGTCGAGCCAGGAGACCGGGGAGACGCGGACGCGGCCGACATAGTCGGAGGCCTGATCCTCGAGGCCCGAGCCAGTGTAGAACACGTTCTCCTCGCTGGCGCGGAAGGAGCGGCCGCCGAGGGCCTCCACCTGCCCGCCATTCGGGAACAGCCAGGCGCCGCGCAGCGCCGCATCCACGCGGGTGCCGCCTTCCTGGCGGTCCCGCCCGGTGAAGCGGTTCAGCGCGAACAGGTTGGCGTCGGTGAACTCGAAGTCGAGGCTGTCCTCGTTCGGGATGTTGTACTGCCGCCCGGTGGAGGGGCCGGTGACGAACTGCACGCGCGGCTCGATGATCTGGCTTCCATATTCGCCGGCGCTGCGGGCGAAGGGCATGCGCCAGTCCAGCGCCACGCGGGCATTGACGTTGGCCTCGGTCAGGCTGCTATCGGTGGTCGAGTAGACAGGGCCGAGCTGCAGGTTGTCGGCCGAGCGGCCCACCAGGTCGGCCTGGCCGCGCACCGTCCAGATGCTGCCCATGCGGTCCTGCGTCGGCAGGTCGTAATGGATGCGGGAGGCGATGCGGCGGGTATCCGTGCCCTCGCTGCGCAACAGGACGTAGTTGCTGGTATCGACCGTCAGGTAGCCGCCCAGGGAATCGCGCGGGAAAGCGTAGTCGGCCTGGATGTTCGGCAGCACCAGCGGGATGAGCGAGGTGTTGTCGGTCTCGTTCAGGCTCTGATAGATGCGGCCGTCGATGCGGGCATAGCCCTCCGCGCCCCAGAAGCCTTCCAGGTAGGCGTCGGACGTCAGCTGACGCGGGGACGGGTAGCGGAAGGCGCGCAGATAGGTCTGGCTGGTGGCACGGTTGACGCTGAGGCCGGCGCGCCAGTTCTCGTCCAGCGAGAAGCGCGCGCTGCTGTAGATGTGGCCGCCCCAGCCGCGCTCATCCTGCGCGATGGTGCCGCCGCTCAGATTGCCGACCGAGCCGGTGAGGTTGATGCTGCCGGTGTTGAAGCGGCGGCGGTAGGCGATGCCTGCCGCCGGGTCCTGGTTGGCCGAGAAGGTCGGGCTGATCGTCAGGTCCTGCTGGCCGTCGATCGCCCAGTAATACGGCGTCGTGGCGAAGGGCCCGAGGAAGCGGGAGCTGCCGAAGACCGGCGTCAGGAAGCCCGAGGCGCGCGGGATCGACGGATCGGGGTGCGACAAATACGGCGTGTAGAGCACCGGCAAGCCGCCCATCTGCAGGGTGGCGTCGCGGTAGCGGATGCGCTGCTCGTTGCGGTCATGCGTCGCCAGGCGGGCGCGCAGCTGCCACAGCGGCGGCGCTTCCGGGTCATCGGCGCACAGGTCGCAGGAGGAATAGATGACGCGCGCCATGTCGGTGATGGTGCCGTCGGTGCGGCGGCCGCCGAAGGCGACCATGCGGCCGTTCTGGGCCAGCCGGGCCTTCATGCCCTCCACCACGCCGTTCCGCATGTCGCCGGTCAGCTCGGCCCGGTCGGCGTAGGTCACCTGCCCGTCCGGCTCCAGCAACTGCACGTTGCCTTCGGCGGTGGCGATGCCGGTCTCACGGTTATAGGTAAAGGTGTCGGTGCGCAGGATGCGCTCGTTCTGCCAGGCCTCGACCGAGCCGCGGGCGATGACGAGGTTGCGCTCCTGGTCGAACTCCACCTCGTCCGCCGTGAAGGTCACGGGGGCGTCGCGGTTGGGCTGGCCACGCCGGGCAGCCGCCGGGGCGGTGGAGGCCGGGGCAACAGGATTCGGCCCCGAAGCCGTCGTCGCCGAGGACGTGGCCGACGCCGCATCCGGGGCGGAGCTCATTGGGCCGCCGACATCGCCGCCAAGGCCGAGGCCGGAGCTCGGGCCGGCGGCGGTGGGGTCGGCGCCGCCGCCGAACAGCGACTGCGCCGAGCCGCCCATCGGCACCATGGCCATGGGCAACAGGGCGGCGCCGCCCAGCAGCAGCGCGCGCCAGGATGGCGGGCGCCCGAAGGCGGAAGCGCCATGGGCATGGTGAGCAACCGGGCCATGGCGGGTCCGGCGCTGCGTGGTGGTCCCGGCCGGAGCATCCCCGGCGCCGTGCGTGGCTCGGTGCATGGACCCTGCATAGCCTTTCCTGGCGACGGCGACGAGAGGGCGACGCATCCCCTTATGTTTCAGTCGCCAACCGTTGCATCGGTGCCCGGTGCCGCCGGCAAGCGCAGGCTGAACAATGCGCCACCCCCCGGCGCCTCCTCCACCGCCACGCTGCCGCCGTGGATAACGGCCGCGCGCTGCACGATGGCCAGGCCCAGGCCCACCCCCCGCCGGCGGCTGTCCTGCCGGCGCCTCGCGCGCCAGAAACGGCGGAAGATCAATTTCCGTTCATGCTCGGGAATGCCCGGCCCGGCATCGCTGACATCCAGCACGTGCAGCCCGACTTCCGACCGCAGCGCCAGGGTCACGGCACTGCCTTCCGGCGCGTGGCCGATGGCGTTTTCCAGCAGGTTGGCGATGGCCTGGGCCAGCGCCTCCTCCTGCCCCGGCAGCGTCACCCTGGTGGCGGGCAGCCTGGTCTCGATGGTCACGTCGCGCGCCTCGGCCAACGGCCGCAGCAGGGCGGCGACGTCGTGCGCCAGTTGCCGCAGATCCACCGGCCCGGCCGGGGCCAGCGCCACGTCGTCCAGTTCCGCGATCGCCAGCAGCTGGCCGACCATGCGCTCCAGCACCCAGAGGTCCTGGCCCAGCGCCGCCGCGGCCTCCCGGTCCCGCAACAGGTCCATATGCGCCTGCAGCACGGCCAGCGGCGTCCGCAGCTCATGCGCCGCATCGGCGACGAAGCCGCGCTGCTCGGCCTGCGCCGCCTCCACCCGATCCAGCAACCCGTTCAGGCGGCGGACCAGCGGCAGCAGCTCCACCGGCACGTCCTCCTCCGGCAGCCGTTCGCCCGGGCGGGCGGGTGAGAGGTTCTCGGCCCGCGCGGCCAGCATCCGCAGCGGCTTGCGCACCCGCCGCAACGCCAGCATCAGGATGGCGGAGAGCGCCAGGAACACCGGCAGCACCAGCCAGGCGATATCGCGCGTCAGCCCGTCCGCCGCATCGTCCAGCAGCACGTCCGGGTGGCGCAGATCCTCCGCCACCTGGATGGAGAGCTGCTTACCGTCCACCGTTGCCGGCAGCGCCACACCCTGCAATTCCCGCCCGTTCCGCTCCAGCGTGAAGCCCTGCAGGGTGGGCGCGGGAATGGCCAGCGGCGCGGCGGCGCCGGCGCCCATCAGGAAATCGCCCTCCGCCGTGACGATGGCGTAGCTGGCGCGGCCATAGACGATGGAGAAGGCGGCCGCGACTTCCTGCGGCAGCTCCAGCCGCCAGTTACCGCTCTCATCCTGCTGCAGATGCTGGGCGATCATCTCCGCCCGCGCGACCAGGGACCGCGTCTCCAGCCGCTGGATGACGGCGTTGTTGCGCATCGGCAGCAGCGCCAGCAGCAGCGCCGCCGCCACGGCCAGCGAGGCCAGGAAGGCCAGCGTGGCGCCGGCGGTGATGGAGACCGGGCGGCGGGTCACGCGGTCTCTTCCTCCACCAGGCGGTAGCCGAGGCCGCGCTCGGTGCGGATGGCGGTGCCGCTGCCCGCCAGCCGGCGCCGTAGGCGGGAGACATAGACCTCCACCACGTTGCGGCCGACCTCGTTGTCGAAGCTGCCCAGCGCCTCTTCCAGCGCATCCTTGGCGACGAAGCGGTGGCGGGCGCGCAGCAGCATCTCCAACACCATCATCTCCCGCCGCGGCAATGGCTGCACCGCCCCGGCCACCGAGAAGGTGCGGGCCGCCGGCTCCAGCTCCACCTGCCCGTGCCGCAGCGTTGCCAGCGCCGGGGCGCCGGAGCGGCGGAGCGCGGCGGCCAGCCGGGCCACCAGTTCCTCCATCGCGAAGGGCTTGATCAGGTAGTCGTCGGCGCCGGTGTTCAGCCCGCGCACACGGTCCGACAGGCGGCCGCGCGCCGTCAGGATCAGCACCGGCAGGAACGGGTCGGTCTGGCGCAGCTGTTGCAGCACCTCCATCCCGTCGCCATCCGGCAGGCCGAGATCGAGCACCAGGGCCTGGTACTGCACGGCATGCAGGGCGGCCAGCGAGTCCTCCACCCCCTCCACCACATCGACCGCCCAGCCGGCGCGGGTCAGGCCCTGGGCCAGCAGGGTGGCAAGGCGGGGATCGTCCTCGGTCAGCAGCAGCCGCATCAGGCGCGGCCGCCGGGAGATGAATCGACCGTAACCGACAGCTTGACGAAAGGTTTCACCGCGAAGCTCCGGCCTCGAACACGACCTCGTGTTCCGATCTCGCCAGAGAGGACCAATCCGGCGCGCAACCTCGCTTCGCATCCCGCAAGCCGGATTGCCCGGCCTGCACCGCCCCCCGGATCGCAGGCCATGCCTCAGTCCCCTCTGTCGCCGGTCGTCGACCAGTCCTGCCGCGTCACCCGCTCAGTCGGGGGACGGCCTCTTGAACCCCATCCCCCGGCCCCGCGCCAGGGGTGGATGGCGCGGCAGCCTGACCGTTCCGCGGGCAAATCCGCCCGCAGCCTGCGCGGGCCTTCGCCCGGACCCACCGCGCGCGCCTGCCCGGACCTTCCGCCGGCAGGTGCCGAAGCCATCCGCGGGCACCTGCCCGTGCCTTTCCGCGGGCATCCGCCCGACACCGACCGCGGGCACCCGCCCGACCGACTGGAGACAGCCTCTTGATCAACTCCCTTCCCTTCCGGCGCGGCGCCCTGATGCGCGGGACGGCCCTGGCCGGTGCCCTGGCCCTGGCCGTGCCGATGGCACCCGCCCAGGCCCAGAGCACCCAGACCCTGCGGCTGGAGATCAACAACCTGCAGCAGCGCCTGCAGACGCTGGAAGCCCAGCAGGCCGAGACCCAGCGGGCGCAGCAGGCCGCCACCGTCCAGGCCGCGGACGCGCAGCGCACCGCCCAGGCCGCCGATTTGAAGGGCAGCTTCCCCGGCTCCATCCGCATCCCGGGCACCAACACCTCGGTCCGCCTCTACGGCTTCGTGCGACTGACCGGCACCTATGATTTCAAGGGTCGCAACCGCTCCCCGGTGCAGAATTCCAACTCCGTGCCGCTGACGCGCGGCGTGGCGGAGCGCCAGGGCGGCGACTTCGCCTTCGGGGCCCGCTACTCCCGCCTCGGCTTCGAGACGCGGACGGATAGCGGCTGGGGCCCGGTCCGCTCCGTCGTCGAGATGGATTTCGGCGGCGCGCAGAGCACCGCCAGCACCACCAGCCAGAACAGCTGGATCCCCCGCCTGCGCCACGCCTATGTCGAGGCAGGTGGCTTCCTGGCCGGCCAGACCACTACGCTGTTCGGCGACACCCTCGCCCTCGACATGATCGATTTCGGCACCTTCGTCGGCCTCGGCGGGCCGCGCCAGGCGCAGGTGCGCTACACCGCCCCGCTGGGCGACGGCGTAACCTGGGCCTTCTCGCTGGAGAACCCGTACAGCGACTACACCTATAATGGCGGCGGCGTGCTGCCGGATTCCGAGACGACGCCCGCCGTGGCCGTCAACCGCTTCCCCGACCTGGTGACCAGCTTCCGCGTGCCGGGCAGCTGGGGCAACGTCGCCGTGCAGGGCGTGCTGCGCCGCATCGACTTCAACAATGAAGCCCCCGCCGTCGCCTCCCAGCGCTTCAGCGACGAGACGTGGGGCTACGGCCTGGCGCTGAACGGCGTGCTGAACACCTTCGGGAAGGACCGCCTGCTGGCCCGCGTGGCCTATGGCGAGGGCGTCGGCCGCTACATCGACAACATGGGCACCGGTGCCGCCAGCAATGTCGGCCTGGCCGGCGTGACCGACCCGTCGCTGGAGACCAACAAGGTCACCACCGCCATGATCGGCTACCAGCACTTCTGGGCGGATAACCTGCGCAGCACGGTGGCGGGCGGCTTCGCACGCATCACCTACCCCAGCTTCGCCCGGCAGTTCGCCGCCGGCACCCAGAACAACCAGAACCGGGACATGACCCAGGGCATCGCCAACATCATCTGGACGCCGTTCCAGAACCTGGACCTGGGCCTGGAATACAATGTCGGCACCCGCCAACTGCTCGAGCCCTCCACCGAAGGCGCGACCCGCGGCTTTGGGCAGCGCGTGACCGCCCTGGTGAAGTACAACTTCTAAACACTGGGACAGGGGGGACGGCGGTTTTCCGCCCCCCCATTTTCCGCCAAAGCATTTGGTTTTTTATGCCCGGAGGCAGAAAGGCCGGGGGAAGGAATTCCCGGGCCCCTTCTTTTTTCTGCGAGTTTGGCGCAGCGCTGCAGGACTAAGAGCGGACGCTTTTGATGATATTTAAAATGGGCCGCGCGGGCTGAACCCTCAGTCGCCGGAGGTCTAGGACCTCCGGCGCGCACAGCCGTCGCTCAAGCGCACTGCTTCAGCAGTCCCGACCGAAAAACTCGAAAAAAGAAGAAGGGGTCCGGGGAATTCTTTCCCCGGCCTTCCTCCCCGCCCCACCCCGATCAGCCGTCTTCCAGATGCAGCAGCAATGCCAGCGCCAGCATCAGTCCCGCAAGGGAGGGGGCCCAGGCCGCCAGTTCGACTGGCAGGGTGCCGGCCTGGCCGAATTCCTCGGCCACCTTGTCCAGCAGGAACAGCGCAAAGCCGGCGGAGACGCCGAGGCCGAGGGTACGGGCCACGCCGCCGCGTCGCGGCTGCCCCATGGAGAAACCGGCCGCCAGCAGCGCCATGGCCACACAGAGCAGTGGCAGTGAGAGCAGCGAGTGTAGGTGCAGCCGGTGCTTCATGGCCGAGAAGCCGGAGGATTCCAGCACCTGGATGAATTCCGGCAGCGACCAGAAGGAGAGCGTGTCCGGGCTGGCGAAGCTGTCCTCGATATTGTCCGGGGTCAGCTGGGTCGGCAGCGTCATCGCGCGCGGCAGTTGCGGCTGGCGGTTGGTGCCGAACACCACGGCGCTCTCCAGCCGCCACTCGCCGGCGACCAGGCGGGCCTGCGGCGATTCCACCCGCTCCAGTGGCCGGTCGGTGGGCGAGAGGCGCCAGAGCGAGACGTCCTTCAGCCCAAAGCCGCCCTGCCCCACTTCCGGCCGGCCGGCCAGGATGATGACGCCGCCGGGTTCCAGCGCATTGTCGGCCTGCCGCAGCCACAGCCGCCCGCCGGCCAGGGTGGCGGGGCCGGCGGCGTTGCGCAGGTAGGTGGCGTCCAGCCGCTCGGCGCGGGAGAGCATGCCGGCGGAGAGCGGGGAGAGCACGGTGACGCCCAGCGCCCCCAGGCACACCGCCACCAGCATCGGCCCGGCCAGGAAGCCCCAGGCGGAGACACCGGCAGCCCGCGCCACCACCAGTTCGGAGGCGCGGGAGAGACGCCAGAAGGCGATGATACCGCCCAGCAACACGGCGAAGGGCAGGATCTGCAGCGCTACATAGGGCAGCCGCAGCGCCGCGATCTGCAACACCAGGGCGAAGCCGGCATCGGCGCGGGTGGCGGCACGGCGCAGCAGCTCGATGAAGTCGAACAGTGCCACCAGCAGCGTCAGCGCCAGCAGCATGATGAGGACCATGGCCGCGAAGCGCCGCGCCACATAGGCCGAGAGGGTCAGGGCTAGGGGCATGCGGTGCTCAGGCCTCGGGCGCGGCGGTCAGGTCGGATGGCAGGCGCGGCTTGCGCTTCGGCGCCCCCGGCATGCCCATCAGCACCCAGAGCGAGAGGATGGACGGCACCACCACCTGGGCCCAGATCAGCGGGATATAGGCATTGTTGCGCGCCGCCGCGTTGCCGGCGGCCAGCCCCACCGCCAGCAGGCCGACCACCAGCACGACGCCGATGATCGCCGGGCGGGAGTCGCCATGACGGCGGAAGCCGCTGCTCAACGCGGTGGCCAGCGCGACCAGCGCGAAGGCCAGGGTGGTCAGCGGCGAGGCCAGGCGCTGGTGCGCCTCCGCCCGGAACTTGCGGATGTCGCGCTCCGGCAGGTTCTCCGCCGGGTCGGGGTTCAGCAGCTCGCCAATGAAGCGCTCCCGCGAATCGCGGTTGCGGGCGTTCTCCTGCTGGCTGCGGGAGGAGGTGGCGAGGTCCAGGCTGTTCTCGGCGAAGCTCAGCACCGACAGGCGCGGGCCGGGATTGGGGGAGCCCGGCGGCGCCTGCTCCATGGTCTGGCGGACGCCGTTCAGCAGCGTCACGCGCGGGCCGCGCGGCGTGCTGACCAGCCGGCCACGCTCCGCCAGGATGGTGACGGGGATCTTCGGGTCCCGCGAATCGTGCACCATGATGCCGTAGAGGTCGCCATTGGCATCGCGCCGGCGGGCATAGACCGTCATGTCCTCCCCCAGCGCGCTGAAGACGCCTTCCTGCAGCAGGATGGCCGCCATCTCGTTACGGATCTCGAACTGCCACTCGCGGAAGGCGGCGTGGCTGACGGGCACCAGCCAGGTCTGCAGGAACAGGCAGATGCCGGTGGCCAGGGTGGCCAGCAGCAGCGGGGCGCGGGACAGGCGCCAGTCGGACAGGCCGGTGGAGCGCATCACCACCAGCTCCCGGTCCGAAGCCAGGCGGACATAGGTGAACAGCAGCACCACGAAGGTGGTGATGGGCAGGATGACGGCCAGGAAGCTGGGCAGCAGCAACCCTGTCAGCTCGACGAACACCGCCGGGGAAAGGCCGCGGTCCAGCACCAGCTCGATAAAGCGCAGGCTCTGCGTCAGCCAGACCAGCGCGGCCAGGCCCAGCGTCACAGCCACCAGCGTCACCGCCAGCTGGCGGAACAGATAACGGTCGAGGCGTTTCATACGGCGGGAGATTACCTTCCGGGGGGCGGCAAGGGAAATGGCTGGCCTGACGCCGTCTGTGAAGGGCCATGGCGTGTTTCTGATGGCAACGGGGCGATCGGGCCGGGGCCAAAAGGGGCTCCGCCCCTTCTGGACTTCCCCGCCGGGGTGGAAAATCCACCCCGGACCCCGCTGCCAGTTTATTGAGGCTGGGTGCCGGAGCGGTGCGCGGATTGATGCGATCCGGCGCTTTGGCATCGCGGCGCTCCGCAGGGGGGAAGCGCTTTCAAAGTATTCTAATGAAAGCTGCGCAAGCTGCGGCGTTGGTCACCAAGCCCACGGACCCGAGGCACAGCCAGGGCTTGGAGCTGCGAAAACAGATGGCGGGGTCTGGGGTGGCACTGCCACCCCAGCGGGGTCCAGGGGCAGCGCCCCTGGCCTCACTCCGCATCAGGCCGGCAGCACCGCAATGCCACGCTGGCCGAGGCCCAGCCCGACCACCTCGCCCACGCCGCGCTGGCGCTGGGTGTGGGAGTCGATGACGAACACGTCCCCGGCCTCGGTGGTCAGGGTGTATTCCATCAGCCCGCCCAGATAGGCGGCCTTGGCCACGGTGCCGCGCAGGGTGGTGGCGGGGTCGGCCACGTCCAGCAGCTCCACCGCTTCCGGCCGCACCGCCAGTTGCACCGCGCCTTCCGCCGCGCCGCGATGCGGCAGGGACAGGGTGGCGGAACCGATGGTCACCTGCGCCATGTCACCCTGACGGTGGGAGAGCGTGGCTGGCAGCCGGTTCGCCTCACCGACGAAGCCGGCGACGAAGGCGTTGGCGGGCGCCTCGTACAGGTCCCGCGGCGTGCCTTCCTGGGCGATGACGGCCTGGTTCATGACAATGATCTTGTCGGAGATCGCCAGCGCCTCGGCCTGGTCGTGGGTGACGTAGGCGACGGTGACGCCGAGGCGCTGCTGCAGGTCGCGGATCTCCTCCCGCATCCGGCGGCGCAGCCGGGCGTCGAGGTTGGAGAGCGGCTCGTCGAACAGCAGCACCGAGGGTTCCAGCACCAGCGCGCGGGCGACGGCCACGCGCTGCTGCTGGCCGCCGGAGAGTTCGGACGGCAGGCGCTCCTCGAAGCCGGACAGGCCGACGGAGTCGAGCGCGGCGCGCGCCGCCTCCCGCACCTTCGCCTTGGGCTGGCGGGAGACGGTGAGGCCGTAGCCCACATTCTCCAGCACGTTCATGTGCGGGAACAGCGCGTAGGACTGGAACACCATGGAGACGTCGCGCTCGGCCGGCGGCAGGGCGGAGACGTCCTTGCCGCCGATCAGCACGCGACCCTCGGTCGGGTACTCCAGCCCGGCGATCATCCGCAGCGTCGTCGTCTTGCCGCAGCCGGAGGGGCCGAGCAGCGTGCACAGCGTGCCGGCCGGGATGGTGAAGGATACGTCGTTCACCGCCTTGGCGGTGCCGCCATAGCGCTTGGTAACGTTCTCGAAGCGGACTTCGGCGGCGCGGGTCATGCGACGGCTCCGGGCAGAGGGGCGGGCGAGGCGGCGGTGACGGCAACGGCCCGGCGGCCGATGCGGCGGCTGCCGACCAGCAGGTTCATGACGCCCAGCACCACCAGCATCAGCACGATCAGCACCAGGGAGGTGGAGATCGCCAGGCCGTAATCGCCATTGATGATGCGGTTGACGATGAAGACGGTGGCCAGCTCCGTCTCGGCCGTGACCAGGAAGATGACGGCGGAGACGGTGGTCATGGCCCGGACGAAGGAATAGGTGAGGCCAGCGACGATGGCCGGCCGCAGCAGCGGCAGCACCACGCGGCGGAACGCATCCATGCCGCCGCCGCCGAGGGTGTGGGAGGCCTCGTCCAGCGAGCCGTCGATCTGCGCCATCGCCGCCATGCCGGAGCGCAGCCCGACCGGCAGGTTCCGGAACACGAAGCAGGCGACGATGATGGCCCCCGTCCCCGCCAGTTCCAGCGGCGGCAGGTTGAAGGCCGCCAGGTAGGCGACGCCGATGACGGTGCCCGGTACGGCGAAGGAGAGCAGCGTGGCGAATTCCAGCGCCCCCTTCCCCGCGAAGCGCGTGCGGCTGAACAGCCACGCCGCCAGGATGCCGAGCGCCGCGGTGATGGGGGCGGAGATGGCGGCCAGTTCCAGCGTGGTCAGCACGCTGTTCCAGGCGAGGCCGGTGAACTGCCCGCCCTCGATGCTGAAGGCCTTCACGAAGTGGCGCAGCGTCGGCGTGTAGTCGCGGCCCCAGACCTCGACGAATCCCCCCAGGAAGGCCAGTGCGTAGAGGCCGATGGTCAGCGCCGCCCAGGTGCCGGCGAAGGCCAGGCAGAGCCGGCGGACGCCCTTGGGCAGCGGCGGCGGCAGGCCGGCATCGCCCTTGCCGGAGATGGAGACGTAGGACTTCTTCCCGGTGGCCCGCTGCTGGAGGAAGAAGACGACCAGCGTCAACACCAGCAGGATGAGGGAGAGCGAGGCCGCGCGGCCGGCATCCGCCTGGGCGCCGACGACGGCGAAGAAGATCTCGGTGGCCAGCACGTTGAAGCTGCCGCCCAGCACCACCGCATTGCCGAAATCGGCGATGCTCTCGACGAAGCCGAGCAGGAAGGCGTTGGCCAGCCCCGGTAGCAGCAGGGGCAGCGTGACGGTGCGGAAGGTGATCTTCTCATCAGCCCGCAGGGTCTGCGAAGCCTCCTCCAGCGTCGGGGAGAGGCCCTCGACCACGCCGATCAGCACCAGGAAGGCGATGGGCGTGAAGGCGAACAACTGGGCCAGCAGCAGGCCGGGAAGGCCATAGATCCAGCGCCCGAGTTCAATGCCGAACCAGGCGGAGGCCGCCTGGGAGAGCAGGCCGGAGCGGCCGAAGATCAGGATCAGGCCGAGGCCAAGGATGAAGGGCGGCGTGACGATCGGCAGCACCGTCAGCCAGCGCAGCGGCCTGGCCAGCCGCAGCCGGCCGCGCGTGACCAGCAGCGCGAAGGCGAGGCCGAGGGCGGTGGTGCCGGTGGCCGTCAGCAGCGCCAGCAGCAGGGTGTTCCACACCACGCCGCAGCGCGGGGCGCCGGCCAGGCAGCCGAGGCTCCACAGCCGGTCATCCACCAGGCGGGTGACGGCGGAGGTGGGGGCGAAGGCGCCACCGGCATCGCGGAAGGCGCCAGCCATCATCTGGAGGATCGGCAGCGCGGTGAAGACGCCGATGGCAATGGTCAGCACCACCGCCACGGTGGCGGTGAAGGCATCGCCGCGGAAGGCGCCCCGCCCGGCGAAGCCGGCGGCGAACAGCACGCACAGCGCGGCGGAGACGACGGTGCCGCCCCAGCCGATGCCGTACTGCCGGGCCTCGGTCTCGCCGAACTGGCCTTGCAGCCAGGGGATCATCCAGCCGCGCGGGCCGATGCTCCAGCCCTGTGCCGCCAGCAGCGCCAGGCCGACGCCGCCGGCCAGCAGGAACAGCCAGGACCGCGTCGGGCGCGGCAGCGGCACCAGCGCCGCCACCAGCCCCAGCACCGGCGCCAGCACCGCCGGCCACAGCCACCAGCGGCCATCCGTCAGGATCAGGCCCAGCGCGGGCGCTCCGTCCGGGTCGGTCAGCCAGCCGCCATTGGAGAAGGACAGGACCAAGATGCCGTCCTGGACCATGTACCAGGGCAGCAGCAGGGCGGCGGCCAGCGCGAGGGCGCTGGACCAGAGACCGGCGGAGCGCATGCGTTGCGTGCCTTACTGAACGGGCTTAGCGGGGCAGGCTGTTGACCTCGCGGTCCCAGCGTTCGATCAGCCGGCGGCGCTCGGCGGAGGAGCCGTAGCGGGCGAAGTCGTAGTCGATGAGGCGGATCTGCGACATCTGCGGCGCCTCGGCCGGCACCGGCGTGCTGCGGTTGGATGGCGTCTGGAACTGCTTGGTCTCGGCGCCCAGCTGCTGCGCGGCGGGGGTCAGCGCCCAGTCGTAGAAGCGCCGCGCGTTCCGCTCGTTGCGGCTGCCGGCGATGATGGACATGGAGCCGATCTCGTAGCCCGTGCCCTCACAGGGGACGACGTACTGCACGGGGAAGCCGCCCAGCCGCTCCGTCACCGCATCATGCACGAAGGAGATGGAGACACCCGTCTCGCCGCGCGCCACCGCCTTGATCGGGCCGGTGCCGGAACGCGGATAGGCATTCACGTTGCGATGCATGCCGCGCAGGAACTCGAAGGCCGGCTCCTCGCCCATCAGCTGCACGATGGTGGCGATCATCACGTAAGCCGTGCCGCTGGATTGCGGGTTGGCCATCTGGATCTCGTTACGGAAACGGGCGTCCAGCAGGTCCTTCCAGCAGGCCGGCGGCGCGATGTTGCGGCGGGCCAGCAGCTCCGGATTATAGCCGAAGCCCATGGCGCCGGCGTAGATGCCGACGGTGCGGAACTGGCTCTGCTCCGCCTGGCGGCGGGCCCAGTCATGCAGCTGGTCCAGCATGGGGGAGCGGTATTCGGCGGTCAGCTTGTCCTCGGCCGCCTGCAGGTGCGGGTCGCCGGTGCCGCCGAACCACAGATCGCCGCGCGGGTTCTGCGCCTCGGCGCGGATCTGCGCCAGCACCTCGCCGCTGCCCTTCTGGGACATGTTGACGCGGATGCCGGTTTCCTTCTGGAACGCGTTGGCAGCCGCCTGGCACCACTCGACCTGGGCCGAGCAATAGACGTTCAACGAACCCTGCGCGGCGGCCGGCAGGGCGCCCAGCGTGAAGGTGGCCGCCACGGTGGCGGCGAAGGCGAAGAGATGGCGGCGTGACATCGGGCGGCTCCTCCGGCGCGCCCCTTGAGCGGGGGCGGCGTTGTTTCGCCTCCATGCAACAAAACTGTCACATTAGCAACGGCGCTGCCCAGCCCTGGCGGGTCCGCGAGGCCACACTCCAGGCCCAGGCGGACGCGGCCGGCTCAGGCGCGCCGCGTCCGCCGCCGCATCTCGCGGTGCAGGATGTACAGCCCGGCCGCCACGATCATCGCCGCCCCCAGCAGCATGGTGACACCCGGCACATCGCCCCAGATCAGCCAGCCAAACAAGGCCGCCCAGAGCAGCGCCGTATAGGTGTAGGGGCCGAGGGAGGAGACCTGGGCGCTGGAATAGGCCTCGGTGGAGAAAAGCTGGGAAATGCCGCCGACGGCGCCGATGCCGACCAGTACCAGCCACTCGCTGGCCAAGGGCGTAACCCAGACGAAGGGCAGCACCAGGCCGCTGAGCAGCGTCATCAGAATGGACTGCCACAGCACGATGGCGGTGCTGCTCTCGGTGGCCGAGAGCTGGCGCACCAGCAGGGTGGTGGAGGCCGCGCAGAAGCCGTGGCAGACGGCGGCGGCATAGCCCGCCATCAGCACCCACTCGGCGATGCCGGGCGGCGGCAGGCGCACCTGCCCCGTCAGCCCCGGACCCAGCGCGATGACCAGGATGCCGGCGAACCCAACCAGCACCGCGCCCCAGCGGTGCGGCCCCGGCCGTTCCCCCAGGAAAGGGATGGCCAGCAGGGTGACGAAGATGGGCGTGCCGTAGGTCAGCGCCTGCTGCTCCCCCAACGGCAGCACGGTGGCGGAGAAGAACATGCAGGTGGTCGCCGCCAGCCCGGTGCAGGCGCGGGCGACGTGGCCGGGAAAGCGGCGGGTGCGCAGCGAGACGCGGCCGCGCAGGCTGAGGAACACGACGATCGGCAGCGCGAAGAAGCTGCGGAAGAACACCATCTCCATGAACGGGATGCTGCTGCCCAGCAGCTTGGCCAGCACCGTCATCATCGAGAAGCCGAAGGTCGACATCAGGATCAGCGTGGCGCCGCGGCGGATATCGTGCCGCATGGCGTGCGGCGCGGCGGTGGCGGCCGTGGTGGCGGTGGCCTTCATGCCGCCTTGCCGCCCAGCCGGGCCTGACGTGCGCGCATCTGCTCCCGGTGCAGGTTGTACAGGCCGGCGGCGATGATGATGCCGGCGCCTGCGAAGGTGGCCGGGGCCGGCCAGTCACCCCAGATGACCAGGCCGATCGGCAGGCCCCAGATCAGCGGGCTGTACTCGAACGGCGCCAGGACGGAGACGGGGGCGGAGGCGAAGGCGCGGGCAAAGAAGAAATGCGCCAGCGCGTTGCCGCAGCCGATCCACATCAGCGCCGCCGCGACGCCGAGGGAGGGGATGAAGGCGCCCGGCGGCGGGAAAGCCGGCATCAGCAGCAGCCCGGTGGGGATATGCGCCACCATCAGCCAGAAGGTGATGACGACCGGCGCATCCGTCCGCGCCAGTACGCGCGTCCACAGCCGCGTCAGCGCCATCAGCGCCACGGCGGCCAGCAGCGCCGCCGCCTGCCAGTTCCAGAGCGAGCCGCCCGGCTGCAGCATTACCATGACGCCGGAGAAGCCCACCAGGGTGCTGACCCAGCGCCGCCAGCCCACCACTTCCCCCAGCAAGGGAATGGCCAGCAGCGTCATGATGAGCGGGGAGACGGAGGAGAGCGCATAGGTCTCCGCCAGCGGCAGGCCATGCGCCCAGGCGACGTAGAAGGCCACCGTCACCACGCAATGCAGCAGGCTGCGGGTGGTGATCAGCCGCACATTCACTGGGCGGAGGGAGACGCCGCGATAGGTGGAGCGCGCCAGCACCGCCATGGTGATGGCACCGAAGATGCCGCGCCACATCATGGCGGCCCCGGTGCCCACCTGCGGCACCACCCACTTCACCGCGGCGTCCGAGAAGGCGATCAGCAGGTAGCCGACCAGGATCAGCAGGATGCCGCGCAACGTTCCGTCCACGCGGCCGGCGGGCGGAGGCGGCGCCGGCTGCGGGGACGGTACGGTCGCGGAAGCGGTGGCAGTCGTAGAAGCTGTGGCGGCGGTAGCGGCTTGGGCGGAAGGAGCAGCAGGGCCGGGTGGAAAAGGCCCGGCGGCAGGATCGGCAGGATCAGGCACGCAACGGACCCCCGCGGGGGGATGCATGGGGTGGCACGGGCTCAGTCCTTCCGTTCAAACAACATGTAGCCGTCGGTCTCGCCCGCCTGACGATAATGCTGCCACGTCGCCGCGAACAGGGGATGGCGGGTGAAGTAGGCGATCATGTCGAAGGGCTGGCCGGCGCACCAGCTGATGTGTGCGTCCCGCGCCACCATGACGGCTTCCGGCGGGCGGGCGGCGAAGTCCCGCGCCACGGAATCGAACAGGTAGCGCTCGGCCTCGCTCATCTGCGCGGGGGCGCGGAAGCGGGCGCCGTCCTCCGGGCAGGTCTGGTACACCGCCTGCAGCAGCCAGGTGCTCATGAAGCGCAGCACCGGCTGGTTCTCCACGTAGTTGAGCGCCGGGTAGGCCGGGTAGATGTCGGGGGAGAGCACGAGCAGGCGGCCTTCCGGCGCCTCCTTTTCCAGCCACGCCGCCAGGCGACCGACAGGGCCGTTGTGGTAGTTGAACTCGCGCCACGGCGCCTCCCCCCCTCGCATCACCAGCAGGGTCAGCGCCACGGCGGAACCCGCCGCCAGCACCGGCGCAAGCCGGACCGAGGTCCCGCGCGGCAGCAGCGCGTCCACGGCGCGGGAGAGCGCGACGCCGCAGAGCAGGCCGCCGAACATCCACACGGGCACGACGTGGTAGCTCCACCCCTTGTGCTGCACCAGCGCGGCGACCAGCCCGCCCAGCATGGCGGCGGCCAGCAGGCGCGGCAGCCAGCCAAGGGTGAGCGTGCCGATGCGCGTGGTGAACAGGCACAGGCAGAAGGTCATCAACCCGGCGGTGAACAGCTGCTCGGTCAGCACGACCTGCCACCAGGAGGCGTTGCCGAGGCCGACGTAATAGCTCCACACCAGCGGCACCACCTGGCCGAAATAGGCCGGGAAGCCAAAGACGATCAGCGCCAGATACGCTGCCCACAGCCCGGCCAGCCCCCAGGGCACCGGGTCCAGCAACGCGGCGCCCAGCCGGCGGCGGCGCAGCGCGGCGAGCAGCACCACCGCCTCCACGCAAGCCGGCACGGCCAGGAAATGCGGCTTCAGCGCGAAGCCGGTGGCGGCGATCAGCGTGACCAACGCCATCATGCGGGCGCTGGTGCGCATCCCCTCCACCCGCCGTTCCGCCAGGAACAGGTAGGGAAGCGCGGCGGCGGCCATGATCTGCTCCCGCTGGCCGAAATCGTAGCCGGCCAGCAGCAGCACCAGCGGCAGCAACGCCAGCATCATGGCCCGCTCGGCCGGGCCGCGCGGCGGATGCAGCCGCAGGCACAGCCAGCTGACCGCGCCGCAGAAGACCAGCAGCAACAGCAGCAGCGCCTGCACCGCATCCAGCGGCGTCCACGCCGCCAACGCCGCCGCCGGCAGGTTCAACAGGAAGATCAGCGGTGGATTGACGTCGATGAGCTGGGTGTACAGCCCCTCCCCCGCCACCATCCGCTCGGCGAAGCTCAGCACCGCCGCGACGTCCTGGTTCAGCGGCGGGGAGACCACCAGCAGCAGGAATAGCAGCGCCGGCAGCATGGCCGGCAGCAGCGCCCACAGGCTCAACCGAGGGCCATCCCCGGGATGACCGGTGGAAGGCGCGGCGTGGCGTGGCTGCAGGCGCAGGTCACGCAAGGCGGCACGGGTCGAGGGCAGTGTGTCGGACATGCAGGCAACTCATCCCGGCCCGGAGGGAAAGAAGGGCCTTGGGCACTATCGATCGGCATTGCGGCGGAGTTCGGGCGCTGCCACAAGCGAAGCCGTGGATCTTGCAGAATACGCCCTGATGGATGCGGTCGAGGACGGGATGTGGTGGTACCGCGCCGTCCATGCCCGCATCGCCGCCGCGCTGGATGCCCGCCCGGGCGTGGACGGCCTGCCGCTGCTGGATGCCGGCTGCGGCACCGGCGGCCTGCTGCGCAGCCTGGCCCGGACCGGCCGCGCTGGAAGCAGCCTGGCGGGGCTGGAATACAACCCGGACGCCGCCGCCCGCGCCGCCGCCAAGTCCGGCGCCACGGTCTCGGCCGGGGATGTCAACGCCCTGCCCTTCGCCCCCGCCAGCTTCGGCGCGCTGGCGAGCGTGGACGTGCTGTGCCACCGCGGCGTCGACGAAGCCCGCGCCCTGGCGGAATTCCACCGCGTGCTGGCCCCTGGCGGTACGCTGGTGCTGAACCTGCCGGCCTTTGAATGGCTGCGCAGCGCGCACGATACCCGCGTGCACAATGCCCGCCGCTACACCGCCCGGGGCGCCACCGCTCTGCTGGCGGCGGCGGGCTTCGAACGCATCCAGGCCCGCTACTGGAACAGCCTGCTGCTGCCGCTGATGGTGGCCCAGCGCAAGCTGCGCTCCAACACACCGGACGCCGCCAGCGATGTCGCCCCCTTCCCGCCATGGTTGGACGCCACATTGCACACCGCCACCCGGGCTGAGGCGGCGCTGGCCGGCATCGGCCTGCGCTTTCCGGCCGGTGGCTCGGTGCTGGTCGTCGCCAGCCGCGCCGATGCCGGCCCCGCCCCCTGACCGTTTCCCCCGGAACCCCGCCCATGCCTGACCTGCCGCAGCCGACCATCGGCCTTTCCATCGTCGTGCCGGTCTATCGCGGCGCCGCCACCGTGGGGCAGCTCGTCGAGGCACTCTCCGCCCTGCGGCCCGAAGGCGGGCTGGAAATCGTGCTGGTCAACGACGGTAGTCCGGACAACAGCGCCGAGGTGTGCCGCGCGCTGGCACAGACCGCCACCGTGCCGCTGACCTATGTGGAGCACGCCCGCAATTTCGGCGAGCACAACGCGGTCATGTCCGGCCTGCGCCGCGCCCGCGGCCACTACGTCATCACCATGGACGACGACCTGCAGAACCCGCCCGAGGAAGTGCTGCACCTGTACGACCATGCCCGCAACGGGCACTGGGACGTCGTCTACACCCGCTATGCGGAGAAGAAGCACGAGGGCTGGCGCAACCTCGGCAGCCGCTTCGCCAACTGGGTGGCGGACCAGCTGATGGACAAGCCAAAGGGGCTCTACCTCTCCTCCTTCCGCTGCATGTCCGCGCTCGTGGTGCGGGAAGTCGCCCGCTACGCCGGCCCCTACCCCTATGTGGACGGGCTGATCATGCAGGTGACACAGCGCATCGACAGCATCGAGGTGATGCACCTGGCCCGCGCCGAGGGCCGCAGCAACTACACGATGCGCCGGCTGATCCGGCTGTGGCTGAACCTCGCCACCAACTTCTCCCTGCTGCCGCTGCGGCTGGCCATGCTGGCGGGCCTCGCCATGGGCAGCCTCGGCGTCATCGGCGCCATCTTCACGATCATCGAGGCACTGACGAAGGAAACCCCCTCCGGCTGGGCCTCGGTCATGACGGTCACGCTGCTGATCGCCGGCGTGCAGTTCCTCATCCTCGGCGTCATGGGCGAGTATCTCGGCCGCGCCTTCCTCTCCGCCAACGGCAAGCCGCAAGGCGTGGTGCGAGATGTGGTGCGCTCCACCACCGCGCCGAGCAACCCGGAAGGCCCGCGCGCATGATGGGCTCCTGGCTGGTGCTGGCGGCCGCCATCTGCACCTCCATGACCGGGCAGGTTCTTCTGAAGGCCGGCACGCTGGGCGAAGGCAACTTCCTGGTGCAGCTGTTCCGCTGGCAAACCATCCTGGGCCTCGGCTGCTACGGTGGCGCCGCCCTGCTCTACATCATCGCGCTGCGCAAGATCCCGATGAGCGTGGCCCTGCCCTGCACCGCCGCGTCCTACGTCGTCATCGCCCTCGTCGGCTACTTCATGTTCGGCGAATCCCTCGGCTCCCAGAAAATCGCCGCGATCGCGCTGATTTCGGTGGGGGTGGCCCTGCTGGCGACGGCCTAACGCAGAGGTAAAGCAAGGCAAGGCCGGGGAAGGAATTCCCCGGACCCCATCTTTTCTTTTTTTGAGTTTTTGGGCGAGAGCTGTCGAATGGTTGGCTCTGAGACCCGGCTGGGTGCGCCGGAGGTCTAGGACCT